>WNFV01011718.1_pt1 | contig 14235 bp, 8 predicted proteins | sample 5400101 | NCBI WGS metagenome assembly WNFV01 (sample SAMN13153361, study PRJNA577476) | soil metagenome | isolation source: 115 cm soil or saprolite under grassland replicate 1 | place: USA:California | collected 2016-06-15 | reverse complement strand
GCGCGGCAGTTTGACCTGCAGGAGCTGATTGGAAACCGGTGCGCGTCCTTTCATGACGACCGGCTCCTGCGACGGTGGTTGGGGAGCCTGCGCGGTGGAGGCACTGACTGCAGCGATAAAGACAACGCTGCACGCGAGCCCGTATCGACACACAGCGTTCATCGCGCACCTCCCGAGCTCGACGCTGATCCTTTGGGTCTCGTGATTACAACGGTCCGGTTTTCAGGAACCAGATATGCGCGCGCGACCCGCTGCACGTCGGCGGCGGTAACCTTCGCTATCCGCTCGACTCGTTGATTGATGAGCGCTGGATCACCGTAGCTTGCGGCGAAGTCCGCGAGTTGTATGGCGCGGTTCAAGGAACTGGTCAAGCCGGAAACGACGCTGCGCTTGGCGTTGTTGCGTGCCTTCTCCATCTCCCAGTCCTGAATTGGTCCGGTCTTCACCTTGTCGATTTCCGCGGCAATCGCCGATTCGAGGGCTTCCACGGTCTTGCCCGGGTTAACCGTGCCGGAGACACGAAACAGCCCGGGCCCGACGGCTCCATCGCGTCCTGCGGACACGTTTGGCGCGAGCTGCTGTTCACGAACGATTTGCTGGTACATGCGCGAGCTGCGCCCGCTCGACAGTACCGTGCCAAGCACCTGCAGCGCATCGTCGTCTGCCGTGAGGCGCGGCGGCACTTTGAACACGATGTCGATCCGAGCCAAACGCGCTAGCGGGTCGTCGATGGTCTGCCGCCGTTCGGCGGTCTGCTTCGGCTCGGTCATATCGACTTTCGGCGGCGGAGGTTGTGACGGGATTGGCTCGAACACGCGGCGGACTTTCTCGAGCGTGCCCTTTGCGTCTACGTCGCCGACAATGGCCACGACAGCGTTGTTGGGCGCGTAGTACGTCTTGAAAAACGCGGCGACGTCGTCGACGGAAGCCGCATTGAGATCCGTCATGGATCCGATGACCGAATGCTCGTAGGCCGGGTTGTCGTAGGCGAGCTCGTCTAGGAGCTCGAACGTGCGGCCATACGGTTGATTGTCGACACCGAGCCGGCGCTCTTCCTGCACCGCGTTGCGCTGGTTGTCCAGGTTTTCCTTCGTGATAGCGAGCGACCGCATGCGATCGGCCTCGAGGAAGATGCCGAGGTCGAGCTGATTTGCGGGCAGCGTTTCGAAATACAGCGTCCGGTCCTTGTTCGTCGTCCCATTCATGCTGCCGCCGTTGTTGAAGACCAGCATGAAGTGCTCGCCAGGGCCGACGTTCTCCGAGCCCTTGAACATCATGTGCTCGAACAGGTGCGCGAAACCGGTGCGGCCCTTTCGCTCGTCGCGCGAGCCGACGTTGTAGTGGACGGCAATCGAGTACACGGGCGCGGTGTGGTCCTCAGAGACGACCACGCGCAAGCCGTTCGCAAGCTTCGCGTCGGTGAAGCGAATGGTCGGCGCCGACTGCGCCGTGAGAGCGGCAGCGGACATCGTCGCGAGCGCTGCTGCAATTGCCCAGCGGCCCGCAGATCTCATGAACATGAATGTCTCCTTCAGGAAGCGCCCAGAGCATAACGCAGTCAAATGCCAAACCGCTCCGCGTCCCACTCGAGACCGAGCTCGGTGGGCGGAGCCATGTATCCGATGAGAGCGGACGCAGCAACGACTGCGGGACTCGCGAGGTATCCCTCGCCGCCGTACCCCATTCGGTTCTGCCAGTTGCGATTGAACGACGTAATGGCCCGCTGTCCCGTCTCGAGCGCATCCGGCCCCTGCCCAAAACAGGGCCCGCACCAGGAGCTCCTGATTTCCCCGCCGACGGAACGAAAGACATCGGCGATCGACTCACCCTCAAGACGTTCGTCAGGCTGCTCGATCTCGCGCTTGACGCCGCCCGATCCCGGGAAGACGACGAACTCCTTCACGGCTTTCTTGATTCCTCGCTGACGCGCCGCGCGCAGCACCAGAGCGGCCGAGAGGAGGTCGTCGTAGCCGCCGTTCGTGCACGACCCGATCAGCGCCTTGTCAAACGTGATCCGCTCGCGCGCGACCTCTTCCGCCCGAAAGGCGTTGCCGGGGCTGAAGGGCTTGGCAATCATCGCGGCAATCTCGCCGAGCGCGAGCTCCTCGTCGATCTCGAACACGGCGTCTTCACCGCAGTGAACGGGTGGATACGGGAGATCGGTCATGCCTTTCGCTCGATACCACGCGTAGGTGATCTCGTCGGGCGCGAAGATGCCGTTGAGCGCCTCGGCTTCCGCCATCATGTTTGCAATCGTGTTGCGATACGAGATCGGCAGCTGCTGATTCGCATCAACGAGCTCGACGGACATGCCTTGCGACTGCTTCGTGCCCCAGCGCCGCAGGAGCTCCAGGACGATGTCCTTGCCGGTCACCCACGGACGGAGTCGTCCCGTCAGACGCACACGACGCTGCTTCGCCATGGTGAAGTAGATGTAACCGGTTGCCCATCCAAAGCCGAGCGTGGTCGATCCGACGCCGATACCAACGGCACCATATGCACCGTACGCGCGCGAGTGAGAGTCCGCGCCAGGAATGAACTGGCCCGGAACGACGAGGCCTTGCTCAGGAAAATAGAAATGGAAGATCCCATCGCCGGGCGTTGCGTAGTACGGCTTTCCAATCCCGTGCTGTTCCGCAAATTGCCGTCCAATCTGCGTCTGCTTGTCATCGTCTTTTTTGCCGGTGAAGACGAAGTGATCGTTCGCGATCGCGGCCTGGCGGGGAAAGATGGTCGCGCCGCCGGTGATTTGATTGAACGTGTGGATGGCAAACGGCGCGGTGCCGTCGGAGCCGGGAAGAAGGTCCGCGTACACGCGCAGCGTCGAGCCCGGCTTCACCTCGGCATCCTTGTCGACGCGATGGGCCCAGATGATTTGTTCTGTCGTCGACATCCGTCGCGCGTGGTTGTCGTCGGGCCACACGACATCCGGTGTGCGTTCGAGCGACGGGCGGAATTCTCGACGGCCGATCGCGAAGATGCCGCCGCTTTTGCGAAGCTCGTCTTCCTTATCGGTGAGCGGCAGGGGCGTGTACGTTTTGTCTTGCGTCACGTTGGTGATTTGGCGCGACGAGGGATCGAAGGCGAACTCGTCACCATCGCGCGCGTCGGCAACCGCCGGCGGACTCTGCACGACGTGCAGCCCGAGATTCAACGCGTTCCTGCGAAAGATGTCGCCCATGTTCTGGCCGCAGACGATGACCATGTCCACGCCTGCTTCTTCCGCGACGGCCTTGAGCCCCGCCGGCGACATTTCGCGCGACGATCCAATCGCAAACCGATCGCCGGCGATGACGAACGTCTCGCCGCGGTGGACGCGCGTTCGGAAATCAGGCATCAGATACCGGAACGCTCCGGCCTTCCAGCGCTCGTCGAGTGTTTCCAGGCTTTCAGACACGCCATCGGATGCGGGCGTGATTTGATCGGTATCGATGGCGTCGAGCTTCTTTTCGGGCTGGCGCGGATCCCAGAAGATCAGCGCGCGCCCGCGTACGAGGTGACCATCAGACGTATCGTCGCGGTCGGCGGCGCGAGGCTCCGGCAGATCAGCGAGCGTGACGCCAGGCTTCAGCTGCGCGGGTCGTGCAACTTGCATCGTGATTTGATCATAACAGCGCGTCACCGGACGACCGGCGGCAGGACGTCGCGCGGAACTTTATCCGGACGTTCATTCGATCGCTCCGCCTGCGGTGAAACGCGCGGCCAAGCCCACGTCACCGCCCGCGAAAAATCGCGCCTCCGGCCGGGGCGGTCGCCATCAGCATGATGATTCGCAACGTTGTCTCGTAACGGGTTGGACGATCGGGGCATAGCCGTCAGATCTGCCGGACCGGCCTGCGGCGCATTTTTCGGCATCTTTGAAGCGGGCAGTTCCGAGGGTTTGCCGCGCGTTCCACCGCACGCGTTCGCTCAGTGAACAAATCGCAGGGTATTGCCCCGAGCGTGTAGAGTTTCATTCTTCAGGAGGCCCCATGCGGCGCACGCAACTACTGGTCGCTCTTGTCATGCTCGCCGGCGCGTCAACGACACCGGCCGCGCAGGAGAAAATCGACAACGACACGGTCTGGAAGATTCGCCGTGAAGCGCTCGAGCACTCACAGATCCTCAATACGCTTCACGTGCTCACCGACGTGTACGGCCCACGGCTGACCGGATCGCCCAATGCAAAGGCCGCCGGCGAGTGGGTCGTTACACGCGCAACAGAGTGGGGGCTGAAGAACGCTCATCTCGAGCCGTGGAATTTCGGCCATCCCGGATGGTTGAACGAACGGACGTCTGCATTCCTTGTCTCGCCCGTCAAAGACTCGCTCGTCGTCGAAGCGCTGTCGTGGACGCCTGGAACGAGCGGTCCCGTCACCGCCGCTGTTGTTCAAATCAACACGCCAGGTCGCGCCACCAAGGAACAGTTGACGCGATACTTCGACGCCAATCGCTCAAAGGTCAAGGGCAAGATCGTCATGATTGGCGAACCGGCGAAGGTGCCCGTCACCATCAACAAGACGCCGCTTCGACGCGAGGACGCCGATCTGCGCGCGCAGTACGATCCCAACAATGCCGCTTCAGCGCAGAGTGGACCGCCTCCCGCGCCCGCGACACCGCCCGCCGATCGCAACGCGCTGCCTCCAAGCGAGATCGCCGAGCAACTGGATCAGTTCCTGGTGACCGCGGGCGCAGTAGCGCGGCTGAACGACGCCGGCCGCGATCACGGACAGATTCGCGCGTTCAACAATCGCACGTTCGACACGACCAAGGCCGTGCCGACTCTCGTGGTTCGCAACGAAGACTACGGCCGCATGTCCCGTCTCCTCGCCGATGCCGCGAACGTGCAACTCGAGCTGAACATCGTGAACCGACAACGCCATTGGGTGCAGCGTGATGCTCGAAGCGATTCGCATCCTGCAGACGATCGGGGTGAAGCCACGACGCACGATTCGGGTCGCGCTCTGGACCGGGGAGGAGCAAGGCCTGCTCGGCTCGCAGGCGTACGTGAAGGAACACTTCGGCACCTTTGAGAATCCCAAACCCGATTACGCGAACTTCGCCGGCTACTTCAACATCGACTCCGGCACGGGCCGCGCGCGCGGCATGACGGTCTTCGGGCCTGCGGCGGCCGCAGCCGCCCTTCGTGCAGCCATTGCGCCGTTTGCCGACAACGGCGTCATCGGCGCAGCAGCCACGACCAGTCGTCGGCGCGGAGGATCCGACCACACATCCTTCAACGAAGCCGGACTACCCGGAATTGGAGTGCAGCAGGACCCCATCGAGTACGGCACGTACACCTGGCACACGAACCTCGATACTTACGAACGCGTTATCGAGACCGACGCGCAGCAGTCCGCCATGGTGATCGCGGCAGCCGTGTATCACCTGGCGATGCGCGACGAGAAGCTGCCGCGCCTCACGAAAGACCAGATGCCAACGTTGCCGACGACGACGCAATAGCGCCGGCGCTCTCCTCGTGCTTCGCGAAGAACTCAAACCCATGCTGCGACTGGCCGGCCCCGTGATCCTCGCGGAGCTTGGCTGGATGGGTATGGGTGTGGTCGACACGATCATGGTGGGCCCGCTCGGACCTGCAGCCATTGGCGCGGTCGGCGTCGGCAACTCGCTGCACTTTGCCATGGCCATCTTCGGGATGGGTCTCTTTCTCGGGCTCGACGTGCTCGTGTCGCAGGCGTTCGGGGCAGGACGGATCGATCAGTGCGTCGCCTGGCTCAAGTACGGCGCGACGCTCGCTGCCTTGTTGAGCGTGCCGTTCGTGGTGTTGGGAGTCGCCGTCTCTCTCGCCATCCCGGCGATGCGTTTTCACCCCGACGTGATGCCCGCGCTCCGCTCGTATTTTTCCGTGCTGATGTGGAGCACGCCGTTCCTGTTGTTCTATGCGGCATTCCGCCGCTACTTGCAAGGCATCCACGTGGTCACGCCGGTGATGTTCGCGCTGGTCAGCGCGAATCTCGTGAACGCAACGGCCAACTGGTTGTTGATCTATGGCCATGCAGGGCTGCCCCGGCTTGGTTCCACAGGCTCGGCCTGGGCGACGCTCATCTCGCGCGCGTACATGGCCGCCGTGCTGCTCGTTGCCGTGCTGCGCGCGACGCGGCGGCTCACTCCGGCGCCCGCGGCTGCTTTCGATCTCACCGCGTCGCTCCGCCGTCTCCTCGCGCTTGGATTTCCTGCCGCTTCGCAGATCACGCTGGAAGTCGGTGTGTTTGCGGCAGCATCGGCGCTTGCGGGCAAGCTCACGCCTATTGCGGTGGCTTCGCATCAAATCGCGATGAACATCATCGCGGTCGCGTTCATGATCCCGCTCGGGCTCGCGTCGGCAGGCGCGGTGCGCGTCGGCCACGCGGTCGGCGCCGGGGAGCCGCGGCGCGCCGCGGCAGCGGGGTGGACCGCCATTCTGCTCGGACTCGGTTTCATGCTCTTCACGGCGGTGACGTTTCTCGTGGTGCCGCGCGGCTTGATCGGCTTGTTCTCTCGAGAACCGGCGGTGCTCGCGCTTGGATCGTCGCTGCTGTTCGTTGCCGCGTTGTTCCAATTGTTCGACGGACTGCAGGGCGTGACGACCGGCGCACTGCGCGGACTCGGCGATACCCGCACGCCGATGATCACCAACCTCGCCGGCCACTGGCTGCTTGGTCTGCCGGTTGGCTACACGCTGTGCTTCGTCACAGGTCTCGGCGTCATCGGGTTATGGATTGGTCTGTCTGTCGGGTTGATCATCGTGGGCGTGATACTGCTGGTGGTCTGGATCAAGCGCGTGAACGTCGCGGCAAGCCGTGCCTGATCCGCTGTTCCGCCGGGCGCGTGCGTCGGCCGTCTGGTGGAACGTCACGAAGACACTCCGTTCTCATTTACGTTCTCGCCGGCCTCGTGTGGTTTTACTTCTCCGTCCGCCCCGGGAGGAGCGCCATCTCAAAGAACGCTTTGGCGACACGTGGCTGTCATACAAGCGAGACGTGCACGCCTTCAGGCCGAGGCTGAAGCCGTATCGGAGGTGAAGCCACTGAAACACAGAAGCACGGACCGGGAAGCCACGGAAGCGCCGAACCACGGAAGCAAGAGAAAATCTTGATCGTGGCCCAAGTCGAGACGCTCAGTGCGCCTGGGCGCTCAATTGAAGAACGATTTGATGGGACTGTATTAGCTAGATTTTGATCTGAGAGCCACGCTGAGTTCTCAGGTTGATGTCCGACCGACCCTCGCCCGGGCGTGTGTGCGCCGTGAAGGGAGTGACATCTATTTTCCGTGTTCCCGTGCTTCCGTGGCTCCCTTTTTTCCGCGCTTCCGTGCTTCCGTGGCCTACCGCGAGGTCGGCTTGCCGAACACTGCGTTCACCACGTCCTTCGCCAGGGCCGGCAGCTTGGCGAGTGCAGCGTTTGCCTCCGCCGCAACCTTCGGCCACTCGGCTTCAATCTCCTGCTTCTGCCGCATCTGCACTTCCGTTGGCAGCGATGTCGAGCTCATGATCCCGCCTTTGAGCTGCCCCATGCGACCGCGAATATTCTGATTGGCGCCGAACTCGCCGCCGCCGCCCCCGAATCCGCCGCCGCCGGCAAGGCCCAGGCGACGCCGCATGCCCTCCAGCTCCTTCCTGACGTTTTCGAGCTCGGTCTTGAGTGCGGGCGCAAGCGTTTGTCCACGCGCCTGCTGCTCGATGGCCTGAAATCGCGTCCAGGCGTCACCGACTTCGTCGGCGACCGCGTTGGCCTTTTCCTGCAGTTGATGGATCGCCATGGCCGTGTCGTGCCACGTTTTGCGATCGGCGTCGCTGATCTGAATCGCAGGATCGCCGGTCACGGTCACGTTCACCGTATTTGCGTCGCGGCCGTCCACCGTCAGCGTCGCCCGGTAGGTGCCAGGCAGCACGAACGGCCCATTGTTCCCGCCGCCGCCGAATCCGCCGCCGCCACCACCCTGCTGCACCTGCGGTGGATTCCGCAACGGCCGCAGCGCCTGATGGCGCAGATCCCACAGCACGGAATTGACGCCGGCCCTGTTCCGATCTTTCGTGGCGTCGCCTGACAGCTCGCGCACAACGGCATTGGATCCGTCGCGGACGGTCCACTTCACTTCTTTTGCGTCGGTGGCCAGCCGATAGAAGAGCGACACGCCCCGATCGGGATTCTTGCCGAGAAACACGCGATCGCCTTCGAACTCTTTCATCTGATCGTTCGCCTGGTTGAAGGCGACGGCCGGCGCGGGATCGAACGCGAACGTGCCTGCGCTCTCGGCCTTTGCCCACTGCTGGAATGGCGTGAGGTCATCGAGAATCCACAGCGCACGCCCGTGCGTCGCGAGGATCATGTCGTTCTCGCGCGGGTGAAGCGTGATTTCGTAGATCGGCACCGTCGGCAGGTTGGCTTTGATCCGCGTCCACTGCTTGCCGCGGTTTGTCGAGACCCACAGGCTCGTTTCGGTGCCGACGTACAGGACGTCGCCGTCTTTCACGTCTTCCGTGATCGTTCGCACCACCTCGCCTTTCGGCAAGTTGCCGGCAATCGAGTGCCAGCTGTTTCCGAAATCCGTGGTGACAAAAGCGTAGGTATTGAAGTCACCGCCGCGATGACCGTCGAAGGCTACATATGCAGTGCCGTCGGCAAAGCGTGACGGCGCCACTTTGGAGACGTACGTCCACTTCGGCACACCGGCGATCTTCGCGGTCGCATTCGTCCAGGTGATTCCGCCGTCGCGCGACACGTTCACGACGCCGTCGTCCGAACCCGTCCACAGAATCCCGGCCTTCGCCGGCGATTCGGCAATCGTGACGAGATTGCCGAACGATCCGACGCCGTCATGCTTCGCGATTTTGATGTCTTCGTCGCCCACGTTCATGATGGCGAGCCTGTTGCGATTGGTATTTGTCGTGAGATCGCCGCTGATCGCCTTCCACGAATGGCCGCGATCCGTCGACTTGAAGAGGCGGTTTGCGCCGACATACACGGTCGCTGGATCGTGCGGCGAGAGATGCATCGCCGTATCCCAGTTCCAGCGCAGCGCGGGCTCCCCCGCCGGCGGTTCCGGACGCACGGTCTTTCGCTCGTTGGTGATCCGATCGACGCGGCTCATGCGGCCGTCTTGCGATTCACCGTAGAGAATTCGCGCGTCACTCGGATCCTGCAGCGGCTGAAACCCGTCGCCTCCGGTGATCACGTACCAGTCGTCGTTGGTGATGCCGGTGTTCGTCCGGACGGCGCTCGGGCCGCACCAGGTGTTGTTGTCCTGGAGGCCGGCGCAGACGTGATACGGCGTCTGCATGTCATAGGTGACGTGGTACGCCTGAGCGAAGGGAAGGTTGTTCATCCACACCCACGTGGCCGCCCGATCGAACGACATGCTCGCGCCGCCATCGTTGCCGATCATCAAGTGATCGGGATTGTTCGGATCGATCCACATCGCGTGGTGATCGACGTGGATATTCCTCGCGCCATCGTCACGGAACGTCTTGCCTGCGTCATCGGAGATGTAGAGCGATACGCCGAGGACGTAAATACGCGAGTCGGTCTTTGGATCGATCCGCACCTGGCTGAAGTACATCGGCCTTGGATTGGTGTTGTTCATCTTTCGCCAGCTCGCACCCGCATCGTCTGACCGATACAGTCCGCTTTCGGTTTCGTGCTCGACGCGCGCGTACAGCACATTCGGATTCGCGCGCCAGATGTCGATCCCGATGCGGCCTTTCGGACCGGCGGGCAGACCGGTTTCGAGCTTCGTCCATGTCTGACCCGCATCGCTCGATTTCCAGATGCCGCTGCCGGGGCCGCCGCCGTTCATCCCCCACTGCGCGCGACGACGTTGGTAAGTGGCCGCGTAGAGAACTTTGTTGTTGGAGGGGTCCATCACCAGCTCGGTTGCACCCGTGTCGTCGTTCACGAATAACGTGCGCTGCCAGGTCTGTCCGCCGTCGGTGGTTTTGTAGACGCCGCGATCGCCGCCGCCGCCCCAGAGGTTCCCCAGAGACGCGACGTACACCACGTTGAAGTCGACCGGATCGACGATGATGCGGGCAATGGCGGTGCTGCCGCGCAGGCCCATGTTGCGCCACGTCTTGCCGCCGTCCGTCGATTTGAAAACCCCGTCGCCCCAGGACGAGCTCTGACGGTTGTTGTTCTCGCCGGTTCCAACCCACACGAGGTTTGCGTCCGTTGGAGCGATGGCGACATCGCCAATCGAGGCGGTCGTCTCGTTGTCGAAGACAGGCGTAAACGTCGTCCCGTTGTTCGTCGTTTTCCACACGCCGCCCGTCGCGGCACCGACGTAGAACACCGAGGGGTTACTCTCGAGCACCGCAAAGTCGTCGACGCGGCCGGAAGGCGTCGCGGGACCGATGTTGCGGAACACAAGACGATCAAACGGTCCGCTCGCCCGCGGTGTCGGTGCCGGTGCGGACGCTGCCGGCGGACCCTGCGCGAGTGCATGCGTAGCGAGAGCGGCGCCGAGCGCGAGAGCGACGAGAGTGCGATTCAAGGTCATAAACATCCTCGAGCTTGCCACGCCGACCAGCCTACGCCAAGGCTTCGGCGGTCCACCATAGCTTTAGCGAAGCCGGAAGCTCCAACAAGCGAAGGCGGGTTATTTGCTGTTCTGAAACAGATAATCCACGGCGAGATTGGTCAGCGCCCGCACGCCGACCGGCAGCGCCGATTCGTCGGCGAAGAACAACGGCGAATGGTTCTGCGCCGCTTTCGTCCAGTCCTGATCGCGCGGCGTGACGCCAAGAAAGAAGAACATCCCCGGCACCTTCTGCTCGAAAAACGAGAAATCCTCAGCCGTGCCGGTGAGTGGCGCCTGGCGGACGTTGTCGGGTCCCGCTACGCGAACGAGCGTCGGCACCATGCGTTCCGTCAACTTCGCATCGTTGACGGTCACTGGATAGCCGAGACTGTAACTGATCTCCGCCGTGCCGCCCGCCGCCGCAGCCGTATTCTTCGCGATGAGCTCGACGCGCCGGCGAATATCCTTGCGCGTCTCTTCGCCAAACGCGCGAATCGTGCCGCCCAGCTCCGCGTCTTCGGGGACGATGTTGAAACGAACGCCGGAGTGAAACATCGCGACGGTCACAACCGCCGGCGCTTCCGTGATGTTGACATTGCGGCTGACGATCGCCTGAAGCGCATTGACGATCTGCGCGCCGATCACGATGGGATCGACGCCGCCCCACGGAATGGCTCCGTGCGTTTGCTTGCCGTGAATTTTGATCGTGAACGAGTCGGCGCTGGCCATCAGCGGCCCGCCGCGATACGACATGGATCCAGCCGGTCCTGGAAACACGTGCAGGCCGAAGATCGCGTCGACTTTCGGATTGTCGAGCACGTTTTCCTTCACCATCTGCTCGGCGCCGCCTGGCTCGCCTTCCGGGGGGCCTTCCTCGGCGGGCTGGAAAATCAACTTGACGGTGCCGGGCAACTGGCTGCGCAGCTTTGCGAGGTTGGTCGCCACTCCAAGCAGAATGGCCAGGTGATTGTCGTGTCCGCAGGCGTGCATCACACCCACCTGCTGCCCATTCCACTCGGCTCGTTCCGTTGACTTGAACGGAAGGTCGACCTGCTCGGTCACCGGCAACGCGTCCATCTCGGCGCGGAGCGCGACGACCGGTCCTGGCTTGGCGCCGCGCAACACCGCCACAACACCCGTCTTCGCGACGCCTGTCGTGACGTCGAACCCCAACTTGCGCAGTTCGTCTGCAATGAGCTTTGAAGTTCGCACCTCGCGATTGCCAAGCTCGGGATGCTGATGAAAATCGCGACGCCACGCCACAACGAGTGGCAGCGTTTCCTGGGTGAGGCGATCGATATCGGTCGTAAGCGGATTGACTGTTTGAGCAACAACTCCGGCGCGCGACGCAATGCCAACCAGAATGAGCAGCAACCACATGCGCATCATGCGCTGCATTCTACATGTCGAGTTATCGAACAAGCCGACCAGACCAACACCTCCAGCGCTGCACTAGTGGCACACGCGCTGAGGCACTGTCATCTGGCTCGTTCCGGACTTCGTCGACACGCGTCCTTCAGCGTGCGGCTCAGCTTGAAACCCGTGCGACACGGCGTGCGCTGTTCAGTCGATTGTCGGATGCGCCGAGGGATCTTTGTGTGATCCTGTTGCAGTTGCCAAGTTTAAGCCGCAAGTCTCTGCCCCCGTCGGAGGTGTCAATGAAACGAACGGCGATCGTAAGCAGTTGCGTTCTACTGCTGTTGCTTTCCGCGCTCGACAAGCCGGCGTCCGCGCAGACGCCGGGACCCGTGACCAATTTGGTCTTGCAGACGAATGCCGACTGCTCGATCACTGCGTCCTTTGCTCAGGCACCGGGCGCGTCGCTATATCTGTTGACCGTGAACTTCAACGGCTCACCGTTGCTTTTCAGCGGGCTGCCGATTGTGAATATTCCATTTCCAGCCGCCCTCTTCGGACCGACGGCTCTCGTCTCGAGCGTGCTGCCAATGCCCCCCGGCTCGTACGAGGTGAGGGTCACGCCCGTAGCCGGCACGCTGTCCGGACCCACTGCGTCCTTTACGCTGCTGCACGCCTGCACCGGCGGGGGGACGACTTTGGCGGTTCCATCGTTCATTCTGCCCATTACGCCGGTCGGCAATAACGTCACATTGAGCTGGACGGCCGTTCCCGGCGCGACCGTGTACGACATCCAGGCGGTGTGGTTACAGACCGGGCAAGTGTTTACGTTCCCGGTAAACGGCACGTCCATTACAGCCAGTGGGCCACCCGGAACTTACCAGATTCGCATCAGAGCGCGTAACGCGGGCGGCGCTAGCCCGTATTCGGATGCCGTGCCCGTCGCACTGGGCGTGACGCTGCGGACTGGCGCGCTGCAAGTGACGCTGACCTGGGATCAGGCGAACGACATAGACCTGCATGTCATCGAACCCGGCGGCAGTCACGTGTACTACGCGAGTAAAACGGGAACAACCGCGTTTCTCGATGTCGACAACGTCCAGGGCTTTGGTCCCGAGAACGTGTACGTTCCGCAAGGCAGCGCGGTGGCCGGCGACTACCAGATATTCATCGTGCATTACAGCGGCAACGCGCTCACAAATTCGTCCATCACTGTCGTGACGAATCCCGGCACGGCGAACGAAAGGCGGCAAACATACGTCCGGCAGACTTCGGTCGGAAATCCGGCAGCCGGTTTTAACGTCGCGCGCGCCAACATCCTCTTGAATACGATCACCGAGGTGACCGGCACCCGATCGACGTTCGATCTCGACATGAGACCGAAAGAAACAGAACCGGCCGCGGCGGCCGCGGGCGGCTCTCGCTAGCCGTCGCAAATCAACGCCAAAAGGCCCGCCTTGCTCTCGATACGATCGACGGCCTCAGAGCCGGCGATCGTTCGCGAGCTAGGCGGGCCTTCTATTCATGAAAGCAATCTCGACAACGATTTGACTGTCGTGCGGAAAAACTTTGTGTAGAATCACGCCCGCCCCACACTGGCAGTTCATGGTCATTCCCACGAGGGAGGTTTCGATGAAACGAGTTTTGGTGCTCCTCGGGTGCACGACTCTCTTTTTGGCAGGACCGCTCGTGCCGCAGGCGTCGGCTCAAGGTCCGCCGGGGCAGGCGCTTGTCGAAATAAACACCGACTGCTCCGTCACTCTTCGCTGGGCACCGGCAGTCGGGCCGGTAGTCGGGTATTCGATCATCGCGCAGGTCAACGGGATTCCCGTCGGAACGTTTCCCGTCGGCAACGTGACGACGGTGCGTAGCGGGCCGCTTGGGCCGGGCAATTATCTGATCGCGGTCATCGCAAACTTCGCGTCCGGACCACCAATTCAAGGTGCGCCGACGAGTTGGATTCTCACCTGCGGCGGCGGACCTCCGCCCGGGGGAGTGCCACCGGCGGTGCCGAACTGGCTTCCTCATTCAGTCATCGGCAATACGGTGACCGTGAACTGGACGCCTGTCCCCAATGCCACGAGCTATGACATCGAGGCCGTCTGGTTGCAGACGGGGCAGGTGTTTCCGCTGTCAATAGGCAACCAATCGTCGTTGACTGTGGGTGGCGTGCCGGCAGGGACTTTCCAGGTCCGGATTCGCGCACGGAATCCGTTCGGTGTCAGCGCGTTTTCACCGCCGCTGTCGGTCGTGGTCGGCATCACGTTGGGCGCCGGTGACATGCAGGTGACCCTCACCTGGAATCAGGCGAACGATATCGACCTGCACGTCATCGAACCGAACGGCAGCCACGTGTACTACGCGAGCAAGACTGGAACGACAGCG
>WNFV01031386.1_pt1 | contig 14237 bp, 12 predicted proteins | sample 5400101 | NCBI WGS metagenome assembly WNFV01 (sample SAMN13153361, study PRJNA577476) | soil metagenome | isolation source: 115 cm soil or saprolite under grassland replicate 1 | place: USA:California | collected 2016-06-15 | reverse complement strand
CGTTGCAGCCGACGCAGGCGTTCATATCGATCGCCATGCCCCAGGCATAGCCCTCGTACTTCCAGGGGGGATACATCGTCACGTCATCGCCCGGTTTGTGAGCGCCGTGATGCAGGGCCTCGGGGTCCTTCTTGTACTCTTCGAGCGTCGCCGTGCGGACGATGTGGCGCCCGATCAGGTCTTCTTCTTTCGGGATGAAGGCTTTGACGTCGATGCCGCTCGCGTCGATGTTGAAATGCTCCTGTTGCCCGGCCAGCATGTATTCGCCTTCGCCCTTCGCAATCGCGCCCCTCGTTGGAGAGCCGGATCATTTTCGCTTTGGCGTTCTGCGGCTCGTCGTTGGACGCCAGCCCCAGTTCGTTCGCGGTGTTCTGGCTGATGATCGCGAAATTGTCCCAGGTGATCTTGTTGATCGGTTTTGGAAGCTCCTGCAGCCAGGCGTTGTTGGCGAAGCGCCCGTCGTAAACGCTCGGGTCGACGCGGAAGACGATCTCGTATTTGCCGGACGCCGACGGCCCCGCCTTTCGGATCGAGGCGGCCAGGTCGCCCTTGAGCGCGAAGGTCTTGGGCGGCGACGCGGAGTTCGCAATCACGCCGTCGTGAAGCGACTGCTTCCAGGTCTGGTCGAAGGCGCCGGCGCCGAACTGCGGCTGCGTCCGCCAGTAATCGCTGACGATGTCGTGGCCGCTCTTGCCGCCGTCGTCGAGCAACGCGGCGAGCAGTTCGTGCGGCGATTTACTGTTGTAGAGCGGCTGGATGAGCGGCTGGATGATCGAGACCGAGCCGTCGTAAGCGCGCGCGTCGCCCCACGACTCCAGGTAATGGGACTCGGGGACATGCCACTGGCAATGGACGGCGGTCTCGTCGTTGAACAACCCCATGTGGACGCGCAGCATCGGCGGCTGTTTCCTCTCCCTGTTCATCGCGTCCGCCTTGTTAATCGCGTCGAGGAATTTCTGGCCTTCGCCGAGGCCGAAGATCGGCGCGTTGTAGACCGGATTGGCGCCGATGATCACCAGCAACTCGACCTTGCCCGCGTTCAGATCGTTGAACAGGTCGGTGATCGAGGCGATCTGATCGACCGGATCGATCTCGAGCGGATCGGTGTGATAGAGCGTCGCGCCGGGCGCGCCCAGGGCGGCGTTGATCGCGTGCGCGATGGCGTGGACCGCCGCGGATTGATGCTCGCCCGCGATGACGATGCTCTTGCCGTTATGCGCCTTGAGGTCTTTGGCCGCGACCTCGGCGAATTTCGCGGCGTCCCCACTCAAGTGAGCCGGCGGCAGCCCCTGGATTCCGACCGCCGACGCGACGGCGAGCGCGAAGGCCTCGACCTCGCTCGCCCTGATCGGCAATCGGTGGTCGGCCTTGGCGCCGGTCGCCGTCAGTGTGCTTTCGGCGACGTAGAGGCGGTTCATCTCCTTCGAGCCGCCGGTCAACCGGCGACGACTTATAAAATCGCGCGCGTAGCGGACGCTGCCCGGCCCGCTGGTCAGGAAGTCTGCGTCGAGCGAGAGCACGCAGTCGGCCTTGTCGAATTGATAGACCGTGTTGACCGGCTGGCCGAAGGCCATCTGCGCGCCCAGCCGCGCCCCGTTCCGCGAGGCCGGCTCATAAGTGTGCCATTTCGCCTGCGGGAACGCGGCCTTCACCTTGTTCATCTGATCGGCGAAGGTGGGCGAGGTGGAGGTCTCGGTCAGTATTCGCAACCCCGCGCCTTGCTTCTCGCGTTGACCTACAATCTTCTTGTCCGGGTCTTTCGGGTCACCGTTCAGATACACGTTCAAGCTATTGAGAAATTCGCCCCAGGTTCGCGGGTCGCCCAGATTGAGCATGGTCTGCGAACGGTCGGGGTCGTAGAGGGTGAGCACCGAAGCCTGTTCGTAAACGGTCGTGCCGCCCAATGAACCGGGATGGTCGGGATTGCCTTCAATCTTGGTCGGGCGGCCTTCGTGGCTCTCGACCAGCAGCCCCGAAGCCACGCCGCCGAGCGGCATCGCCGTCGCGTAAAATTGCGGCTTGCCCGGAACCAGCCCGTCAGGCGTCTTGACGTAAGGGACTATGGTCTCTTTCGGCTGGTTGGTGCATGCCGTCAAGCCGGCGAAGGCCAGGCTGGCGCTCATCAACTTCAGAAAGTTTCGGCGGCCCGTCGGATCGAGCCAGGATGGATCGGCCTCGGATGGATTGACGGCGGGAAATTCGCGGTGAAGAAACTCGCGGAACTTTTCGGTGTCGGCCAGCTCTTCCAGACTTCTCCAAAATTCCCGTCTTTTATCTAGGCCCTTACGAATTTTATCGCGTATAGGCGCGATGTCATGGTGATGATCTCGATGAGACATTAGTTTCGGTTGTTGGCGGTCGGCGCCTGGCGCCTGGGTGGTTGGCAGAAGCGGCAGTATTAAAAACCGCTTTCTACCAACCATCAATTGCCAATCGCCAATCACTTATCTATGACAAGTTGAACAGCTCGTCAGCACATTGGTCGGCCGGATCTTGTATTTCTCGGCAAGCCCCCTGCCCTTTTCAGCCTGATCGGCGGGGGGCTTCCATTTCATATTGGTGATGTCTTTCAGCTCACGCAAGACCTTTTGGGGGTTGCGGTGACATTCGATACACCACTCCATCTGCAGCGACGATGTGTTCCACATTAAAGGCATCTCGTCCACCTGCCCGTGGCAGGTAGAACACCCGACTCCTTTACTGACGTGAATGCTGTGATTGAAGTAGGCGAAATCAGGGAGGTCGTGGACGCGCGTCCATTTGATCGGTTGGCCGGTGCGCCAGCTTTCGCGCACGATTTCCAGGTAGGGACTATTTGCAAATAATTGCGAATGGCAATTCATGCACGTCTTGGTCGCTGGCATTCCCGCGCTCGCCGCCGTCTCGACGGTCGTATGACAATATCGGCAATCAATCCCGTCATCGCCCGCATGGTGCTTGTGCGAGAATTGAACCGGCTGCTCCCGCGCCACGAACGCTTTTGTTACAAACGGTGAACGATTGAGTTCAAGTACCAACCACCCGCCCAGCCCGAGAAGTAATATGACTACGACTATGCTCAATCGCGCAAGCGTATTCGTGCTGCGGGTGAAGAGTTGTGGCATATAAAAAGACCTCCACCTCGCTTGGAGATAAATTTTCTATTTTTTCCCTAGACTTGCTCGCTCGAAGCAAAACCCGAAGCTTGTGAAATTTCGGATTTGTTAAGGCGCAAATCTTCACCGCTATAAAGGAAAATGTCAAGACCACTTCTAAAGATTGATTGGGGCTTGGGGCTTGAAGATCGGGGGCCGAAGACTGTCAGCCACAGAGGTCACAGAGCACACAGAGGAATAATTGATTCCGTTCCATAACAATGATGACAAATAGATTTTGATCCATTTGCGAAGTCTGATGTCGGATTGATCTGCTGTCGATGGTAACTTACCACCGGCGATTTCTCGCATACGCATTTAATCACAGATAGGCGCATTTATCATCAAATTTTTTAGCTGTTCGCAACCCTCTGTGGCTATTCATCAGCAATCCTCGATCTTCATTTGCCTAGGCTGCGAAGATTGCTGTTGCCGTTGGCGAGCACGCGTTGGGCCTCATCTCTAACCTCGTAATAAAGTCCGGCCGACGCATACGCGATCGGCACGAGGAACGGCACGCGCCCCTGTGACGTTGGAATGAATGCCTGGCGGACGTCCTGAAAATCGCCAGCGCGCATAGTGACAGTGACATTTTTGAGGGGATTCTGCGCCGAGATTTCCAATTCTAGCGTCACGTTTTCGCTAGTGACTGCGATTTGACGCAGGGACGCGGTGACCTGCCCTGGGGCATTATCTACTTGAGGCGTCGCGTTCGGTGAACCATCTACTTGAGGCATCGCGTTCTGCGAACCGACGGCGCTGTCCTGCGGGCTCGGGGCGGTGGTGACCGCAACGTCTTGACCTTCGACATTCTGGATTTGCGGCGGGACTTGCGGCTGCGCCCAGTTGGTGGTGTCATAAACGCCGGTGACGTAAGACGGCGGAACCTCCGGCCCGGAATTCGTGGCGGCAGTCTCCGCCGAATTTGTGGCGCCTGGAGCCTGCACGGGCGCTTTGGGCGGGCCGAGAGACGCGCCGCGAATCAGGCGAGCCGCTCCGTTCAGATCGTAGACCATTAAAATCCAGCCGCCATCCGTCAGCGTCGCTTCGTCCAGTGGGAACGTCATTTCCTTATCCGGCAGCAAAGTAACATTTATTGGCGTGACGTCCTGCTGCTTCTGGTCGTCGGTGAGCGAAATGCGCGCGACGCCGCTGAAGACTCTTTCCGGGTCGGCGTTGCGCAGCGTCATGAACATTCGCCCGCCGCGCATTTCGATGGAGCCTTGCAAACTCGCCGGGGAATTGAAGCCGCGAGACCTGGCGCCCGGCGAGCCTATCGCCACGGAGGGCGACGTCGTCGTAATCAGTTCCCTCCTGCCGATCTCGGGCGCGGCCGCATTCAACGAACTCGAACTTGCGCTCGGCGGAGGCGGCGTAGCGGGCGTGTCGGCGATGATTCCGCTCGGCAGCGAGACGATGTTTATCGGCGCTGCGGCGCCCAGGACTTTCGCAGCGTCGTTATTCATACCCCAAGCGTGCGAACTGATGATGGCGGCCAGGGGGACGAGTTCGCGACTGAGCGCGGAGTTCCCTGCTCGCGCCGTCAGATTTATGCTCTCGCTCGAAAGCAACAGCCATCCGCGCGAGCCGATGGCGGCGACAACGTCAATCAGATCGGGCCCGAGCCGTCTTCCCGACAACTTTTGAGCGAGGTTTTGGATTTTCCAGCTCGGAGCAGAATTGGCTTTGGCAGGAGGCTCATAAGAGGCAATCGCGTAAGATGCGAGCAGACCGGCGCCGAGCAACTTCTCGGCGTAAGCGCTGGCGCTCGCAATTGTCGGGAAATTGCCGATGCGCACGCGATGGAGCGCGCTGCGGCTCGCGACATATGACATGCCCCCGACCCAGTACGCATTCATCCCTCGAGCGCTCAATCCACGCACCAATTCGTCAGCGGACTTCTGTGAAGACAGGGCCGCGACCTGCACCGCGTAACCGTTAATCCGGCGCGCCTGCGCGTTGGCCGTCAATGGACATAAACACACGAAGAGCGCCGCAAGCGTCATACAGATTTGCGGCGACGTGGCCTTCACTCTCTCCGTAAAAATCTCTTTGAAATCGAAATACCCGAAACGCATGTCGTCCTACCTTACTACTTCCGTGAGGGCCGATTAGTACTTTTTTCTATGAGGCTTCAGAGTTAGGCAACGAGCGATCCAGGGCAAATTGAATTGCCGAATACATTTGGATTGTGGGGTAGCGCCAAATGATCGCAGGGTCTAGATCAATGACGGCGTCATAATAGCAAAACTCGAACCGAAAGCTCAATGGCGCGAAGAACTTTTTCCCGCCCCCAATTGTGCGCTGCCGGGGACTTCTAATTTTCTAGCAGCGCGCGAGCCGATGACTTTCAGCCGGATTTTTCCTTTGAACGCCGGTAATTTTTTCTTTGAGTGAGCAATCTGCCTTCCCGTTCCCGTCTGTAATAGGAGAAAGGCGATGACCGCCAGCCTCGAAGCCGAGGACGCGGCGGCTCCGTAGGCCCCAAATGTCGTAGGCTACAAATATGGAGAGTGATTATGAATTTGATTCAGAAGGCATTGGTGCAAACTAGCTTTGCGCAAGTCCGGCCCATCGCGGATGCGGCCGCCGCCTTGTTCTATCGCCGTTTGTTCGAACTCGATCCCACGCTCCGGCCTCTTTTTAATGGCGACATGGAGGAGCAGGGGCGCAAGCTGATGGAGATGATCGGGCTGGCGGTTAAAGGGCTTGACCGCCCGGACACCCTCCTGCCCGCCCTCGCCGCGTTGGGCCGCCGCCATGCCGGCTATGGGGTCAGTGCGCCGACACGATGCGTGAAGGGGATGTCGCCGCTTGATCTGCCAAAACTCTATACTGGAGGCCGCGAATGGCGCGTCTCGGCGCCGCAGTTCCATGAAAACCACATGTCTGAGTCGCGGCTTTTCTCCAGCAGTCCTGCCCCGGCAAGCGGATAAAACCCAATAAGATCGGCGTCAATCCGCTCTATCCGCGTCATCCGCGTTCTATGAACCCGTACACCCATTTGATAACCGTTCTAGGCGCTTCATTAGAAGAAAGGTCTTCTTCTTGCTTGTCAACTATTTCGTGGGAAAACGACTATGCAAAAGCCCGGACCCGGATTCACCGTAGTTGACAAACCCCTTACCAAAAATATAATTAGGCGCTTTGCCAGCGCCGAGGAATTTATGATTATCTCACTTGTGCGAATGCCCCCTGACGGCCTAGCCTTCAAGCATCAATACAAGGCGGGCGAACTGGACACGAGGGAGTATGATTTCGAGTTGGAGGAGGCGCCTCTGGTCAATGGCCGCGCGACGCGCGCCGGGCAGGACGTCCGGTTGCGCGGAGAGATCAAGGCCGGGATCTCCGCCCCCTGCGACAGGTGTTTGAGCGAAGTCACGATAAGGGCCGAGATTCCTTTCGATCTGTTCTATGCGCCTGCCGACACCGCCCGCGACCAGGTCGGTGAGCGCGAGTTGCGCGAACGCGATCTGGATTTCGGAGTCTACGAAAACGAACAGATCGATCTGGACGAACTGGTCCTCGAGCAATTGGAATTGAGTCTGCCCAGTCGCGTGTTGTGCCGCGAAGAGTGCCGCGGGCTGTGCCCGCAATGCGGCGCTGATTTGAATGTCGAGCAATGCGAATGTAAAGCGCAGATTGACCCGCGATGGCGGGCGCTAGCCGATTTCAAGGCCGAGATGGAAGAACAAGAATAAAAGAAATAAAGGTCATCTGATTCTGTCGAGTCAGCTTTCTACTTTTGGAGAATTGTCATGCCGAATCCTAAAAGACGCCATTCGAAATCTCGCAGCCGCAAGCGACGCGCGCACGACGCGCTGAAGCCCACGAATCTGACCGCATGCCCGAACTGCGGGTCGATGAGGATGCCGCACCGCGTCTGCGCGAGTTGCGGTTTTTACGCCGGGCGCACCGTGATCTCGAAAGAGATGTAGGAAGATTTTCCGGTTACCACTTCACGTGTTTAATTTGCCGTCGAGTTTCCTCGGAAAACAGCCACGTGGCGCGGAATTTATTCATCACCTGACGAATAAATTCCGCGCCACATGGCGTTTTCACTGTTTCAGCGCGTCGCTCTCTGCGACATGAACGACTCCTTCCCAATGCTCACCACCATCGCCGTTGACGCAATGGGTGGGGACAATGCCCCCGCCGTAGAGGTTGAAGGCGCGATCCAGGCGGCGCGCGACCTGCGCGCCCGTATTCTCCTTGTCGGCCAGGAAGAGCGCATCCGCGCGGAACTGCGACGGCAAGGCGTCGCGAATCCGCGCCGACAGCGACTGCACATCGAAGTTGTCAACGCCTCGGAAGTGATCACCATGCATGACCCGGTGGCGCAATCGGTGCGCCGCAAACGCGATTCGTCAATCCGCGTGGCGGCCCGCCTTGTGCGCGAAGGCAAGGCCCATGGCCTGGTCAGCGCGGGCAACACCGGCGCGGTCATGGCCACGGCCAAGCTCGTGCTCGGGACGCTGCCCTCCGTAGACCGCCCCGCGCTGGCGGGCATCTTCCCAACGATCACCGGCCAGGGCACGGTCCTGCTAGACGTCGGCGCCAACGCCGAATGCAAGGCGGAGCACCTGGAGCAGTTCGCGATCATGGGTTCGATCTATTCGCGATCTATCCTGGGCGTGCGCGCCCCGCGAGTCGGATTGATGAGCATCGGCGAGGAAGACATCAAGGGGAACGACCTGACCAAAGAGTCGCAGATTCTCTTGAAAGACGCCCCGGTCAATTTCATCGGGAACGTCGAAGGGCGCGACATCTTCACCGGCGACGTCGACGTGGTCGTTTGCGACGGCTTTACCGGCAACGTCATTCTGAAAACCAGCGAAGGTCTGGTCGAGGCGATCATGGGTCTGCTCAAGACCGAGCTGAGTCAGACGGTGTTGACGCAGACCGGGGCGATCCTGTCGCGACAGGCTTTCCGCAGCGTCAAGAAGCGCCTCGATTATTCGGAATTCGGCGCCATCCGCAACGCGATCCGCATCGCCAAGGAGTTCTATAAAGCCAAGCTGAGCGAGCGCATCGAGAGTGAACTGAGCAAAGTGGCTTTGACTAACGGTGAGACCGAAGATTGAGGATAGAGGATTGAGGATCGAGGATTGAGGATCGAGGATCGAGGATCGAGGATCGAGGATTGAGGATTGAGGATCGAGGATTGAGGATCGAGGATTGAGGATCGAGGATTGAGGATCGAGGATTGAGGATCGAGGATTGAGGATCGAGGATTGAGGATCGAGGATAGAAGATAGAGGATCGAGAGTCTAACTGATGACGCGATCCTCGATCCTCGATCCTCGATCCTCGATCCTCTTCGCTGTTCAGAGTTAAATGAGCAAATTAGCATTCATATTTCCGGGCCAGGGGTCACAGCGCGCAGGAATGGGTCGCGACTTGGCGCAAAGCTCGCCCGCCGCTCGCGCCGCTTTCGACGAGATTGATCGGGCGCTGGGATTCGGTCTGAGCGATCTCTGCTTCAACGGCCCGGAAGAGGATTTGCAGCTCACGGCGAACACGCAGCCGGCGATTCTGGCGGCTTCCATCGCCGCTTTTCGCGCGCTCTCTGAAAAAGGGTTCAGGCCGGACTTCGTCGCGGGGCACAGCCTCGGCGAATATTCGGCGCTGGTCGCGGCCGGCGCTTTGAGCCTGGGCGACGCCGCGCGTCTGGTCCGCCGTCGCGGTGAATTGATGCAGGAGGCGGTTCCCGTCGGCGTAGGGGCGATGGCGGCGATCCTGGGAATCGGCGCCGAGAAAGTCGCCGAAGCCTGCGAGGCCGCGGCTCACGATCAGGTCTGCGCGCCGGCGAATTTCAACTCGCCCGAACAGATCGTTATCGCCGGACACAAAGAAGCCGTCGAGCGCGCCGTTGAAGAATGCAAGGCGCGCGGCGCGCGGCGCGCGATGATGTTAAAGGTCAGCGCGCCCTTCCATTCTGCGCTGATGAGGCCCGCGCAGGAGAAGATGATCGAGCCTCTCAATGCCGCGCGGTTCAATGATCTTTCGTTCCAGGTCGTCAACAACGTCGACGCGGCGTGACGAAGATGTTCGAGGAAGGCGTGGAGACCTTCGTCGAAATCGGCCCCGGCAAGGTTTTGATCGGATTGGTCAAAGCCATTGCAAAAGACGCGGGCCGCGATGTCAAATTGCTCAACGTGGAAGACCAGGCGAGCCTGCAGGCTACCGTCGAATCGCTGCGATCGCAATGAGAGGCAGACAAAGCGTTTGACGCCTTTCATTTTTCATTGTTCATTTTAGATTTGTCATTTGTCATTGCTTGGCCTGTAGTTCCGGCAATGACAAATGACAAATCTAAAATGAACAATGGGACAAATCGCTCTGGTGACCGGCGGCTCTCAAGGCATTGGCCGCGCCACGGCTCTGGTTCTCGCCCGATGCGGCGCGGATGTGGCCTTGATGGCGCGTTCGCTGGATAAATGTGAGGCCGTCGCGGACGAGGTTCGCGCCGAGGGCCGCCGCGCCCTGGCCGTCAAAGGCGACATGAACGCCGCGGCGGAGATCAAAGCAGCGGTCGAAAAAATTTCATCGGAACTCGGACAGATCGGCGTTCTGGTCAACAACGCCGCCATCACGCGCGACGGACTGATGCTGCGTATGAAGCGCGAGGATTGGGACGACGTAATCAACACCAATTTGACCGGCGTCTTTCTGATGACCCAGGCCGTCCTGCCGATGATGACCAAGGCGCGGCGCGGGCGTATCATTAATTTGACTTCGGTCGTGGCTCAATCTGGCAACGCGGGTCAGGTCAACTACATTGCGGCGAAATCCGGGGTCATCGGATTCACCAAGGCCGTGGCGCGGGAATACGCGTCGCGCAACATCACGGTCAACGCCGTCGCGCCCGGATTCATAGAGACGCCGATGACCGCCGCGCTCAACGAGGCGGCGCGCAACGCAATGCTCGAACAGATTCCGCTAAAACGCCCTGGGACCGATCTCGACGTGGCCCACGCGGTTGCATTTCTGGCCTCGGATGAGGCAGGCTATATCACTGGTCAGGTAATCAACGTTAACGGCGGAATGTACATGTGATTTGACATTTGCCCCAAGACAAATATTTTTTCTGGAGGAATTCATGGCAGAATCAATTGAGGATAAGGTTAAGCAGATCATCGTGGATGAACTCGGCGTCGAGGAATCAGAGGTCACCCCGAACGCCAGGTTCATTGACGACTTGGGAGCTGATTCACTCGACACGGTCGAGTTGGTGATGCGGTTCGAAGAAGAGTTCAGCATAGAAATTCCCGACGAAGACGCCGAAAAAATACAGAGCGTGCGCGACGCCATCGCATACATCGAAGAGCGCCGGAAATAGCGCGCAGGATTGCGGATTCTTTGATTGCGGATTGCGGACTGCGGGTAGCGGGTTAAAGAGAGTTGACAAGTGGTGATTTCATTCCGTCCTAATGATTTAAGGTGTCGTTGTCAGGGGGGCGCGAAACATGATTGGTCCTCTTGTAATCCGCAATCCGCAGTACGCAATTCGCAATTGACATAGGGAGAAGGAAGGCAGCCTTGAATAGCGATAACACAAAGAAGCGCGTTGTCGTCACAGGCATCGGCCTGGTCAGCCCGCTCGGTAACACGACCGAGGAGACCTGGGCGGGCCTGATCGCCGGACGCAGCGGCGTCGATTACATCACCCGGTTCGACACCAGCCAGCACACAGTCAAGTTTGCCGCCGAGACCAAAAACTTCGACCCCGCGAAATTCATCGAGAAGAAAGAGTTGAAGAAGATGGATTATTTCATCTACTTCGCCGTCGCCGCCGCCAGGGAGGCGCTCGACGACTCCGGCCTGGAGATCACCGACGACCTGGCCGAAGACGTGGGCGTATTCATCGGCAGCGGCATCGGGGGGTTCGGCGTCTTCGAGCGCGAGCACACGAAGATGATTGAGGGCGGCCCCGGCCGCATCTCGCCCTTTTTCATCCCGGCCTCGATCGTCAATCTCGCGTCGGGGTACGTCTCGATCTACAGCAATGCCAAAGGGCCGAACTCGGCCACCGCGACCGCCTGCAGCACAGGCGCGCACGCCATCGGCGACAGCTTCAAGATCATTCAACGCGGCGACGCCGTGGCCATGATCTGCGGCGGCAGCGAAGGCGCGATCACACCGATGTCGGTCGGGGGCTTCGCCGCGATGCGCGCCCTCTCGACGCGCAACGGCGACCCGCCTCGCGCCTCGCGCCCCTTCGACAAGGACCGCGACGGCTTCGTCATCGGCGAGGGCGCCGGAGTTCTGATGCTCGAAGAACTGGAGCACGCGAAGGCCCGCGGCGCGAAGATTTATTGTGAAGTCGCCGGCTACGGAATGACCTCGGACGCGTTCCACATCACGCTGCCCGACGTGGACGGCCCGCGCCGCGTCATGCTGAGGGCGATCAAGGACGCAGGCCTCGAGCCGCGCCATATCGAATACATCAACGTCCATGGAACCTCGACGCCGGTCGGCGACAAGAACGAGACCAACGCGATCAAAGCCGCGTTCGGCGACCACGCCTACAAATTGGCCGCCAGTTCGACCAAATCGATGACCGGCCACTTGCTCGGCGGCGCCGGGGGCCTGGAAGGCGGAATCACCGCGCTGGTCGTCAGCCGCCAAACCCTGCCGCCCACAATCAACCTCGAAAATCCCGACCCCGAATGCGACCTCGATTACGTCGCCAACGAGGCCCGATATGCCACCGTGAGTTACGCGCTCTCGAACAGCTTCGGCTTCGGCGGGACGAACGCGGCCCTGTTGTTCAAGCGGTACGAAAAGTAAGGTCAAACACCCGCCACCAAGCCTAACGGCTATGGTGGGGGCTTGGGCGACGTGAACAAGTCCGTTTGACCAGACCCAGCCAGGATCGGGAGTAATCCCGGTTATCGGGCTACGTTATTTGAGTCATAACACCAACGAATGCGTGGCCAGTTCGTTGCAACTGTTGATCGGCTTTAAACAACCTTTCCGGGTATGGGTCAGTGAGCCGAGCACGTCGAGTGCCATTGTCGCAAAAAGCTCAGATAACTTCGTCGAGGCAAACATACCGATTCCAAGCGAGTCGGATTGAGTCGAAAGACTCACCGCCGGAAGTGGAGGGGATCAATCCCCTCACACTTCCAACGGTCTCAATTTCCTCTCCATCCAAGCTCACCAAGATGTTCGCTGTGGATGGAGTATCCATTGAGGGAAGAAGATGACATTTAAAGAGTTTGCCGCCAATCAGTTTCGCTATACCCCCGGCCCTTAGGAGGCGCCCAATGTTATATCCCGTGCAGTAGGAATGAATCGACATTGTAGGAGGTCGCCTTCACGCCTGCTGCACGGCCTGCGCCAGCTTCGACAATGAAGACTTCGCGTCGCCATATAGCATCCCGGTGTTCGCTTTGAAGAAAAGTGGGTTCTCCAGGCCGGAAAATCCCTTGCCCTTGCCGCGTTTGAGCACGACGACGTTGTGGGCGCGGTCGACTTCGATGATGGGCATTCCGGCGATCGGGCTCTTCGGATTGTCGCGGGCGTCGGGGTTGACCACGTCGTTGGCGCCGATCACTACGGCCACGTCGGTCGCCTGCATTTCGGGGTTGATCTGCTCAAGCTCGTAGAGCGATGAGTAAGGCACGTTGGCTTCGGCCAGCAGCACGTTCATATGGCCCGGCATTCGTCCGGCCACGGGATGGATCGCGTATTTGACGTTGACGCCTTTGTGTTCGAGGACTTCGGCCAGTTCGCGCACGGCGTGTTGAGCCTGCGCCGTGGCCATTCCGTAGCCGGGCACGAAGACCACCTGGCGAGCGTAGGCCAGTTGCACGGCCACGTCGTCCGCGCCGACTTCGCGCATTACTCCTTCGACTAATTGGCCGGTGTCGGCCGAGACCGAGCCGAACGCGCCGAAGAGCACGTTGGTCACCGAACGGTTCATCGCCTTGCACATCAGGATCGAGAGGATGAAGCCGGAAAATCCGTCGAGCGTGCCCGCGATGATCAACACGTTGTTGCCGATCGCGAACCCGGTCGCCGCCGAGGCCAGCCCCGCGTATGAATTCATCAGCGACATCACGACCGGCATGTCCGCCGACCCGATGGGCAAGACGAGCAGAATGCCGAAGAGGAACGACAACACCACCATCACGTAAAAGAGCGCGCTCTGGGTCGGGTCGTAAATAAGGTAGATGAAAATTCCCGCCGCGATGACGAAGAGCGAGACGTTAATGATGTTCTGGCCTTTGTAAGTGACGGGCGCGCCGCGTATCAACTCCTGCAATTTTACGAACGCCAGCAGACTGCCCGTGACCGTCAGGCTGCCGAAAAGGACTTCAAAGCCGAGCGCGGTCATCTTGAACGAACTTATCTGCGCGCCATCGTTAACCACGTGCTGATAATATTCCGAGATGCCCACGAGCGACGCGGCCAGGGCGCCGAAGGCGTGCGAGAGCGCGGTCCGTTGAGGCATCGCCGTCATCGGCATCCAGATCGACATCGCCGCGCCGATCGCGCTGCCGATGATCATGCCGATGATGATCAACTGGTAGCTGATGATCTCGTGGTGAAGCAGCGTGCCGACGATGGCCACCAGCATACCCAGCGCGGCCATATTCATTCCGCGGCGGGCCGTCTTCGGGTGGCTCAAACCTTTCAAACCGAAGATGAAAAAGATCGAGGCGAACAGATAGCTGAATTCGATGAGATAATTGCCGCTCATCACCGCCCCTCCTTCCCGCCTGAATCATTGCCGCCGCCGATTCGATCTTTGAACATCTTGAGCATGCGGTCGGTGATCATAAATCCGCCGACCACGTTGATCATCGCGGAGACGACGGCGATGAAACCGAGAAACTTGCTGACGTCGCTGTATTTTCCGCCGGCGGTCAGGATCGAGCCGACCACCGAGATCGCCGAAATGGCGTTGGTCGCCGACATCAACGGGGTGTGCAACAGAGGCGGGACGCGGGAGATGACCTGATAACCCAAGAACGCGGCCAGCGCGAAGATGTAAAGAGAGGCCATCAAGGCCGTCGCGCTCACGCCCGAACCTTCGGCCAGGGCCAGAACGCAAATCGAAGGGACCAAACTTGCTACACTCATGACACGATT
>WNFV01006198.1_pt1 | contig 14240 bp, 9 predicted proteins | sample 5400101 | NCBI WGS metagenome assembly WNFV01 (sample SAMN13153361, study PRJNA577476) | soil metagenome | isolation source: 115 cm soil or saprolite under grassland replicate 1 | place: USA:California | collected 2016-06-15 | reverse complement strand
GAAATATGGCACCGGCAGCCAGCTGTACTTCACACGGATGTCGGTCGCTGCTCCCAACGAAATCTGGGGCAGGTCAGTCGGCCGTACGCGTGGCGCCGAAAACGCAGCGCCGTGGCCCATCACCCACATGAACGACGCGGTCTTGTCGAAGATCGACATGCCGCCCTTGGAGTCGTTTACGTTCAAAGGCGCGAGCGACGAAGAGGTTCAGGGTTTCATGGTCAAACCGCCGGGATTTATCCCGAACAAGAAATATCCGCTGAAGTTTTTGATCCATGGCGGGCCGCAAGGGGCGTGGGGCAATTCGTGGACGTATCGCTGGAACGCGGAGTTGTTCGCTGCGACCGGAAATTACGGGGTGGTGATGATCAATTTCCACGGCTCGACCGGTTACGGACAGAAGTTTACCGATTCGATCAGCGGCGATTGGGGCGGCAAACCGTATGTCGACTTGATGAAGGGACTAGATTACGTGGAAAAAACGTATCCGTTCATTGACAAGAACCGAGAGGCAGCGCTCGGCGCAAGCTACGGCGGTTACATGGCAAACTGGATCCTCGGCCACACGAACCGTTTCAAATGCATCGTGTCACACGACGGCGTGTTCAACGCAGAGTCGGCTTACGGCACGACGGAAGAACTTTGGTTTGCCGAGTGGGAATTCAAAGGCCCGCCGTGGAAGAATCGAGAACTTTATCGGAAGTGGTCGCCTCACGAATATGCGCAGAATTTCAAGACACCGACGCTGGTTGTGCACGGCCAGAACGATTACCGAATCGATGTTTCACAAGGCTTCGATCTTTTCACAACGCTTCAAGTGCTGAAGGTGCCATCCAAAATGTTGTACTTTCCAGATGAAGGCCATTGGGTGCTCAAGCCGCAGAACAGTCAACTGTGGTACAAAACCGTGAACGAGTGGGTAGACCTATGGTGCAAGCAACGCTCTGTCATGTCGACCGAAGTGGAAACTTCTCTAGATATTTCTGATCAGAAACAGCAAAGAGATTGAAACCGTTCGCCTCCCGATTCTCTCGCCGCTACCCTCATGGCATGACCATCCATGTCGCTCGTTCCGCTCGCTCCATTCCTCGACTTCGCTCGGGATGACAAAGAAGGCGCGAACGAATTACGTCGCTTGACTTTTTGCGCCGCTTGCGCATTAAGAACGCCGTCGAAATTCTATGGATCATCCGTTGTCGGGTCTTTTGAGGGTAGTTGTTTGTGTTGGTCTCGTTCTACTGGTCACAGGGTGCGGCGAGGACCCGCGTTATTCGGCAAGGACGCAATATTTGGGCGGGACGTACGGCGGCGCGGCGGCCGGCGCCCCACGGGACACTGTCTCGTATTGGGACGGAGACAGCGTTGGCGGAAGCCCTTCCGTGAAGATTAGCCTCGGAGAACAGCGCGCCTATTTTTACAAGAGCAGCGTGCTGGTCGGGGTATCGCAATTGTCAACCGGCCGCGAAGGACTTAACACTCCGATCGGTAGTTTCAAGATCATTCAGAAAGACAAGGACCACGTCTCGACCTTATTCGGGGACTACGTCGATTCAGCGGGAACTGTGGTCGTGCCCAACGTTGATGTGAATAAAGATCCAAAACCACCGGGCGCTCACTTCAAAGGCACGCCCATGCCGTACTTCATGCGGATCGTGTCAGGGACAGGCATGCACGCAGGTTATTTGCCGGGCTATCCGGCCTCGCACGGATGTATCCGCATGCCCGAGTTCATGGCCGAAAATTTCTTCAGATCAGTCTCAGTCGGAACGCCCGTCACGATCACCCATTAGAGTCTTCAGCGGGCTCTTGTATCCGGGCTTGCAGAAAATTGCGGGTACCGGCATTCTGATTGTCCCGCTGCCAGAAATATGATCGTCATCACGCAACCCAACGCCACCGAGGAACAGATCCAGCGCATCGTCACGCGTGTACGCGAATTTGGCTTGGAAGCACAGATTAGCCGTGGCGCATCGCGCGTGATCATCGGCGTAATCGGGCCGGAGGCACTCCTGCGCGAAAAGCCTCTGTCCACAATGGCCGGCGTGGAAGCGATCGTCCCCGTATTGAAGCCATACAAGCTTGCCGGGCGCGATTCTCGCGGTGCCTCTTCGGTCTCAATTGGTGACGTGCGCCTGGGTGAACAAGAAGATGTTGTTCTCATTTGCGGCCCATGCTCGGTCGAAAGCAGAGAGCAGATTCAGTCGATCGCGACAATCGTGAAAGAATCCGGCGCAAAAATTCTGCGCGGCGGCGCGTTTAAGCCGCGCACGTCGCCATATAGTTTTCAGGGATTACGCGAAGACGGCCTTCGCTTTCTCGCTGAGGCGCGCGCAAAAACTGGCCTGCCTGTGGTTACTGAGGTGATGGATCCGCGCGATCTCTCCATGATCGAGAAGTACGCAGACTGCCTTCAGGTTGGCACTCGCAACATGCATAATTTCTCGCTCCTGAAAGAAGTCGGGCGCAGCAGATTGCCAGTGGTCCTCAAGCGTGGATTCAGCGCCACGATTTATGATTTGATCATGAGCGCGGAATACATTTTGAACGAGGGCAACTCGAACGTGGTTCTCTGCGAACGCGGCATTCGCACGTTCGAAACGGCCGCCCGATACACACTCGACCTGAGCGCGGTTCCAATCTTAAAGTCTAAAACGCATCTGCCAGTCATTGTTGATCCGACGCACGCGATTGGACTACGCGAATTTGTCCCCCAGATGTCGCTGGCCGCGGTCGCCGCAGGCGCGGATGGGCTAATGATCGAGGTACACGATTCCCCAGAGCTGGCCAAGAGCGACGGCAACCAGGCGCTGACGCCTGAAATTTTCGCCGAGCTCGTCCCGCGCCTTCGCGCGGTCGCCGCAGCGATCGGGCGCGCCCTGTAGCCGCGAACGCGCGTCACGGCTGTAGAGTCCGCTGTCCTCAGCGGATTTGGCGCGCGAAACTTATGCGCTGAGGACAGCGCACACTACAGCAAAGCCTGCAATCTTTGAACTTCGGCGGCTTTTTGGCGTAAACTCGTTAGTGGAAAAATCGATAGGCAGGCAGCTTCTGGAAACTGTCGCAGCGACCGAACCGATCGGCCGCAAGCTTCAGGAGCTGCAGGAGGCGCAATGGCCTGTACGATTTTCGCTCGTTATCCAACCGGCGCAGCCCTTTCTGGCCGCCGTAATCGCGCACGCGTACCATAGGCGTCCTACGCGTGATCGCCGGTCTGCCGATTCCACGATCTGGGTCCTTTGTCCCAGCGTTCATTCTCAGGAATTATTTTACGAAAGTTTGCTCAACTGGCAGCCGGACGCGCTATTCCTGCCGGAAGCGGAGCTTGTCGCAGTAGAAAATGTTTTGCCTGATCCTGAAATCGCGGCTGAACGACTAGCGCTGTTGACGGAAATCGAGCGCGGTAATGGTCCGCGTATTATCGTCGCGACGTGCGCAAGTTTGGATCAACCTGCGCCAAAGCGCGGAACGCTCCAATCTGCTGTTACCCAGCTTCGACGCGGCACAACCCTGGAGATGGAACAGCTTCTCGACCAACTCGTGGGCAGCTGTTATGAGCGTGCCGCCCAGGTAACCACTCGAGGGCAGTTCGCGGTCCGTGGTGGCATTGTCGATCTCTTTTCGTGGCAGGCGCCATTGCCCTTCCGGCTGGAATTTTTCGGCGATCAAATAGAATCGCTGCGCGAGTTCGACATCGATAATCAAACGTCAGTGCGCGATTTAAGCTCGGCCGATGTTCTGCTTCGAACAGCGGATGACCAGGCCGGCGTCATTCGCGATTACGTCGCTCCAAATCATCTCATCATCGACATCGAACGAGCAATGGAGGGCGGAGCTCTCGGGACGCCGGAGTCGCGGGAGCGTGTCCCTTCACACATCCAAATCAGTGAAGGCTGGATTGAAACCGGTCCGGAAGATTTTAGCGGCGCGTTCGAAGATTGCGACATCGGAGAGTTTGCGGCGGGGGATCTCGTGCTCGCCGAGGCGAAACGCGCCCAGTTTGTCGACCGCTTAAACGAATGGCGCGCGAACAACGCGAGAATCGTCATTTATTTTCAGACCGAAGGCGAGATTGAGCGCTTTCGCGAAATCATGTCAGGCACTATCGAGGGCGTCGATTTCGTCGAAGGAACACTCGCGCGCGGATTTTGTTTCCCAGCAGCCAACCTTGTCGTCCTCTCGGCCGCTGAATTATTTGGACGATTCGCCGTCCATGCGCGCAGGCATTTGCGGCGGGCGGAGCGCCATCGCGCGCAGATTGATTTTAGCGAACTGAACGAAGGCGATCTCGTCGTGCATCTCGAGCACGGCATCGGGCGTTTTCTCGGGCTAATGAAACTGCCGGTCACGGAGGGGCGCACTGCTGCAAGCCCGGCGTCGCTGGAGCTCCGCTCTCCAGAGAAGGCGCGATTGGTCGAAACCGAAGTTCTCGCGTTGGAATTTGCAGACGAAGCGAAGCTCTATGTCCCGCTCGAGCAAGCGTACCTTGTTTCCCGCTATGTTGGCGCAGGAAAAAAATCGCCGACGCTAAGCTCGCTCGGCGATGGGAGATGGGCCCGCGCCAAAGTAAAAGCCGCAGCTTCCATTTTCGATTACGCGGGGAAAATGCTGGCGATCCAGGCCGAAAGGCAAATGCACCCCGGATACGCATTCGCCCCTGACACAAAATGGCAGGCAGAATTTGAACGTTCATTCCCGTTTCGCGAAACGCCGGACCAAATGAAGGCAATCATTGACACGAAAATCGACATGGAACGTCTTCGGCCGATGGATCGCCTGATCTGTGGCGATGTCGGTTTTGGCAAAACCGAAGTGGCCGTGCGCGCCGCGTTCAAGGCGGTGATGGATGGTCGACAAGTGGCTATGCTCGCGCCGACCACGGTTCTTGCTCAACAACATTTCGAGGTGTTCCGGCAACGCATGCTCGATTACCCCGTGCGGATCGAAATGCTCAGCCGCTTTCGTTCGCAATCAGAACAGAAGAAAGTGCTACAACTGCTGCGCGAAGGCGGCGTCGATATCGTGATTGGCACTCATCGGCTTATCTCCGGCGATCTCGTATTCAAAGATCTGGGCCTGGTAGTGATCGACGAGGAACAGCGCTTCGGAGTTCTTCACAAAGAGAAGTTCAAAGAGCTCTTCAAGCTGGTCGATGTGCTGACGCTTTCGGCCACGCCTATTCCACGCACTCTCTATCTTTCACTCGTGGGCGTGAAAGATATGTCCACGATTGAGACTCCGCCGCTCAATCGGCTACCAGTAGAAACGGTGGTGTCGGCCTACGATGAACGAATCATTCGCGCTGCGATCGATCGTGAACTGGAGCGCCAGGGGCAGGTATTTTTTTTGCACAATCGCGTAGCGACCATCGAGCGAGCTCGGGACCGGATCGTCCATCTTTGCCCGCAGGCCAGAGTCGAAATTGGCCATGGACAAATGGACGCGGACGAACTGGAAGCGGTCATGGCGCGATTCATAGCCGGCAAAACCGACGTGCTCGTTTGCACCACGATCATTGAAAGCGGCCTCGATATTCCGAATGCCAACACGATCATCATTGATCGAGCGGATCAGTTTGGCCTCGCGGATTTGTATCAATTGCGCGGACGCGTCGGTCGAGCCGAGCACAAGGCATACGCCTATCTGCTTCTTCCCAGCGAGATGATGACAATCGGCGCCGCGCGCAAACGCATCAGCGCCATCAAACAGTACAGCTCGTTGGGCGCGGGTTTTCGCATCGCCATGCGCGATTTGGAGATTCGCGGCGCAGGTAGCATGCTGGGTACGGCGCAGAGCGGCCACATTGTAGCGGTCGGTTTTGATTTGTATTGTCAGTTGCTCAAGCAGGCAGTGGCGCAGTTAAAGGGCGACAAGCCGCGGCTTCGGCTGGAGGTCGATTTACTACTCGATTTCGTCGTCACAAATGAAGCGGAGTTCGTTGCGCCGCCAAAAGTCCCTGTACAGCAAACTGATAGCTTCCCGCACAAGATTCCCGCTTTCATCCCAGTCACCTATGTCAGCGATCCTGCCCTGCGAATACGAGCCTATCGTGATGTTGCGGAAATCACGTCGCATGCGCAGCTGGACCGACTCCGCCGCGAATGGCGCGACCGATTTGGCCCGTTTCCTCCGGCAGCTGATAATTTATTTGCTCTTATCGAAATCAAGCTCGCCGCAGCGGAATCAGGAGTTACTCGGGTGGAAGTACGTGAGCGCAAATTGATGTTGACGCGGCAAGGGGATTTTATACTTGTCGCGGGCAAATTCCCCCGTTTAGTTGCAACGAAAACCGAGCAGCGCCTCGGGGAAATTGTGGAACTGATCAAAAAATTATGAGGGACCTGATCCGTCAATTTGGCGTCACAATGCTGGCCGGCTTCGTGCTTGCAGTCTGGCCGATTTGTTGCGCTGCGGCTGCTGAGGAAGCCCAGGTCGTGGATGGCATCGCCGCAGTTGTAAACGGCGACGTCATCACCTACTCGCAAGTGCGCGCATTGTCCGCCCCGCGGGAGAAACTGCTGCGGCAGCAATTCACCGGACAGGAACTGGAAAAAAAAATGATTGAACTGCGCCAGCTTGCCTTGAAAGATTTGATTGACCGACGCCTTGTGATCCAGGCGTTCAAAAAGGAAAGCTACCAAATCCCGGACCACATCGTGGACGAACGGATGCATCAGATCATCCGCGAATCATTTGGCGGCGACCGCAACACCTTCATCAAGACACTCGAGGCGCAGAATTACACGTTGGGCGAGTTCAAACAGAAAGAGACGGAACGAATAATGGTGCAAGCCATGCGCAGCCATAACGTCAAGATGAATTCGATAATTTCGCCTACAAAAGTAGAAGACTACTACAGAAAGCATCGCGACGAATTCACCAGCAAGGAACAGATCAAGTTGCGAATGATCATGATTTCTGGCCAAAAAGACACCGCGAGCGCGCCCGCACAAAAGGCGCTGGCCGAGGAAGTGCTCGGCAAACTGGCCGGCGGCGCAGAGTACGATCAGACGGCGCAGATCTATTCCGAGGACAGCACCCGCGACAATGGCGGGGACTGGGGGTGGATCGAGCGTAATACTTTGGCTGCCCCACTCGAAAAGTTCGCGTTCAACATGCCAGTCGGTCGAATCAGCAACATCATCGATTACGCCGGCAATTATTACATTCTCAAAGTCGAAGATAAACGCGGCGGCACCACGAAATCGCTCGCCGAAGCGCGGTCAGACATTGAGAAGAAACTGATCGAAGAAGAAGCACAAGGTTTACAGGAGCGCTGGATCGCCAGTCTCCGCGCAAAGGCTTACATCAAGACTTTCTGAGCGATTCCGCTCTTCCTCAGTCTTCGTCTTCTCGTTCTTGCTCCCAAACCTGCTCGTGCTCGATTGAGCAAATTCGATTACGATCGGGAGCATGAGCACGACAAAACCGCGCATCGGAATCACGCTGGGCGATTGCGCTGGGATTGGGCCTGAGATTGTCGAACTTGCACTCAAGTCAGGAGGCGTTGCTGATTCTGCCGAATACGTGGTGATTGGCCGGCAGCCGAATTGCAAACCAGGTGAGCCGACAATCGAAACCGCGCGTGCCGCAGCGACTGCGCTCGAAGAAGCGGTCACACTCGCGCGGCGCGGCGAGCTCGACGCGATTGTGACCGGGCCGGTTCACAAGGCGCGTATGTACGAAGCCGGTTTCAAGTTCCCAGGACAAACCGAATTCTTCGCCGAGCGCTGCGGGGTCAAGAATTTCGCGATGTGTCTGACCGGCGGAAAAATCACGGTCGCGCTCGTCACAACCCACATTCCGCTAAGCAAAGTTTCAAGTGCGCTTAAACAATCCGAGATTGTTCGGGTCGGCTTATTGCTAGCCGATTTTCTTTGTTCTCGATCAAAAAATCCTCCGCGCATCGCCGTGGCCGGATTAAATCCGCACGCCGGCGAATCAGGAAGAATCGGCCGCGAAGAAATCGAAATCATCAGCCCTGCGGTGTCCGAGCTTCAATCGAGAATCGAGAATCGAGAATCGAGAATCGTCGGCCCCGTTTCCCCTGACACGATTTTCCATCGCGCCGTTGCGGGTGAATTCGACGCGGTGCTTTGCATGTATCACGATCAGGGATTGATCCCACTGAAGCTGCATGCCTTTCACGAAGGTGTGAACGTCACGCTGGGCCTCCCATTTCCTCGCACCAGTCCCGATCACGGCACAGCATTTGAAATTGCCGGCAAGAGAATCGCGCGCCCCGACAGCATGATCGCAGCCATTAATCTCGCGGTGGAGCTGGCGTCGAAACCGTCACGTTCATGACAAATTTCCAAAGGTCTGATCTGAATCTCATTAACACCTGGCTTGAGTTTATCGGCCGCCAAAAAGCGCGAGCGCTGAAAGCGCGATTCACTTCCGGCGTCATTTCGTTCTGATCAATGGCATCGGATTGGCTTCGACCAGCGGCCTGCCCGCAGTGCTACGGCGTGCAGGCGGATATGTTCGGGATTGAAACCTCCAATCCGCCTGAGCTGAATCGCGCTTTCAGCGCTTGGTTACCGGGGGCAATCGGATTCCCTGGGGCGATGCCCCAGCTGTTCTCTGTGTTACAAATTGTTTTTTCATGGGAGTTGTTCGCTGATGTGAGGAGTGGGGTTGGGCATGAGGGCCAATACCCAGGAGCCGTGTTTTTGTTGATTGCGGGCGTGCAACTCAGCATCGTAAGGCTTGCGCTCTGTGAGCATGCGAAAGAGGATTTTGAGCAGCCGCTGGCCCAGGCAGCGCAGCGCACAGGCGTGGCTTTTGCCATCTTGGCGTTTCTTTCGGTAGTAGGCTTGGCCCCAGGCGCTGGCTTTGCGAAAGCAATCAGCCCACAAGTGAACGGTGTGACGCAGAAATTTATCGCAGGCCCAGCGCACTTTGGCTCTGCGGAGTTGGCCGCTTTGAAAACTGATCGGCGCGGTTCCAGCAAAACTCTGCAGCACTTGGAAGCTGCCGTAGCGCTTTGGATCTGAGCCGATGGCGGCAAGGAGCCGGGGAGCGAGTTTTTCCCTGGCGCCGGGCAAGCTGCCAAACAGATGGTGATCGGGATGGTTTTCAAACAAAGCCTCGATCTGTTTGCGATATTGATCTAACTGCTCCTGGAGCGTGCGCAGCAATTTGCACAAGGAAAGCGCCAACTGGCTTTTGGCCCTGGTGATGGCGGCTCCCGCTTTGAACTGATCGGCCTGGGCGAAAAGGGCGAGGCGTTTTTCCAGCGTTTGTGCTCGCCAGAGCCGATGGGTGTGAAGGAATTTTTCCCACCGTCGTTTGCCCGCTTTGACCAACGCTTCTGGCGTTGAGAACTGCAATATGAAGTCCCACGTCGAGGGCATGGTCCAATCTTCAAAGGCTTCCAGAGCCGCCGGATAATATTCCAGTAAGGCTTGCTGAAGCTGGTTAACTAACGCCGTGCGCTGCTCGATCAAAGCCACTTCATCGCGACAGAGCAAACGCAACTGAGCGCTCAGCTCATCCATTGGAGCAAGCGCTTTCCAACCATGGCCATCCACCCGCAACGCATCGGCCAACGACCAGGCATCCAGATGATCGGTCTTCGTACCGCTGGGGGCTTTGCGTTGCCGATAGCTGGCCGCCGCGGCCGGATTGACCGGATAGAGCGTGTATTCATACTGAAGCAGCTGATCCACCACCGCTCCCTGACTCGTCTCGATCGCCACCGCCACGCTCTCAAGAGCGGCAGTTTTTTGGCGAAAGCGTTTCCATCCTTCGACCGAATGGTCGAACTGGAAGTCGGCAACAATCTGGCCTTGCCGGTCCACCACCACTACCACGTGATGATCGCGTGCCCAGTCAAAGCCAGCATAATGAGTGATTTCTTTCCATTCTTTCATGGGTTCTCCTTTTTTGTTGTGCATCGTGGCGCGGTCGAACGTCAACCTGATACAAGGAGCCTCGCGGGCTATTGTTCTCTCAGACTTCGGGACCGACGCCGCCAGAGGGACCGGTGCGCTGGGGCTAACCTTCGCAAGGTGTGGCTTGCAGGACCGTGATCCCGCCGGGGCGATGCGACCGGCCCGATCGTGCCTGAGTCGCGAAAGTTTTTCACTCTTTTTCATTTTGGTCGCCGCACAGTTATTCACCGCTGGCCTCTTCTGCGGGGAGCTCTTGGCAGCTCCTCTAGCCAGCGGCTGAATAACTGTGGAAACCGTATCAGGCTTGCATGAGACGGCGCCGTTGGCGCTAAACAGATACTCGAGCGCCGAAACTTCGGCGGTCACACAACCGCCGCTAGAATTGATCCTGCTCTTGCTCTTACTCCTGCTCATGCTCGATTGCAGCAATTTCGATTACGATTACGAGCATGAGCGCGAGCAGGATCCAAAAATACGCTTCGGTTTTTAACATCGGGCTCCAGAACACGTTCGTGTATCGCTGGAATTATTTCCTCCGCGCGCTGTTTGGTCTGATCCCGCTGGCCGGGACCGTGTTTCTCTGGAGTGCAGTGTTCAAGGAACGCGGCGGCGCCCTGCACGGCTACGATTACAGCTCGATGATTTATTACTATTTGCTCACGATCCTGGTGAGCAACCTGGTCGTGCCAACAGAGGACGAATGGCAAATCGCCGCTGACATTCGCGAAGGCCAGATCAATGCACTGCTCACCAAGCCAATGAGCTATCTCGCATACCGATTCAGCATTTTTTTGAGTGGCCGGCTCGTTTACACTTTCGTCACACTTCCGCCGATCGCGTTGATCTTCTTTTATTTCCGCGATTACATCGTGCTCCCGACCGATCCGCTGATCTACGTGCTTACGACTGTGTCGATATTGATGGCGGCATTCATTCAATTCTTCATCACCTACAGCCTGGCGATGTTCGCGTTCTGGATTTTGGAAATTACCACCATCGTGTTCATCGTTTATTCGTTCGAATATTTCCTGGGCGGCCAGATGTTCCCCATCGACATCATGCCGTCGGCGATCCAGGCGGTGATGAAGTGGCTGCCGTTTTACTATGAGCTGTTTTGTCCAGTCGCGATCTTTCTCGGCCGATTAAAAGGAGGCGAGCTTGTGCAGGCATTGGCAATCCAAACCGGCTGGCTGTTGCTCACGTGCGCCGCGGCAAAAGCGATGTGGAGACGCGGGCTTGGCCATTACCAGGCTGTCGGCGGATAGCTGCGAACTGCAGCTGGGCGAAGATTTCGATTAGCAACCGAAGCAAATGCGAAAGATCGAGGACTCGGAAAGATCGCGATGGGCACAACATTGCTGCCCGGTTGTGGAGCTCAGGCAATATACTCTCCATCCCGGTATGCGAGATACCCTGATCGAGCTATTCGACCGAGAATTTGTCGAAAGCCAGGAAGCATTAGGAATGAAAATCATCGGGCAATTCCGGGATGCGGATAACCCGAACCGATTCGTCTGGCTCAGAGGTTTTCGCGACATGCCGTCACGCTCGGAAGCGTTGAAGTCCTTCTACGGTGGACCAGTTTGGAAAGCCCACAGTAAAGCAGCCAACGCCACGATGATCGACTCCGATAACGTTCTGCTGCTGCGCCCGGCGCGCCCAACTTCTGGATTCCCGCCCGAAAACAGCGAACGTCCCGCGCCTGGCGCAAGCGAAATCCCCAAGGGGTTAATAGTTGCGACGATTTACTATTTTAACGCACCTATCGACGTCGGCTTTGTGGACTCGTTCGATCGCTCGATGAAACCCATGTTGACAGACTCGGGCGCCTCGATCCTGGCCTATTTCATTACCGAGAGTAGCGCGAACACCTTTCCCGCGTTGCCAGTGCGAGAGGACGAGCATGTTTTCGTCTGGTTCTCGCGTTTTCCGGGTGAGGCCGCATACGAAGATCACGCCGCTGCGCTTACGCGGTCTCCCGGATGGCGCAGAGCAGTTTCAGAAGTATTGGCGGACCGGCTCAAACGTTCTCCAGAAGTATTAAAGCTGTCTCCGACGGTGCGGTCGCTGTTGCGCGGTTGATGGCAAAATTACACAATCACCAATCGAAAAGAGAAGTATGCGCAAATTGATCGTCTTCAATCAGGTGTCCCTCGATGGTTACTTTACAGACGTCGACGGCGACATGAGCTGGGCCCACAAGCAGGATGCGGAGTGGAATGCATTTGTTGCAGAGAATGCCGGGTCTGGAGGCGAGCTATTGTTCGGCAGGATTACTTACGAGCTTATGAAGAGCTATTGGCCGACCCCGGCTGCGGCCAAGGCTGTGCCTGTCGTGGCTGAACGGATGAATAATCTGCCGAAGATTGTATTTTCGAAAACACTCGACAAGGCACCATGGAACAATACCAAGCTGGTGAGAGGCGACTTGGCGGCCGAAATACGAAAGATGAAGAACGAGCCCGGAGAACAAATGGTCATAATGGGAAGCGGCACCATTGTTTCGCAATTGACGGCAGAGGGTTTGATCGATGAATACCAGATCGTGGTGAATCCCATCGTTCTTGGCGAGGGACGGACAATGTTCGAAGGCATCAAAAGGAAGCTGAACCTGAAGCGGACAAAGACGCGGAGCTTCGGTAACGGGAATGTCTTACTATGCTACGAGCCGATAACATGAGAAGCCCGCTTTCGCTTATCTAGTTCTAAGGTTCTAATCCGCAAACGTTCCCGTAGTTGCCGAACTGGCTAGGATCATGGAAATAGCACCCAGTCATGGCACGACTTCACGAGTACCAAGGCAAAGGCATTTTGGCTGCGAATGGATTTATATTTCCGCGTGGTCGCGGCGCCTCCACAGCTGATGACGCTGTCGCGGCGGGTCAAAGAAGCTTCATCTCAGGTCACGAACTTCTGCACATCATTGCTTCGCACTGTTCGGCGCGGGCGAGGCGGCGAGTTTCTGGAAGCGCGGGTCATTCCGGAGCGGATCGAACATCGGATCGAGCTGGAGCAGCGCAGGAGTAAGCGGCATCCCCGCACCCAGCGCACCAGCATACGGTATCGAAAGTAGTTTCTGTAAAGCGGCGATGGCGCGGTCGGGCTCTCCCATACGCGCCGCCACCCTTGCGAGGACCTCGATTGGAATGGGACCAGCGACAGCGTCTTTCTCGACCGGATTCGCGGCCATGGCCCGTTCCGACAGGGCTAACGCGGCGGTTTTGTCACCAAGGCCCATATTGGTCAGCGCGAGGTCGCCAATGAGCAGAAAGTTGTACGGCTGTTCTTTGAGGAAGGATTCCAGTTCGCGGCGCGCTTGTCGCCAAGTTACCTGGGCGTCGACATTGTCGCCGGCCACTTCTTGCGCCCAACCTAACCAAAAGCGCAGAACGCCATTGAAGTAGCCCAACGCCGGATCAGGCCTGGCCACTATCTCCTTTAAGTGGGGGATTACCGTTGTGGGACGACGCTCCAGGATCGCTTGATAGACTTGAGTTTCCAAGCCCTCGAGATCATCGGCCGCGAAGTGGAGTTGCGCGAGGAGCGCCGAGGCACGCGGCAGGTCGCCCTCCGCCTGTGCGATACTAGCCTTTTGCACCAGGATATTTAAGTCATCTGGCGTAATATCGAGAGCTTTATCAAACTTTTGCTGCGCTTTCCGGAAATGACGATGACAGATATCGTTAATCGCGTGCTGGATGAGGAGACTAACATTCCTCGGGTCGAGCCGCTCGGCTTCGATAAAGTAGGCTTCGCTCCGATCCCACTGACCTTCCCTACGTGCAACATAAGCCAGCCATTCAGGAATCGAGCTGCTATTCGGTAATAGCTGATGTGCTTGCTCGAAGTAACGCACGGCGGTATCGTAATCTTTTAGACAGGAATAGTGATAAGTGCCCTTGGCCAACACGGCCTCGCCAAGATTGGGCTGAAGGGTGAGCGCAGTTTCGGCTGCCTGTCGCGCCTCCTCACGAAGAGCGGCTGTTGGTTGAAGACTCTGGGTAAGGTAGTTGCGCGAATCAACGATTGACAGCAGCGCCCAAGCCAGGGCGAACTTCGGATCTAACCTCACTGCTTCCCTGAAATATTTTTGTGCGCCAAGCGCGTTCACGGGCGTCGGGAGAGTTTTCAGTGTGTAAGCAAGCCCGCGCAGATAAGCATCATAGGCCTCGGGATTGTTCGTCGGCTTGGCCGCGATGACCTGCTCTTCACGACCGGTGAGTTTCGCTTGCAATTGATCGGCGATGGCTTTTGCGATGTCACTCTCAACCGAAAAGATGTCGGTGAGTTTACGATCAAAGGTATCGGCCCAAAGATGGGAATCATTGGCTGCTTTGATTAGCT
>WNFV01006187.1_pt1 | contig 14245 bp, 13 predicted proteins | sample 5400101 | NCBI WGS metagenome assembly WNFV01 (sample SAMN13153361, study PRJNA577476) | soil metagenome | isolation source: 115 cm soil or saprolite under grassland replicate 1 | place: USA:California | collected 2016-06-15 | reverse complement strand
TGGTTTTCTCGCCCGTATTCCAGCAAGAACCAGCGGCGTGTACCATTGAACGGAAATACACAGGCTTGCGACCCACCCGCGCGGACAATTTTTGCGATCTCTTCACTAGAAAGGTTGATGAAAATTTCACGATCCATGTATTTCATAATGAAGTCCAATTAGTTTTCCTGAGTTCTGTTTAATGAAAAAAGCATATCTGTTATTTGAAGATATTCTCTCCAGCCAGGGTAAAGGGCAAAGTCATCCTTATTAAAGGTTTCGTCAGGATAAATTGTCTTGACTCTGAGGAAGTTGTATAAGGCGCGCTGCTCTGGAGTTGATGTCTCTGTTTCGGCCAGGGATTTGAGGTGTTGGTAATGGTGTTGGCTCGCAGTAATTTTCGACGCCATCAATTCAATTCGCTGACTGACACTTTCACGTGAGACACTACACTGTTCATCCAGAAAGTGACAAAGGCGTGCGCACTCCTGTTGCGGATTCTGGATCAATTGATCGTAGGCTATAAAAATTTTACGTTTGCTCTTTTCGGTGAATAAAAGCACATTGAGCATGCAAAATTGCCAGTAAACAAACCCTGCCGAGAGCGGTACTTCATCTGGCGAAAGCCCATCCATGCTGGCTGCAGATCTTATCGTTTCGACCGGATGCCTAACCGGAATAACGTAAATCACATCTCCCCAAATATTTGCCCAGAACGGTAAAACTAGCGGTAACCGGGGGTCTTTCCATATCCAAGCAAGAGCCCGATTTTGCTCTGTTTCCTTGTCCATTGCATCAAGAATCTGAAAAGCCCGTTCTTTAAGGACTGGATCTTGAGCCTTCTCAATCAACTGGTCTACTGGGGTTGGTACCCGGCTATTGTTGTCCAAAAGTTCATCATTGAGTTTTTGGAGTGCAAGATGTTCCATGTACCCGTATTCATCCTGAAAGATATCGCCTTCACGTCCTGCGTACGCGCCCCACAGGTGAACCAACTCAGCGTTCAAGGAGGTCCCGCTACGATAGATTCCCGAAACGATGATTCTTTCTGGCATAAAATTCAATCTCCGAATTTCTTTCCTAAACAGGGCGTTAGCATAAAATATTTTTCAGTTCAACCAGCGAATTACCTTTTGTAAAAATGGATTCACGGCCGCAAATGAGATAGAGCCATTATCTTCTAATGAAAAACCGAGCCGCTGTTTCATATCATAAGCGCCACTACCCCAACGCAGTAAACGAACATTATGTTCAAAAGCTATTTTCAGGCTCTCATAAACCAGCGTAAAGTAAACGTAGGGTATATCTTCAGCCAGACCCAAAATACTGGTCATTTGGGAGTTGTTGTCTTCTAGTAATAGTCCACATCCAACGAGCTGGTCGCCAATCGTGGCTGTTAGAAATGAACCGCCAACTATTTTCATATGTTCAAGCATTTGCCGCGCCCATGGATTGGGTAATGCTCCGTGGTTCGTTTCTACATTGCGGATAAGAGGTAAAACCTGCTCTATGTTTTTAACCTGCAAATGTCGGTGCATTTGGATGCCCAGTTTTCCTGCTTCACGAAGAACACGTTTGTAATGTTGGCGGTCTTTTTTACCGCCTGATGCAAAGTATTCATCCATGCTAGCCCAGCAGTTTTCCATCATTGTTCCAGGGTCAGATGTGGGCATCACTGAAAAAAAATCTGGCCAACCATTGGTATCTGCCTTCTTCAAGTAGTCGAATACAATAAATGAGCCTCCATGTTCATTGGCTGTGTCCAGCGCAGCTTTGGCAATGAGCGGAAGGATTTCTGTTCGCATCGTATTATCTGGCAATGCCAACCCGCTAGTATATGCCAATGGTGATCGACAAATCAGAAGCGGCCAACGTGTAAGTATTGGCTGCGCAATTTTCCTCATTGGGCCAAGCATTTTTGGCAGAGGTTCATTACGTACTAGCCAGAGCGAAGCCCGAGCGACAAGATACTCTCTATCGTAAGCGAGTAAATATAGAGGCGGACAATCTGCCATGACGCGCTCGCCGTAAACGTACCAGCGATGGCTCTGAAATGGACGGCCGTTGCTAAGGTGATCCCATGCTGCAGGGTCAATTTCATGAATAGTTGAGACCGTTTTAATACTCAAATTAGACATGTGAACAGTGAACTTTATGTTTAAAATTTAGATCGGGATTCATAAAGTTCATGGGAAAATCCCAGCGCAATGACCCGTTTTGCCTTTTTTCCTAAGGCTTGGTATTGCGATTCTACATGAGCGTATGTGTAAATTTCCTTGCGACTTCCTATCTTTCAAAAGTGTAAGGTTGCAGGCCTATATAACCCCCGTGAGGCGAACTATGCAAAATCTACACTACTGCGGAAATGGTTATCGCAGCATTTGAGGATGTCGTCTATAAGCGTGAGTTTGCTGAAGATTCAAGGTATGAGGAATTGGTGGTTTGTAAAAAATAGTGGATGGCAGCCGCCGTCCCAATACAAATTATCGTTTCAAGGCAGCTAGAAATTCTTCCTGGTTTCTCACCGTTTGCTTAAACCCTAATCGCTTTCCCAATCGTGTCAATTGCGGGGGATCGACATAAGTCTGTGCCAAAATTTCTTCCTGCCCCAGCACATCGTTCGCCTGTCCATCCAGCAAAACTTTTCCCTGTGATAATGCAATCACGCGCTCGAAATTCTCTGCGCAAAAATCAATATCGTGAGTAATAGTAATAACAGTTTTGCTGCGTTCACGCAGGGCTTTCACCACAGATGCAATCCGCGCCACGTTGACCGCGTCCTGCCCGGTTGTCGGCTCATCGAAAATGACGATGTCCGTGTCCATTGCAATAATGGATGCCAAGGCGACCATCTTACGCCATGTTGCGGACAAATCATAAGGATTTGTCTCGATCTTATCTGTGAGTTCCGTCATCGCTAACGCATCTTTCGCGAGACTTTCGACCTGCTCTTTGGCATAACCGAGATTTTTTGGCCCGAAAGCAACTTCCTGACCAACGGTGTTGCAGAACAATTGCTCATCGGGGTTCTGGAATACATATCCGACGCGCCGCGCAAGTTTAGAAACCGAATAATTCTTCGTGGCCCAATCGCCAATCATCACAGAGCCAGAAGTCGGTAGTAGTAATCCATTCAAATGTTTGACTAGGGTGGTCTTCCCCGCGCCGTTTTGACCGACAATGGCAACCTGCTCACCTGAGTCAATGCTGAGTAAGATGCCGTTCAGCGCGCTCACGCCTGCAGGATAGGTGTAGTGAAGATCAGATATAGTTATCTTCATTGAAATTATTCACCGTGATCCCCAAAGGGAACGCTGTGAACGGAGACAAACGGAGATTTATCTTTGTTCATCTTTGTTTATCTCTGGTTAAATCCTTGTGCTGCCTCATCCAGTGTCACAGGCAATTTATCTTTCTTCCATAATCCCAGTTCTTTTGCTCTCCTCGCAACAGACGTATAACGTGAAATTCCAAATCCATTTTGAGCCAGTAACGGTGATGTAAATACTTCACCCGGAGTCCCTTCGAGCAGGATGCTTCCATCTTTCAACGCGATGACGCGGTCTGCAAAGGCGGCGATCCACTCCACTTTGTGCTCGACCAGGATCACGGTCAAGCCGCGATGTGCCATCTCGCGGATCACACCGAAGACTTCGCGCGTGCCAATTGGATCCAGTTGTGAAGTCGGTTCGTCTAGGACGAGCACTTTCGGTTGCATGACCAGGATGGAGGTTAAGGCGACGCGTTGTTGTTGTCCGCCGGAGAGAGAATAAGGAGAACGATCCGCCAGATCGGTGATGCCCGTCAGATTCATCACGTCTTCCACACGGACCTTGATCTCGTCGCGCGGGATACCAATATTTTCCAAGCCGAAAGCGATTTCTTCATAAACGGTATATTTCGCGCCAGTGATTTGATTAAACGGATTCTGGAACGCGAGGCCCACATTCAAAACCCAATCGTCGAGCGTGGATTTGTGCGACTCAATGCCAGCAACTTCAACTGTGCCGGTCAGCTCACCTTTAAAAAAATGTGGTATGAAGCTTGCGATCGTATAACACAACGTAGACTTGCCCGCGCCATTTGGCCCAACAATTGCCACAAACTCGCCCTCGTTCACTGCCAAATTTATGTTTTTGAGTACGGGATTATCAGTGAGCGGGTATTTATATGTGACGTCTCTTAGCTCAACAATTGCCATATGATTCTCGCAACAACAGCAAAAACGGTGATCAGCATCATTAGTTTTCGAACTATGGCCTGCCTGGGAGTATCTTCAATTTCAATAAGACTGGTCTCTATGCGATTTGAATTAAAGGCGCGTGCTTGAATTGCAATGGCTCGTTCTTCAACTTCTACGAGGCTTCCAAGAACTAGTGGAAGGACAATCGGTACCACAGCACGAGCCCTTATAAAAATATTACCCTCTATTTGCAGACCTCGTGACCGTTGAGCATCCCAAATGGTCAATGCTTTTCTTTGAAAGCTTGGAATGATTTGCAAAGTGGTGACGATGATATAAGCGATACTGCTGGGCACGCCAACTTGTTTGAGAGAGATCATCAATATATCAGGGCGAGTTGACATTGCAAAAAGGATAAAATCGGCCATGACAAGAATGATCCTGCCAATACTGAGGAGCGCATATTCCACTCCCTCAACCTTTGGGGCTATTAACCAGAATTCGAAAATTGGGGTTCCTTTACCCCAAAACAAACTTTGAATGAGTATGAGCGAAAGGGCAAACGGCCAGCTAATGTTCCATGTAGCTCGGATAAGATTGCCAGCGATTTTTCCCCACCAGGCGAGAGGCAGAATAACGAATAAGACCAGAAAATAACCTGCCCATTTTCCTGGGAGAGTCAGAGCTGCCACTAGTAGCAAAAGGGTCAGCGAGCCTTTGGTAAGGGGGTGAAGTTTATGTAGCCCGCTTTCGCGGGCTACATACATACTAAATGTGTCCATTATTCTTGCGCGAGAAATTTAACGCGCTTTGAAACGAGCAGGTAGTGATCTCAAGATGAGCCATACTACCATGAACGAGAGCATTTTGTCGAATGGATCCGAAACTGCCCCCTGTGCCATTACTGAGGAGAGAATCCCCGCGCCACTAGCTCGGAAGGCTGCTACTAGTAAATCTGTACCTGCGCCAGTTACGCCTCCAAAAACATATGCGGCGGTCGGCGCCGAGATAATTGCCGCGACCACTCCGGTTAGCAGGCCCCAAATGCCTGCGTACCCTCCTCTTTGAAGTAGGAAGTAGCCAATCGCCGCACCGACTAGAATGGCCAAAACAAAAACAACTGCGAATCTTGATAATAGATCCGCCATGCTTGGATACGTGGTGAAGCCGGTTTCATCTGTGCTAGCATTTGTAAAAGCGAGGATGAACATAGTTAGTGAGAAGAAAAATACAGCACCGACCACGACAGAGAGCCAGCGTGGTGACTCTTTCTCGAATGCGCCTCTCCTGCCCGCAAGGCCTGCCAACAGACCAATTACTGCCGCAACGTAAAAAAATGGCGCAGCATAAGGATTAAACAATCCCCAGATCAGGTTGGCAAGCGCGCCTGTCAACGCGCCAGCCCAGGGGCCTGCAAGTGCTCCCACCAGCACAGTTCCAATACTATCAAGATACACTGGCAATTTGAGGCGAACAACTAACTCGCCAATCGCAATATTGATCGCGATGGCAATCGGAATGAGCACCAAAGTACGAGTGGTGAAATCTTTCTTGATGTTTTCTAACATGACATTCTCCTTTTTGGGGTTTGATTCCTACAACACCGCTACACGCCGTTTGTTTCACTTTTTCTAAGGAGTCAAAGTCTTCCGACTTCGGAAAACCAACATCAGCCCGCCCTGCATCTGTCCCCCTGGACTGTCCGTCTACCTGTGCCTGCGCAGGGTGCAGGCAGGACAGGCTGACGGGCCAGTGTCAGGGAGTGGTTGGGCCAGGTGAGATGTTGGACTCCAATGCAAACTTCTCCATTCTCTCCAAAAATAGCTCGATAAAATCGCGTGGCCTCACGCCTAGCGCTACCATCATATTCGCAGGCTTCTTGGTCATTTTATAGAAGTCCGCGAACGTATTGCCCATAGAAACGCCACCCGAAATATCAACATCCACATATAACTCTTGATAATCGCATAGTTCAGGTATAAATGTTAGTGCCAAGGTCAAGGGGTCGTTGATCACACATCCTTCGATCTCCTGATATTCATCATGGAACTCCATGTAAAAGCGCGTTGCGTCAGCGATGAAGTTTGTAATCGGCGAGTCGATCTTCAGCAATCGGTTTACGTCATCCTGCGTAAGAATACATTGGTACGTCGCATCCAGCGGCGTCAATATGATAGGCATGCCTGAGTGATAAACAATGTGGGCAGCGTGCGGGTCAACATATGTATTGAACTCAGCCACCGGTGTCTGATTCCCTTCGTGACGAATCGCTCCGCCCATGATGAATACTTCCTTGACTGTGTTGACGATGCGCGGCTCCAGTCTTATTGCCAAAGCGACATTGGTCAACGGGCCGATGCAGACTAATGTGATTTCCCCAGGCGCAGACATGATCTTCTCAATCAGAAAATCGCTTCCTTTTTGGACCTGTGGCTTGGTCTGCGGTTCTGGCAGTTTTGCATACCCGATTCCTTTGTCCCCATGCGTCTCCGGTGCGAGCAGGGACGGTTGTACGAGAGGCAATTCACATCCTTTGTAAACGGGAATGTGACTGACCTTGGCCAGCTCCAACACAGACAGCGCATTGACTGTCCCTTGTTCTGCCGAACAATTCCCATGCACAACACTGATCCCCTCAAGCGAAATTTCGGGTGATGCCAGAGCGAGGAGAATGGCCAGAGAGTCGTCAATCCCAGGGTCGGTGTCGAGGAGAATGCGGGTTGGGGGCATGATTCCTTTTGTCAGGGCAGGGCTAAGTTCCCGAAAGGGTATGCCCCTGTCCAAAAAGAGCGACCACATACCCCTTCGGGGCACTTAGGGTCGTCCCTACGAAATGAATTTTTCTACCTCTGCTTTTGTCGGCAGTGATGGTTGTGCGCCGAATTTAGTTGTTGCGAGCGCGCCGCAGGCATTGGCATATTTCACGGCTTCTTCAATCTGGAGTGCAGGAGCAAGCTCCTGCGTCGATAGCATGCCCTGACGGGCGGACTCCAAAATTTTGGATGCAAACCCACCGATGAACGCGTCACCTGCGGCGGTTGTATCCACAATGTTGACTTTGAAAGGCAGGACTTGCCTAGTTAAGTTATTGTTGACAATTAATGAACCATTTCCACCAAGGGTAACAATAACATTTTTTGCTCCGCGTGCGAGTAAGGCACGCGCGGCTTGCTCAGTAGACGGAAGATCAGTAACAGACATGTTCGTCAATAAACTGAGTTCTGTTTCATTGGGAAGAATAGAGTCTGCGAGAGATATCAATTCATTAGGTAATTCTCGGGCAGGCGCAGGATTGAGAAGTACGGTCATATCTTTTTGCTTTCCCCATTTCGCAGCATGGAGGACGCTTTCCAATGGAATTTCAAGTTGCAAGAGGAGAATTTTTGCTTCAATGTTGAGTGCATCAATGTCTTTGGTGGATACTTTCCCGTTGCCCCCCGGTGAAAGGACAATGCTGTTTTGCCCGTTTGAATCCACAACGATGATTGCCGTGCCGGTCGCAGAGTCAGCTTCGAGCACGTGGGATGTATCTACACGATTTGATTTAAGACCCTCGACAAGAAACCGACCAAAGTTATCTTTCCCCACACGTCCGACCATTGCCACATTAGTACCCTGCCTGGCCGCGGCGACGGCTTGATTCGCCCCTTTGCCGCCTGGGACGATGTATAGATCTTCTCCAGTGATAGTTTCGCCAGGTTGAGGAAATCGTGGCGCACGGACAACCAAATCTGTGTTCAATGAACCGATGACGAGGATATCGGGCATGAGGGTATTTTACTTCATGCGCGCGAAAGTATCGCGCTAAAGGCCATGTTGGATTGCTATCACCGCAGCTTGCGTTCTATCGGAGACACCTAGTTTTTCAAGAATCGCGCTAACGTGGTTGCGGACTGTCCCCTCTGATAAATGCAATTGCCTAGCGATTTCGCCGTTATTGAATCCTTTTGCAATTAAACGCAACACGTCCACTTCGCGCTCGGTAAGTTTATCGGTGAGCAGGGATGCTGGCTGAGTCTGATTGCTGGCTACCCGATTAAGGAGTTTTCCCGCGACTGCCGGGTCAACAAAAGAGCGGCCAGTGACTGTCCCGCGAATAGCTTCAATGATCTTTTCGCGTGAAGTATCTTTAAGCAAATAGCCTGATGCGCCCGCGCGGATTGCATCGAATACCCATTCATCGTCATCGTAAGTTGTGAGCACTAAAATCTTGATGCTCGGAAATTTCGCACGGATTTGACGCGTTGCTTCGATGCCATTGGTGCCTGGCATCTTCAAATCCATAAGGATGATATCGGGTTGTTTTTTTGCAGCTAGTTCCACCGCTTCGGCACCATCTTGTGCGGTGCCAATGACTTGAATGTCTTTCTCAAGGTTGAGAAGCATTTCAAGCCCATCTCGGATGACAGCCTGGTCGTCGCAGATAAGGATTTTCATAAAGATATTCGTCCTGCCTGCACCTGGGGCGCAGGCACAGGTGAGCGGAGCCGCTGTTCTTCCCTGCACCGAACATAGGATGGTGTGGCGGCGAAGTCGAAGGACAGGATTTGTATAAGTGCCTGAGCTTCGACTGCATTCCTCGCTTCGCTCAGCGAGGATTAAATCTTCAACACAACCTTCGTTCCTCGTCCCTTTTCACTTTCGATTGTCAACTTTCCTCCAGCGAGTTCAGCGTATTCTCCCATGCCAACCAGACCAAAATGGCCGCTGGGAGACTTTGAATGAACGTCAAAACCAGTGCCATCATCTTGAATGGTCAACATCGTACCTTGACCGTTGTAGGAAAGTTGAACACGAAGTCTCTTTGCTTGCGCGTGATGAGATACGTTCTCAATCGCCTCCTGAGCAATGCGATAGATAGCCTGTTCCACGTCTGGGCTGAGAGAAGGCATGGGGGTTTTCAAATCAAGTTTGAGGTCGAGATGAAAGCGAGAAGCGGCAGATTCGGCCGCGCGTTGGATGGCGAGTACAAGTCCCATGTCCTCAAGAGCAGATGGTCGCAGTGCTTTCAGAGCGCGGCGGGTTTCGTCCACGCCTGTATGGGTCGCTTCTAGAGACTTGTCGAGCAATTCGCGGGTCTTGTCTTTGTCAATGTCAAAATAGGCTTTTGCGGCTTCCAGTGTGACCGACAGAGCGGTAAGGGAATGTGCCAGGGTATCGTGAAGTTCGCGGGCGAGACGATTGCGTTCGCGGCTGACCGTAAGTTGTTCCAGCGTGGACGCGTAGTGTGTGAGATTGGCATTTGCCTGCCGAAGTGACTCCTGCTGTTTACGGAGACGCGTGACGAGCAGACTGATGAAAACACCAAGGGCGATAAAGCTGATCGTGCGAATGATTGCGATGAAGATGAGCACCAGGGCGCCACGATTTTGAATTGAAATTGCAGAGATCAGACCGAGTTCTAGACCTGTAGTTGCAATACTAAAGAAGATGACATGAGGTAATTGATATTCCCATGCGACGAGTGCAAGCGCGAGAAACAAAACGGGGAGTTGGCGAAGCGCCATGCCTTCCGCGTTGGCGAGCGGACCGTTGGGAAAACGAGGCACGACGAGTACATTGATGATGATGGGCGCGGCGGAGATAGTGAGAATCAGGAGGGGATAAAAGGTTTGCTCTAATTGTATTTGAATCCAATTCCAATATGCAAAAGCGAGAAATGATAATGCCACGAAGCCGTTGGCCGCGTAATAAAGAAAGGCTGGAAATAAAGCATCAACTGGTGCAGCCTGTGGATTAGGCTGCACATTCGGCGGAAGCAAAGGCTGGTTTGGCCCATTCGGTAGGAGGGGAATCCTCGGCTGTGTGTATAGGATAAAGTCCATAATGCCCAGCGCGAGCAGATAACCAATCCAGATCCATGCCGCAAGGCGGAGAATGCGAACGGAGTCGTTTGCAGGGGCTTGCATGTCTAAATCATATCATGGAGGCCGAGGTGGGACGTGTGTCTGCTGTCATGGATTAATGCCGAAACCTATGACACGTGTCATGGGTGGATATGCGCGGTTGCATGAGGTTTGAATGGAAGTAATGACGCCGTTCACTCTCGGTTTTTGAGGCGAAACCATAAAATGTGGACATGAAGTTACTCGTTGGTCGAGTAGCCCCGTGTTTGTGAGGGCATAGCGAGCCCTGGCCGGACAGGAGATATGTCCTTCGCATAGAACCACTTCGACGGGCTCAGGGCTACTCGACCGCCGAGGATAAAACCCAAACGAGATTTTATGACCGCTATATCAGACACTTTCGCAAATAAAGAGATTCGACGCTTCTCGCGGTTTCTGGCTGTGGGAGCGGTCGGCACACTTCTGGATTTTAACCTGCTCACATTATTGAAACTGGCCGGTCTATCTACCTTGTTTGCCAACACCTTTTCTTTTACCGCGGGCCTGATCAACAATTTCACCTGGAATCGTTTGTGGACATTTGGAGATGCAGAACATACCGACTGGCATAAACAATTGTTGCAATTCACAGTAGTCAGTTTAGTTGGGTTGGCATTCAATAACATCATCGTGCTTTCGCTTGAAGGTCTGTTGGGTGTCATGTTAGGCCAACCTGCATGGGGGTACTTGCCTGCGAAAGTGATCGCGACAGGTGTTGTGATGTTCTGGAATTATTTTGCAAATCGGTTGTGGACATTTAAGAATTAAACACGAAGGGTACAAAGGAAAGGCGAAAGAGGAAAGAATCTTCGCGACCCTTGTGACCTTCGCGGTTCAAAAAGGAGCATTAAGAATGACAATTGAAACCCTTCCTTCTAAACCTTCCTTACTTAGTAAGAAACTCTTGCCTGGAATCACGGTTGCGACATTGCTGGTGATTGCCATTATGGTGTTATCTGCGGTGTTGCATTTTGTCAACATTGATAGCATCGGTGATGCCAATGCCTATTACACCGCGGCGGTAAAGTCCATGTTGATGTCGTGGAAAAACTTTTTCTTTGTCGTGGCGGAACCGGGTGGCTCTGTCACTGTGGACAAGCCTCCGCTGGGATTGTGGATTGAAGCTGTCTTCGCCTATTTTCTTGGGGTTAGCGGATTTAGTGTTTCATTGCCGAATATTCTCGTGGGCGTGTTCGGGATTCCGTTGCTGTATATAATGGTCAAAAAATACGTGGGCGAACTGGCGGGAATTATCGCCGCGCTGGTGATGGCGTTCACACCGGTCTTTGTTGCAACGAATCGCAATAACACGATGGATGGTCTGCTGGTTTTCTTCTTATTACTCGCAGCATGGGCATTTATCAAAGCAACTGAGTCGGGCAAACTGCGCTGGCTTCTGCTCGGCGCATTCATCCTTGGACTTGGATTCAACATCAAGATGTTGCAGGCCTTCTTGCCTTTGCCCGCGTTCTATGCGTTGTATTTCTTTGGCTCGAAGGAAGGCTGGCGGCGCAAGATTATCAATCTTGGAATCGCGACAACTGTGCTTTTGGTTGTTTCTCTTTCCTGGGCCATAGCAGTTGACTTGACGCCTGCGGATCAGCGTCCATATATTGGCTCATCTGGTGATAACACAGTAATGGGACTCATTACAGGTCACAACGGCACATCCCGTTTATTCGGCGGTTTCTTTGGCTCTGATGGTCAAAACTTGCAAGACGGACAAGGATTTGCTGCTCCTCAAGGTGCACAGCCTCCACAGCAAGCCCTGGGCGCCTGCGCAGATCAATCTGCTGGTGCGTCTTGTTCTTTCGATCTGCCAAATCGAACGGTTACAGGGACATGCATAACACCACCCAATCAAAGTCAATTGGCATGTGCGCCACAAGGTGGGACAGCCGCCCAGAATGGGCAATTCCCTCCACAAAATGGACAGAATGATCCTCAAGGAAATCAAGGTAGCACGCCGTTCAGCCAAGAGACAGGCGATCCAGGCCTCTTCCGTTTCTTCACAAGTCCGCTTTCAAAACAGATGTCATGGCTGTTACCTTTTGCGCTGATCAGCATCATGCTTGCGTTCTTCGGCAGTCGCATTCGATTGCCTCTTGAATCAGGCGTTCACAAAGTCCTTATATTATGGGGTGGTTGGCTTGTCACATGCCTAGTGTTTTTCAGTGCGATCTCTGGCATTTTCCACTCATACTATGCCATCATGCTCGTGCCTCCACTCGGCGCAGTCGTTGGCATCGGTTTCTCACAACTCTGGGATTGGGGCAAGACCCGCAATTGGATTGGTATCCTCCTTGTGATTGCCGCGATTGTTACGCTTGCGTTCCAGGCTTTCGCGTTCACTCAATACGGCGAGTCGATGATTTGGATTGTCCTCGCTGGAGTGACCCTCTTGATAGGGGCTATCCTTTTGGTCCCTGCGGCGATGCGACGTGTTGGGTATGTTGTCATCTTGACTTCGATGTTGATTGTTCCCATTTATTGGACAAGCATGACTGTCGCTTCCAACGCGAACCAGAACCTGCCAACCGCCTATCAAGGGACTCAGCAATCTGGGTTTGGTCCCGACAACCGCGCAAGAATTGCAGGCCAGCCAGGGTCAATTGCCAATTCCGAATTGCTCGCATATCTCGAAGACAATACACAAGGCATCAAATATCTTGTAGCCGTTCCTTCATCTCAAACAGGCGCGACGATGGTGCTGGCAACTGGACGTTCTGTTCTTTACATGGGTGGCTTCAGCGGACAAGATGAAGTAGTCACTGCTGATGATTTGAGTGAGATGGTCTCTAACGGTGAATTGAAATACGTTTTATACGGCGATGACCGTGGCGGCAAGCAGGAAATCGCGAATTGGTTGCAGACTTCTTGCACAATTGTGACTGAATTTAGCCAGCAGAATAATCAGGCTAACTTACAATCGGGTCCGGGCAATCAGGCAACAACGTTGTATCAATGTAGTAAATAGTAACAACCAAAAGCCGTGATTATAAAAGTGACAGTCACCTCGCAGGTGACTGTCACTTTTAAATTACTCTCAAGGAGAAGGCTCCAAGAGGACTTCCGAAATCTTTTCATTTTCACTAACCCTCAACAAAATGACACCGATCAAAACTAACAGGCCGCCAAAGAGTTGATCTCCCCTGAGTAATTCACCGAGGAAGAAGTACGCCCAGATTGCTGTAAAGACAGGCTCAAGCGTAGCAACGAGATTTGCCGATATAGCAGGGATAAGCCTCATGCTCATTGTGTAAAATCCGAATCCGCCGAGTGTCGGTGCGACACCGAGGATGAAGAGAATCCCCCAACCGCTGATAGAGTTGCCTAACCACATCAAATCTCCAAAGGCGGGTTTGCTTGAGAATAAATCCATTCCCAGGTTGAAAAGCAACAAAAAGAATGTAGCGCAGGCGAATGAGTAGAGCAGAGCCGTCCATGAATCGATATGTTTGTCGGATGCATGCTTGCCTTCCATGTTGTAAACTGCGAAAAAGAGACCTGTCAATAAGCCAAAGATGATTCCCGCGGCGTTGAGTTTCCATGTGGCGGGATCTTGTGCACCAGAGACGAATACCATTCCTGTCAGACTCAAAAGGATCGAGATGATCTTTATCCAACCTATTCTCTCCTTGAAGAAAATTCGGCTCAAGATTGCGGTCATAGCGGGGGAACTGAATGCCAGTACTGTCGCTACGGCCGCGCCGTTGAATTGAACAGAAAAAGTCCACATGGAGTTAAAGATGGCGAGGGTCAGGCCATACAAAACCATGAAGCCCCAATACGACCGGTGAAGATGAAAACGGGCTCGACTGAAGAGCAATAATCCCACCAACATGCCGAAGGAGACGAATAGGTCGCGCCAGAAGGCGAGAACCAACGATGGAAGCGAATAAGTTTTGCTCAGATAACTGATCAGTACTCCCGTTGTTGACCACAATATCGTTCCAATGAAAGCGATGAGATAGCCGCGCGAAAGTGAGGATGTCTGCTTCATAGTTTTCCTTGAAAGAAAAAAATAAAAACCCTGTTCAAGCAGGGTTTCATCAAACAGTGCCCCTAAGGGGACGTGTTCCGAACCACCTTCCCTGGAATCAGGGGAAAATATAGTACAAAAGGATTACTTATCCAAGAATTTAATTGAAAATTGAGAAATCGTCAAGAAACTCACATGTTTTCAAGCAAATATCGG
>WNFV01006182.1_pt1 | contig 14255 bp, 14 predicted proteins | sample 5400101 | NCBI WGS metagenome assembly WNFV01 (sample SAMN13153361, study PRJNA577476) | soil metagenome | isolation source: 115 cm soil or saprolite under grassland replicate 1 | place: USA:California | collected 2016-06-15 | reverse complement strand
TCGTCGCGAGCGACGAAGCACGCGATCTTGATCGGCGAGGTGTTGATGACCTCGGGCGCGATCTCCAGCCCGGCGAGGGTCGAGAACATCTTCGCCGCGATTCCGGGGTGGCTCTTCATCCCGGCTCCGACGACGCTCACCTTGCCGAGGTCGTCGCGCGCCGACCACTCGACGCCGAGGCCCGCGAGCGCATTCTGGACTGCCGGATCGTCCTCGCTCGGGACGGAGAACACGACCTCCCGGCCGACGTGGAGAATCGTGTCGACGTTGACGCTCGCGTCGGCGAGCGCGGTGAGCAGCGGAGCCGGCGCGACCCCTGCGACACGGTAGAGCGTCTCGTCGGTCGTGTGGGTGACCCCGGAGATCATCGCCTTCTCGAGCATGCGTGCGTCCTCCTCGCGAATCCAAGTGCCTTCCGCGCCCGTGAACGTCGAGCGCACGTGCACGACGACGTCATGGTTCCGGGCGAACTCGACGGAGCGTAGCTGCAAGACCTTTGCGCCTGATGCAGCGAGCTCGAGCATCTCCTCGTAGCTGACCGCGTGGAGCTTCCGCGCGCCCGGGACGATGCGCGGGTCGGCCGTGTAGACGCCTTCGACGTCGGTGTAGATCTCGCAAGCCTCGGCGCCGAGGGCTGCCGCGAGAGCGACCGCGGTCGTGTCGGAGCCGCCGCGCCCGAGCGTCGTGACCTCGAGCGCGGTCGAGACGCCCTGGAACCCGCAGACGATCACGATCTTCCCCTCGTCGAGCGCCTTGTCGACGCGGTGCGCGCGGATCTCGACGATCTTGGCCTTCCCGTGCGTCGTGTCGGTGACGATCCCAGCCTGCGAGCCGGTGAGCGAGATCGCTTCGTAGCCGAGCTCGTGGACCGCCATCTCCGCGAGCGCGCCCGAGATCCGCTCGCCGACCGACACGAGCATGTCGTAGGCACGCGGCTTGGGTGTCGGCGAGATCTGGTGCGCGAGCTCGATCAGCTCGTCGGTCGTGTGGCCCATCGCCGAGAGCACTGCGACGACGCGCGCGCCCGACTTCCGGGCCTCGATGAGACGCTCTGCGACGGCCTTGATCTTCTCGACGTCGCCGACCGAGGTGCCGCCGAACTTCATCACGACGAGGCCGTGCCGGACGGCACCGCGAGGGGCAGCAGGAACGGGCTCGTACTCGGTCGCAGCCATCGAGCCAGAGTGTAGGGGTCCTGTTGGACTGCCGGGCGCGAGGCGGCTGCCCCGCGCCCGAACAGTCTTTCGGCGGCTCCGCGCGCCGACGTCGACTCGCGCCGCGGTTGCCTCCTGATTCGAGACTACAAAAAGTGAAGTGCCCTCTGCAAGACCGAGTTACATCTCGCGGCGGCCCGACAGAGCCCGGCCCAGCGTCACCTCGTCCGCGTACTCCAGGTCGCCGCCGACCGGAAGCCCGCTGGCGAGCCGAGTCACGCGCACGCGCCCACGAAGCCGGTCGGCGAGGTAGTTCGCAGTGGCCTCGCCGGTCATGTTCGGATTGGTCGCAAGCACGACCTCGTGGACGCCGTCCGCCTCGACGCGGCGCAGGAGCCCGTCGATGCGCAGATCGCGCGGCTCGACGCCGTCGAGGGGCGAGAGCGCGCCGCCGAGCACGTGGTAGAGACCCCGGAACTCGTGCGTGCGCTCGACCGAGATCAGGTCGACGGGCTGCTCGACGACGCAGATCACCGTGCGGTCGCGTCGCGCGTCGCGGCAGATCTCGCACGTCTCCTCCTCGGTCAGGTTCCCGCACTCGCGGCAGAAGCGGACGCGTTCCTTGACCTCCTCGATCGCGGTCGCGAGCGCGAGAGCCTCGTCCTTCGGGCGCTGCAGCAGATGGAACGCGAGCCGCTGGGCCGTGCGCTGGCCCACCCCGGGCAGCTTCGAGAGCTGCGTGATCAGGTTCTCGACCGCCGGGCTGTACACGCGGCCATTGTGCCTGCCCCAATCGGCTGCCAGAATCGCGGCAAGGTCTAGGAGGGAGGTTCGCGCATGGACGCTTCGCAGCTCAGGTCGATCCCGCTGTTCGCGTCGCTGGGCAAGCAGGAGCTCGAGCAGGTCGCGCGCCGCGCCGACGAGATCGACGTGTCGGAGGGCGCGCGCCTGACGAAGCAGGACGGCTTCGCCCACGAGTTCGCGATCATCGAGAGCGGCACTGCCGAGGTGCGCAAGGGCGACGAGAAGATCGCGGAGATGGGCCCGGGAGACTTCTTCGGCGAGATCGGCCTGCTCGACGAGAGCCACAAACGCACGGCGACGGTCGTCGCGACGAGCCCGATGACGCTGATCGTGATGTTCGAGCGCGACTTCCGCGCGATGGAGCGCGAGCTACCCGCGGTGGGCGAGAAGATCCGCGCTGTGATGCAGGAACGTCTGGCTCGCGCCTAGCGCGTCACATCCCTGGGAGCCCGAGGCCGCCCATCAGGCCGCCCATCTTCGACTTCATCAGCGCGTCCGCGTTCTCGAGCGCGTTGTTGACCGCGGCCAGGACGAGGTCCTCGAGCATCTCCGGGTCGTCCGGGTCGATCGCCTTCGGATCGATCTTGATCTCGACGAGCTTGCCCTCGCCGCTCGCCTTCACAGTCACCATCCCGCCGGCGGAGCCTTCGACGATCTCGCTCGCGGCGGCCTCCTGCGCTTCGGCGAGCTGCTTCTGCATCTCCGCCGCTTGCTTCATCAGCTTGTTCATGTCGAAGCTCACTCTTCTACCTCCTGGGCGTCAAACGTCTCTTTCATCAGCTGCAGGATCTCCTCCTCGCTGACCGGCGCCTCCTCCTGCCGCTCCTGGCCGACCGGCTCGTCGCCGAGCTCGAACTGGAGCGCGAGCTTGCGGCCCGTCACCTCGTACAGCGCCTCGCGGAGCACGGTCGCGTTCTTCGGTTCCTCGGCGACCTTCCGGTGGAACGCGGCCGTCGGCGGAAACTCGACGACGAGCGTGTCCGACTCGAGCGCGACCGGGTGCGCCTCTCGGAGCATCGAGCCGATCGGGATCGGCACGGCCGGGATGATCGAGCGCTGCCAGGCCTCCTGGATGTGCTCCAGCTCGACCGGCGGCGGCTCGGCGGCCGAGGGAGGAGCCTGCGGCGCCACCGGCGTCGGCCGCTCGGGCAGCGGCTGGCCGACCGCGTGCACTGCCTCGCGCCGCTCGAGCTGCTCGAGCCGGTAGGCGAGCGACTCGCGTGAGAGGTCCGACCCAGGGTGCGTCACCTTCACGAGCGCGAGCTCGAGCGGGAGCCGCGGGTCGCCGCCCTGCCGCATGTCGTCGACCGCGACCGTCAGCAGGTCGATCAGGCGGAGGACGGTCGGCGCGCCGAGCTGGTTCGCCTGCTCGCGCAGCCGCTCCCGCGCCTCCTCGGTCACCGGCAGCGACTCGGGCACCTCGCCGATGTGCTGCACGAGCATCAGCCCCCGAAGGTGCTCGAGCAGGTCGACGACGAGCCTGCCCAGGTCTTGGCCCTGCTCGGACAGCTCCTCGACGAAGGCGAGGGCTCCCGCCGCGTCCTGGTCGACGACCAGGTCGCAGAAACGGAAGAGCGCCTCCTCCTCGACGGCGCCGAGCAGCTGCAGGACGGACTGCACGTCGATCTTCGATCCGGTCGCCGCCGCGAGCTGGTCGAGTGTCGAGACGGCGTCGCGATACGACCCACGGGCGCCTCGTGCGATCAGCGCAAGCGCGGCGTCCGGCACGTCGATCGCCTCCCCGTCGGCCACCCGCCGGAGATACCGGACGAGATCCGGCAGCCGCGGCCGCGCGAAGACGAAGGTCTGGCAGCGCGAGCGCACGGTCGGCAGCACCTTCGAGAGCTCGGTCGTGCAGAACACGAACAGCAGGTGCGGCGGCGGCTCCTCGATCAGCTTGAGCAGCGCGTTCCAGGCTGCGTCGGTCAGCTGGTGCGCCTCGTCGAGGATGTAGACCTTGTACCGGCCCTCGACCGGCTGGAGCACGACTCGCTCGCGGATCTCGCGAATGTCGTCGATGCCGCGCTGCGAAGCGGCGTCCATCTCGACCACGTCGAGCGAGGTCCCGTTGGCGATCGCGACGCAGGCGTGGCAGGTCGCGTCCGGCGAGGCGGTCGGCCCCTGCCGGCAGTTGAGCGCCTTGGCGAGGATGCGAGCGAGCGAGGTCTTCCCGGTGCCGCGCGGCCCGGCGAAGAGGTAGGCCTGCCGCACCTGTCCGGCCTCGATCGCATTCGTCAGCGTCCGCACGACCGCTTCCTGCCCCACGACCTCGGCAAACGTCTGGGGCCGGTACTTCCGGTACAGCGCAGTCACATCCGCGATTCAAGCAGCTACGGGGACCGCGGCGTGTTCGAGACCGCCCGAGCGAGGGAACGGTATGGACGGGCCAAAGCAACGGAGGAGGTTCGTTCCAATGGCAGCCACGGCGATGCCGGAAAGCGGCACCAAGGACAAGAACTACGACCTGATCACGGTCACGCACCTCTGCCTCGAGCACGTGTGGCGGCTCGACCAGTACGCGCAGGACGCCGAGCGCGAGGGCGATCGAGACCTCGCAAAGCTGTTCCGCGGCATGCAGGCACACAGCCGGCGCGGCGCGGACGAGTGCAAGCGGATGCTGAGCGAGCGGCTGAAGGAGGAGAGCGGCTAGCTAGGCCCGGTCGCGCATCCGGCGTCGAGACGGGCCAACCGGAAGGAACCTGCGTCGCCGGCTCGAGCCAGGCCTGCCCGCGGCACCTGGGAGGGAGTCCTTAGCGCTGCTTCCTCCCGGACCTGACGCGGTTCGAACGCTCCCAGTGCGCGGAACCTGGCTGTCAACGCTGCGTGCGCAAACCCAGACTCCGACCAGTCCGCCCCTCGGACGGCATTCGGCCCCGCTAGAGCGGATTGCGGGTTCAGGGAACCGCTAGCTCCCCACCTAGCGCGACCGGGCTCCGGGATGGTACCAGCGGCTGAAACCTCTTTCGGAGCGAGCACGGTGCTGCCGGGCCGCACTGGACGGCTCGATGCGTCGTCGACGGCGAGTTCGAATGGCGCTGCCATTTGAACTCCCCACCTCCTAGCCTCGCACTCGTCCAGAGCACCCCGTCAGCGAGTGGTCGCTCCGAAAGTGGTTCCAGCCGCTGGGTCCCGTTATATTCGTGACAATCGCTACACACTCGTGACAATCGCTACGAGAAAGGGGTCGTTCGATGCCGATCGCCGACGTGATGCCGCTTCGGCTGGTGAGCGTGCATCCCGACGAGAGCGTCCACCTCGCTATCACCCGCATGCTCGAGGACAACGTCGGCTGTGTCGCGGTCGTCGACGACGGACGCCTCGTCGGCGTCTTCAGCGAGCGGGACGTGCTGCGGCTGGCAGGCGAGGGGTCGGCCTTCGCGGACGTCCGGGTCGGCGACGTGATGACGCGAGACGTGGTGACCGTGCGTCCGGACGACGACGTGCTCGAGGTCGCGAACCTGATGGGCGCGCGCCGGATCCGGCATGTCCCGGTCCTCCAGGGCGAGCACGTGCTCGGCATGGTCGGCATCCGCGACGTGACGCGCGTGCTGCTCGAGCGGGCCTACGACCGCCACGACCCGAACGCACGCGATACGGCGCGCGAGCTGCTCGGGCGGCCGCAGGGTCGGCCTGCGTAGTGCCTGCAGCTTGCGGAGCGCCACTCCCGCTCCCACACTTAGCACAGCGCAGGCGAGGCGGTCTCGCCTGCTAGCGACGACGTCGTGACAGCAGGTCACCCTCCCCACGGGAAGCGGCTCGAGCCAGGGTTACGCCCTGCTCGGGCTGGATCGAGCGCAGAGTCGCCGACGGCCGAACCCGCCGCAGCGTGGGACGCCCCGGAGCGGCTGCCCCGGCGCGTGCGAAAGCGCGACCTGGCTGCGGTAGGGATCGTGCTCGCGCTGACGATCTCCGCGTTCGCGGGCACCCGCTGGCTGCAGCGCCGCGACCTCGAGCGCGAGAACGAGAACCGGGCGGTGATCGCGGTCACCGGCATCGAGGGCAGCCTGCAGCGGGCCGTCAGCTACCTGGACGTGCTCGGCAGCTTCCTGTCGACGACGCCGAAGGTGGGCGAGGCCGACTTCGTGAGCCTTGCCGCGAACAGCCTCGCGAGCGCCGGGCTGACCGACGCGGCGTGGATCGAGCACGTGTCGGGCAACAAGCGAGGACGCTACGAGCGCGCGAACCACACGCAGATTGCCGAGCCCGCCGGGGGCACGGGCACGGACGCCGCCGAGCCCAAGGCGGACTACTACGCCGTGACGTTCTCGACGGATACCGTCGGGCTCATGCGTCGCGGCGTCGACCTGGGTGGCGTGTCGACGCTGAGGAATGCGTTCACCGAGGCAGGGAGGACGGGCGGCGTCGTCGTCAGCGCGCCTCTCCCCTTCAACACGCAGACAGGCGTCTTCCTCGTCCAGCCGACGATCCGCGACTCCCGGTTCGGTCGTCACAAGGGACTCGTCGCCATCTTCATTCCCGAGACGTGGCTGCTGTTCGCGCCGGTGACGCAGGACGCGATCGGCATCCGCGTCCGCGGGGGCCTCCTCGGCGGCCCGAAAGACTCCGCGGCAATCGAGCGCTCGTTCGAGGCCGCTCAGCAGGAGTGGACTGTCCAGATCCGGCGGGCCACCGCGAGCGCGACGGCGAGGGCGGTGCCCTGGATCGTTCTCGCGTCCGGTCTTCTGCTCACGCTGCTGACCGGGCTCGTCCAGGCACACAGGTGGCGGCGCAAGCGGACGGAGGAAGCGCTCGGAGCAGCCGAGCTCAAGTACCAGGAGCTCGTCGAGCATCTGCCGGTCGCGAGCTACGTCGTTCGGCTCGACGAGCCCTGGACGGTGCTCTACGTCAGCCCCCAGTACGAGGAGCTGCTCGGCTACCCGCTCTCGGAATGGCTCAGCGACGAGCACCTCTACGAGAAGATCGTCCACCCGGCGGATCGGCAGGTGATCGACGAGACGCGGCTTGCGCACACGCGGGGCGAGGCCTTCAGCGGCGAGTACCGGCTGCTCGCGCGCGACGGCCGGATCGTGTCGGTCCGGGACGAGGCGCGAGTCGTCAGGGACCGGTCGGGCCGCCCGCTCTACGCGCAGGGATTCCTGCTCGACATCAGCGCCCAGCGGGCCGCCGAGGATCAGCAGGACCGTCTCGAGGAGGAGCTTCGCCAGGCGCAGAAGATGGAGGCGATCGGCCGGCTCGCAGGCGGCATCGCCCATGACTTCAACAATCTGCTGACGGCGATCACGGGGTACGCGGAGCTGGCGCTCGACACGGACGAAGACGACGAGATCCGAAGCGACCTCCTCGGGATCCGGGACACGGCCGAGCGCGCGGGCGCGCTCACGGGTCAGCTCCTCACCTTCAGCCGCCGCAGCGCGACCGAGCCGCGGTTCGTCGATCTCAACGAGCTCGTCGCGTCGACGATCCCGATGCTGGGACGCCTGATCGGCGAGGACGTCGAGCTGGACGCACGGCTCGCGCCGGTGCGGCTGCCGGTGTACGCCGACCCGGTCCACCTCGAGCAGGTGATCCTCAACCTCAGCCTGAACGGACGCGACGCGATGCCGAACGGCGGGAGGCTGAGGATCGAGACGACGAAGGACGAGCTCGGCTTCTGGGCGGTGCTCGAGGTCTCGGACGAGGGCGTCGGCATGGACGAGGCGACCCGTGCGCATATCTTCGAACCCTTCTTCACGACGAAAGACATCGGCAAGGGAACCGGGCTCGGCCTCTCGACCGTCTACGCGATCGTGCAGGAGGCGGAGGGCACGATCGACCTGATCAGCGAGCCCGGGCAGGGGACGACATTCCAGATCCGCTTCCCGTTGACCGCCGAGGAGTTTCTCCCGGCGGACACCGACGAGCGCCCGCGCCGGGCCGACCGGCGTGGCAGCGAGACGATTCTCGTGGTCGAGGACGAGGAGCGCGTGCGCGAGCTTGCGAGCCGTGTCCTCACCGGCAAGGGCTACCGGGTCCTGGAGGCGTCGACCGGCGAGGAAGCGCTTCGCATCCTCCAGGAAACCGAAGTCGAGCTCGTGCTCACGGACATCGTCATGCCCGGGATGACCGGGACCGAGCTTGCCGAGCAGCTTGCGCGCCGCTTCCCCGACCTTCCGATCGTCTTCATGTCGGGCTACCCCGGCGAGGGCGGTCGGTACGGGACGCTGCCCGCCGGAGCGCTCCTGATCCAGAAGCCGTTCACGCCGGCGCTGCTGCTCGATCGGGTGGGCGAGGGGCTCGACCGCGGCGCGAAGACAGCGGCCTGGTCGAAGTAGGCGCGGCGAGCCTGGCCGTTCCCTCGCGCAGGCATTAGCATCGCCCGGATGGAAGCGAAGGTTCGTGAAGGGCACGCCCCTGCCGTCGTAATTGCGCTCGAGCCGGGCGAGCAGCTCGTCTCCGAGTCGGGGGCGATGATGTTCATCTCCGGCGACGTCTCGATGGACGTCGAGATGCCGGGCGGACTGATGGGCGGGCTCAGGCGCGCCGCGCTCGCGGGCGAGAGCATGTTCCTCACCAAGTACACGGCGCGCGGGGCGGGAGCCGTCGGGATCTGCGGGCCGTTCCCGGGATCCATTCGGCAGCACGAGCTCGACGGCGAGATCATCTGCGAACGTCACGCGTACCTCGGACACTTCGGCGACGTCGCGATCGAGAGCGCGCTCGCGAAGAAGCTCGGGATGGGCATCGCCGGCGGGGGCGAGGGCTTCTTCCTCCAGCGCTTGAAGGGGAAGGGGACGGTCTGGCTCCACGGCGGCGGCGACTTCCTCGACTTCGACCTGGCGCCGGGGCAGCGGCTGCTCGTCGACACGGGCTGCATGGTGATGGTGGAGCCGACGGTGCGGTACGAGGTGAACATGCAGTCCGGCATCAAGAAGAGCCTCTTCGGCGGCGAGGGTCTCTTCCTCGTCCACATGACCGGCCCCGGGCGCGTGACGCTGCAGACGCTGCCGTTCTCGCGAACCGCGGATCGGATCATGGAGGCAGCCGGCGGAGGCGAGGGTGAGCGAGGCGGAATCTTGGGCAAGCTGTTCGAAGGCACCTAGAGAGGGGAGAAGCAATGGGCTTTCTCGATAAAGCCAAGGCCGCAGCCGAGCAGGCGGCGGCGAAGGCGAAGGAAGGCGTGCAGGACGTCCAGACGAAGCGGGAGCTCGGCCAGGCCTACGACGAGCTCGGCAAGGCGACGTTCGAGCTGATCGAGAGCGGCGCGATCACCGATCCGAGGCTGACGGCGATCGCCGAGCGCATCCGCGCGCTCCAGGCGAAGCTCGAGGAAGAGGCCAGGGAACCGGCAACGGTTGGCGCCACGACCTCCGACACGTCGGAGCCGCCGTCCGATCAGCCGCCCGCCATGCCTACGTAAGCACGCCGCTCGCACCGTCCCCGGGGGGAGAAGATCCGGGCTGGACCGGGGGAATCCCGGATAGACGTGTGCTCGCCGCTCGGCGACCCTTCCTGCAACGAACGAAAGGAGCAGGGAGTTGACGACTGGAGAGCATTTCGAAGGCGGCGCCGAGCGGGACGCGACGGCGCCGCCCGACACGAGCCCGCGGCAGCTGCGCCGGAGCCGGAGCAGCCGGGTCGTCGCCGGCGTCTGCGGCGGGCTGGCCGAGTACTTCGGATTGAGCGCCGCGATCTACCGGATCATCTTCGTCGCGTTGACACTCGCGGGCGGCACGGGGCTGCTGCTCTATGCCGCTGCCGCGCTCGTAATCCCCATTGAAGGGAGCGACGAGTCGCTCGCGGCGGAGGCGCTGCGCGATCACCGCGACCGGCCGTGGCTCGTGATCGGGATGGGGATCGTCGCTCTGGCCGGACTGTTCTTCCTATCCGGGCCACACGTTGGCTGGGGTGTCGGCGGCGGAATCTGGTTCGCCGCGCTCGTGGCCGGTGCGCTGGTCGTGTGGTGGGAGGTCTCGCGGCGGGACCGACCCGTGGTGGCGGCCGGCGGAGGCGTAGGTTCCGCGGCGCCCCGCAAGGCTGATACGCGACCCTCGCTCTTCTGGCCCGGACTCGGCATCCTCCTTGCCGGCGCCGGCGTGCTCGGGCTGCTCGACGCGCTCGACGTCGTCGGCGTCGACTGGACGGTCGCCCTCGCCGGCGGCGTCATCCTCGCCGGAGTGCTCGTCGCGCTCGGGTTCCTCTGGCGCGGTGCGGCGGCTCTCGGTCTGCTCGGGCTGCTGCTCGTGCTCGTGATGGGCGGGGCGCTCGTTCTCGACGGTGTCTCCGTGCGCGGCGGCATCGGCGACAGGCTCGAGCGCCCGCTGGCCGCGGGGGACCTCCACGATCGCTACCGGCTCGGAGTGGGACAGCTCGAGCTGGATCTGCGCGATCTCCAGCTTCAGCAGGGTGCGACGCGCGTGTCGGCGCACGTCGGGATCGGGGAGCTGATCGTCGACGTGCCGCGAGGCGTCGCGGTCGACGTCACCGGCAAGGTCCGAGGCGGTGATCTGAAGCTGTTCGACCGGGAGGAGAGCGGTTGGCGCGTCGACGACCACGTCATCGACAGCAACTTCGACAACGCGGCCAAGAAGCTCGTGCTCGAGGTCTCGGCGGGCCTCGGCGACGTCGAGGTTCGGCGCGACTCCTAAGCTCTGCTGAGCAATGGCCAAGACCGCTACGGATCAGACGGGCTCGGCGTCCGCCCTCGGTGGGCTGACAGCCCGTCTGCCGCTGCCGAGGGTGGCGCGGAGCGACACCGACCGCGTCGTCGCGGGGGTCTGCAGCGGCATGGCGGAGGCGCTCGGCGTCGACGTCACGCTCGTCCGGCTGGTCTTTGCGCTGCTCACGTTCGCGAGTGGGAGCGGTCTCGTCCTCTACTTCGGCGCGTGGCTGTTGCTGCCGGCGCCGGGCGCGCCCGAGCGAGGTGGAGTGGCGCGCGCGGGCGGCGTGACGTTGCTCGTCATGGGGGGCTTGCTAGCCATGCGAGGGCTCGGGCTGGCCGACTCGTTGCTGTGGCCGGCGGCCCTCGTGGCTGTCGGGGCGGCGCTCGTCTGGCGGCGCGAAGGTGTGTCGCATCCGGGGCGGCAGCTGGCCGTCGGGTTGACGCTGATCGGACTCGGCGCTGCGCTCTTCCTGAACGTGAGCCCGTTCTCGTCGGTGCACGGCCGCCCGCTCGCGCCTGGTGCGGTCGCGATCGTGCTGGTCTCCGTCGTCGGCCCGTGGCTCTGGCGCCTCGCCCGGGAGCGCGACGCGGAACGGCTCGAGCGGATCCGTTCGGACGAGCGCGCCGAGGTGGCTGCGCGCGTGCACGACTCGGTGCTCCAGACACTCGCCCTCATCCAGCGCCACGCGAACGACCCGCGGCAGGTCGGCGCGCTCGCCCGGCAGCAGGAGCGGGAGCTCCGAGGAGCGCTGTACGGCGATCCGACGCGAAGCGCCGGCAAGACGCTGGTGGCCGGCCTCGAGCGTGTCGCCGCCGAGGTCGAGGAGCGACACGGTGTGCGGATCGAGATCGCGAGCGCCGGTGACTGCCCGCTGGACGACCGGCTCGAGACGCTCGTGCTCGCGGCGCGCGAGGCGATGACGAACGCCGCCAAGTTCTCCGGCGTCGAGGAGATCTCGGTGTACGCCGAGGCGGCGGACGATCACGTCAGCGTCTTCGTGCGGGACCGGGGCGCCGGCTTCGACCGCAGCGAGGTTCCGGCCGACCGCCAGGGCATCGCCGAGTCGATCGAAGGCCGGATGGCGCGTCACGGAGGCTCGGCGAACGTGACGAGCGCGCTGGGAGAAGGCACCGAGGTCGAGCTGACGATGCCGAGGTCCGCGTCATGAGCCGTAGGCTCGACGGAGGCGACCAGCCGGCGCAGGCTCGACGGAGCCGGCCAAAGAGCGTAGGTGGCGACTTCGTCGGTACCGGAGCGGATCGGGCGGCGGAGGTGCCGGCTTTGCCGGTGCCGGAGCGGAAATGAGCCTCCGCAGGGTCGTCCTCGTCGACGATCACCGGCTGTTTCGCGCCGGCGTGCGCACGGAGCTCGGCGGCTCGATCGAGGTCGTCGGCGAGGCCGGCTCGGTCGAGGAGGCAGTGCCGCTGATCAAGGAGCTCGAGCCGGACGTCGTGCTTCTCGACGTCCACCTTCCCGACGGCGGCGCCGAAGCGGTGATCGCCGGAGTCGCACAGGAGCGGCCGGCGGTGCGGTTTCTGGCCCTGTCGGTATCGGACGCCGCCGAGGACGTGATCGCCGTCATCCGTGCCGGCGCGCGCGGCTACGTGACGAAGACGATCTCCGGCGAGGAGCTGGCGGACGCCGTCGAGCGGACAGCGGAAGGCGACGCGGTCTTCTCGCCGCGACTGGCCGGGTTCGTCCTCGACGCCTTCCGCGAAGGCGAGACGTCCTGGGGCGAGGACGAGCTCGACCACCTCACCGCCCGCGAGCGCGAGGTCCTCCAGCTGATCGCCAGGGGCTATCGCTACAAGGAGATCGCCGCGCGGCTGCATCTTTCCGTCAAGACGGTGGAGAGCCACGTCTCGGCGGTGCTGCGCAAGCTCCAGCTCTCGAACCGCCACGAGCTGACGCGGTGGGCGGCGCGGCGGCGGCTCATCTGAGCTTGTCGTCCCCCGAGGCCGCCATACTCGGCCCCGGACGATGGACGCCGACGACCTTCTGCGGGTCGACTACGACCAGACGACGCAGCTGCTGCGCGCGCTGACCGACGTCCGCTTCCGACTGCTGGCCTTCGTCCCGACGATCTCGGGGGCCGCCGTCGCGCTGTTCGGCAAGCCGCGTCCGGCGGTGGAGCTGCTCGCAGTCGGCCTCCTCGGGCTGCTCGCGACGCTCGGGATCTTCCTCTACGAGCTTCGGAACTCGCAGATCCTGGACGCGCTCGTCCTGCGCGCCTCGGTTCTCGAACGGAGGCTCGGGTTCCTCTCGGTGTACCGCAGCGATACGCGAGCTGGGTTCTTCAGCGAGCGACCCAGCCGCACGGTCCGCTTCCTCGGACTGGTGACGGTCGGGCAGGAGCGAGGACTCGGGCTGGTCTACGGGGCGGCTCTCTCGGGCTGGAGCTACCTCGTCGCGTGGGGCGCGCTCCGCGCCTTCGAGGTCGATGGCGCCCGCAAGGCCGGCGGCGTGATCGGCGCTCTGATCGGGGTCCTCGTGCTCGCAGAGGTCGAGCGCATCGAACGGCGCGCCGACCGCCCCGGCGCGCAGCCCGCGTAGCGAACCGCAAGGTGCCGCGATGCGAATCGTCCAGGAGACATCGAAGTCCAGCAGGAGGTAGGCATGAACACGATCTCGTTCGAGCGCTTCGCGGGGCTTTGCGCCATCGTCGTCGGCCTGAGCGGTTTGGCGTACGCAATCGCGTTCGTGACGCTCCTGAGCGACGCGACGAAGGCAGCGGATGCCCTCAGCAACGCCCTGCTGATCTTCGCGGGGCTCCTCTCGATCGCGGTCCTCACCGCTGTCTACGGCCGCCTTCGTGACACGGACGAAGGCTTCGCGCTGCTGGCGCTGATCCTCGGCGTCACCGGCGCGGCCGGATCGATCGCGCACGGCGGCCACGAGCTCGCGAAGATCATCAACCCGCCGGATCTCGATCCCTCGCTGCCGAACCCGACCGATCCGCGAGGACTCTTCACCTTCGGCCTCACTGCCTTGGCGGGCTTCGTCGTCGCGATGCTGATCCTGCGCGGCGCCGCGCTGCCGCGAGGGCTCGCGTACGTCGGCATCGCCTCGGGCGTCCTGCTCCTGCTCGTCTACTTCGGCCGTCTGATCGTCCTCGACCCGAAGGAGCCGTGGGTGCTCGCGTCCGCGGTGCTGGTCGGCTTCGTGCTGAACCCGATCTGGTACCTCTGGGTCGGCCTGACGTTCTGGCGCAGCGAGAAAGTCGCAGGCAGAGTCGGCCCGGCCCGGCCGGTCTCGGCCTGAGCTCGACCGATAGGAGCCGGCCTACGGCTTGCGGCCGACGGCGACGTGCACGCAGCTGAATCGTGGCTGGAAGTCGATCATCTCCCAGCGCACTGCCAGCCACTGGATCAGCCGAATCGCGACGTCGATCACGGGGCGCAACGGGCCTCGCCGGTAGTCCTGCAGCGCGTACGAGACCTCGAGGGCCACCGTCACCCATGCACCCGACAATGGGAGGATCTCGACGACCTCGAAACCCGAGCTCTCGAGGAGATAGCGCAGCCCGTAGGGCGAGTAGCGATAGAAGTCGCGCGGAGCCTCGTGAATCGGCCAGAAAAATGGTGTGTCGACGATGACGTGCCCGCCTGGCCTCAGCAGCCGGTGCGCTTCGGACAGGGCGTCTTGAGGCCGTTCGAGGTGTTCCAGAACCTCGTTGAGCAGGATGGTGTCGGCGCTG
>WNFV01012003.1_pt1 | contig 14267 bp, 7 predicted proteins | sample 5400101 | NCBI WGS metagenome assembly WNFV01 (sample SAMN13153361, study PRJNA577476) | soil metagenome | isolation source: 115 cm soil or saprolite under grassland replicate 1 | place: USA:California | collected 2016-06-15 | reverse complement strand
GCAGCTACACGGTTGTCGGCGTTGCGTCCAGAGGATTCTATGGGACTGAGATCGCTTATGCGCCGGAGTTGTTCGTACCGATGATGATGGCGCATGAGATCGAACCCGGAAGCGGCTGGCTTGAAACGCGTTCCAGCGACAACATCTTCTCCCTCGGCCGGCTCAAGCCCGGTGTGAGTCGCGCCCAGGCCCAGAGCGCCCTCGAAAGTATCACCCTGCAGCTGGCCCAAGAGTATCCCGGTGAGAATGAAGGGCGTGGGGTCCGTCTCATGACGCCCGGCCTTTTCATCCCCGAGATTCGCGACTCCGTGATCAGCTTTGCCGCCATCTTGATGGGGGTCGTGGGTCTGGTCCTACTGCTCGCCTGCGTAAATCTCGCAAATCTGTTGTTGGCGCGCGCCACTGAGCGTCGAAAGGAACTTGCAATCCGTTTGGCAGTCGGAGCCGGACGCGGCCGCATCGTGAGGCAATTGGTCACCGAGAGTGTGACGTTATCGCTGGCCGGTGGCTTGTGCGGCGTGTTGCTGGCGATGTGGATCAACGGCCTCGTTTCGTCGATCAAATTACCAACTGACATCGCGCTCGTCTTCGATTTGCGGATCGATTGGCGTGTGGTCGTATTCGCTTTCGCAGTCTCGCTGGCAACCGGCGTCCTCTTTAGTCTGCTACCGGCGCTGCAATCTTCCAAACCGGATCTGGTGCCAGCCCTAAAAGACGATGCGGCAATGGCCGGCTTTCGCCGTTCTCATTTGCGCAACGGACTGGTTGTGTTGCAGGTAGTGCTTTCATTCGTGCTGCTGGTGTGCGCGGGTCTTGTAGTAAGGAGCTTGCAGGTGGCCCAACGAACGCGGCCTGGGTTCACCACGGAGAATGCGGTAGCACTCTCATTTGATGTTGGCCTGCAGGGTTATGACGAAGCAAAAGGAAGATCGTTTCAGCGACTGGTCGTTGAGCGAGCTCAGGCGGTTGCAGGCGTACGATCGGTGGCGCTGACGTCTACTGTGCCACTGACACTGGATTACAGCTACACCTCCATCTACGTCGAAGGACAGTCCACGACCGGCGTAAGTAATCTGCCGTTGGCTGTCCCAAACTTCATTTCTCCAAACTACTTTCAGACGATGGAGATTCCCTTGCGCGGTCGCGATTTCAACGAACGCGACAGCAAAGAGGAGTCGCGCGTCGCCATTGTTAACGAAACATTCGCGCGCCGTTTTCTGCCGGGCCGCGACGCGATCGGCCATCGCTTTAACTTCAAGGGGCCGGATCAGCCGTTTTGGGAGATCATCGGCGTAGCTGCCGACGGCAAATACAACAGTTTAGGCGAAGATCCGAAGGCGGCTTTCTATCGTCCCTTACTACGGGATTACAGCACAAACGCAACACTCGTAGCGCGCACAACCGGTGATCCGCATGGCGTACTCACCGCATTGCGTCGCGAAGTGCAGAACCTCGACCCGACGCTGCCACTCTACAACGTTGAGACATTGACTGAGCACATGGACGTGCCGTTGTTTCCAGTGCGCATGGCGGCGACAGTGCTCGGCAGCTTCGGTCTGTTGGCAATCGTGCTCGCCGCCATCGGCATTTACGGTGTGATGTCCTACGTCGTGGCTGGGCGAACACGAGAAATCGGTGTGCGTATTGCCCTAGGCGCCGCACGTTGGGATGTGTTGCGTTTGATCGTGGGACAAGGCATGGCCCTGGCGCTGATTGGTCTGGCAATTGGACTGGCAGTCGCATTCCTTGCGGCCCGACTTCTGGCGAAGCTTCTTTACGGCGTGAGCCCAGTCGATCCTCTGACTTTTGCGGGAGTTTGGTTGCTGCTGGCGCTGGTTGCAGCTCTTGCCTGCTTCATCCCAGCCCGCCGCGCGACAAAAGTCGATCCACTGGTGGCCCTCAGGTATGAGTGATGCAAATCGGTATTTGCTCTTTGGTCTTTCGGTTTTGGGAATGAGTCATAGTGACATGAGGTCGGTACCGTCACGCGGTAGCGTCGGGTCAATGTTCCGCCGACACATTCTGATCAGTGAGGTTGACCCGACGCTACCGCGTGACGGTACTGACCTCATCCCATTGCAATTCGCGTTTTTACACAGTTGCTCCCGTGGGTGGGATTCAACAGGGTGAAGACACAGAAATCAAAGGCCCAAGTCCAAAGACCAGGCACCTGCAATGTAAAGGAGCAACACATCGCTATTGATCGAGTGTTGAATGCCCTATGGAGTCAGTAATCAAAGACATACGCTACGGAATTAGAGGGCTGCTGAAGCGACCGCTCTTTACAGCGATCGCTGTTCTTACTCTGGCCCTAGGCATTGGCGCGAACACGGCGATCTTCAGTTTGCTCGACGCGGTGCTGATTAGATCACTGCCGGTGCAACAGCCTGAACGGCTGGTGCTGTTTGGCAAGGGCGAAGTTGTGGGCATGACGGACGGCTTCCCTGATAGGAGTTGGGATCTCTTCTCCTATCCCTTCTATCAAGAAGTGCGGCGGCACAATGAACTCTTCGCTAATGTGGGAGCACTCTTGAGCCTGACCTGGACCGTACACGGCACGGTCAACACAAAGGGAGCGAGCAGCGAAGCGGAGAAGATGGATGTACAGCTGGTCTCCGGCACCTACTTTTCAGTGTTGGGTGTGAACGCGATGCTGGGACGTGTTTTTACTGAGGCCGACGATCAGATCCCTGGAGGCAATCCGGTGGCAGTCGTGAGCTACGCCTGGTGGGAACGCCGGATGGGTGGCGACTCGGCTGCGGTCGCAAAAACCATCACCATTGATCAGACGACTTACACGATCATCGGTGTTGCTCCCAGGGAGTTTTTCGGTACGACCGTGGGCCATGCGCCGGATATCTGGGTGCCGCTGTCTATGGAGGAGCAGTTGCCGCCTGCGCACTGGAAAGGCCGTAATAACAAGTCCTTTCAGTCGCTCTATCTCGTTGCCCGTCTGAAAGACGGTGTGAGCGCGCAACAAGCAAGCGCAACCGTCAACCTGATCTTCAAGCAGGCACTACAGGAGCAGGCGGGACCGCAGCCCTCCGCCGACCAATTGCAGGATATTCAGCGAGCAGGTATTGAGCTGACGCCTCTGGCCAAAGGGATTTCCCAGCTTCGCAGAGGGTATTCCCTGTCTCTCCGAATCCTGATGGCCGTGGTTGGGTTCGTGTTGCTGATTGCCTGCGCGAATGTCGCGAACCTCTTGCTGGCGCGCGCGGCGGCACGCGAGAAAGAGTTCGCGGTGCGGCTGGCGGTAGGCGCGGGCCGCGCACGCCTGCTGCGCCAGTTGTTCACCGAGAGTTTCTTGTTGGCCAGTCTCGGAGCGGTCGCCGGAGTGATGTTGGCTTGGTGGGGCAGTCGCATCCTCGTTCTCGTGGCTTCAAACGGTCCAGAGCCTCTGCCGCTGGACGTTGGTCCGAATCCGCGCATCCTCGCGTTTACTCTGCTTGCTTTGTGCCTCTCGGCTCTGCTGTTCGGAACTGCTCCAGCGTTGCGTGCGATGAGGATTGAGTTGAACTCATCGCTGAAAAGCGGCAAGGGATCCGTGCACGCCGGATCGCGGAGTCCTCTCGGCAAGCTGCTGGTAGTGGGCCAGGTTGCTCTCTCGCTGTTGCTCCTGATCGGAGCCGGCTTATTCGTGCGCACGCTGATCAAGTTGCAGAACGTACCGACCGGATTCAATCAGCAGAACGTGATGGTCTTTAACCTTGACCCGACCTTGACCGGTTATAAAGACCCGCAACTCGCCCGCTTGCAGCGCGAGGTCGAAGAGAAGGTCGAGTCAATCCCAGGCGTGCAAGCTGCCTCTTTCTCCTTCTTCACTTTTAATCAGGGCGCATGGACCAGCTCGATCTTCACCCGCGACCAGACGCCACCGCAAGGAGAAGAACTGGTCGTCAGGCAGAACGTCGTGGGCCAGGACTTTTTCACCGCGATGGGAATCCCACTGGTCCTTGGCCGCGGCTTTGGTTCGCAGGACACGGGGATATCACAAAAGGTCGCGGTCGTAAGTGAAACGATGGCTAAGCGGTTTTATCTGAACGTCTCTCCGCTTGGCCGGCGTTTTGGCAAACACGGCGGCCCGCGCGACCAGTTCGAAATTGTCGGCGTCGTGAAGGATGTCAAATATCAGAGCCTAACTGAAGATTCTCGGCCGATGGTCTATTACTTTCGGCCGCAGCACTACGAAATTCTCAACCACTTTGTCGTCCGGTACTCCGGAGCCTCCAGCGCAATGAACCCTCAGGTCCGGCGTGCGATCAGGGACGTCAATCCCAATCTGCCGATAGATGAAGTCGTGAGCCTATCCGACCAGATCGGACGTTCCCTCGGCCCGCAAAGACTGGCGGCGCAGCTCGCATCCTTCTTCGGACTGCTTGCTTTGCTGCTCTCGTTTGTCGGTCTGTTCGGCGTGTTGTCCTACGCCGTGGCGCAGCGGACCCAGGAGATCGGCATTCGCATGGCGCTGGGCGCAGATCGCGCGAGTGTGCTGAAGATGATTCTCGGAGAGGGAATGACTTTGAGTCTGATCGGCATAGCGCTGGGCATCGGCAGTGCATACGTTGTTACGAAGTATCTCGAAAGCCTGACTACGATGTTGTATGGAGTTCGGGCTACCGACCCGCTGACTTTTGCTGCGGCCGGATTGCTGCTGCTGTTGGTTGCTCTAGTAGCTTGCTGGCTGCCGGCTCGGCGCGCGACGAAAGTCGATCCGCTGGTGGCGCTGCGTTACGAGTGATTGTAGGGGCCTCCTTCGTAAGCGCCCCTCTTTACGACTATGACTCAATTAACCACGGGGGAAAGGCCCGCTCGCAGTTTCGAACAAGGTGCGCGCACGGAGGAGGCTGTTTCAAAACTCCGGCAACCGAGTGGTTCTCATTAACACCGGCGCTTTAGCCCGGTGAAGGGGCGTGCTTCTTGATCGTCGAAACCGTTTCAAACAGTTTCCGGTATGTCGCACGACTGGGCCCAGACGAAAACCGTTGAAACGGTTTTCCCTGTCAATAACGGTAGCTTGTCACCGGGCTAAAGCCCCGGTGTTAATGAGAACGCTATACCTTATCTAGTCTTGAGATAGATGGCGGTCGTTGATTGACTGATCGGAGAGGAAATGATCCAGGAACTTCGTTACGGGACAAGGAACTTGCTGAAACAGCCGGGGTTCACCGCGATTGCAGTCGTCACGCTCGCGCTTGGGATCGGCGCCAATGCCGCAGTGTTTTCGGTTGTCAATGCTTATCTCTTGCGGCCTCTCGCGTTCAAAGATCCGACTCAGCTGGTATTCATTTACGACGAGCAATTTGGCTCCAGCAGAAACCGACGTGCGACGAAAGTGGATCCGCTGGTGGCATTGCGTTACGAGTGAAAAACATTGCCGATTGCCGATTGGTAATGCAAGAAGAATCGCAAGGCAGTCGGAAATTGGAAATCGGAAATCGGAAATCGGAAATGAAGTTATGGAAACACTCTTTAAAGACATTCGCTACGGCGTGAGGGGACTGCTGAAGCGTCCGGGCTTTACGGCAATCGCGGTGCTAACGCTAGCGCTCGGCATCGGCGCATGTACAGCAATTTTCAGCGTCGTTGACGGCGTGTTGTTGCGCCCTTTGCCCTACCCGGACGCGGAAAGGATCGTGCAGCTTCGAGAAGTCAATGCGAAAGGCGGGCAGATGGCGTTTGCCGAGCCAAATTATCTCGACCTTCGCGAACGGAGCCACACGCTCGAGGTCATCGCTCAATACGGTGGAGACTTAACGACCGTGACGGGAGGCAGTGAGCCGGTTCGCGCGCTCACGTTCCGGGTGTCTGGCGATTTCTTTCAGGTACTCGGCACTAAGCCGGTCCTTGGCCGCACCTTTGCTCCCGAAGAAAGAAAACCAGGCGGCACGCCGGTCGCAGTGGTCAGTTATAGCTTCTGGCAACGACTATTAGGCGGAAAATCAGACTTGGCCGGAACAACGTTACGGTTGATGGACCAGAACGTCACAGTTGTTGGAGTAATGCCAGCCGGTTTTGCCTTCCCTCAAGGCGCCGAGGTTTGGATCCCACGAGAATTATTTCCGCAGGAAACCTCGCGATCGGCTCATAACTGGTGGGTCGTTGCCCGACTGCATCCAAGCATCACGACTGAACAGGCGTACGCCGAAGTGAGCGCAATCGGTAAACAACTCAAACAAGAATACGGCAACGACATGGATGCGGTGAATTTCACTCTGGTTCCACAGCGGGAATATATGGTGGGGAATGTTCGCGGCGCTCTGGTGATGATTTTGGTGGCGGTCGGATTCTTGTTAGCGGTGGCCTGTGCAAACGTAGCGAACCTGCTGTTGGCCCAGGTAACCGCGCGCCAGCGAGAGTTTGCGGTGCGCTCGGCGCTGGGAGCAACCCGCTTGCGCCTGGCGCGACAGTTCATCACGGAGAACCTGCTGTTGGCTCTTACTGCCGGAGCACTCGGGGTACTCCTTTCGTTTTGGGGAGTTGATCTACTACTCGGGTTGAATCAGCAGAGCCTGCCCCGCATGAGTGAGATCGGAGTAAATGCGAGAGCAGTCGCTTTCACCTTGGGCCTTTCATTGTTGATTGCGATAGTGCTCGGAGTTGTGCCGCTGCTTCGTTTTTCAACCAGGGATCTGGAAACAAGTCTCAGAGAGGCTGGCAGCGGCGCGCACGGATACGTGGGCCAGCATTTGCGAAGTTTGTTGGTGGTGGCGCAGATGGCGTTGACGCTCATTCTGCTTGTGGGCGCGGGATTGTTAGGAAAGAGCTTCTATCGCCTCCTGCATGTCGATCCCGGTTTTCGCACGGAGAGCGCCGTGGCAATGGAGTTATCGCTGCCCATTTCGATGCCTGGGGCCGCGGACGAGCAGCGCTACCGACAGTTCATGGAGTCGTACAAACGCTTGATGGAACAGGGCGTCGCTCCTGATACCAGCGTTCGGTTGAGCGCGGAAGAAGAACGACAGAGACTCTTTCAAAAACAACTGCTCGAGCGTCTGAGCACGACTCCGGGAGTGATCGCGATCGGGAGCATCGATCACTTGCCGTTGGCCGGAGGCGGGCCCGATGGAACTTTCCTCATCAACAACAACCCGACGAGAAAGGGACGCGCGGAATACCGTCTGGCCGGCTCGGGTTATTTTGCCGCGATGAGGATCCCCTTGCTGCGGGGTCGGACGTTCGATGCCAGCGACCAGCCTAACTCTCCTAATGCGGCAGTTGTCAGCCAGTCACTCGCGCGGAAGTATTGGCCGAACGAAGATCCGATTGGTCAAACAATTCAGTTCGGAAACATGGATGGGGACTTGCGCCTGTTGCACGTCGTCGGGGTGGTGGGTGATGTGCATGATTACCGGGTCGATGTGGCGATTAGCCCGACAATCTATGCCAACGCACTCCAGCGGTTGCCGTCACCGAGCTTCACCGTGGTGGCTCGGGCTCAGATTGGGCCTTCGGCATTAGTACCGGCAATGCGTGAAGCGGTCCGATCGCTCGATCCGCAACTGCCTCTTAACTTTCGCACGCTGGACCAGGTCCTTTCCTCATCCCTGGATCAGCGCCGCTTTAGTCTGGTGATCTTCGGAGTCTTTGGATCCGTGGCGCTTTTATTGGCCGCTATGGGGATTTACGGCGTCACTACTTACGCGGTCGCGCAACGCACGCAGGAAATTGGGATCCGCATGGCGCTCGGGGCGCGGATGAGCGATGTGCTGAAGTTAGTGTTGAAAAGTGCGATGTCGTTGGCGTTGATGGGCGCGGCCATTGGACTGGCCGGGGCTTTCGCGATAACGCGCGTGATGTCGAGCTTGCTTTTCGGAGTGACGCCGACGGACGCCACTACCTTCGTCGCGGTCTCGGTAGTGCTGATCGTGGTGGCGCTCCTGGCCTGCTATATCCCGGCACGGCGCGCGACGAAAGTCGATCCGCTGGTGGCACTGCGGGAGGAGTGACGGCCATTGCCGATTGCCAATTGCCGATTGGTTTGCAAGGAAGAGTCGCAATGCAATTGAAAGGGACCTAATCGGCAATGGGCAATCAGCAATGGGCAATCGGCAATGGGAAGTTGGAAATGATCTTATGGAAACACTGATTAGAGATATTCGCTACGGCATTCGAAGTTTGCTGAAGCGACCGGCATTCACAGCCGTGGTAGTGCTCGTGCTGGCCCTCGGCATTGGCGCAAACACAGCGATCTTCACCGTGGTTAACGCAGTGTTGCTGCAACCGCCTCCTTATCCAGAACCTGATCGCCTGTTAAGGGTCTTTTCAGCACTGGGACGCGAAAACATTCGCGAGACCGGCGGTACAGTTTTCGCTCCCGACTTTGTCGAATGGAGCACGCAGTGTCACACCTGCGAACACCTGGGCGCGTATACACTGCCCTGGCCCAGCAATCTCACCGGTGGAGCTGAGCCTGATCGCGTGCGCGTGGCGCGCGTCAGCTATGATCTTTTTGCGACGCTCGCCATTTTGCCCCTGCTGGGACGTCCGTTCACCCCTGACGAAGCCGCCAGACCGGTCTTCACGAGCAAAAGCACAGCCGCGGCCGTCAACACCTCAGTAGTCCTCGGCTACAGCTTGTGGCAACGGCGTTTCGGCGCCGACAAGGCAGTGCTTGGCAAGACAGTCAAGATCGAAGGCGACAACTGCACGATCGTGGGCGTGATGCCCGCCGGTTTCAAGTTTCCCAATGAAGCAGATGCGTGGTTGCCAGTCTCGCTCGGGACGAAGCGTGACAACCGTTTTCTTAACGTCGTTGCTCGCCTGCGCGCTGGCGTCACGCCGAGCCAGGCACAGGCTGAACTAGAAACGATCGCCCGCCGTCTCGGACAGGAATTTCCGATCACGAATAGAGAGCTGAGTGTCGACGTGGTTCCGTTGCAGCAATCAATGGTCGGTGAGGTGCGGCCGGTCCTGTTGATCTTTTTCGGCGCCGTCAGTTTCGTCTTGTTGATTGCCTGCGCCAACGTCGCGAGTCTGCTCCTGGCTAGCGCGGCAACCAGGCAGAGAGAGATGGCGATTCGCGCGGCGCTCGGTGCGAGTCGCCTGCGCATCGTGCGCCAACTGTTGAGCGAGAGTGTGCTGCTTTCGCTGTTGGGCGGCGCCCTGGGATTGCTGCTGGCGACGTGGATCGTGAATCGGACTCGCTCCGGCCCTGCAATCGGCGAGATTGGATCTGAATTCCACGCTCAAAGAAGGTTCCAGCCAATTGGCAGGAGGCGGCGCCCGTCATCGTTTGCGGAGCTTGTTGGTGGTTTCGGAGATCGCACTGTCGCTGGTGTTGTTGATTGGCGCTGGCCTGCTGGTCAAGAGCTTTGCTCGTTTGCGCGCCACTCCATTAGGTTTCGATTCCGCGCGGGTTTTGACCGCGAGCATTACTTTGCCGGAAGCCTCGTATCCAACGATGGCTTCAGTAAAGAGTTATTATCAGCAGGCGTTGGCCCGAATTGTGTCGCGACCCGAAGTGCAGGCCGCCAGCGTTGTGAACGCCTTGCCACTCGGCAACAACGGCGCCCGCATTCGCGGCGATCTGACCATTGAGGGTGAAGCGACCGAGCGGCCAGGTTTGCGGGTGAACAAGGTGGGAATTAGTCCTGATTACTTCAGGGTCCTGGCCATCCCGCTGGTTAAAGGACGCCCGTTTACTGATCACGACACGGCTGATTCTCCCGGCGTGGTGATCATCAGCGAGAGCCTGGCGCGAACTGCCTGGCCCAATCAGGATCCAATCGGCAAACGACTGAACATTGGCTTTGGCGGCGAGACGTGGCGAGAAGTTGTGGGCGTCGTGAGCGACGTCAAGCAACAAGAGATCGGCGAGCCTTCATCCGTCTCGCTTTATCAACCGTTTTTGCAAGTTGCCGACAAACGTCGCTGGTTCCTCGGCGACATGACGTTTGTTGTTCGCACCGCCGCCGAGCCGCAGAGTTTTGCAGCGACCCTGAGAGACGAACTGGCAAACATCGACAAGGAACTACCTCTTTACGACGTAAAGGTTCTGAAAGACGTCGTCAGCGAACAATTCACTGATCCCGCCTTCTACACACTGCTGCTTGCCTCGTTCTCTGGGCTCGCGATTGCCCTGGCGGCGGCCGGGATTTACGGGCTGATTTCCTACGCCACCGCACAACGCACGCATGAGATCGGTATTCGCATGGCTCTGGGTGCGCGCAGTGGTGACGTGCTGAGGCTGGTAATCAGGCAGGGAATGAAGCTGGTGCTGGCAGGAATAGCTATTGGAGTGGCGGGAGCTTTTGCTTTGACTCGCGTGCTCTCGACCTTTATGTATCAGGTGACCGTTACGGATCCGGCCACCTTCATCGGCGTTTCCTTTCTGCTCGCGTTTGTCGCATTGCTGGCTTGCTACATTCCGGCGCGACGCGCAACGAAAGTCGATCCGCTGGTGGCGTTGAGGTACGAGTAGTGTTCGACAAACTTAAGTTTGTCCTCCGTCTTGCATTCAGCTTCTGGCGGAGGGAAACGACAAACTTAAGTTTGTCGGAATTCGCGGCGATTCGCTGGTGGAGCTGCGGTACGAGTGATTGAAGTACGGATTTCGAATCGCTGAAGGGCGAGGATTTGGTAATGGGTAGTTTGATTCAAGACCTGGTTTTTGGAGTGCGGTGGCTGCGGAAGCATCCGGGGTTCACGCTCCTATCAATACTCACGCTTGCTGTCGGAATTGGCGTCAACACTGCGATGTTCAGCGTGATCAATGCGGTGCTTTTGAGACCGCTGCCGTATCCCGATTCGGACCGTCTAGTGTGGATGGCTGAGTCGGGCAGTGAAGTGACCAATCGTTGGGTCTCTTACCCCAATTTTGTCGCCTGGCGCGATCGCAACCAGGTTTTTGAAGCGATGTCAACATTCCGAGGTTTCTCAGTGAACATGACCGGAGCTGATCAACCGGAAACCTTCGATACGCGCATAGTCAGTGCGGGATATTTCAAAGTGATGCGCGCAATCCCTTTGCTGGGGCGCGATTTCAACGATGAAGACGATAAACCGGGTGCTGACCCTGTGACTCTCATCAGTTACGGGTTTTGGCAGCAGCGCTTCGGTGGCGATCCCAAGATTGTCGGTAACGAGATCACGCTCGACGACAAGCCATATACAGTAATCGGCGTGATGCCTGAGAGCTTTGAGCATCAAGGCCCGCCCCCATTTTGGTTACTCATTGGCCCGAAAAACTGGAACCAACGTGATGTGCGAATCGGCGGCAATGTGATCGCACGTCTTAAACCAGGGGTCACCATCGAGCAGGCCCGCGCTGAGATGAATCGCATCTCGCAACAATTGTCGCAGGAATATCCTGTCGCGAATGCCGGAGCGAACACTGTTACCGTGTTGTCTCTGCAAGACAGCATCACCGGCAACGTACGTGCAGCTCTACAGGTACTCTTCGGCGCCGTTGGTCTCGTTTTATTGATTGCCTGCGCCAATGTAGCGAACTTGCTGCTGGCGCGCGCCGCTACGCGACGAAAGGAGTTTGCTGTGCGTGCCGCGCTGGGTGCCTCCCGTTGGCGAATTGTCAGACAGTTGCTGGTAGAAGGTCTCCTCTTGGCCCTTAGCGGTGGCATGCTTGGGTTACTTTTCGCGTCATGGGCCATGGCTATCCTTTCCCGGGTAGCTCACGACACGGTTCCTCGACTCGCTGGCTTACACCTGAGTGGCAAGGTGCTTGGGTTCAATCTAATGGCGTCAGTGCTGACCGGGATCCTCTTCGGCATTGCCCCCGCCTTGCGCTTCTCAAAAACAGAGCTGCAGGAAACGCTGAAAGACAGTAGTTCGAATACGACCGAAGGGCAGGGAAAGAAGCTGCGCGCGGTATTGGTAGTCGCCGAAGTCGCCTTCTCGGTTGCGTTACTCGTGGGCGCTGGTCTGCTGGTTAAGAGCATGTGGCTGCTGTCCAGATCGAACAACGGTTTCGACCCGCATGGCGTTCTCACGATGGAACTAAGAGTATCGAGAAACAGGTTAACGGATCGTGGGCAACTCAATCGGCTGCTGCAACAAGTCTTGCAGAATGTGCAAACGCAGCCGGGGGTTGAGACGGCCACGCTCTCCGCAAATCTCCCGGGGATGAGCGACGGCTGGCAAAACGACATTTTACCTGAAGGTCATGCACCGCTCGACCCTGGTGAACTGATTAATGTTGATTGGTCAATCGTCAGCGCAGATTACTTTCAGACCATGAAGATCCCCATCTTGAAGGGGCGCACATTTACCAGAGATGAAGATGAACAGGGCAAACCCGTGGTGCTTATCGATGAGAACCTGGCGCGGCGCTTCTGGCCGAATGAGAACGCCGTCGGTAAACACATCAAGTACGACAGTCCCGCCTGGCACGAGGTTGTCGGTGTGATTAAGGAAGTGAAGACCTACGGCTCTGAAGCCGAGCCACTAATCAAGATCTACACGCCTTTAGGGCGGGCAGCACCGCGAATTGCAATCCTGTCGATTCGTTCAACCAACACTGACGCGAGGTCTCTGGCCGCCGCCATCATGCGCGACGTTCACGCGATCGATAAGGACCTGCCAATCGCTGAAGTCACCACCTTTGATGAGATTCTTGCCCGCGAAGGTTCTAGTCGCCGTTTCAACTCGGCACTCTTTTCTGTCTTCGCAGGCCTGGCCCTCGCTTTAGCCGCTACCGGCGTTTACGGAGTGATCTCCTACTCAGTAGCTGGACGCACGCAGGAGGTCGGAATCCGAATGGCCCTTGGCGCCGGGCGACGCGACGTGTTGCGGTTATTCATTAGCGAGGGAATGAAACTGGTGCTGGCCGGATCTGTCGCCGGATTGGCTGGAGCTTTCCTGTTGACAAGGCTGATGTCGACCTTGCTGTTCGGAGTCTCGCCAACCGATCGCATGATCTTCGCAATCGTTGCGCTGGTGTTATTGGCAGTTGGGCTGTTGGCTTGTTACTTCCCAGCGCGGCGGGCGACGAAAGTCGATCCGCTGGTGGCGCTCAGGTATGAGTAGGAATCGCTGTAAAAGGACGCGAAAGTTGAAGTTATGAACGAGACTGTTGGGTTCAAAAGGAGGATGCAATGAACAGCCTTTGGCAAGACCTGCGCTACGGCGCGCGGATGTTGCGCAAGAATCCGGGCTTCACCTTGATAGCTGTGATCACCCTGGGACTTGGAATAGGCGCGAACACAGCCATCTTCAGTGTCGTCTACGGTGTGTTGTTGCGCCCGCTGCCTTTTCCAGATTCCGGTCGCCTGGTCTGGTTGAGCGAGAGTAGTCCTAATTTTCCCACCGTCTCGATCGCCTTTCCCAATTTCGTTGACTGGCAGCGACAACAGAAGGTTTTCGATCACCTTGGTATCTACCAGCGCATGAGCGTCAACCTCACGGGCGACGGAGATCCGCAACGCCTGCAGGGCGCCTTGACGTCTTCCGGCATATTCGCGTCGCTGGGCGTGCAACCGATCGCCGGCCGTCTCCTCAACGAGGAAGACGACCAGCAAGGTGCAGCTGGAGTAGCGGTCATTAGCCACGGACTCTGGCAAAGGCGCTTTGGCGGTCAGAACGTCATTAACAAGGCGATCAACTTGAATGGTCAAACCGCTACCGTGGTCGGCGTGATGCCGCCGGGTTTTGCCTTCCCGAGCAGAATTGATTTGTGGGCGTCGCTTGGGCCGGTGCTCGGGAATCCGGGACTGCACATTCAAGATCGCGGTTATCACTCCGGGTGGTTCGGTGTGGCGCGACTGAAGCAGGGCGTTACCCTGGCCCAGGCCACTGGCGGCATGGACATCGTCGCGCAAGCGGCGCGCAACCAAAGTCGACCCGCTGGTGGCGCTCAGGTACGAGTAGTGTCCGACAAACTTTAGTTTGTCGCTGCCTTACTCCAGCTTCTGGCGAACGGGATCGACAAACTGAAGTTTGTCTGACACGCGGCGCGAGACAAAAGTCGATCCGCTGGTGGCGCTCAGGTACGAGTAAAGGCAGGCAGAGAGACAACATGTGGGAAACTCTGAGACAAAACCTAAGCTACAGCATACGCACGTTTTCTAAGACCAGGGGCTTTACTGTGACCGCTGTGCTAACCCTCGCGTTGGGCATAGGTGCTACGACTGCCATTTTCAGCGTCGTCTATGCCGTGTTCGAACCTATGCCTTATCCCAAGCCCGACCAATTGGTCATGGTCTGGTCCAAGGTGCGGGGCGGGCGGAACTCCGTGTCGGCAGGCGACTATCTTGATTGGAAGCAACGCAGCACCTCCTTTCAGGGCATGGGGGCATGGGCCGGGGCCTCAT
>WNFV01006176.1_pt1 | contig 14269 bp, 8 predicted proteins | sample 5400101 | NCBI WGS metagenome assembly WNFV01 (sample SAMN13153361, study PRJNA577476) | soil metagenome | isolation source: 115 cm soil or saprolite under grassland replicate 1 | place: USA:California | collected 2016-06-15 | reverse complement strand
TTCCATGAGGTGAGGACCTTGTCGTCGCGCCCAGGGTGGACGCGCTGTTCGCGCGCGGCGAAGAGCTTCGCGCGCGCGAGCTCAAGCCGCGCCTCGGCGGCCTCCAATGCAATCCCGAGCTCGCGCGCCACCTCGGCGAGCGGCACGCCGACGCGCAGATGCCATGCGGCGTGCTCGAAATTGGGCGGCCGGTCGAGCGCCCAGTGACGCCGCGCCACGGCCCACTCGTCGGCGGTCAGCAACGCTTGCACGACATCCGGCGTCCAGACGTAGAACTTGCCTTCCTCGTGCTCGCTGTCGGCGTCGAGGCTCGAGTAGAAAGCACCCTCGGGGGCACGCATGTCGCGCAATGTCCAGGCGACAATGCCGCGCGCCGCACGCGCGAACGCTGCGTCCCCCCTCGCCCGCCAAGCGTCGGCGTACACCGCGAGCAGCGCCGCATTGTCGTAGAGCATCTTCTCGAAATGCGGGATGGTCCATTCGGCGTCGACGCTGTATCTGCAGAAACCGCCGCCGAGCTGGTCGTGGATACCGCCTTCGGCCATGCGCGCGAGCGTGACCGTGGCGATCTCGAGTGCGCTCTTGTCGCCGCGCGAGGCGTAGCGACGGAGGCAGAACTCGAGCTCGAACGGGTGCGGAAATTTCGGCGCTCCACCGAACCCGCCATGGACGGAGTCGAACGAGCGCGCGAGCGCGGCGAAGGCAAGCTTGGGCGCATCGACAGGCAACGCAGCGCGCGCGTCCTGCGCATCCGGGTTGGTAAGCGCCAATGCAGCCTTCAGCCTGGCGTTCTGCTCGGCGATCGCCGCGCCCTGCTCGCGGTACGCGGCGGCGATCCGCGGTAGAAGATCGGCAAACCCGGCCAGGCCGTAGCGCGAGGCCTTCGGAAAATACGTTCCGCCGAAGAAAGGCGCCTGGTCCGGCGTGAGAAACATCGTCAACGGCCAGCCGCCGCTCCTCTGCGTGAGCATCGCGTGTGCCGTTTGGTAGATCTGATCGAGGTCGGGCCGTTCCTCGCGGTCGACCTTGATGTTGACGAAGAGGTCATTCATCAGCGCGGCGACGCCGTCGTCTTCGAAGGACTCGTGCGCCATCACGTGGCACCAGTGACAGGCGGAATATCCGATCGAAAGCAGGATCGGCTTGTCCTCGCGGCGGGCGCGGGCGAGCGCCTCTTCGCCCCAGGGGTACCAGTCGACCGGATTGCCCGCGTGCTGGAGAAGGTAAGGGCTCGTCTCCCCAGCGAGTCGATTCGGCATCAGCGTTACCGCCTCCGCGGTGCGGCTACGCGGGCGATTCCTCGAAGGCAACGCGCTCGAAATCTGCGCCGCGCTGAACGAGGCGCGTCAGGCGAAAGCGCCGCTCGGGGCCCGAGTCGAACGACCGCAGAATGCGACCCGGATTGAACGTCCGCGGCGGCGTGATTATCGACGCCTTCTCGTCGGTCGTGGCTCCGAGAAGGACGACGGGGACGGGCGGATCCTCCGACAGCATCGTCGTGAGTGCGCGCACGCCCAATGCAGTCGGCGAGCCGGACCATAACCTGAGCGTCACGGAGAGCTCTCCATGGCTGTCGAGCGCTACTCGCCTTATATAGCCGCAGCGCACGCGCTCGTCGTCACGGACGATGACGAGCTGCTCCAGATGCCACCGATGTTGCGCGGTTCCGACGCGGCGGACATTCGCCTCGTCCCAATCATAGATTCCCTGCCAGTGCTCCCATGCCCAGCTCTTCTCGGCCTCGTCCTTGTTGCGGTCGTAATCGGTCAGGGCTCCGAGGGTCGCCAGATGCTGCGTGCCGTGGTAGGACAGCCGCCCCAGAGGGTCCTGGCGGTTGAACGTGCGTCCTGCGACGCGGAAGTACGCGGCGCCGAGACCGCCGACGCACAAATCCAGGCTCGTCTGCGTGTCGTTGCCCGTCCTTTTCGGCGGCGTGTACCAGCGCGAGTCAAGATGCGACAGAAGCGCCGCTGAGGCTTCGACCGAGACATCATGACCGAGTTGCAGCTCCGCCGGATTGGCCCCGCTGGCGAGCCGCTTCAACCGTCCGCGGACGCTGGTCGCGAGCTTGGCCGGGTAACCGAACCGCGTGGCTTCGCTCGCGTGGCGCGGCGCGACCGCAACCAGTGACGCTCCAGCCGGTGCATCAAGGTCGATGACGATCACCGGGCCTTCGGTCTCGCGCTGCTGCGCATACGGGAAGACCTTACGCGCCCACATCGAGAGCCAGCGGTCGGCCAACTCGATTTGCCGCACCGTCATCGCACAGGGATCGGCCAGATTCAACAGCAGCGCGTGCGAATAGGTCGAGTAGCACGAGACGCCGACCGCATTGGGCATCAGCTCGTCGGACACCGCGCTGACCGAGCATTCCAGAATCTCGGCGAGGCGATAATACGCATGCAATTCCTGCCACACATTCGCTGCGGGCACGCGCCGAGCCAAGCCGTAGACCAAGATCAGCTGCTTGCCGACCCACAGACCGCGCTGCAGGACCTTGGCCTTGACGCCCTGCAGCTCGGGATCGCCCTCGAGCAGCGGCTTCAGACAAGCCGAGTACTGGTTCCAGAGGGCTTGCCAAAGCGCGAGCCCCTGCTCGGCGGCGTCGTGTTCGCGATCGGTCGCCGGATGCGGCTTGCCGGCGTAGCGGCGGGCAAGCTCGGTATGCAGGTAAGCGACCGGCTCGCGGAATACCTCGGCGATGCGCGCACGTTCTCGCGGCGAGAAGTCGGCCTCTGTCATCCGCTTCAACTGGCCGCGGATCGCGTCGTAGTGCTTGGGGATGTTCGATAGCGGCAGCGCCCGCAACCAGCGCGCGCAACCGTCGGCGTCCGCGAACGCCAGCGCCGTCGGCTCGGTGCCGGTCTGCGTGAGCGTGAACTCGTTGGTCACCGTTTCTCCGTGCGCACGGGACGCCAACCGCCCGCCGGGGCAAACGCTTCGCGGGGGCCGTGCCTCGGGGCCTCAAGGCTCTTATAGCACAAACACATGGACCCTCGGCCGCCGCCGGGCATGCCCGCCCCGCCGGTCGGGTGCTCTCTCGCCTGCAGAATATTCGACTTCCGCAATGCGGAATGCTCCGCCGCATGGAAGGACTGGTCTGGCGCAGACTCAGCCCCATGGACACGACCACTTGTACGCTTCAGGACGAGGAAATCATGGACCGCACCATCGAAGGTCGCCACCCGGGGTGTCCCGCCCAGGCGGGCCCCGAAGATTCCGGCACCGCCGTCTCATCGCCGCCGGCGCAGCCCTTGCCTCCAACCCGCGCTGCGCGCCCCGCGCGCAGTCGCGGGGCCTTTTTCCAGGGCGGCAGAGGTTCGCGCAAGGCCCGCTGGATCTTGAGCGCAGTGTGCGTCGCTGTAGCCACGATATCGATCGTCGCCAGCGCTCATTTCGCCGAGCCCGCGTTCGACGCGGCAGCGATCACCGGCAACGCCGGCCCCGCGCTCTTCGCGTCGACTATGCAAGCGCCGTCCTTTATCGTCGCTCGCCGCCGCTGATTGCGCTGCTAGAGCAGGATCCGCTCGATCCCGCCCTTACTCGCCGCGTTGACGTAATCGGGGAGCCAATCGTCACCGAGGATGTGGCGCGCGATCTCGACGACGATGTAATCGGCCTCCGTCCCGGAGTCATCGTTGAACCGCGACAGCCCCTGCAGGCACGAGGGGCAGGAGGTGAGCACTTTCACTGGGCCGGCGAAACCGTCGGCGCGCAGCCGCGCCGCGCCGGTTCGCATTTCGTTTTCCTTCCGGAATCGCACCTGCGTCGAGATGTCGGGACGTGTTGTCGCGAGAGTGCCCGACTCGCCGCAGCAGCGGTCGCTCAACGGCACCTCGGCGCCCATGAGCGTGTTGACTACGTTGAGCGGCGCGTGGGTTTTCATCGGGGTATGACAGGGATCGTGATACATGTAGCGCACGCCTGACACTCCATCGAGCTTGACGCCTTTTTCCAGCAGATATTCGTGGATGTCGAGCAGGCGGCAGCCTGGGAAGATCTTGTCGAATTCGTACTTCTGCAGCTGGTCCATGCAAGTGCCGCAAGAGACGAGCACGGTGCGGATGTCCAGATAGTTGAGCGTGTTGGCGACGCGATGAAAAAGCACGCGGTTGTCGGTGATGATTTCCTGCCCTCGATCGTGATTGCCCGCCGAGGTCTGCGGGTAGCCGCAGCAGAGGTAGCCTGGCGGAAGAACGCATTGCGCCCCGATGTGATAGAGCATCGCCTGCGTCGCCAGCCCGACCTGCGAGAACAGCCGCTCCGAGCCGCAGCCCGGGAAGTAGAACACCGCTTCCGACTCTTCGGCGGGCTTCGCCGGATCGCGGATGATCGGGACGACGGTTTTGTCCTCGATGTCGAGCAACGCCCGCGCGGTGCGCTTGGGTAGTCCTCCGGGCAGCGGCTTGTTGACGAAATGGATCACTTGCGCGGTGAGCGGAGCGACTCCGACCGTTGCCGGCGGCCTTCTGGTCAGACTTTGGGCCAGGCCTACACGCTTGACGACGCCGTAAGCCAGCCTTTGCGCCCGATAACCCAGGTCGATCATCACGCCCTTGGCGAGCTTGACCGTCGTCGGGTCCGTTACGTTCAAGAAGAACATCGACGCGGCGGTCCCGGGATTGAACTTGCGCTTGCCCTGCTTGCGCAGGAAGTTGCGCATGGCGATCGAGACATCGCCGAAGTCGATATCGACCGGGCACGGGTTCCGGCACTTGTGGCACACCGTGCAGTGGTCCGCGACGTCGGAGAATTCGTCGAAATGTCTCAGGCTCACGCCGCGGCGCGTCTGCTCCTCGTAGAGAAACGCCTCGATCAACAGCGATGTGGCGAGGATCTTGTTGCGGGGGCTGTAGAGCAGGTTCGCGCGCGGCGAATGCGTGGCGCAGGGCGCCTTGCACTTGCCGCAGCGCAGGCAATCTTTGATCGAATCGGCGATCTGCCCGATTTCCGACTGCTCGAGGATCAGGCTCTCGGCGCCGATCAGGTTGAAGCTCGGCGTATACGCATTGCGGAGATCCGCGCCCGGAAGAAGCTTGCCCCGGTTGAAGCGTCCCTCGGCGTCGACGCGTCGCTTGTACTCCGCAAAAGGCGCGAGTTCTTCGGCAGTGAGATATTCGAGCTTGGTGACGCCGATGCCGTGCTCGCCCGAGATCACTCCGTTCAGCGAGCGCGCGAGCGCCATGATCCGGGCCACCGCCGCGCTCGCCTCCTTGAGCATCGCGTAGTTGTCGGAATTCACCGGGATGTTTGTGTGCACGTTGCCGTCTCCGGCATGCATGTGCAGCGCGATGAACACACGCGCATGCAGCACGTCGCGATGGATGTCGGTGCAGCGCCTGAGGATCGGCGCGAACGCGAGACCCGCGAAGATCTCTTCCAGCGCAGCTTTGAGCTCGGACTTCCACGAAACGACCGTGGCATGACTCTGCAGGGTCGGAAAGGTCTCCTCGATCCGGTCGAGCAGATCCTGCCAGCGCGCTCGCACACCTGAGACGAGCGCGCGCGCTTCGTCGAGCTTGGCAGCGAGCGCCTCCGGCGACGGCGTGGCGTCGGCGTCGGCGTCGGATGTCCACAGCGTCTCGGACATCGGGTCGGCGAAGAACCGGGCCAGCGCATCACAAAGCGCGAGCTTGTTGGCGATCGAAAGTTCGATGTTGATGCGCTCGATGCCGTCCGTGTAGTCGCCCAGCCGCTCGAGCGGAATCACGACATCTTCATTGATCTTGAATGCATTGGTGTGCTTGGCGATCGCCGCCGTGCGCGCACGATCCAGCCAGAACTTCTTGCGCATCTCCGACGAGACCGCGATAAACCCCTCGGCCCCTCGCGCGTTGCACATGCGCACCACTTCGGAGGCGGCGCGCGCGACCGCGTCTTCGCCCTCGCCGACGATGTCACCGATCAGCACCATCTTGGGCCGGCCGTGGCGCTTGGCTTTGGTCGTGTAGCCGACGGCTTTCACATAGCGCTCGTCGAGATGCTCGAGCCCCGCCAGCATCGCCCCGCCCGGACGCGCATCGAGATAGCGCTTGATCTCGACGATCGCCGGCGTCGAGTCGCGCACCTGGCCGAAGAACTCGAGGCACACCGTCCGGATCGCCGACGGCATCCGGTGCAGGATGAAGCGCGCCGAGGTGATGATGCCGTCGCAGCCTTCCTTCTGCACGCCAGGCAATCCAGCGAGAAACTTGTCGGTCACGTCCTTGCCGAGGCCTGCCTTGCGGAACCGCTCACCGGGAATCGCCAGTGTTTCCTTGCGCTTGAGCGCGCCGAATGCGCCTTTCGCGTCGACGGCGTAGTACGCGAGCTCGAAGCTCGCAATGGGCGCGTCGTGGATCTTTCCCAGATTGTGATCGAGCCGCGTGACCTCGAGCCAGTCGGCATCAGGCGTGACCATGCGCCACGAGGCGAGATTGTCGAGCGCCGTGCCCCACAGCACCGCCTTCTTGCCACCCGCGTTCATCGCGACGTTGCCGCCGATGCACGAGGCATCCGCCGACGTGGGATCGACTGCGAATACCAGCCCGGCGGCTTCCGCCGCGTCCATCGCCCGTTTGGTGACCACGCCCGCACCGGCATCGATCGTCGCTGTCGGCTCTCTGCAGCCGGGAAGCACGATGCGCTCGACGGCGGACAAGCGCTCGAGTTTTTCGGTGTTGATCACTGCCGAACGCCGGTCGAGCGGTACGGCGCCGCCGGTGTAACCGGTGCCGCCGCCGCGGGGAATGATGGTGAGCCCGAGCTCGATGCAGCCGCGCACTAACCCCGGCACTTCTGCTTCGGTATCAGGATGCAGGACGACGAACGGATACTCGATGCGCCAGTCGGTCGCATCGGTGACGTGAGATACTCGGGCGTAGCCGTCGAAGGTGATGTTGTCCTTGTGCGTATGGCGAGCGAGCACTCGCAGCGCGCGCTTGCGCAAATCCCATGTATTCCCGAACTCGTGCGTGAAACGATCGACCGCTGCGTGCGCGGCGGCGAGCAATCGTCCGACCTTGGCATCGCGCGCGGCATTCGCGTCAAGCTGGCGCCGCTTTTCGATCTCGCTCAACCGATGCCGGAGCGCGCCGATCAGGAGCTCGCGTCGGGAGGGATTGTCGAGAAGATCGTCCTGCAGATATGGGTTGCGCTCGACAACCCAGATGTCGCCCAGCACTTCGAAGAACATGCGCGCCGAGCGGCCGGTGCGGCGCTCGGTGCGGAGCTCGCCCAGCAGGCTCCACATTTCGGCCCCGAGCAGGCGGATGACGATCTCGCGGTCGGAGAACGATGTGTAGTTATAGGGGATCTCGCGCAGCCGCGGCGCCTCGACGTCGGTGTCGTCAAAGGGCGCATCGGTAACGGCATTCATCATCAAACAATTTTATCGCAATGAAGCATTGCACCCATGGTTCGGACGCCGCGTTCTCTTCGGTGGCGCGAGCATCCGTAGCCCGGGCTGACCCCGGACCCGGGGGATGCCCGGGACTCACGTCGATTCGCGCCGCCGCCCCGGGCTTCGCCCTCCGGGCTCAACCCGGGCTACTCTCAACCAGGCTACTGCCGCGGCGTGCGCACGCCTTGGGGCGGTTCCGGCTCGAAGTTGCTGCGAAAAGGATTGATGTCGACCCCGCCGCGGCGCATGAAGCGCGCGTAGACGGTGAGTGTCCGTGGAGCGCAACGGCTGAGGATGTCGACGAACATGCGCTCGACGCAGCTTTCGTGAAATGCAGCGTGCCGGCGGAACGAGATCAGATACCGAAGTAATCCCGCACGATCGATCTGCATACCGCGATAGCGAATCATCACATCGCCGTAGTCGGGCTGGCCGGTCACGGGGCAGCGTGACCGGAACAGCGCCGAGCGCAGCGTCTCGTCGACGATCGCACCGCCGGCTGCCAGCGAACCCGGCTCGGGCTCGTAGACATCTGTTGCCAGCTCGATTTCATCCAGCGATTCGCCGGGCAACGCGGCGAAGCCGGGCCCGGCCGCGTTCGCCGCGGGAGAAAGCGTAACGCCAACCGTGGCGCCGCAGGCGCGCGCGAGATCGGCTGCGATGCGGCGCGCAATCTCGTCGATGCTCAGAGCTTCCTGCGCAAAGGAGCCCAGGTAGAGCTTCAGCGACTTCGATTCGACGATAGACGGCGAGTCGACAGGCACCCTGAATTCACCGATCGCGATCCGAGGCTTGCCCTGCGCATCGAGCCATGTGATCTCGTATGCGGTCCAGAGGTCCACGCCGCCGAACGGAAGCTGCCCGTGCAACCCGAATGCTTCTCTCTGCCCCGCGCGTGCAATCGGAAAGAGCAGCGCAGGATCGTAACGTTCGGGATAGTCGGTCGGCTTGCCGAGTGGAGAGCGGTCGAGCGTCGTCATCATCCTTTGCGGGCGAAGTTCACCCCGCGATGATACGCGCGCCCGCGGCGACAACCGTGAACGTACGGCGAGGCAATCGTTCGATATCGCTTCTCCGCGATCGGACGTCGGGCCGCGTTTGCCCGGCCCGGACGCCGATTGTAAGATGTGCCCGAGTTCGGGGAGCTTCTACAGGGGTGCCATGAAAACCGCGTTCGGGCCGTTCACGATCGGCTCGCGGCTGGCGACGATTGCAGATCGTCTGGCCGGCAAGACTGCGATCACCGAGGGCGACACCCAGGTCAGCTATAGGGAGCTCGACGCAGCTGCCTCCACGATCGCTCGCCGCATCGTGGTTGCGGGAAGAGATCGGCCCGGGTTCGTCGGTCTTCTCTATGAAAACAAGGTTCCCGCGGTCAAGGCGATCTTCGGCGCTGCTCGAAGTGGGCGCGCGTATGTTCCCCTGGACGCTGGCGACCCGGACGAGCGTTTGCGCTTCGTCCTTAAGGACAGTGAACCTGTCGCTTTGCTCACCGAGACATCATTACTTCAGCGCGCGCGTGCGCTTGCTTCAAGCAGTTGCGCGGTCATCGACCTTGCCGCTCTGGGAGCAGATAGCGAAGCAACTGTCCTGCCTCGCGTGACCGCCGATACACCGGCGTATATGTTCTACACGTCGGGGTCGACCGGCCAGCCCAACGGGGTAGTCCAGACGCACCGCAACCTGCTGTTTTTTGCCGACGCCTACTCGAGGACGCTGCGCATCGACGCCGCAGACCGGCTGACCTTCCTGTTTTCTCTCAGCTTCGGCGCGGCAAACATGGATATCTTCGGTGGTTTGCACAGCGGCGCAACGCTCTATGGGTACGATATCCGTCGGGACGGCGTCCCGCCGCTTGCTGACTGGCTCGATCGCGAGCGGATCACCGTGTTCCATGCCGTACCGACGGTTTTTCGCGAGGTGTTCGCGAGTCTCGCGCCGGGCCGGAAATTCGCGCATCTGCGGGCGATCGACCTCGGCGGAGAGGCGCTCTTCGACAGCGACGTCGAGCTCTTCCGGCGGCATACCGTCGACGGTTGCATCTTCGTCAACCATCTTGCCGCCACCGAAGCACATGTCATCGCACAACACGTTGTCAAACATTGCGACCCGCGTCCGTCCACCGGTATTCTTCCGGCCGGCCGAAGCCCCCAAGGGCTGCGTGTTCTGATCCAGCGCGACGACGGGAGTGCGGCGGACACGAATGAAGTAGGCGCAATCGTCGTTTCCAGCCCTCATGTCAGCCCGGGATACTGGCGCCGTGCCGAGCTCAATGCGACGGCATTTTCCGTGGACCCGGTTGCACCGGGTTGGAGACGCTATTTCACCGGCGACCTCGGGCGCATCGACGCCGAAGGCAATCTCCACTTTCTCGGACGCAGAGACAGCCGCGTCAAGATCCGCGGCCACACGGTCGAGCTCACCGAGGTCGAGGCAGCGCTTTCTGCGTGTCCCGGTGTCACAAAAGCAGCGGTCCTTGCCTTGAGTGGCGAGCGGCAATCGGCGCCCGACCGGCTCGTTGCGTATCTGGCCGTCAGCCCGGGTGCGGAGCGGAATTCGGTCCTTGTCCGCCGCCGCCTCGCGCAGCAACTGCCGTCGTACATGCTGCCTTCCGCATTCCTGTTCGGCGATGCGGTGCCGCTGACTGCCAGCGGCAAGATCGACCGGAAGGCGCTGGCGGCAATGGAGCTACGAACCGAGACTTCGCAGACACGTGGGTTCGAGCCGCCGGCTGATGATTTGGAGCGCGCCATCGCAGGGATCTTTGAGCAGATGCTCAAGCATGCACCGATCGGTCGCGGTGACGACTTTTTCCTGCTCGGCGGCGATTCACTTTCTGTTGTCGAGCTCCAGACGCGACTGCGCGACACCTTCGGTGTCGACCTTGCCAGCCCGCACGAGGGCGCGACCGTTGCGGGCGTCGCGGCGGAGATCCGGCGGAACCGTGCGATAACGCTGGGAGCGACATAGCCGTCACTTGCGATTCGGTGCCGGGCCGCAGCATCGTGCGTCTTCGGCTTGTCGCAGTCAATCAGCGCGGATCCCCGCGGCCTTCACGATCTCGGCCCATTTGGCGACCTCCTCGCTCAGAAGCCTGCCGAATTCTGCAGGCGTAGTCGCGGCAGGCTCCGCGCCCAGATCGACGAGCCGCTTCCTGAAGGCGGGCGAATGCGACGCGTCCATGACCGCATGCGCGACGATGTTCACGACATCGGGCGGCGTCGCCGCCGGCGCAAGCACACCGTACCAGACATTCGCCACCGCGCCGCCTACTCCGGCTTCCTTCATCGTCGGAACCTCGGGCATGAGCTCCGAGCGTTTTTCACCGGTCAAAGCGAGCGGCCGGAGTCGCCCCGCTCTGACGTATTGCAGAACCGCCGGCACGGTGGCGAAGCTCACGTCCACCTCGCCGGCAATCAGGGCGGTGAGCGACGGCGCGGTACCCTTGTAGGGTATGTGCACGATGTCGGTGCCGGTGCGCAGTTTGAAGAGCTCCCCGTAGAGGTGTCCGGTCGTGCCGGAGCCGGAAGAGGAATAGTTGAGCGTGCCCGGCATCGCACGCGCCCTGGCGATCAGCTCCCGCACGTCCTTGACCGGAACGGATGGGTTCACGACGAGGATCATTGGAGTGCTCGAGATCGTCGACACCGGCGTGAAGTCACGCAGCGTATCGACCCGGAGCTTCTCGTAAATCGCCATGTCGATCGCCACCGCTGCGGTGGTGATGAGCAACGTGTGGCCATCCGGCGCCGCTTTCGCCACATGCTCGTTTGCGATCCTGGATCCGGCACCGGGACGGTTCTCGATGATCACCGGTTGGCCGAGCTGTTCGGCAAGCCAGGAGCCGAGCAGACGCGCGTTGATGTCGACCCCACCGCCTGCCGCGAATCCGACTACCAGAGTCAGCGGCTTGCTCGGAAAGCTCTGGGCCAGCGCTGTTGGGCCGTGCACAGCAATGGCGAACGCGCCAAGCAAGAGCATGACACTGCGCTTTCCAAACATCGTCCCTGTATCCGGAAACGCGGTGAACAAGGACGAAGCGCATCTTCGAAACGCCGCTACTGCACGCATGCGCCAACGTCTCCATTCCTGCAGGCATCCCGTACGCCTCATCGCATACCTCCGCTGATAAGCGTAGGGATTGTAGCGAAGTCGCCCAAGGTACCTGCTTTGGTCATCAGCTGCGGTCGAGCCGGCGATAGCCGATCGCTTCGGCGACGTGGCTCGCGGCGAGATCCTCGGCCGCGGCGAGATCGGCGATGGTGCGCGCGACCTTCAAGATGCGGTGATACGCGCGCGCCGACAACGACAGTCGCGCAAAGGCACTCTTGAGCAACGCTTCGCCCTGCGCATCGGGGCGGCAAAGGCGCTCGATCTCCTTCGGCTGCAATTGCGCATTGGGCTTGCCCTGCCGCACGCGCTGGAGCGCGGCTGCCGCCGCGACCCGCGAGCGTACGACGGCGCTTGGCTCGCCTGCCGGCCCGCGCTTGGGCGGCAGGGCGTCCACCGGTAACGAAGGCACTTCGATCTGCAGGTCGATACGGTCGAGCAGCGGTCCGGAAATGCGGCCGCGGTAGCGGGCGATCTGATCGGGCGAGCACCGACACTTGCCGCTCGGGTGACCGAGATAGCCGCAGGGACAGGGGTTCATCGCGGCGACGAACTGGAACCGGGCTGGGAAAACGGCCTGGCGGGCTGCGCGCGAGATGTGGATCTGCCCCGACTCGAGCGGCTCGCGCAGCACTTCGAGCACGCGCCGATCCCACTCCGGCAGCTCGTCCAGGAACAATACGCCGTGATGCGCGAGCGAGATCTCGCCCGGCCGCGGATCGCTGCCGCCGCCGACCAGCGCCACGGCCGACGCGGTGTGATGTGGCGCACGCAACGGTCGCCGACCCCAATCCTCGAGTCGGAAGCGCCCGGTGAGCGAGTGGATCGCGGCGGACTCCAGCGCTTCGTCCTCGGACATCGGCGGCAGTAGCCCGGGCAGCCGCTGCGCGAGCATTGACTTGCCTGTCCCCGGCGGGCCGAGCATGACCAGGCTGTGGCCGCCGGCGGCGGCGACTTCGAGTGCGCGCTTCGGGCCGGCCTGCCCGCGGACATCGGCGAGGTCGGGGGCCATCGCGTCGCCGGCGGGTAGCCGCGCCGAAATGAAACGAGACAACGGCTCGCGTCCGGTCACGTGCGCGCACACGGCGAGCAAGCTTTTCGCCGGATGCACGATCGCGTCTTTCACCAGCGCGGCCTCCGCGGCGCTGGCTTCGGGTAGCACGAATGCGCGCCCGTCGCGATGCGCCTTGAGCGTCATCGCCAGAGCGCCACGGATCGGACGCAGATCGCCGGTCAATGCGAGCTCCCCTGCGAACTCGTATCCGGCCAGTGCTGCCGCGGGCAGCTGTCCGGTCGCAGCGAGAATGCCTAAGGCGATCGGCAGGTCGAACCGGCCGGACTCCTTCGGCAAGTCGGCCGGCGCAAGGTTGACGGTGACCTTGCGCGACGGAAATTCGAACTGGGCGTTTTGCAGCGCTGCGCGCACCCGGTCACGGCTCTCCCTGACCTCGGTATCGGGCAGTCCGACCAGATTGAATGCAGGCAACCCACCGGAGAGGTGGACTTCAACTGCGACCGGCGGCGCATCGAACCCGGAAAGCGCGCGGCTGTGCAGGACGGCAACAGGCATGACCAACCGGCGCGAGCTCGATCCCCGAGGACGACGGCGCCGGTTCCGCCGTCCGCGCTACTTGGCGCGCGGCCGCGCTTTGCGTGTCTCCAGCTCGGCAACCCGCGCTTCCAACGCCTCGAGCTTTTCCCGCGTGCGCAACAGGACCTGCGCCTGAAGCTCGAATTCCTCACGCGGCACGAGCTCGAGGCGCTGCAGCCCGCTTTGCAACATCGCCTTGATGTTCTTCTCGATGTCCTTGGCCGGCGAAGCCTCGATCGCCCGGCCGATCCTTCGCGCCCATTCGTCCAGCGTCGCAGTGTTCAACATGCCCGTTCCTTGTATTCGCGGAAGGTCAACCGCGATTCGAATGACCCGAACCAAGTCTAGCAAAGCGGGGGATAGAGATATCTCGACCCAATGGCCTATTACCTGTCCGGGACAGGATGGCGCTAATTTGGTGCAGGACGATTTGTCCGCTGCGCCAAGGGAGTGCAATAGGCAAGCTCAATCGACGGGCGCCGTTCCAAAAATACATACAACACTTTGATATATATGAATATTCAAGCTTGGCATGTCTTGTGCTGACACAGGGATGGATATCTCGTCCAGTCGTTCAACAGGGAAAATCGTCGTGTCGACCAAGAACTGTCTTCTTCCCGCTATCGCTGCTACCTGCATTGCCATGGCCAGCGCACAGGCCCAGACCACTCCGCCGCCCCCTCCCGAGGCCAAACCGGCGGAGCCCGCGGCTCCTGCCCCACCGCCACCGATCTTCTCCATCTGGGGCTTCGACCTGACGGGCCATGTCGATGTTGGTTATTCGTATCTTTCGGGCTCGGGAAAGTTCGTGAGCGGTGTGAACGACCGCGTATTCGACTACAAGCACGACTCCGCGTATTTCCACGCCCTGGATCTGCAGTTTGCCAAGTTGCCTGACGAAGGTTGGGGTGGTCTGGTTGACGTCACCATCGGCAAGGATGCCGACACGATCGCGGCTTACGGCACGATCAGCAAGAGCAAGGGTCCTGCGAACGGCGCGCATCATTATGTCGACCCGACGCAGTTCTACGCCTATTACGCGACGGGTCCGCTATCGATCATTGCCGGCAAGTACGTGACCAACGCCGGGGCCGAAGTCATCAAGAGCGATGGCGATGTCAATTACTCGCGATCCATCTTGTTCGGCTACGCCATTCCGTTCACGCACACCGGTTTCCGCGCGACGT
>WNFV01007538.1_pt1 | contig 14270 bp, 10 predicted proteins | sample 5400101 | NCBI WGS metagenome assembly WNFV01 (sample SAMN13153361, study PRJNA577476) | soil metagenome | isolation source: 115 cm soil or saprolite under grassland replicate 1 | place: USA:California | collected 2016-06-15 | reverse complement strand
TGCCGTCGGCGTCGGCGTCGGCGTCGGCACAGGCATCGGCGTTGCCGTCGGCGCGGCGCTGGGGCTCGGGGACGGGCTTGGGCTGACCGTCGGTCCGGGCGTCGGTGCCGCATCCAGGTTCTGGGGCAGCGGCGACGACTGGATGAACCAGTCAGCAGCATTGTCGTTGGAGTCGTCTCCGTTGCCGGCACTTCCGCCCGGGCGACGCTCCAGGCTCGAGCCGGGCGCCGGCGCCGGGGCCGCGGCGCCTTCCACGAATCCGTTCGCGGCATCGCCCCAGCCGACGGCGTCCACGACCGACCCGCCGACGATTCGGAGCGCGATCGAGCCGCCGGTTGCCGACAGGCCACCGCTGTAGGAGGCGTCGGCCAGGCCCACGAACGAACCGAGCGTGTTGGCGACGAGCAGGTGCTGGCCCGGGGCGAGGGACCGGCTGGTCGACCAGCTCGCCTTCCTGGTGACGGTGGCCCCGGATGACGTGATGTACACGAGCTCCATGCCGTTGAGGTCGATTGGCGCCGGCCCGGCATTCGAGATCTCGAAGTACTCGTCCGAGGCGGTGGCGCCTCCGGTCACGACCTCGGCCACGAGGAGCGTCGACACGGGCCAGGCGACCGCGTTGGCTGGCTGGAGACCGGCTGGATAGGGCCGACCGGCAGCCCGGTCCATTGCCACGCCGGCCAGCGCGACGAGCACAACGGCGATGCCGAGACTGACCGGCCTGGCGCGATTCATCGAGCGACCTCCCGGCGGGCATACGGGTGGCCGGCGGGCTCTGACCGTTGTAGCAGCGGCCCATCTCTCGCCGATTGGCCTTCGTCAGGTCGCGCTTATCAACCAGTCAACGCCCCGTTCAGGAATGGATCGGGCTCCTCATCTGCCGCTCAACCCGAGTCGCATCGAGGTCATCGCCGGGTTAACCGACGATTGCCAGGCGATGATCCGCCGCTCACCCGGGATCACCGGGGGATCACCTGGCGATCACCTGACGACCACCGCTCGATCGCCTGGAGAGCAGATGCGCGGCCGTCTCGCCTCGACTACGATGCGCGGGACCCCGACCCTCAGAGGAGAAGTAGTGGCTCGCGCCAAGAGGACCGACCGCGCCGAGGCGCGCCGCCGACATCGAGCCCAGATCGCCTCGCAATCGATCGATTCTTCCGCCGAGCCCGAGGACGACGAGCCTCAGTCGACTCAGCCTGCGACGGCCCGCAATGAAGCGCCCGCCGGTCGTCGTGGATCGGCGCCTCGCGGCCAGCCACCGGAGCGGTTGGGCTTCATGGCCGCCCTGCGAGGCGCGTACGAGCCCGCCCATGTACGCGACGACCTGGCCGCCCTGCCGGAGCTCCTGCGTAGCCGGGCCATCGTCGTCCCGGCTCTCCTCGTGCTCGCGAGCACGGTCGTTTTCATCGCGGCGATCAATGCCGGAAACCTCGATGCGACTGGCGGCACTCTGAACCCGTCGGCTTCGGTGGCCACGTCGGCCGCTCCTTCGGCCGCCAGCGCGGCAGCCTCATCGTCGGCCGGACCCGCGCCATCCGGAGCGGCATCCACGGGTGGAGGCCGGGCCAACGAGCCACTCGGTATCGTCGCCTCGCTCCTGTCCCTGCTCTTCCTGCAGGTGCCCCCGATCGGCGCCATCTATGCGGCCGCGGTCCTGGCGAAGCGATCGTCATACCTCGCCGGTGGAATCGCCGGCCTGCTCGGCGCGGTTGGCCTGACGGCGGTCCTGTACCGTCCTGCTTGGTGGCGCCCTCGGCTATTACCGGCGGCTCCTGCGTCTCATGAACCCGAACCGCAGCCGGCCAGCGCCGGCCCGAGGTCGGGCGACCGGCCGTCGGCGCTAGCGGGTCGTCCTGGCAAACCGGCTCTCGCTGGAAACGGCAGCCCTCATCCGAGGCGCCGCATGCCGGCGTAGCCGAGGTGGTGAACGCCCGTTGGTCGCGGCGGGCCGCCGACGGCTTGGGCGGCCTCGGGCAATGACTGCACCTGGTGGGCGACGATGTTCACCACGTCGGCCTCTCGCTGGAGCTCGCCGTCGACCAGCAGGATCGCGTGGCGGCGGACGATGCTGCGCATCCGGGCCCAGGTATCCGGCCAGAGCGTGACGTTGACCATCCCCGTCTCGTCCTCCAGGGCCAGGAAGACCGTTCCCCGGGCGGTCATCGGATGCTGGCGGGTGACGACCAGCCCGCCGATTCGCACTCGCCCCGGTGCACGCTCGGTGAGCGCCGCATTGGTCACCGCACCGAGGCGCTCGAGCGCCGGGCGGAACAGGCTGACCACCTGGCGCCGGGCGTCCAGACCGATGACCGCGTACGCATCGCCCAGGCGCTCCGTTTCGGACAGGCCAGGCAAGGGCGGCGCCGGGGTGGCCGGCAGGCGGAGATCCAGCGGCCGTCCGGCGGCTCTCCTCGCGACCCGGGCGGCGGCCCGGCCCTTCGTGGCGCCGGCCACCTCGCGAAGCTGCCAGAGGAGCTCGCGCCGGGGTCGCCCGAGCGAGTCGAGCGCCCCAACACGAATGAGACGCTCGATCACCTCCTCGGACAGGCTCGTCCGCTCCACGACATCCGCCAGCGAGCTGTATGGCCCGCGGGCGAGCTCCGCGTCGAGCAACTCCTCGTGCTCCTCACCGATTCCCTTCACGAGCCCGAGCCCCAGCCGCACCCCGTAACCGGTGCTGCTCTCTGCCGCCCATCGTTCCCGTGCTGACGCCGACGGCATGAAACAGGCGGCCGTCCGGACCGGCGCCGGCCGGCGATCGATCCCGACACCGGGCGGGAGCGGTTCGCCCGGCTCGGCGTCGACCGCACCGTCATCCCCTGCCGGGCCTGCCATCGCCCAGCCCGGGTGGCCGACCCACTCGGTCGTCGTCTTGAAGCTCGACGCGTTGACGTCCACCGGCAGGACCGCCACGCCGTGGCGCTTGGCGTCGTTGACCAGCACCTCCACCGGGTAGAAGCCCATCGGCTGAGCGTTGACGAGCCCGACCAGGAACTGGGCGGGATAGAAGAGCTTGAGGAACGCCGATTCGTATGCCGTCCGGGCGAACGCCGCGGCATGGCTCTTGGCGAATCCGAAGCTGGCGAACGCCGCGACCTGGCGGAAGAGCTCCTCGGCGGTCTCGACCGACATTCCCGGCTGGCGGAGGCAGCCCTCGAAGAATTGCTGGTGGAGCTTCTCCATCTCGCGAGTCGAGCGCCAGGTGCCCATCGCCCGGCGGAACCCGTCGGAGTCGGCCGGTGAGAAGCCGGCCACCTCGATCGCGATCCGCATGACCTGCTCCTGGTACAGGATGACCCCAAGCGTGTCGCGGAGGACGGGCTCCAGGCTGGGATGGAGGTAGGCCACGGGCTCCAGGCCCTGCTTGCGGCGCAGGTAGGGGTGGACGGCATTGCCCTGGATCGGCCCCGGCCGGATGATCGCGACCTCCACCACGAGGTCGTCGAGGCTCTCGGGCCGCGACTTCGGCAGCGTCTGCATCTGGGCCCGGCTCTCCACCTGGAAGACGCCCACCGTGTCGGCCGCCTGGAGCATCTCGAAGACCTCCGGGATCTCCTCGGGCAGGCGATCGAGGTCGAGGCAGACGGCGCAATCGTGCTCGATGAGCTGGAGCGTCTCGTCGATCGCGGCGAGCATGCCCAGCCCGAGCAGGTCGAGCTTGATGAGCTTGAGCGTCTCCACGTCGCGCTTGTCGAACTGGACGACCACCCGGCCGGGCATCGTGGCCCGTTCGAGCGGGGCGATGTCGATGAGCGGAGCGGCGGTGACGAGCATCCCGCCGCTGTGGATGCTCAGGTGGCGCGGGAAGCCGTCGATGCGGGCGCAGAACTCGAGCCAGCGCTCCCAGTCGGACAGGTCGCGTGTGCTGCCACCAATCCTCGGGCCGATGGCGTCGCGGAGCTCCGCCTCGGACCTCGGAGGGCGCCTCGCAGACTCGGGTGCCCGCTCCACGGTCGTGCGTTGCGTGTCCCAGTGGTTCGGCCTGCCGAGCCTGTCCGTGGCCCGTGGCGGAGGCAGCGGCATGCCGCTCTCCGGATCCAGCTCCCGGCCGGCCACCATCGCCGGTGGGAGCAACCGCTCCCGGTCGGCCGCGTAGCCCGTCCCCTTCCCGGTCCGCAGCCACGCCACGCTCGCCGGCGTGTCGCCGGGCCCGCCCTCATCGTCGGTCCGGCCACCGGGCCTGATCGACGGCGGGGACTCGGGCGCTTCCTCCCACATCCCGGAGGTGGACGGCCCGGCGGATGGCCCGGCGGATGGCCCGGCGGATGGCCCGGCGGATGGCCCAGCCCACTCGATCGCATTGCGCTTTCGCTCCAGCTCTCGCGCCGGCGCCTTGCCACGGCCGATATCGCCAGCAGAGCTATAGGGATGGTTGGACCGGCCCGAAGACAGGTCGAGCGGGTCGACGGTCCCCTCAGCGGTATCCGGCCACGCACGATCGGCCATGTCGCGGCCGTCCGAGGCCGGTGGCTCATCGGCTTGCGGCCCTGCCAACCCCGGCTGTAGCGCTGACAGCGATACCGGGGCCGACTGGGCGTTTGCCTGGGCATGTGCCCGGCCGGTCGTCATGCGGCCGCCGCGGGCATGGTTGAGCTGGCCCATCTGATCAGTCAACCCGCGCGCCTCGGCCAGGGCCGGCTCCGGCCGCTCCGCCTCCTCGGGCCGTCGGAAGAACTCGGCGAACCCACCCTCCGCCTCCAGGTCTCGGCGAACCATGACGCTGTCGTAGGTCTCGAGCGCCTTCGCCACCCGGTCCACGAGCGGCCGGGGGAAGCCCAACGCGTAGCCCACCTCCCAAACGGCCGACCGGGCCCGATACGTCACCAGGTTGCAGACCATCCCGGCGTGCTCCGCTCCGTAGCGCCCGTAGACGTACTGGATGACCTCCTCCCGCCGCTCGGAGGAGAAGTCGATGTCCACGTCCGGATAGGCCGTCCGTCCCTCGTTGATGAACCGCTCGAACAGGAGGTTGTGGCGGATCGGGTCCACCCGGGTGATGCCCAGCACATAGGCCACGATCGAATCCGCCGCGCTGCCCCGCCCCTGGGCGGGGATGCCCCGCTCCCGGGCGAAGCGCATGAGGTCCCAGCAGATGAGGAAGAACTCGGCCAGCCCGGTCCGCTCGATGACGCCCAGCTCGTGGGCGAGCTGCTGGACGACCGCCGGCGTCACGGGGTGGTAGCGCCGCCGGGCGCCCTCGTGGCAGAGCTGCTGGAGGTGGCTGAACGGCGTCTCCCCCTTGGGGACCGGGAAGCCGGGGAACCGATACCGCTCGAAGCCGAGGTCCACCGAGCAGGCGGCGGCCAGCTCTGCAGAGGCGGTGATCCCCTCCGCCCAGGCGTGGGCCGTCCGTGGATCCTCGACCGCCGTCGCCGGATCGCCCGGGGGCAGCGCGGCCAGGTCCGCGGCCGACTTCAGGTAGTGCTCGCCGGACGGTGTGCGCAGGTCGGCCAGGGTCTCCAGCGTCCGGCCGTGGCGGATCGCCGTCAGGACGTCATGGAGCTCCCGGTCGTCCGGCTGCGCGTAGTGGACGTCGTTGGTCACGACCACCGGCAGTCCCACCTCCGCGGCGAGGGCAGCCGTCTCCGCCACGAGCCAGTCGTCGTCCGGGAGCAGGTGATGGGACAGCTCCAGGACGAAGCCGGCGCTCGCCACGGGGGATCCGCCACGGGACGGCGTGGCCGTGCCGAAGCACCGGGCATACCGTTCGGCCACCGCTCGCGCGCCTTCTCGGTCGCCGGCTCGCAGGCGCCGGGCGATCTCCCCGTTGCGGCATCCCGACAATGCCACGACCCCCTCCCCATGCTCGGCGAGAAGGGCCTGGCTGAAGCGGGGCGCTCCCTTCGAGCCCGCGAGGTTGGCGTGCGAGACGAGCCGGCAGAGGCTCCGGTAGCCGGTTCCGTTGCGGGCCAGCAGGACGAGGTGCGGGCCGCGCTGGGGTTGACCGATGCCCCGAAAATCCTCCTTGACCGGCTCCCGGTGACCGGGCAGCCGGCTACGGTTGGGCCGTGGTCGTGCCGGGCGACCCTCGCCGGCAACCAGCTGCCCGTCCGGCAGAATCGCCGGTCCCATCCTTCGCCGGGTGCCTCGCCGGAGAGATCGTCGCGCCGGGATCACCAGGCCCGCGGGATCGGGGCCGGCCGCGTCGATGAGCTCGATCTCCACGCCGATCACCGGCCGGATCCCCGCGGCCTCCGCCGCGGCGGCGAAGCGGACGATGCCGTACAGCCCCTGGTGGTCGGTGATCGCCAGGCCGGTCAGCCCGAGCGCCGCCGCTCGCTGGACGAGCCCGTCCGCATCGGATGCCCCATCCAGGAACGAGAAATTGGAGTGGCAATGCAGCTCGGCGAACGGCCTTGGAGAACGGTCCATCGGACCGACCATGATAGAACGTCTGTTCTATCGGCGAGTGCATCCACCACGCCAGACGGCGATGCCTCCGCGGCAGACCACGGAACGTGGGCCCATATGGACCGGGTCCGGCTGACCCCTTCGTACGACTGGGCTTGCGGGGCCCCGTATCGTCTACTTGGGTCATGTCCGCGTCCGTCACCGCGCCCAGTCAGGCTGCCCACCGAGCCATTCCGTCTCGGCAAGGTCGCGCCCCGATCGGGGTCGCGACCTTGGTGCTGGTCGCCGCTCTCCTGCCCACCGGACCGGTCGTTGCCACGACTGCACCGCCGTTGGCAGCCACCCAGCTGGCGGCCTCGGTGGAGGCAAGCGTCCCGATCGATCCGGGGATCAACCCCCTCGTGGTCCAGGCGCGCGCGCTGAATCGTGTCGTCTACGGCTACCTTCCCTACTGGCGCCTGGACGACGCGATTGCGGGCCGCCTCCAGTACGACCTCATCTCCACGATCGCGTTCTTCGGCCTGGGCATCAAGGCCGACGGCAACATCGACACGGCATGGCGCGGCTACACCGCCTACCTGAGTGACAACGCGGTCGCCGTGACGAACGCGGCACATGCCGCCGGCGTCCGGGTCGTCCCGACCTTCCAGCTCTTCGACAGGAGCTCGCTCACCAAGATGAGCGCGTTCCTGAACAGCACGGCCGCCCAGGACCGATTCATCGCCCAGGCTCTGGATCTCATGCAGCGCCGTTCGGCCGACGGTGCCAGCCTGGACTTCGAGCCGCTGCCCGACACGATCGCTCCGGCGTTCCTCGCCTTCGTGGGGCGCTTCGGGACGGCAATGCGTACGCGCTTCCCGACGGCCCAGCTCACCGTCGCGACCTCCGCCGGCGCCGGCCTGGTCCTGACGACGGGCCTCCATTCGCTCGTCGACCTCATGTTCGTGATGACGTACAACTACCACTGGTCCGGCTCGGGTATCGCGGGTCCGATCGCCCCGCTCGACAACACCACGCGGACCGTGAAGATCCACATGAACCGGTTCCTGGCGCGCGGCGTGCCGGCCTCGAAGCTGGTCATGGGCATCGGCTACTACGGCTACGACTGGCCCGTGACCGCCAACGTGCCATATGCGGCGGTGCGCTCGGATCGGGCCACGTATGGCGGCGTGTGGAGCGTCACTTATGCATCGGTCATGGCCTGGCTGGCCGCCCATCCCAACGTCGTCCGGCACGAGGACACGGTCCAGGGCAGCGGCTGGTTCACGTACTGGAACTCGAGTCACAGCACCTGGCGCGAGGTGTACTTCGAGGACGAGCAGAGCGTTGCCGCCAAGGACGATTACGCGATCGCCCATAACCTGGCCGGTATCGGCATCTGGACGCTCGGCAACGACGGCGGGTATCCGAAGCTCTGGAACGTCATTCGATCGAAGTTCTTCGCGCCGGTCCACAAGATCACGGTCCAGGCGGGGGTCTCCCGCGTGACCGTCCGATACGGCCGCGTGTACGTGGATGTGTGGTCGACCGTCTGGAACCGCGGCAACGTGCCGGAGCGGGGAACGGTCTGGTGGGGCATCCGCGACCGGCTGGGCACGGGCTACATCCACGGGACCAGGACGCTCCTGATCTACCCCGGCAGGTCCTCGCGGGTGGTCCAGAAGGGCATCCTGCTGGGGTGGGCGCGTCGCTTGCCGGCCGGCACCTACCAGGTGGTCTCCAGGTTCACGGCCTCCAGCGGCGTATTCGTCGGGTTGGCCACGACCTTCCACCAGCCGTACTGACGCGGGCCTGGCCGGCCGCGCCTGATCGATAGACGATTCCCGCGCAACAAATTGCCGGCAGCCGGCGTCTGATTGCCACGATGATTCAGATGGGGCCCGTGCTCGTCCAGCTCATCCGACCGCTGATCCTGCTGGCTGCCTGCGCGCTCATGATCGAGGTGCTCCTGCCCATTCTCCTCACGGCCCAGGCTGGGCCGCCGCGCTGACTCCTGACGTCCCGTGCCTGGGGGCCGGGATGCTTCTGGCGGCGCCGACCGTCGCACGGCCGGCCGCCCGCCCGCTGCGACGCCTGGTGAGCAGGCGATCGCAGCCAGGGGGCCCCGCCGTCGGGGATGGCGGGGCCCCTTGACACCTTTCGACGGCCAGGCCGGGCCGCCCCGCTACGATGTGGTCATCTCCGGCCGCATCCCTCGGAGACCTGAATCCGTGACACCAATCCAACCCTTCATCCCCGCTCGCCGCGCGAGGCGGCCGGCGACGATCATGGCGGTCGTGCTGGCGCTGGGCATGGCGGCCTGCGGGCCGGCGACCGGCACGCCGGCGGCATCATTGCCGGCGGCCGCTGGCCCATCCGCATCGGTCGCGTCGAGCGGATCGCCGGCGGTGACGTCGAGCCCGAGCCAGACGGCCCGACCATCCCCGACAGCCACGGCCGGACTGCCCACGGCGGGACTGCCGGGCACGACGCAGACCGAGTGGGGCGTCATCTGGGACGACCTGCCGTCGCGCTTCCCGCGAAAACTGGGCTCTGAACCCACGGAGACGGGAGCCGGGCCGGCCTCGGCGATCCTCATCGTTCCCGCCACGACGCAGGAGACGGCCGCCTGGTATGCCGCGGCGTTATCCGCCGCCGGGTATCGCATCGAAGGCACATCCGGCCCCTACGAGGATGGCGGCTACGTCATCGACGCGACCGGCACGGCGCCCGGCTGCCGCGTGCAGGTGACGCTGGCCAGGCAGGGCACGGCCACGATCGCAACGATCTACTTCGGAGCGTCCTGCCCTTTCCGCTGACGTGTCGCTGCGGCTCTGATCTGTGCCTGCGATGAGGCGACCCGGATTGAAACGAATCGGCGACGCCGGCCGTCTAGGCTGATGTCGATCGATCGATGGATCGGCGGCAATCGGCCTTCCAGGGATGGGCACGGACATGCAGTCGGCGCGACCCCGGGATCTCGGAGCGCTCGTCCTGGTCATCGGGATGTTCGCGATCCTCCTCGTCGTCAGCCTGACGCTGGGGTCGCCGGCGCTTCGCTGATCCGCGATGGACCCGGGCTGATCGGGCCCGGGCTGATCGGACTCGGGTGGGTCAGTCGTACAGCCGCTCCAGGTGCCACGTCCCATTCATGCGATCCAGGTAGACGAGCGCCAGCCAGCGGGGCCCCACCACCTTGAAGTAGTCGCGAGCGATCGGCTCGCGCCACCACGATTCGTCGACCCGCCAGCGGTTGCAGACCTCCACGGGCTCCCGCCGGCCGTTCCACCTGATCGCCACCAGACGACCGAGGCCATCCAGCTCCACCTCGATCGCGGGGTGCTCGCGCAGGAGTCGGGTCATCGGAGATGCCGTCTCACGATGGCGTCGTCGCGCCCGACTCCACGGCCACCCAGCGCCAGCGCGCTTCGGGCAGCGGCGCCTCCGGGTCGGCCAGCTCGACCCGCCGGACACGATCCTCGCCAAACGTCAGCGCCAGCCGGGCGAGCTGCCAGCCGAGCCGCGCGGCCCGGCCTGCCTGCGGGACGAAGAGCGCCAGCTGCTGGCCGGCGGCCGGCGCCACGTCGGCCAGCTCGAGCTCCAGGCGGGCGACCGGCGCCGGCGGTGGCGTCCGTTCGAGGCGGGCGACCAGGAGACGCTCGATCGCCTCCGCCTCCTGCGTGGGCTCCGGAAGGCGCTGCTCGAAGGCCATGGCGGACGGAGTGCCGGGAACGGCGAACGTCCGGTCGAGCGCGAGGCGGAGATGCACGCGGGCCGTGGCCATGCCCCGGCCGGTGAGCTGATCGGCGAGCGTGGCGGCCAACCGGTGGAGCAGGAAGCGCAGCGGCTCGAGATCGTCCACCGCCGGCTCGACCGGCAGGGCCAGGCTCATCCGATCCGGCGACCGGCGCGGCCGGAAGGGATTCGTCTCCTCGCCGCGAGCTCGGGCATGGAGCCGTTCGCCCTCCGCGCCGAACCGGGCGACGAGCGCCGAGCGCGACACCGCCGCCACCTGCCCGATCTGGCGCAGGCCGAACCGCGCGAGCCGGGCCCGGACGTCCGGGTCGGCGGTCAGCAGCGCGGCAGGCAGAGGGGCGAGGAACGCGACCTCCTCGCCCGGCGGCACGACGAGAAGCCCCGGACGTTGTGCCGGCTCGTTTGCCATGCCGGCCGCCGCCATGGCCGCGAAGCGCGTCCCGGCAATCCCTGCTCGGGGCCAGCCCGACAGGATCGGCGCGAGCTCCGTCCGGATCCGCTCGACGAGGACGGGCTCTGCCCCCCACAGCCGCTCCAGGCCGTCCAGCTGGACCTCCAGCCGGCCGAATCCCGGATGGGTCGCATCCGTCTCGCCGGCGATGCCCGGGCTGAACGCCGCCAGCCGGTCCAGGGCCGCCTCCACGGCCGCGCCGTCGGCTTTGGGATCTGGGTCGAGGAACGTTGCCTCAGGCGCCAGCCGATGTGCGCTGCCGAGCGCCATCCCGCGGCGGATGCCCAGTGCCAGGGCGGCCGGGCTCGCGTCGAGGACGACGCCGAGCGTCCAGGGCTGCCCGCCCAGGACGATCGGTCCCAGGACCTGGCTCCGCGGAAACGACCCGGAGTGCGACCGGACGAGCCGGAGGAGGAGGTGTGGCCAGTGGAGATGGAGGAGTCGCATGGGTATGGCTCTCGGCGAGCGGGAGGATGACGGTGGACTCGGAGGTGGTCGCGGCCGGCCGGCCGGGCGGAGCGGGCAGTTCCAGGAGGAGCGACTCGCGGGCCAGGCAGCCGTCGCGCTCGCCGCCTTCCGCATACAGGATCCGCAGCTCGGCCCGCCGGCCCGGCGGGCCGAATCGGTTCCGGGCGACCACCACCTCCGTCCGCTGGCCCACGACGTCGCGGCCCAGGCGAATCCACGATCTTCGGACGAGCTCCAGCCGGAGGCCCGCTGCCTCGGCGAGCGCACCGGCCACCGGCCCGGACAGCTCCGGCGGCTCGAGGAGGACGAGCAGGGCGCCCGCCCGGCGGGCGAGGGCTGCCAGGCGATGCAGCCGGTCCGCCGCGCTGGGGGAATGGCCACCGGCGCGTGAGGCCGTCCCCACCCCGCGGGCGGCCGGCAGATCCGCGACGAGGAGGTCCACCGCTCGACCCTGGAGCAGGGCACCGGCCATCGCCAGCCCTTCGTCGAGCGTCTCCGGTGCCAGGACCACGAGCCATTCCAGCCGGACACCGCGCGCGACGGCTTCCACCGGATCCAGGCTCCGGGCGAGGTCCAGCCAGGCCACGATGGATCCGGTCGCCTGTGCCTCCGCCACGAGCCGGAGAGCGAGGGTGGTCTTGCCACTCGAATGATCGCCGCGGACCGCCAGGCTGGCCTGGCGAGGGACGCCGCCGGGGCCGAGAATCGCGTCAAGGGCGGCGAAGCCGGTGGGCACGATGGCGCCGATCGGGTCGATCCCCGGCGGAGCTTCGACCGGCAGCGGAGCTTCGACCACCTCCGGTACCGTCGCCAGTGCTCCGACGACCGCACCGTGCCCACCCGCCGCCTCCACTCCGAGCCGGCGCGGAGCTGCCGTACCCCAGCGATCCCGGAGGGTCGCCAGGGCGGCCGTGACATCGGGGGAAACAGCGGGCACGACGCCGATTATAGAACGTCTGTTCTACTCGTCAAGGCCTCCGGGCGCGCTCGCGCACCCGGGCGCGCACCGCATACCGCCCCGCCACGCCGTCATGGGACCGTCAAGAAGCCGGCCTAGTCTGCCTGGCTACGATGCAACGTATGCCCGCCACTCCGAAATGACCGCGACGTCCCGCGCCACCTCGCCGATCCTCGTCGTGGACGACGACGAGAAGATCGTGCGGCTCGTCCGGACCTACCTGGAACGAGACGGCTTCGACGTCGTGACCGCCGCCGATGGACGTGCCGCGCTGGCCGCCATCGAGCGCCACCAGCCGGCCCTCGTCGTGCTCGATCTCATGCTCCCCGAGCTCGACGGGCGTGCGGTGATCCGCGCACTGCGCCGCGACGAGGCGGCGCTGGGAGCCGGACTCTCCGGCACGCCCGTGCTCATCCTGTCGGCCCGGGGCTCGGTCGGCGACCGGATCGCGGGCCTGGAGGACGGCGCCGACGACTACCTGCCCAAGCCCTTCTCGCCCGCCGAGCTCGTCCTGCGGGTCAAGACCATTCTTCGGCGTGCGACGGCCGCCGGAGAAGCCGCCCGCCAGGCGGGACCGGCCCGGCCGCCACTCGTCCACGGCGACCTCGTCGTGGATCGCGACCGCTTCGAGGTGACCCGCAACGGCGTCCCGATCTCCCTGACCCGGGTCGAGTTCGGCCTGCTGGCGACCTTGCTCGAGGCCGACGGGCGGGTCCTGAGCCGCGATCAGCTCCTCGACGCCATCTACGGAGCGGATCAGACCGACGTCCTGGACCGGACGATCGATGTCCATATCGGCCGGCTGCGCGACAAGCTGGGCGACGACGCTGAGCAACCGCGCTACGTCATGACCGTTCGCGGCGTCGGCTACCGGAGCGCCAACCCCAGCACCTCGAGTGACGGATGATCGGGCGCGACCTCGCCCGCCGCATCACCGGGCGGATCGCCGGCCGCGTCGCGCTTGCGGCCGTGGCCTCGGCCGGGGTGGGCCTCACGATTCTCGTCGTTGGGGTCCAGGTGGTCGGCGCGGACATCTTCCGCCGGCTGATGGTCACCCATGGCAGCGCGGCGGACGAGGCGCAGGCGATGTTCGATGCGTCGGTGACGGTCGTGGTGGCGCTCGCGGCCGCCGTGGCGGTGCTCGCCAGCCTCGGCCTGGCCATGGCGCTCGCTCGTCGCCTGGCTCGACCGCTGGAGCGGGTCGGCGCAGCGGCCCGCCGAGTGGCTGCCGGCGACTATGCCGCTCGGGTCCCGCGCGAGGGGCCGGAGGAGCTGGTCAGCCTGGCCGATTCGTTCAACCAGATGGCCGCCGCGCTCGCCGAGCAGGAGCGGATCCGCCGCGACTTCATCGCCAACGCCGCCCACGAGCTGCGGACGCCGCTGACCAACCTGCAGGGCTACCTGGAGGCCCTCCGGGATGGCGTCATTTCCGCCGACAGCGCGACCTATGCGTCCCTGTGGGAGGAGGCGGACCGCCTCGTCCGGCTGTCGCGCTCCCTGGACACGCTCGCCGAGGGCGATGCGGCGGCGCTTCCGCCGTCTCTGCAGGAGGTCGACCTGGCGGCGGCGATCCGGCTGGCGCTCGAGCTGGCGCAGCCGGCGTTCGAGCGGGCCGCGCTCCACCTCGAAACGCAGGTGCCGCTCAGCCTGCCCGCCCGGGCCAACCCGGACCAGCTGGCGCAGGTGCTCAACAACCTCGTGTCGAACGCGGTCCGCTATAGCCCGCCTGGTGGAGCGGTGAGCGTTCGGGCGGAGCGCCGTGGAGGGGACATCCTCGTCTCGATCGCGAATTCGGGCGACGAGATCCCGCCGGACGACGTCCCACGCCTGTTCGAGCGCTTCTATCGGGTGGACAAATCGCGCGATCGGGCACGCGGCGGGGCGGGCATCGGGCTGGCCATCGTCAAGCAGCTGGTGGAGGCCGCCGGCGGTCGCGTCGGGGCCGAATCGGGCGGGGGCATGACCCGATTCTGGTTCAGCCTGCCGGGCTGATTCGGGAGGTCCGCGTGCTATCCTGCGACCGGTCGCCGGGTCGCCTGCATGGCCCGACCGGCGCATCGCGTGGGGATGTAGCTCAGCTGGAAGAGCACCGCGTTCGCATCGCGGGGGTCAGGGGTTCGAGTCCCCTCATCTCCACCAACTCCCAATCTCGTGCTCGGAGACCGGCTGTCTTCCTCGCCGAGACAGCTACCGGGACAGCCATAGTTCCGAGATCGGAGCCGCCATAGCCTCGTTCCGCCCCGATAAACGAGCGCCGGAGCAGAACTTGCACTGGCGACTTGCTCGGTATGCGAAGGCCGTGAG
>WNFV01006175.1_pt1 | contig 14270 bp, 14 predicted proteins | sample 5400101 | NCBI WGS metagenome assembly WNFV01 (sample SAMN13153361, study PRJNA577476) | soil metagenome | isolation source: 115 cm soil or saprolite under grassland replicate 1 | place: USA:California | collected 2016-06-15 | reverse complement strand
GCCTTCGGCGTCAACGCGATCGTGTTCCCGCCCGGGTACGAAGGGTTTCTGCACTACCACGACACGCAGGACGAGCTCTATTTCGTACACCGGGGCCGTGCGAGCATCGAGGTCGGCGACGAGACGCGCGAGCTGGGCGAGGGCGGCCTGCTCCATGTCGAGTCGACGACACCACGGCGAGTGTCGAACGCGAGCGAGACGGAGGATCTCGTCTTGCTGGTTGTGGGCGGGAAGGATGGGTACGTCCAGCGCGACGGCCACCTCGTCGATCCCGAGCGCGACCTCCCGCGCCGACAGGCGTTCGGGAGCTGAGGCGTGACCCAGGGCGTCGGCCCGGCGGTCGAAGACCTCGAGCACTCCCGCTACTTCCTCACCGACTGGATGCCGCCGCTGCTGCGGGAGACGGCAGAGCGATCGCCGCCGCGCCTCCTCGCCGACCTCGGTGCCGGCGACGGCGGAACGCTCTGGCCGCTCGACCGTGCAGGCCTTGTCGGCGAGACGATCTACGCCGTCGACATCTCGCCCGAGCACGTCGCCCTGTGCGAGCGGCTCTCCCCGAAGGTGAAGGGGATCGTCTCCGACGTTGCGCGCGTCGAGGAGCTGCCAGACGAATCGGTTGACGCAGTCGTGTCCTCGCAGGTGATCGAGCACCTGCCCGACGACCGCCTGCTCGCCCCCGAGATCGCGCGTTTGCTGCGCCCGGGCGGCTGGTTCTACATCGCGAGCGTCATCCGCGGCCCGCACGGCTTCTGGTTCTACAAGGGCAAGCCGCCGGCGCCCGAGCGCTGGCAGCTCGACCCGACGCACATGCGCGAGTACGAATCGGAGGAGCACTTCCGCTCGGCCCTCGCCCATCCCGGGTTGGAGTTCGACGTCGTGCGTTCGAGCCAGTTGAAGTTCGCGCTGACGGACTTCGGCTTCCGCGTTGCCGCGCTCGCGCGGCTGGTCAAGCGCGAGCGTCTGCCCGAGCTCTACCTCCACCTCCCCGGCTGGGTCGCCCGCGCGCGGCGCGCGACCGGCGTGCCGATCCCGGGTTACCGCTGGGTCGAAGCGACCGGCCGCAAACGCGCTTCTTAGTTACACGCGCGTGAACTTTCCCCGGGACCCCCCGTGAGGTACCCCGCGTTTTCAGCGTAACGAGGAAATGCGCACGCATGGGAAACCGGACCGTGCCGGATGTGTCAAGGCGTGGCAGGGACGCGCAAGCTAGGCGCTGCGCTGTCCCGCGACCGCGTGCAGGCGCTCGCGGAGATCGTCCACGTCGCCGGGAAGATCGTCCAGCCGCGGTAGCTGCGACAGGCTTTCCAACCCGAACACGCGCTCGAACATCGGCGTCGTCCGGTAGCGCACGGCACCCCCGGCGCCGTCGTCACGGCCGGCTTCGGTGATCAACCCGCGTTCCACCAGACCAGCGACCGCAGAGTCGGCCGCGACCCCGCGGATGCGCGCAATCTCCGGCCGCGTGCACGGCCCGAGATAGGCCACGATCGCGAGCGTCTCCAGCGCCGCCTGCGAGAGCCCGCGCTGCACCGGCCGCTCGAAGAGACGGCCGCACGCCTCAGCCGCCTCCCGCGAGGCGCGAAAGGCCCAGCCGCCCGCGACCGACTCGAGCACGATCCCGCTCCTCCCCTCGTGGTACCGCTCGGCCAGCAGCCCCAACGCCATCTCGACGCGCTCGCGGTCGTCGTCCGCGGCGGCCGTGAGCTCCTCCACCGGTAGCGGGGCGCTCGCAACCACGAGCAGCGCCTCGAGCGTCCGGGCGAGCTGATCGAGCGGGTTGGCGGCAACTAGGCGGAGTGGGCGTTCCACGCGAGGGTCCTTTCGCTTGCGGCGGTCCTCTCCTCCACCCTGGCCACCCGAATGGGCGCGAAGGGGGCCGCCTGGCTGATCGAGATCACATCGGCGCGGCGCAGCTCGAGCAAGGCGAGAAAGGCGACCGCCTGCTCCACTCGTGACAGCCCGCCGACCTCTCCGTCGAAGTCGAAAACCGAACGACGCCGCAACAACGCGCGGAAGCGCTCGACGAACTGCGTGACGGGCGGGAAGCGAAGCTCCATGTGCGCGAGCGACACGCTCGGCGGTTCCGCGGTGAGCAATCGCAGGACGCCGGCGAGAGACTCAGGATCCTGTGGAGCGAGCCGACGCTCCGGCTCCGGCGCGAGCGGCGCGGGCCCGACGCGAAAGTACCGGTCGCGCTCGGACACAAGCCGCTCCGCCAACCAGCCCGCCGCCTCCTTCATCCGCCGGTACTCGGCCAGCCGCCGGGCGAGCTCCTCCGCCGCCTCCTCGGGCTCGAGCTCGGCCAGCTCCGCCGCCTCGTCCGCGAAGAGCCCGCGTGCTTTCAACTCGAGCAGCGCCGCTACGAGGACGAGGAACTCGCCGCAGGCGTCGAGATCAAGCGCCTCCCGCTCGGCGAGCCGCTCGACGAAGCGCACGACGATCCCGGCCACGTCGACGTCCGCCAGGTCGAGCTCCTCCTTCAGGACGAGCGTCAGCAGCAGGTCGAAGGGGCCCTCGAAGGCGTCGAGATCCAGCTCGAGCTCGCGCACCAGCATAGGCCGGAGGCTAACGGCCCGAGCGGACGCGGCTCTTCGGCACGGCCATCGCGGGCCCGGTCGGGACGATCTTGCTCGCGCGCGGCCGTTCCGACCCGGTCGGCCTCCGGATGAACTGCCACCAGATGAAGAAGGCCGTCGACAGCACGAACACAACGATCGAAACCCACGCATTGAGCCGGAGCCCGAAGTACTCGTGCGCCGGATCGATCCGGATCAGCTCCTCGAAGAAGCGTCCGAACGTATAGAAGGACACGTAGAGCGCAAAGAGGGCGGGCCGCCGGATCCGGAAGTAGCGGTCGACGAGCAGCAGGATTGCAACCCCGCCGAGGTCGTAGATGAACTCGTAGAGGAAGGTCGGGTGGAAGGTGTCGTGCTCGAAGTATCCGGCCGGCCGGTGCGCGGGGTCGATCTCGAGCCCCCATGGTTGGTTCGTCGGCTTCCCGAAGAGCTCCTGGTTGAACCAGTTCCCCCACCGGCCGATTCCCTGAGCGAGCAGAATGCCGGGCGCCGCGGCGTCCATGAAGAGCCGCACGCTCTGGCCCGACCGGCGCACGATCCAGGCGCCGGCGAGAGAGCCGAGCAGGATGCCGCCCCAGACCCCGAGCCCGCCCTGCCAGACGGCGAACACTCCCCACCACTTGTCCGGAACCTCGTTCCAGCTCGTGATGTCGTGGTAGGCGCGCGCCCCGACGATCCCGGCCGCCACTCCCCAGACCGCGACGCGAAAGACGAGATCCCAGTCCCCGCCCCAGTGCACCCAGCGCCACCCGGTCAGGGCAACAGCTCCTGCGATCGCGAGCAGGAGCATCAGCCCGTACATGTGGATGGTCAACGGGCCGGCGTCGATCGTCCCGCTCGAGGGCGAGGAGATGTTGGCGAGGAAAGTCACCGGCAGAGCATTCTGCCGGGACGCGTCGAAGCCTGCTCGCTTCTAGAGCAGGATCTTCAGCGCGAGCTCGTGGGGGCAGCCCCGACCGATCAGCCCGACGGCAAGGTGCAGGTCGACGTCTTGCCGAATCGCCAGCTCGGCCGCGGCCTGAGCACCGTAGCCGGCAGTTTCCAGCTGCTCGGCTCGCCAGGCCTCGACCACCTGGGTCTCTTCCCTCGTCTCCGTGTCTGCGGCGGTCGTCATGCTTCTTGTATTCGGACGAAAGGCGGTACCGGATCTCCCCTTACCGGGTGATCTGTCGGCCCAATTTGAGCATCTCGGCCTTGCTGAAGTCGCCTTCGAGCCGGAAAGTCCTCTCCCCCTGCAGCCAGAGCAGGACATTGCCCGCAAGCCGCGTGTCGAGCCGATGCACCCTGACGCGTTCGAATTCCCAGACAATGACGTGCCGGCCGCCCTCGATCCAGAGCCCGAACCGCCCGATCTGGACGGGCTCGACATGGGTGTCCGGGCCCGCGAGCTTCTTGGCAATGCCGGCCTGGTCGCCCTGGAACTCGACGAGCAGGAGCGGCTTCGAGCCTGCGTGGAGGAACGTCGCGATCAGCCCGGGGCGCACGTAGTAGCGCGTCGGCGTCGAGCTGCGATCGCGGGGCAGGAGGATCGGGAAGCCGGCGCGGCGCTCGGCCTCGTGACGTGAGAGCGGCTCTCCCAGGCCGGCCGTGAGCGGCCGCTCCTGAGCGGCGGGCAGCGTCTCGACCTGCTCGACGGTGACGGCGCCGATATGGAAGAAGCGCAGGATCGCGCTCCGTGCGTCTGGCACCGCCATCGCGATCCCGAAGGCGACGACGACCAGCGCGACCGCGAGGGCGAGGGCACGTCGGCGCGGGAAGAGCAGACGCCGTCGCTCGAGCCGCGCTCGGACGCCCGCGACCAGATTCGGCTCAGGCGGGAAGTCGAGCTCGGCGGCGAGGGCGACGAGTGCGCGTTCGAGCTCAGTCATAGGACTCCCTCAACCGCTCGAGCGCACGCGAGGTCCGCGACTTGACGGTTCCCTGCGGCAGGTCGAGCGCCTCCGCGACCTCGTGCTCGGACAGGCCGACGAAGTAGCGGAGCGAGATCACGCTGCGCTGATCCTCCGGTAGCTCGTTGACCGCGGCCAGCAATGTCTCCCGCTGCTCGGCGGAGAGAACCGCCGCCTCGGGGGACGGGGCCGCGTCCCCCGAGGGTTGCTCCGTCGCTGCCCGCAGCGCGAGGTGGGCGCGGCGACCCGCCGAGCGGCGACGGTTGCGGGCCTCATTGGCGACGATCCTCAGCAGCCAGGGTCGGAAGGGCGCGCCTTCGCGAAAACGCCCGAGCGCGCGCCAGGCCTTGACGAAACCTTCCTGAGCCGCGTCCTCCGCGTCGCCGGCGTTGCCGGCGACGACGTAGGCAGTCCGGAATGCGATTCCCTGGTGTGCGTGCACGAGCTCCTCGTAGGCGTGGGTGTCACCGCGCTTCGCGCGCCTGATCAGGTCGGTTTCGTCCAGTGGTCGGCCCACCACTGGTGCTTCTACACCGTCTGCGGCTACGAAGTTCCGGCGAGGACCAGACCGCTGCGCGGCGGCACCACGACCCGAAGGTCACCGCTCCCCACTGCGAACTTCTCGCCTGTCAACTCGTCCTGCAGGAGGCCGTTGGGATAGAGCCCTCGGATCGGAATCGCGTCCTTCGCCTCGTGGTCCGCCTTGTTGAGGACGACGACGACAGGCTTGTCGGGTGGCGCGACGCGCGCGAAGGCATAGAGATCGGCGCTCGCGAACAGTGTGACGAGGGATCCAGTCCGCAATGCCGGGTGCAAATGCCACAGCGCGCCAAGCTGCGCGTAGTACTGGGTCGTCCCCGTGTCGGGGGGCCCGTAGGTGCCGATGGTTCCGCTCTCGTCCGTCCACGGAAACGGCGCTCTGTTGTACGGATCCCCGAACCCGCTCTTCCCCGGCGCATTGATCCCAACTTCGTCGCCGTAATAGATCATCGGCGCGCCGAAGGAGGTGAACTGGAGGAGCGCAGCGAGCCGCAGCCGCTCGCTCGCAATCGCGACGCTGTCGCCGGGCTCGGTCAGAACGTGGAGCGCGCGGTTCGTGTCGTGCGAGTCGATCAAGTTGAACGAGACCGCCGCCGCCTGCTTGGGGTAGTCCTCCAGGATCGCCTGCAGTGCATGTGCAGCCTGACTCGGGCGCAGCGCCGGGATCGTGCCGCTCGAGTCCGTCCAGCTCGTCTGGCGGGCGAACCCGTTCGCGATCTGACGAAAGCGGTAGTTCATGACGCCGTCGAGCTCGTCGCCGAAGAGATACTCGGTCGCGTCTGCCGGCCCAGCGGTGATCTCGCCGATCAGCGGCGCATCCGGCGCATAGGCCTTCACTGTCGTCCGGAAATCGCGCCACCAGGAATGACTGAGCTCGTGGGCGACGTCGAGTCGCCAGCCGTCCGCGCCGCGGGTCGTCCAGTGGCGGACGACGCTGTCGGAGCCGCGATAGACGAAGTCTCGGACCGAGGCACTCGCGTCGTTGAGGGTCGGGAGGGAATCGAGGTTCGCGAATCCGGAGTAGCTCCGGCAGGGGACGTCGTTGCCGGTGATCTCGTACCAGTCGCGGAAGGGCGAGCTCGGTGATTCGCAGGCGCCGAGCTCCGGATAGCGGCCGTAGCGGTCGAAGTAGCGGCTGTCCGAGGAGGTGTGGTTGAAGACGCCGTCGAGGATGAGGCGGATCCCGCGCGCCTTCGCGGCGGCCGCAAGTGTCGCGAACGCCGCGTCGCCGCCGAGCGCGGGATCTACCTGAAGGTAGTCGTCGGTGTCGTACCGGTGATTCGAGCGGGCCTTGAAGATCGGCGTCAGCCAGACCGCGTCCACGCCGAGCGACTTCAGGTAGTCGAGCTTCTCAGTCACGCCTTCGAGGTCGCCGCCGAAGAAGTCGCGGTTGAAGACGCCGGTGGCGCGCGAGTCCTCGAGCGGCTCGTTCCACGTCGGGTGCAGCAGTGCGGGAATGTTCCCGTAGAACGTCGGGCAGCCGGACGTCGAGCCGGCGCGGCAGTAGTCGTTGCTCGGGTCGCCGTTGCGGAAGCGGTCCGGGAAGATCGAGTAGACGACCGCGCCCTGCAGCCACGGCGGGGTGGTGAAGGAGCGCGCGTAGACGGTGATGTGGAAGGCGTCGCCGCGCGACGACGTGGCTCGTCCGGTCCCGCCCTTCGTCACGTCGGTGCCGCTGTTGTCGTCGCCGTACCAGAGGGTGCGACGGCCGATCGTGACGCGGAAGGAGTACGAGACCAGCGAGGGCTTCGCCGGCGTCCGGTAGCTGACCGTCCAGATCGAGCCGCGGCGCGCCATCCTCAGGGTCGAGAGCTTCGCGGTCCCGGCGACGGGGTCCGAGACCTCGATTCGGACGCTGGCCCGCTTCGGCCTGGCTCCCGTGACGCGCAGGCGCAGCGTCACGGGCGTGCCCGCGGCGACCGCGCCGCCCGGGGATCGGTAGGCGATGCTGAAGGAGTCGTGGAGCAGGCGCACCTGTCCTGCCGCCGTCGGAGCGAGCGCCAACGCTGCGACGCTCAGGGCCGCGGCGACCATTGACCTTCTCGACCCCATCGGAGCCGCGAAGCCTAGACCCGTTCGCCGCGACTAGGCTGGAGCTGCCATGCCGAAGCTGGTCGGGATGAACCACATCGCGCTCGAGGTCGGGGACATCGACGAGGCGCTGGCGTTCTGGGAGTCGATCTTCGGTGAGCTAGAGCTGCGTGGCCGCAGCGGCGGAATGGCGTTCATCGACATGGGCGACCAGTTCATCGCGCTCGCGCGCGGCCGAACGCAGCCGCCCGATCGCCAGCGCCATTTCGGGCTCGTGGTCGACGACAAGGAAGCCGTCCGCGAGCGCCTCAAGGAGCTTGGCGTCCCGGTCTCGCCGGGCCGCAGCCTCGACTTCCACGATCCCTCGGGCAACTTCGTACAGGTCGTCGACTACCGCGACATCCAGTTCACGAAGACGAACGAGATCCTGCGCGGCATGGGCCTCGACGGCCTGGAGAAATCGGACAGCGCCCGCGAGGAGCTACGCGCGAAAGGCCTCGCCGACTAACCCTTCAGAGAACAGCAGCTTCGCCGAGCAGCGCCTTCGCCTCCGCGAAGAAGTCCGCCACCGGCTTCACCTTGTACTGCGGCCCGAGGACGAACTGCTTCGTGCCCTCGGACATCTCCAGCAGCAAATTCACGCGCGAGTCGCCCGGGAAGTCCTTCACGAGCATCGCCAGATCGCGCACGATCCCCGCGCGAGCTACGCGGGCATCGATCTTGATCGTCACCTCGCGCCGCTCGGCGACCGCTTCGAACGCCGACACCTCCATCGCGAGCAGCTTGGTCTCGCCCTCCTGCTTGTGGTCGATCCGGCCCTTGACGACGAGGATCCGGTCGGCCGTGCACAGCTCGCGCGACGACGCATAGACGGAGTTGAACACCACGACCTCCGCACCCCCGGTGACATCGTCGAGCCGCATGAACACCATCGGCTCGCCCTTCTTCGTCGTCAGGTGCTTCAACGCGGAGACGATGCCGCCGACTGTCACGACCTCCCCGTCCCGGCGCCGCTCGAGCTCGGCCAGCGAGCAGTCAGTCTTGCGGCGCAGCTGATCGCGTACCGAGTGCAGCGGATGCTCGGAGACGTACAGCCCGAGCACCTCCTTCTCGAGCCGCAGCAGTTCGTTCTTCTCGAACTCCTCGCTCCCGATCGGGACGTTCTCGAGCTTCTCCTCCTCGCCGAACAACGAGCTCTGCCCCAACAAGCGGTCAGTCTGCGCCCGCGCCCCGTGCGACAAAGCGGCCTCGAGCGCCTCCAGCATCCCCTTGCGCGTCGCCACGGTCGAGTCCAAGGCCCCGCACTTCACCAGCGACTCCAGCGCCCGCTTGTTCGATGCCTGCGGATCGACGCGCTCGGTGAAATCCCAGATGGACGCAAACGGCCCGCTCTCCTCCCGCGCCCGGATGATTGCGCGCGCCGCAGGCTCCCCCACGTTCTTCACAGCGGACAGCCCGAACCGAATCTTGCCCTCCACGACGGCGAAGTCGAGCTGCGACTCGTTCACGTCCGGAGGCAGCACCTCGATCCCCATCTCGTCGCACGCGTTGACGTAGAAGGGCACGCGATCCTTCGTGTTCATCACGGAGGAGATCAGCGCAGCCATGTACTCGCGCGGATGGTGGGCGCGCATGTACGCGGTGCGGTAGGCGATCAGAGCGTACGCAGCTGCGTGCGACTTGTTGAAGGAATAGTCCTGGGAGGCCTCGATGTCCTTCCAGAGCTGGTTCGCGACGGCGGGTGGCGTTCCGCTCGCTGCACAGCCCTCGAGGAACTTGTCCTTGAGGGAGGCCATGAGCGAGTGGATCTTCTTGCCGATCGCCTTGCGCAGGTCGTCGGCTTCGGCTGGAGAGAAGCCGGCGATTTGCTTGGCCATCTCCATAAATTGCTCTTGGTACAGACATGTCCCAAAAGTCGTGCCAGTGATCGGCTTGAGCCGTGAGTCGATGTACGACACCTGTTCCTGCCCGTTCTTGCGACGCGCGTAGACCGGGATGTACTGCATCGGCCCGGGCCGGTAGAGCGCGACAAGCGCGATCAAATCCTCGAACTGCGTCGGCTTGACCTGGCGCAACGCCTCGCGCATTCCCGACGACTCGAACTGGAACACGCCCGTGGACTCGCCGCGCCCGAGCATCTCGTAGACCTTCTTGTCGTCTAGCGGCAGCTTCGCGTAGTCGAGTCCGTTGCCGACAAGTGCCTTCGCCTTCTCGAGCACGTCGAGGTTGCGCAGGCCGAGGAAATCGATCTTCAGCAACCCGAGCGCCTCGACGTCCCCGCCCGCGAACTGGGTCACGATCTCCTGGTCGGCGCCCTTCTGCTGCAGCGGGACATACTCGGTCAGCGGCTTGTCGCCGATCACGACCCCGGCGGCGTGGATCGAGTCGGCGCGGACGAGGCCCTCCAGCGGCTTCGCGAGGTCGACGATCTCGCGCGCGACGGGGTCGGCGTCGTACTGCGCCTTCAACTCCTGGCCCGGCTTGAGACAGGCGTCGAGCGTCTGCCCCGGGCCTTCGGGAATCGCCTTGGCGACCTTGTCGACGACGCCGTACGGGATCTCGAGCACGCGCCCCGCGTCGCGCACCGCCGCGCGCGCCGCCATGGTCGAGAAGGTGATGATCTGGGCGACGCGATCGCGGCCGTACTTCTCCGCCACGTAGTTGATGACCCGGTCGCGTCCCTCGACGGCGAAGTCGATGTCGGCGTCCGGCAACGACTTGCGCCCCGGGTTGAGGAAGCGCTCGAAGAGCAGGTCGTACTTGATCGGGTCGACGTCCGTGATCTCGAGGCAGTAAGCGACGAGCGAGCCTGCGGTCGAGCCGCGGCCCGGCCCGACGCTGATCCCGTCGCGCCGCGCGAACGCGATGAAGTCCCAGACGATCAGGAAGTAATCGACGAAGCCCATCTCCTTGATCGTCTTGAGCTCGAACTTGAGCCGTTCATTGAGTTCGGGGGTAGCGTGCCCATAGCGCTTTTGCAGGCCTTTTTCGGTCAGCTCGACGAGGTAGTCGAAGGCGTCGCGATCATTGGGCGTCGGAAACTTCGGCAGCAGGATCCGCCCGAGCTCGAGCTCGACGTTGCAGCGCTCGGCGACTTCGAGCGTGCGCCGGAGCGCCTGCTCGTGGCCGGGGAAGTCGAGCGCCATCTCCTGCGGTGACTTGAAGAAGAACTGGTCGGTGTCGAACTTCCAGCGCGACGGGTTCTTGAGCGAGTCGCCGGACTGGATGCAGAGCAGCGCCTCGTGCGCGCGCGCGTCCTCGTGCTTGAGGTAGTGGACGTCGCCGGTCGCGACGAGCGGCAGCCCGGTGCCCTCAGCGAGCTTTGCGAGCAGCGGGTTGATGCGCTGCTGCGGCTCGAGCCCCGCGTTCTGGATCTCGACGTAGGTGTTGTCCTTGCCGAAGATCTGGACGAGCCGGTCGAGGTCGCCGGCCGCGTCGGCGGGCCGGGATTCCTCGAGCGCCTTGCAGACGCGGCCGGAGAGGCAGCCGGAGAGCGCAAGCAACCCCTGGGAGTGGGTTGAGAGCAGCTCCCAGTCGACGCGCGGCTTGTAGTAGTAGCCCTCGAGGAAGCCCGCCGAAGCGAGCTTGATCAGGTTGCCGTAACCGGTGTTGTCGGCGGCGAGCAGCGTGAGGTGAGCGTTTCCCTTCGTCTGCGCGCGGCGGTCGTCGGCGACGTAGACCTCGCAGCCGAGCAGGGGCTTGACGCCGTGCTTGCCGGCCTCGCGGTAGAGCTCGATCGCCCCGGCCATGGAGCCGTGGTCGGTGAGCCCGACGGCGGGCATCTCGAACTCGGCAGCCCGAGCAGCAAGCGCCGGAATCCGGCAGGCCCCATCGAGGATGGAGTACTCGGAGTGGACGTGAAGGTGAACGAAGGACGGTTCGGGCACGGGAAGGCACAGTCTAGAAGCGCCACTGGACGCTCCCCTTCGGGCTCTTTAAGATATCCGGAAGGTGGCTAAACCGATATCCAAAAGGGACAAGACTTCTCTCGTCATCGACCGTGACAAGCTCGCTGAGACACGCGAGATCCTCGGTACGAAAACGATCGCCGAGACTGTCGATGCCGCGCTGGACGAGGTGATCGCGCTCGCCGCGCGTCGCCGACTGCTCGAACGGATCCAACGCGAGGGCGGAATCGGACCGTCGCTGGCAGAGATCCGTCGCCTACGCGAGCCTCGCGTTGCGCCTCGTTCTCGCTGACACGAGCGCCTGGCATCGAAGCGGCCAAGCCCCGGACCGCTGGGGCCACGTCGTTGAAGCGAGCAACCTCGCGGTCTGCACGCCTGTCGTACTCGAGCTCCTCTACTCGGCGAGGAGTCCATCCGACTTCGAGCGTCTCAGCCACGACCTCGGTCGGTTGCCGAGGCTTCCTCTCGACCGCCACGTTGAACGACTTGCACTCAGCACCCAAGCCACGCTCGCGCTGAGGAGCCAGCACCGGGGCCTGACACCCGTTGATCTATTAATCGCGGCGATCGCCGAGCTGAACGACGCCACACTCCTTCACTACGACCGGCACTTCGACACGATCGCCCGCGTGACGGGTCAGCCGATGGAGTGGCTGGCGCGACGCGGAAGCCTCGACTGACTCGTGGGCTCAGGCCGCGGCCGCGAGTGCTAGGTGCAGCCGAGCGAGTGGGCCGAGCGTGTCCGAAAGTAGCAGCGCCCCGAGCCGCCGCGGCATCGCTGGATCGCTCTCGAAAGCTGCGCAGAGGTTCGTCCCGTCGATCGCCAGCGCGAGTTCCTCCTCTGCGTCGCCATCGTCGTCAAGCAGTTCGAGGGCGAGTTGATCGGGCGTCCGCGCTTCGCGCAGCGCCGCACCGAGCGCGCCCGCGACGGCCTGCTCCTCGGCCTCCGGTCTCCCGGCGTCGATCACGAGCTCCCGCCAGTCGTCGGGATACCCCGACGCAAACGCGTCCACGACCCCTAATCGCTCCTCTGCGGTGAGTTTCGAAACCCCCGCCGCGATCGTCTCCGCGTTGGGCTCAGGCGTCGCGTGCGCCGCGAGCCATCCCTCGAGCTCGGCTCCACAAGGCCGCATCAGCGGGAAGAGCGAGCCGAGCCCGCTGAGGATCTCCATGGCATCCACCTTCCGCGCGAACTCGCGTTCGCGGTCGATGCAGCAGCGCTTGTACTTGCGCCCCGATCCGCAGGGGCAGGGCGCGTTCCGTGGCACGAACGACATCGGCGGCACGCTAGACTCGCCCCCGGACGATTCGTTACGATCGCCGCGGGCGCGGGTGTCGTGCCCGAACCGAAGAGCGGGACGCGGAGATGCAAGCCCCGCCGCGCAGGATTGGCCGCAACGGCCACAGGAGTCGCTCTCCATTGGCCAGCACCCGCGCCCCCTCAGGACAGACCCAATACCACCTTCAGCGCCTCGTCGACTTCGCGCAACTCAGATTGAGCGAGCCGGCCACCGCGGCGTTCGCGACTCCGCGCTCCCGCGCGCGCCGGAGCGCCATCCGCACGGGCTCCGCGAGTCCCTCAGCCCAGAGCTCCGGCGCGATCTGAGTGATCGAGCACGCGACGTTGTGGCTGTCGCCGGAGTCGATCGCGAACGAGACGAAGCTGAGGCAGGCGTGGCAGATCCCGATGTCATCGACGTCGAGCTCGAGCGCAGCGGCAAACGCGCCGCTTCGGTGTGAGTCACGTGAACTCGCGGCCGGTCGGCGAGCCATGGACACAGCGAAGCACGCAACCCACGACACCTCTGTGGAGGATCTGTGCCGAATCTCTGACCGCGCACAACGAGGAGGGGGCCCCGTCGGCCCCCTCCTCCTCTGAATCCGCGCGAGTGCGGCCCGCTAGCGCCGTGACGGTGTTGCGAGCAGCGTCTCTGGGGAGATCTCGCGCAGGATGAACTCGTCGTAGCCGAAGAGCGTCGCCGCGATCGAGGAGATGACGCGCGCTCCGTCGAGCGGCGTCAGGTGCTCCTTCTCAACCGCGCTTCGGACCTGCTTCACAAGCGCGTCCGCGACCTTCCACTTCGGCTCGATCGTCGGCCCGAACTCGGTCGGCTTCATGACCGCGAACTGACGGACGAGCGAGGGAGTAACCGTTTCCGCCATGACATCACCCCCTTGGGTGGTCGGAGAACGGATTACGAAGTGGATGCTGCCGAGTCCTGGGGCTTTCCGCGCCGGTCCCTTTCGCAAATTCCGAAGTTCGAGCCGACGCGTTATTCGCGCAGTTTGCGAACATCGAGACAGCCCGAGAATCGGCTTGAATCCATGCTTCCCCGGCTCAGGACCGCACCCAGAGCCGCGTCAGAAGCAGGCTGTTTATCGCCGAGCCGACCGAGCAGAAGAGGGATCAATGCTCGTTGTTCTGCTCATCATCATCCTGATTCTTGCGCTCGGCGGCGGGATCTTCATCAGCAAGTTTCTCTTTCTGCTGCTACTACTGCTGCTGGTGTTGCTGCTCCTGCGCGGCAGGTTCTAGCCAGAGAGCGAGTACCCGCGGAGATTTACGAAGACCCCGTCGGCTGGGGCGTTTGGTCGAGCCTTCAGCCGGTAGATAAAGAGAAACCAAGGAAAGGACTTCCGTATGTTCGGACGCAGCAAGACACAGGCGGTCAAGGAGAACGCGGCGAGCGGGACCGAGCTCGCCGTCTCCCTGGCCCAGGACAAGAGATTCCGCAAGCAGTTGCTGTCGGCGGTGGGGCACGGAGTTATCGCGCGCAACCGCGCAGCCCGCGGGATCGGGCTGCTGGCCGTTGCACAGAGGCTCACCGCAGACAAGGAGCTCAGAGACGAGCTCCGCCAGATGACCGACAGCCTCCAGAAGGCATGGACGCGAATCGAGAAGAAGCGCAGCAACGGTCTACGCAAAGTGCTCTTCGTCACGGGTGTAGGCGCCGGTGTTGCGGTCGCCGCCGTACCGCAGGTGCGCAGCTGGGTCATGGGACGGCTGTCAGGCGTCAGCGGCGGCAGCGGATCGACGCCGCGAACGATCGCCGAGTCGATCGAGGTCGAAGTGCCGGTCTCGACGGCGTACAACCAGTGGACGCAGTTCGAGGACTTCCCACTGTTCATGGAAGGCGTCGACCACGTGCAGCAGCTCGACGACACGCGCCTGCATTGGGTCGCGACCGTCGCCGGCAAGACGGCAGAGTGGGACGCGAAGATCCTCGAGCAGCACCCGGACAAGCAGATCAGCTGGATCAGCGAAGACGGCAAGAAGACGCGCGGCACGGTCACGTTCGAGCCGCTCGGAGATTCGCGAACGTTGA
>WNFV01006174.1_pt1 | contig 14270 bp, 18 predicted proteins | sample 5400101 | NCBI WGS metagenome assembly WNFV01 (sample SAMN13153361, study PRJNA577476) | soil metagenome | isolation source: 115 cm soil or saprolite under grassland replicate 1 | place: USA:California | collected 2016-06-15 | reverse complement strand
GCCCGTCAGATGTGCTTCGGCTTGTGCTCGGCCAGACCCTGACGCTTGTCGCCGCCGGCGCGACGATCGGCATAACAGGCGGGCTGATCGTGACGCGGATGGTCACGAACCTGCTTTATGGCGTGAGCGCGGTTGATCCGGTGACGTTCGTCGGAATGCCGTTGGTGCTGTTGCTGGTCGCGCTCATGGCGAGTTATCAGCCTGCGCGGCGGGTGACGAAGATAGATCCGATGATCGCGCTGAGATGCGAATGAGTCCGACTCAACACGGCAACACAAGATATTGTGGATCGGGATCGTTTTGCGCTCTCTCGAAATCGGATCTTCCGCAATCTCGATGATAAAGGGTGGGTACTCATATTTGATCTGGTCAAGAGCGCTGATTTCATCGGACTTATGGCCTTGAATCTCGTTCATCCAACATCACTCCACTCCAGAATCATCGAGATTGCGGGAGAGCCTTGAAATTCCCCACTGCTGTAACCCATGTTGATGTCCAGCGCATCTCATGGCGCGGCTGCGCGCCCTATTTCAACGCGAAAGCATCTTGCGGGACATTGAAGAAGATTTGCGCATCCACGTCGAGATGGAGACGGAGACGAATATCGCGCGAGGGATGTCACCAGACGAGGCGTGAACTGCCGCCCTGAAAAGTCTATCGCGTGTGTATGAGAAGCGTGTGAGGGGCTACAACGCGATCGGGTACATAGTAGAGCGAAGGGATTTCATGATAGTTCATGAAATCCCTTCGCTTATCTTGAGATAACTGTGGTATACAATTGAGTGCGTCAGTCAGTGCGTCTGTTGAGGAGGTTTTGATGACTGTCAATTGCGCTAAATTATTGAAAAGCTTGATGCGCCCGGCACGACTCGAACGTGCGACCTTTTGGTTCGTAGTCAATCCCAAGCCATACTCCGCAACTATCTCAAAGTTGCCATCTCGCTGAAAAGCCTTATTTTATAGGCATTCTATTGATTCTCGAAATCACTCGTACTATCCTCGGTCCGCATCTTTTGATGTCCCCAATAATGTCCCTGGGAAATGGAGGTTATCAATGCCGACCGGAAGGACGAGAACAGGCTACGTCTATTACGACAAAGAACGAAAGAGCTGGACGGCCAGAATCACCTATCGTGATGAGAGCGGAAAAGTCCGCAATATCAAGCGGCAGGTCGAGAACCGCACCGAGGGAAAACAACTCCTCAACAAAATCCTTCGAGAAATCGAAGACCACGGGGAGCAAATCATCGACGGCGATAGCATGACCTTCAAAAAACTGGCCGGGATTTACGAAGAGCGAAAGCTGACGCCGCCGGTCTATAAAGGCGAGGCGAAAGTAAGTGGCCTTCGCTCTCATCAATCGATGAAGGTCTTTTTGAAGGCGCTGGTTGAACATTTTGGCGCTAAGCGCATCAAGAGCATCACTCATTCCGATCTCGAAAAATTCAAGCTCGATCGCCTCAAAACAACTACTGTTCGTGGAAGTGAGCGCTCTATCACATCAGTCAATAGAGAACTTCAGCTGATGCGAGCGGTTTTGAACTTTGCGAAACGGAATGGGTGGATTGCGAACAACCCATTCGAGCAAGGTGAATCTCTTATAAGTCAGGCGCAGGAAAATCGACGCGACCGTGTGCTGAGCCGTGAAGAAGAAATGCGATTACTGGCTGCTTGTAATGGGAGGCGCGCTCACCTCAGGTCGATATTGATTTGCGCTCTCGACACCGGAATGCGGCGTGGCGAAATTCTGCAACTTCGTTGGAGAGATGTGAATATTGAAGAGGGGGTAATTACGATTCGCGCGACAACCACCAAAACCATGCGCCCCCGCTCGGTTCCGATGTCCACCAGATTGCGTGAAGAACTCAAACGAATGCTGGAGAAGGCTCCGGATGATTCGGAATTTCTGGTTTTTGGAATCGATTCTGACGTTAAACACGGTTTTACATCAGCCTGCGAAGAGGCGGGTATCGAAGACTTTCACTTCCATGATTGCCGACATACAGCAACCACTCGACTGGCGCAGAGCGGACTGTCGCCACTCGAACTGATGCGAATCACCGGACATTCGCAACTCACTACCCTGACACGCTATTTCAATCAGACCAACGAACAGTTGAAAAAAGCCGCTGCAGCATTGGACGCCTTCAACTCAATGGGAATTGAGCCATAAGTCACCTATCACCCAATTAACGGCGGCGTCGAGATTGTGCGAGTCCTCCACAGCTCACGCGATATCGATTCAATCTTCGGTCTCTAAAAAGGAACCCGGCCACACCAACCATCACTTTGCCGATTAAACGCCGCGGTTTACAGCGCCTCGCGTAGTTCGGCGAGACTGGCTGTGGATAAATGCGAGTCATCCACGAAGCGCGCCGCGTCAGTTCAACCGGCCGCGCGCATGATCTCATCGCAAAGGCTTTGCGACGAGCTTTTCCAGGGTGATTTCGAGTTCGTAGGATTGTTCTTTCCTGATCAACGAAGCATTAGACTTAAGGTATTCTTCGGGATAACTCACAACGCGAATCTTCAGGCGGGCAGTAAGAGGTTTGCCGGGCTTCAGCCATTGAATCTCAGCGATGGCGCCGACTTCTCCAAGATCAAATACGCTTTCGCCGAGACCTTCCTCAAACGTGCTGACGGCCATATAGTAGTGATGGCTGCATACGACATGTGTGTCCGGAACGCAATCGCCCTCTCGCGGTACTACGTATAGTCGAAGCCGCAATTCCTGATCTCGATCGTTCTCCGAATTGAGATCCCTCACCCGGCCGTAATTTAGGATCTCAACCAATGGCTCGGCGAGCACGGGTTTCGATTTGATTGCAACGCTCCCACCACTCCTGCGCGGCGTCTGTGCAGCTAGCGGCGAGTATGGAGCCACAAGCATGATCGATAACGCGACTGTATGGACAATTCTGAGTTCGATTTTGTACCGGCTCATCGTCAGGCTCCGTATATTTGTAAGCCTTCGGCACCCAGGTTTGACGCATCACAGGATGTCAAACCTGGGTGCCGAAGGCTTACCGTAGGTCTTCTCCAGCGGCCGTCCCTGCCAGGCTCGCACTTCCTCGATCACGCCGTCGGTGACGGTCGAGATCAATTCCGGCGAGACCTCCACGCCGTAGATCTCTTCCAGATGCCCTTGGATCTCGCTGGTGGTCATTCCACGCGCGTAGAGCGAGATGATCGTAAGCTTTCGGCGGCAGTGCATGATTGTTCCAGAAATCATGCACTGCCGCCGAAAGCTTACAATCTTACCATAACTTTATAAACAGGTATACAGGCCTTAAAGTGTGCCCAGATCAAGTTAATCAGCGAATATGCTTAATTGCCCAATTCCTCATCAGTGAGCGTTACAGCTTTATTACTCTTTATCGTAAAATATCCAGTCTTAGAATTCGCATTATAGCTAGGGGCAGCCACTTTATAGAACTTTCCCTCTATCAATGTCTCAGGCTTTCCATTAGCTGGATACACCTGTTTCCACCCTTCAGGCACTATTCCATATGTAATAGACAGAGTAGATACGTTTAAATTTCGGCTTTGATCTGGATCTAATTGCCAAAGATTATAATGTTTATCGCCATATATTTTGTCCAGTTCCCTACTTTGTTCAGCAGTTATACTATCCCTCCTTCCAGCAATTTTGTATTCCCCCTTTATTTGTTCCAAAGTAAATGGCCCTGAGACGAAAAGCTGAAGCAGTCCCCCTGTACCATTGAATTCAATTATCGGAGGGTTTCCACCACTCACAATTGGGTCTGTATCTACCTCTTTTTTTGTCCTGAGACTGATTGTAAATATTCTGAGAGCGCCTTTCTCATCGAGGAGAAAGTAATTGAAGAATTCCCGCTTCACCACATACACTTTGACATCTTTACCCAGATAGAAATCCCGCTTCATCTGGGGGATGTCCGCGGTCTCCGCCGGCTCTTTGATACTTGCTACATTTCTTCTATAGCTTTCAGAACGAAAAGCCTCCGGCGTAAGATTTTTGCGCAGGATGTTGTTCAGCATATCGTACTTTTTATTATATTGTTCATTCAGCTCTTTTCCGGAAGCGAACTTGGCGGGATTCGTACTTGTGATGGCTTCATACGCTTCCTCCATTTCCGGAGGGGGCTGAAAATCTTTCCCTTGGGTGAACATATAAGCCGAGAACAAATGCCAAAAGGTCCACTCAGAGACATAGGCCTTCTCAACTGCGGTCTGGTCGATCTTATCGCGGAACTGAGAATTGAGCCTGCGTCCGAATACCAATTCGACTTCCAGTCGCCGCATCTCCGGATCGGAGACAAAGAACTCTTTGAAGATGGGATCGAAGTCCAGAGTCTCATGAAATCGCTGAATAAGGCGGTCGCCGATCTCTTCAGCTTGCCGCTGTTTCTCTTGCTGCGCCGACGTCTGTGCCTCCGTCTTGTATGTCGATGACGCAAGCAGAATTACACACAATAAGGCAGGCAGAATTTTTTTCATGAATGCTCTCATCTTTCCTTCATCATTAAATTCATCGGAGTGGTGATACCTGTTTTGGCGTTGATATAAATGGAACGTGCGGTTGCGGCCGGGGCGTGAGAAGTAGCGCCCCTTAGGTCTTAGCCACCATACCAACTCACCGAAGGCACACCCTCGATCCCTGCGGAGTCAGTCGAATTGTGGTCCGGATCTTTCTTCATCGGCGACGGCGCTGATTTTACGCGGCGCGCCGCTCGGAGGCGAGAGCGAGCAACGCTTCTTTGCCTTTTTCACGCTCCGTTTCCGCAAGCACATGTATATTTTTGCTTGATTTGCGCAGGCTGCTAAACGGCGGTAAGCGCCGGGCCGCCGATTGGATTTTTGATCAATGGCATGACTCCGATAGGGCGACACCGGTACATTGAGTGTCAGGCGGCGTCTCCAGGCGCATGTTGACGACAAGCCTGCGCAGGCCATGGTCAGTCAGTGTCAGTCGAACAAAGAAGGCCTACGGATCGGCGGCGCTTATCGATGATCACGCACGTCCTATCCCACGCGACATCGTGGAACCATCCGGACCATGCGTACCAACACCAGAAGACTTCGATGTCCAGAAACCGGTCTTCGAACAGAGCGTCACAGAATCGGGCTGCGAGGTTTTTCGCCTCGCGTGGAGGACCTTTAAATCGCTCGTAAGCTCCACCAATTACCAGTGACCGCGCAAGCTCGCCGTCCAGAGTTAGCGAACTTTCCCACTTGAAATCCGGAAACTCCTCTCCCTTGATTTTCTCTACGAGCTCAGGCCACTTCTGCCGTATTGCGGAATGGCTGAGCAGATGGGGAAAGAAGTCCACTTCGTCCCAACGATTTCGACTTGCGAACCAGTCAAGGCTCCTGTTTCCCTCTATCTGAAATAGGCCGAAGATGGCGGCGCCATTCAGATTTATTCGCCGAAGCTCAGCCAGGTAGGGCTCGGTATCAGGCGGGCTGTCCATTGGACTGAGCGCTAGCGATTGCCACATCCACTTGACCTCTGCGTCTGTTGGCCGGTGTTGATTCCAGTCTGGTTCTGTCCAACTCATAATCGTCCGCTCAACGACCTTGATTAGTCGCACGGGTCCTCCGCGCCTCCTGCAGCGCCTTTGTTATAGTGCTCTTGTACCCGCCGTCCCAGCTGCTGCAAAAACGAATGCGGGTCATCTAAGAATCGCGCCGCGTTAGATTCAGCAGCTACATGCAGGAGTTCTCGGGGGTGCAAAGGAACAATACTCCTCATCTCCAGCGCCAGGATAGCAAGGCCCAGTTCCCGCGCAATATCAACGACCGATTGGAACAGCGCCAGGGTCGGATTTCGAAGATCAAACCGTACCTGGAGAGATTCTACTTTGCCGTGATCGCGCCACAACTGAATGTCATCCCCATCAATATCACCCCAGAGAGTGAGATCTGAATGCCATGACTCGCTTTTCTGGAGCGCAGCGCTCAGGCTTTCTTCTAACCGAGAGTCGCAGTACTCGGCCCATGCGGCAGGTTGATCAAACTCCTCGTCGCTGAAAAGCTCCTCAACAATGCCGCCCGAATCGATCCAGCTTTGCGGTATCAATGCCACTTTGAATTGCCAAAGCGCCACTCTAGTTCCTCAACAATATAAAATATAAACGTTAGCCCTAATTCGTTCCATTCCGATATCGCTCAAGGTATTCCTGACATACGTCAGGCATAGGCGTCCCCTCGTACCCGGCAAACCAGATCTCATTCTCCAACCAGAAACGGCACATGAACGCCTCGAACGACTCTGCCGAAAACACGATTTCGGCGGGGTCGGGCGGCTCTTCTTGCCACTGCTCATCCTCGGTACCATAGAAGCCCGGTGATGCGACTACTGCATGGTCTGAACTGTCCGCCGTCAGATACAGATACCAAAAGATGCAACTCTGCGAGTCGGCGAGAAACCGGATCAGATACCCACCGCCGATCTGAGACTGAATAGCTTCAGGACAAAGGTCAAGGAAGCAGTCAGTGGTCGACCGAATATGCGCGTGCAAAGTAGTGGACTCCATGAATGTGGTGAACGATTCCGGTAGCTTCAGATCCAGGCGGTTTAAAGATTCTCGCAAGCGCGGGAGCGCCTGTATATTCTCCGCAGCTTTCTCCTGGCCGATATGCTGATCAATTTCCGGAGTGGCGGCGAGCCAGGCGAAATCTCCGCGCATCTCGAATGGGAGCGCCGGGAGCCGATTGAACTCGTACCGGCCGTATGTGCCGACATCAGGACGTACGTCCCCTAGCCCGGCGTCCTCCAGTTCGATTCCCCACCAGTTGCAGGGGAATGGTGATTCAGATGTGTGCATATTTCGATCTCCTGCGCTGCCGAACAGCAATCAGCGCCAAGCCGCCGTCGCTCCATCAGGTTTAAGCGGACACCTCACTCGGCGGCGACTGCGCGACAGGAGTCAGGCAGCGGTTCGTGAATAGCCGATGTTTTCTATATCGGCTTTCAGGTCTGCAAAAGAAACATCCGGGTTTAAAGACGCGATTATTTCGTCTGTTAATAGCTGATGCTTGTAAATGTTCTCTATGGCAAATAAAGGAATATCTCTTTCGTAATATTCCTGGGAACTTTGCAAGGTCAAATGACTGATTTCCGCTTCGTTTTCCAATATTTGAGCCCCTTTGTTTCAAATACTCCCTCCAGCGCATCGGCGCCGTTTTGAACCTTGTAATCGTGTTCTTTTTCGGTAATCGGCAACAGCCAGTAAATATGCAAGTGGTCGGCGCCGATTGCGCATATCTCAAAGTCCGGCCCGTAAGGATAGGGGAGTGAAACCAGCATATGAGTGCAGTTCGACCCTTTTACCCATGGCTCGCCGAGGGGATATGTGCTGCCGAGCATCAGATTTTCATCTCTATGATAGACATGGTTCATGGTCAGTATTTGAATCTGTCTCAGGCTCGGCTTATCCGTGATGATCATGAACTCGGTCAACCCTGCCCCTTCCTGCGCCGCTTCCCAGGTACCGGATGACACATAGTTCCAGTTCCCGGACTTTGGCCCCGGCTCGATTTCCAACACTCTGAAATCAGGGTAGAGATCTGACACGTAGGTTCCGGCCCACTGTCGCTCTTTTACTTTGTGCCCGGCAAAAAACCGCTGGACATGATCATGGATTTCCTGTGATCGTTTTTGAATCTTCATAATGGCCGAGTTCCGTATCAATCCAATAGACCCAGACAGTCATTCCGGCAGGGTTTGCGAACGCGCAGATTGCGCCCAAATCGAGTAGCGTCCCGGCAAGATCCATCGGGTTTGTCTCGTGCAGTATCCAGTAGTCTTGATGCGCCCAGCCGGCTCCTGCGTCAAGCAACGATTCTGATGTGGCGTGCGCCAGCCATTGTATGAACTCCGCATGTAGCTGTGCGCCGAGCATCCTCGCCTCACATTCAGTCGGCGCCGATTCGAGAGCGCGCGCGACTCCAAGTACATTTCTCGCAAGCCACTCGAGCGTTTCCAGTGGGAAGACTCCTCCACAAACAGGAACGCCTCGCTCGAAAAGGTCGAGCAGATCGTCCTCTGTTTGTCGGAGGGCTTGCTCAATCCCCTCAATGGGCGCGATGTAGGTATACATGTTTCGTAGCGATAGCCGCTGAACAGGAATTATGTGGATGGGCCGGCGATTGGTATTAGCCGATCGCCACTGAACCCAGTCTTGAGCTTGAAACTGATAGCCGAAATGCCGCCTGAGCGGCGATTGCATTTCAAACATTCGCATATTCCATATCATTCAACACGCGCCGCATTCTAAAGGCGAAAATGCTGGCAGAAAAACTGACAACAGGCTCTGCCAGATTATGTGCAAAAGCCTCTCTATTCTTTCGTTCAAGAGGGCATGATCACTGCGCCACTCGCGCGGAGCTTGTTTTTCCGGACGGCTGATTTTAATTGCCGCGTAAATGAGGCCATTCGACGTTTGCTTCGGATTTTAATTAACTATGCCGGTCAAACCAACACCAGGCTTGCTCCTCAAGGCGCTACTCTTGATCTTCGCCTGTAGTTTTATCTGCCAGGCGCAGGCGCCACAGGCGCGAACGCGACAACAGTTCGTGGCCATGATGTCTCGGGTGTCTCCCGAAATGTCCCGAGATGAAGTCGAAGCGATTCTGGGTAAACCGGACGACATCAGAACGAAATACGACCCGGGAGGAGCCGAGACAGGAGAAACCTGGCGTTACGGCACAAACGGCCATCTGACCACAGCTACCCTGGGCTCGGTTTATATTAACGAGAACGGCAAAGTACAGGGAGTATGCGGCGCCGCCGGAGCCCCTCCGCCGGCCTGGATGTTCGCCGAGGAAGAATTGCGTTCGATCCTGCGCATCCTTGATGAAACGTCGTCCTACAACGACGGATGGGGTTATAACCCACGTAGCGTTATCAGGGCAGTGAACGCGCTTCAACCACTCGGTAAAGAAAAGGCGCTGGCCGCCGTGGCCGAATATCTGCGTGTTTCTCCAGTGTCGTTCGACGCCCATGCTGTGGACGGCATGTTTCTTGTTCTGCGAACCTTGTTTGAGATTCCGAACCCTCCCGGCCATATGCCGGTCATGCTGGTGGGGCAGCCGAGTCCGATGGGACCTGATGATCTGACGAAAATTCCACGATTTCCCATTTACATTCAGGATGATATTCCGTTCCTGATGGTGAGCGGATATTCGCTGCTCGGTCAGGCGGAAGACCCGAGAAAGCATCTGAACTATTTTCGAGAGCATGGCGTGATTCGCAGTCTGCCCCTGGTCCCGCCGCCGGATCCGGCGCCTTCTACTAGAAGAGCCCTCGACGCCCTCTCGAACAATGGAATCAGTCCAGATGGCGCGCCGGAATACGACATGCTGTTCAATCAAATACTATGGCTGCTTGATTCCGTCTATGAAGTGGAGGGCGATTCGTTCAGGGATAAAATGTTCTTGGCGGCGAGTAGCGACAGGGAAAAGGCTGTAGCGGCCGTCTCAAAGCTCAAACTCCGCTGGGATGTGAAGAAACAGGATTATACTTTTGCGGACGGGACTACTCCTCGGATTGATCGCCCCGGCCCATACCGACGAAATATCTGGCAGCCCGGCATCCCCGAACTTGATCTGGCCCTGACCATCGAGCGCATTAGCAGGAAGGCCATTCAGGTGAGTGTTCGTTGGACCGGGGGAAAGCGGGAGTTGCGTAATCGACCAGGTGTAATCAGCATCTACAACGCGTCGGAGCGAAGCCTGCCTATCGCCCAATTCAAACTCGAGTACCTCAAGAACAGCTCGACATCTACGGGCGCGACGATTATATGTGAAGAGTGCGCAAGCCAAAGCTCAGCGAGCTGGCCTGGCGGCTCGACATCCGCCAGCGCGACTATCATGTATGAAGAGGGCCAGGCGTTAGTCGCGGTATTCAAAGGCGCCAGGACTATCGCTCAAAGTCTCGAGTACAAACCTTGAAATGACAAGCCGTATTGTTCACACACCGAAGAAAACTTTGTCCAGGAACCATGAGAGTCAGCGAGGCAAGTCCGAAGACTTGAAATAAACCCAACGGATTTGGATTCTCGCGTTCAGATGCATCACCATGGCAGTGTTATATAAACGAAGGTCAGCCTTCGGCGAGTAGTTTTGACATCCTGTGATGTGGCAGACCTCTCATTGAAGGCTCACGCTGGATTTTTGGCGAACGACAGGGGAAGGTGCGCGCCTCCAGCGTAGCACGTCATCCGTCTTAGTCGCCGAGCATTATTCCCCGAAATAATCGGCTCTCCAGATTGCCCATGCCTGCAGATCGTCAAAATCCCCGGCTGCCCTGCATTTTATGATATATTCAAGCGCAGGTCTGGCCTCAGGATCAGTGCTGGACTCCAGATACTCGATCGTTTGATTGAGACCAGCTCCAGTCAGGAACTGGATGTCGAATCCACACGCCGTATCAAAATCCATATTCTTTGCCCGCCATAGCGGAATGACGTCCCTCAGATCTCCTACTCTCCACAGGAGGAAAGCGCACCAGTGCAAATTCTCGAAATATTCTTCCGATTTGCCGCTCAACCAGCAGTTGGCCTCCCTGTCGAGGATGGCGCGCAAAAGACCAGATGCGTCTATCGATGGGCTCCTGTGGATCTCTCGCAATACCCCTTGCCTGAAGGACGGCGCGTCAAGAAGTCGAGATGCTTCCGAAGACAGTTCAACCGCAGATCCAATGTATCGTGTGATGAAGTCGCGTTCGTTCATAAACTACATTTACAGCGCGGTTGATTATACTTGTTCTGCCCCAGTAGTGGGTGATGGATCGGCCTTCATGCGAGTGTCCGACCTGGGGCTGAACAGCAACCGCTTAAGACGAGAAAGAGAATCGTTCTTATGTTGAAGCAGGGTGATCAAACGAAGCAGTAACCGCAACAACCGGGCCAGCAACTGAGCGTCTTCATCGCGAAGTTGTCCTCGCTCAAGGCGGGTAATGAGCGCCTCAATCTCTACGGAGTCAGTCGAATTTTGGTCTGGATCTTTCTTCATCAGCGACGACGGCGATTCTACGCGGCGCGCTGCTTACAGGCGAGAGCAAGCAGGCCTTTTTGGCCTTTTTCAGGCTCGTTTCCCGCAATTGCACAAACGAAGAGACGCCGATAACTTGCGTCACCTGATGGGTTCGCTTATCGTTTCCGGCGTCGCCCCTGCGCCTGACTCTGATTTTCACAAAAGTCGCGCTTAGTCATAGCCACATATCAAAGGAAATTCGAAGATGACCAAGATTATTACTGGAATGTTGGTTTTCGGCCTCCTATCTCTGCAGACTCCAGGCGCAAGCAAAAAGTCTGAGAGGGTATGCTACGGATTTGTGGGGACTGTTAAGAAGGCGACTGAAGAATTTTCTCCGGTTTCTGGTTACCCATACCTTTCCCCAAATGATAGATGCCGCGTCCGATCACAGGTCTTCGACAAAGAAGGAAAGCTCGTTCAGAATTCGTATTTTTCAGGCGCTTGCGGTAGTGATGAGAATCAGGAGCGCTATACATACGATCAGGACGGCAATCGGACAACCAGCTTTGAATATATTCAAGGAAAGAACAGTCCGCCACCGCCGCCACCGCCAATGGCGCCTCCAGGGCCAAAGGGAGGCCAGGAAGTAAAAGGCCCACCGAAGACGACCTTTAAGTATGACGCGCAAGGCATGATTGCTGAGAGAGCTAATTTCAGGGCTAACGGGGAGCCGACTTATAAGTCAATTTACAAATATGACGAGAAAGGCCGTTTGCGAGAGATGCAGGTTATCCATTCTAATGGGCCTCGTTATAGATGGACATCCAAGTACGACGGAGAGACGCGTTTTCCTGAAAGCGAGGACAGTTTCGATGCGGATAGCGATAAACCCAAGTACACAATGACCTATACTGATTACGAGTTTAACGCTCAGGGGGATTGGATCAAGCGGAAAGAGACCACAAAAGAAGCTTCAGGGCGGACAACCGTTTCCATTCGGTATCAAGTCCTCGAATACTATCCGGCCGAAAAATGACTGGATGGAAACCCAAATTGTACGCTCGCCTATTCAGGTTCTGCAGTAGGGCACGATCACAACGCCAGTTACGCAGAGCCCAGATGCTGCCCATTATGCATTCTGTGTGATGTCATCGGAAACCAGAAACACACCGGATTGGGGGCCGGTATCGCCGAGTCGCCAGGACGCATTCTCGTATCTTGCATAGTAACGCCGCGCCCCAAGATGCATTTGCATCTGCCACGCCCATGCGATGAAATCGCGTCGAAGGAATGGGCCTGATTCCACATCGTCCGGGAAGAACGTCAACTCCACAAATGGAGATCCGTCTTCCTCAGAGCAAATGAAGACTTGGAGATTCCTGATCAACCCAGCCCCCACATTGAAGATCAAGTGGAGGTAACCGCGATTCTCCGCCACGGCCAAGACAAAGTCTCGAAAGGGCGCGGTCAAAACCTTCCCTTCTTGATCTGTGCCTGAGACTTCTCCAAAAGCGCTTTCCAGCGAATCCAGCAGGTCCTTTACGCCAGCCCATGTTGGCCCCTCGAAATTCAGGTCGCGGCAAGATCCGTCCCTGTCGAGTAACGACGTCACGATGTCACTAAGCTCTCTCAATTTGCCTCCGCGCACAACCAGCAGGAAGACTCTTCACCCTCACCTACGTTTGATCGGATTTCATCGTCTATGCTTCCTGCCGCCCAGATCTCCAAAGCCTGACGCAACGTCGAATAATTTCTTCGGCCTGTTCGAACTGCATATAACCGGCGTCGAATCACTCTTTCCCGTAGCGGCCGGCGCAATAAAATTCGGTGTTTTCAAGCGGGCCGTCGATGAGTGTTACCGAGCACTTGAAAGTGTAGAAAAATGAACACCGAAAGCGTGGAAAAATGAGCGCCAAAAACGTAGAAAAATGAACACCAGCCGCCCAGCTGGAAATCCGGCGGCCGTGTCCTTGCGGCTCCACGCCGGCGCATCTGATTTCTTACCTATACCGCAGTGCCGTAAGGACACGGCATTATCCGCTGAGCTTCTCCTGATCGATCCTGAGCTTTCGGTGAGCTTTCGGTGAACTGGTTGAAACTATCGTGTCCTTGCGGTAAGTCATGGTAAGAAACCAGATGCACCGCCGCGTTACTGCAAAGACACGCGTGATCGCGCTCACGCAGAGAGATGCTCTGCTCCCGCTACCGGCAATTAGTCGCCGCTTGACGAACTTGTTCGATCAAACTACTTCCGCTTCTATTGATGAGCTGATGGTTGAAATCCTGGTAGTGCGGGTCGTCGGGTACATCCACGCGATCGGCATAGAGGGCAAATGAATTATCCCCGATGATGCCCTGATACACCGCGGCAGTGGGCGCATACTTCAAAAAGAAAAGATATCGCACGCCCTTCTTATATTGCGCCCATGATTTATCACCGAGCCTGATTATCCGATCACCTACTTTTACCGTTCCCCCGCCAGAAGAGACGACGATCGGGCCGCCAGTTTCCAGCTTTACGCTGGCATTGTTCTTCAGGACCTCTTCAATCTTTACTTCGTAGTCTGAAAATACGTAATCGCGATTCTCCGTTAGTTGCGAGGTTTTTGAGATCACGCCGCCTACCACAATCACTTCGGATCGGCATGCCGTCTTGTTCAAATATAGATTGAGGTCGGATAGATTATCTTCCCATTCAAATGTCTTCCAAGGACGCCCTACCACAATCGCTAGCGGCTCTTTTTCGTTCCGTAGTTGGGCGACAAGGTCGTGATCTTTGCTCCCTATTGAAAATAACCGCCCGCGGATTCGACTGGATTCGCTGATATGCTCCAGATCGACAACCGTCGCTTCTTCCACCTCTTTGCTCTTTCCAACTCTCGTCAAAGATCGTTCCTGTGGGGATTGGACTGCGGCGTGGGAAAGAACATGCTCGGCGCAGAAACCAGCAATTACAGCAATCAAGATCATCGGCCTTAAGATTTTAGACATATTGATTCCTGTCTAACTTGACCTTCGTTTCAACAGTCAAGCCTGATTCCAGAAAGGACACGATTGATGGAGATCCGAGATGCGATCGATGCTCTCTACGGCATCGAGGAGCCCAAGGAATAATGGTTTGCGAATGAGCGCGCCTTTCAGCAGTCTGCTCCAACCCACGTCTTGGACCGCTCAGATCAGAGCCACTCGGCGACTGTCACGATCCAGAGTGCCGCCGGAATCAATAGAAACTGAGCCATCACCGTGCCCACGATGCGACTACCAGTCAGCCATACGATTGAACGACGGAAGTATGGATCACTCACTTT
>WNFV01006173.1_pt1 | contig 14270 bp, 11 predicted proteins | sample 5400101 | NCBI WGS metagenome assembly WNFV01 (sample SAMN13153361, study PRJNA577476) | soil metagenome | isolation source: 115 cm soil or saprolite under grassland replicate 1 | place: USA:California | collected 2016-06-15 | reverse complement strand
CGCGCTTGCAGCGCCGCCTGTCGAACGTGATGCCGGCCTGCGAAGCGGTGAGCAGCAGTTGCGAAGTGGCGGTCGCGCTGAATATTCCGCCGGCGTACGGGCCCATGCTGACCTGCACATCAGGAAGCCAACAGACGACCGTCGTGGGCGCGAACGTGAGAGCGCTCCCCGACACTTCGGCACGCGCGGCACCAACGCATGCCGCCGCAAGACACGCCACCAGCATGACAACCTTCATCTCGCTTCTCCTTTCATTCCGCTGCGAGTACCGCGGGGATGGCAAGACGGTTCAGCTGTGTTAGTGGCAGCAGCGACGCGATCAGCGCAGCGGCTAAGCCCCCGGCGGCTGCGATGAGGCAGGCGAGCGCGACGCTGCCCACGGGAACGCCTAACACCGCCGCGCCGACAACAAAACCTGCTAGCGCGCCCATGCCCGCGCCAATCAGGCCGAGACCGAGCGCCTCCAGCAGGACGAGTTGCCGCAGCTGGGGCTCGCTCCAGCCGAGCGTGCGCAAGGTGACCATCTCCGCCGACCGCTCCCGCAGATTCAGATAGAGCACGTCCGCAACCGACAGGGCGGCGAGGGCGATCGTGAGGCCGACCGCCGCGAAGTCGGCTCCGCGTACCTGCACTGACAGCGCGTTGCCGAGCACGGTTCCCACGAGCGTGCCCTGAAAAGCGCGCTCGATTCCGAGTAGGACGGCGAGCGCGGCCACACCCACGAACAGGCCGGCGACGCCGATCAGCGTCCGCGCCGGCAGTCGGCCTAGGTTGACCAGCGCGAGCGCCTGCAGCCGTCGCACCGGACGCGTCCTGCTGCGAGCGACCACCACCGGCCGCAACGCATCCAACGGCTCTCCGCGCGCTGCCAGCCAGGCGGGAATCAGACCCGAGACGAGCGCGAGCACGACGGCGAGCGGCAGCACGAGCAGCGTCTTCAGCAGCGCCAGGTGCAAAGCGAACGAGGCGACCAGCAACCCGGCAAGCGCCGTCCCCAAGATGCCCGCGACGACCCCCACCACCAGGACCTCGGCCAACACGGCCGTGAAAATCGCAGCTCGCGACCAACCGAGTGTCAAAAGCGTTCCGACCTCGGCGCGTCGCGCCCGCACTGCCGCGAGGACACCGTTGCCGAGGAAGACTGCAGTGATGACGAGAATGAGCGCGAAGAGACCGAGATCCTTGCGGTCGAGTGCGCGGAGGAAGGAAACGGTTGCGCCCTTCTTCGACCAGCCCTCCTGCAACCAGAGCGGCGGCTGACCGAACCGTCCCTTCGGCAACAGCACGTTCACGGGATGCGGCGACGAGCCGGCCGTGATGTCGACGGTAAGGCCGGTTTGCTCATGGATCTTGCGCGCGACCACGCGAATGCGTTCGAGGGACAGCGGATCCGGGCCCGTGACGCCCGCAACCTTGATCCGGATCGCCGAGATCGGCGCCAGCCGCTGCGGCTTGGGGATCGCCGTCACCACGCCGCCTTTGAAGAGCTTTCCCTGAACTACGACTCCGGGGTGCCAATTAGGCGCATCGAGGAAGGTTCGGAGCCCGCGCATCGTCGTCAGGAACAAGGGCGGTTGCTGCACATAACCAGCAAGGTTCTGGTTTGGCAGGTACGGACGCCCGTTAAGAGCGCTGCGCGCGTCCGAGTCGGCAGCCACGAGTTCGGGTGGCGAGTACGTCTCGAGCGGCACCTTCGAGAGAGGCGAAAAGCTAGGCAACTTCGCCGGATCGAACGTCCCGACCACTTTCAGCGGATGCCAGCGCGCGACGTTCCGCGGCGTAAAGACGTTCACGCTCGTGCGCTGATGCAACCGACGGAACTGTGGATCGAGGTTGATGCGCGGCGGCGTGTAGTAGTTCGAAAACTGCGACTCCCACACGCTACGCGGGTTATGGACCGGAATGGGCTGGAGCCGGTCAGCGCCGAGCGGGCGGTAGCGAGCGGGCGACGTCGTCCAGTACGACTGGTAGCCGATGACTCCGCTCGGCCAACTAGAACTGATCGGCTCGGCAAGAAGCCGATGATAGGCGGCGGCAATCGGAACCAAGCGACGGTCGACCACGCGGCCCGGCAGATGCACAACGAATTCGCGCGCGTCAGGATACGTCGCACCCCTCGGTGGCGGCAGCGGCGTCGAGCAAGGGTAAATGGGGCAGGAACCGGTCGCCATCGCCCGCGGAACGTTCGTACCCGGCGGGATAGCGAGTCGCTCAATCGTTAGCTCGAGCCGCTCGTCGACGTACGTGCGCGCGCTCGCCAGCACGGGCACGAGGTTGTAGATGGTTCGAGTGTTGATTTGAAGGCGGCTCAGGCCTTCGTTGGCTTTGAGATACCGGCCCGAAACCACCGTACGATCAAGCCGGACGAGCTTCGCTTCCTGTATTGGATCGATCGCGGCGATGAACACAGGGAAGTAGGCACTGATCTGGGCGCCGACAAACCCGCGATGCGGCGGGTTGAAGGGGTTCGGGGATGTGAATCCGCCGAAGCCCGGGCCCGCGCTTGGGAAGCAGGCAAGGTATGACGAGGATTTCAGCGGCGGAAATGGAGACTGCGGCTGTCCGGAGAACGTGAACCCGTTGCACGACTGCAGCGGCTGTTTCACGCCGGGACCGGCCTCCATCCAGAAGTTTCCAAGAGTCCTGAAGCGGTCGCGCAGCGTGTAGTACACGTACAGATCAACGTCGGGATAGCTCTGCAAGCCGCCATTGGCGATCCACCGTGGCTTGACCCGGTAGAGCTGGAACGGCGCATCATCGACGAGGCCCGTGATCGAGAACACGAAGTTCTCGAACGGCATGATGTAGCCGACGTTCGCGATCGGCGCCGCGACCTCGACGTCACGGACGCGCTGGATCTCGTGCCACTGCTTGAAGCTGATCCCGCCGAAGACGCCGGCGAGGAAGTTCGGGCGCACGAGCCGCTCCGTCCGCTCCAGCTGCGTCTGCGAGTTGCGCGGCCGGACGAGGACGTCGTAGGCGGGGCGAAACGAGCCCTTCAGCGTTCCCTGCACGCGGATCGAACTCGTCTGCGCGGTCGATGTCAGAACGACGAAGCTCACCGACGCGACGAGAATCGCCGCCGCCAGCGCGGCCGCGCGGCTGCGGCGGAACCGGAACTGGCTGAAGACAAATCTACGCACTCAGGGCTCGATCCTGCTGATCCGCTCGAGCACCTCCTCCGGTGGCGCGCTCGGCTCGACCGCGACCTCGTCCAGCACGCGGCCGTCGAGCAGGCGCACGATGCGGTCGCAACGGCTCGCAATCACTGGATCATGCGTCGCAATGATGACCGTCATCCCGCGCCGCCGCCGCAAGCCGAGCAGCAGCTCGATGATCTCGGTACCGGTCTGGGAATCGAGATTGCCGGTTGGCTCATCGGCCATGAGGAGGATCGGCTCGTTCACGAGTGCGCGCGCAATCGCCACTCGCTGCTGCTCCCCGCCGGAGAGCTCCCACGGGAGCGCTGCCTCGCGCCCGCCGAGCCCAACCGCGGCCAGCAGGTCGCGCGCCCGCTCGTGCTTGTCGAAGTCGGTGCGATAGGGAAGCAGCGGCGCGGCGACGTTGTCGAGCGCCGTCAATGCCGGTAGAAGATGGAAGCGCTGGAAGACGAAGCCGATCTGGCGGCGGTAGCCGACCTGCTCTTGGCGCGAGAGGCTTGTCACTTTCCACTCCCCCACGCGCACGCTGCCTGTGTCGGGACGATCCATGGCGCCGATCATGTGGAGCAGAGTGGATTTGCCCGAGCCGGATGGGCCTGCGATCGCCACCAGAGCGCCCGCGGCGACAATGAGATCGACGCCGTCGAGAGCCGTCACGCTCGCGCCGCCAGAGCTGTAGCGCTTCGCGAGGCCGGTGACCTCGACGCGCGCACCGCTGTGGGCTTGCAATCGTTCGACCGACAATGCACCCTCTGGCGCCACGGCCCAATGCAGAGTAAATTGTCGCAATCTAGTCGTCAAGTGAGGGATTAGGTGCCAATCCAACATGCGGTGCTCGCCTTACTCGAAGGCGGCGCAAGCTACGGCTACGAGCTCCGAGCCCAGTTCAAGGAATCCGTCGGACCCCAGTGGGGCGACCTCAACATCGGCCATCTGTACCAGGTGCTCGATCGGCTCGTCCGCGACGGGCTCATCACTCGTCGGGAAGTCGAGCAGCGCCGGCGTCCGGACAAGAACGTCTACAGGCTCACGAAGGCTGGCCAAGCGGAACTCGAACGCTGGCTGGAGACGCCCTTCGTCCGCCAGGGCGGCTACCGAGACGACTTCTTCCTCAAGCTCCTCGCCGCCTCCCGCCTTGGGCCTGACCACCTCGATACGGTGCTGCGTGTTCAGCGCGAGGCGTATCTGGGTGAACTCGCCGCGCTGACCGAGCTTCGTCAGGAGCATCGCAGCGAGCCGCTCGTGCAAGTCCTGATCCAGGCCGCGATCCTGCACACGGAAGCGAACCTGCGGATCGTCGAGCTTGCCGAGAAGACGGCAGGCAAGTTAGTGGGCCTAACGTCGACGGGAGCGGCATCAGACGACGCCTCTTCTGCCGCGGCGAGGTAGAGTCTCCGAACGCTGTACGCCGTCGGGCAACGCGTCCTTTACGAGTCGCCGAAGGTCGCCCACGGAATTCGTAATTCGAGCGGCCGCGACGTCGCCCCGCAAGCACCGGAATCCGAAGGTCCGTAGCGGTCGCGAGCTCGTGTTGTCGATACGCGACCCCTCAGCCGCCGCCTCCGCCGGGAAGAGCCCGTGAGCAGCCTGAGTTGCAGTGCAAGACCTGACTCCGCCTCTTTAACGACCTCGATCTAACCGCGCTCCTAAGGATCCTCCTCGCCGAGATCGACGTCGATTGGATCGAACGTAAGCGCAGGATTCATCATCGACCCGAACCAAAGGCGTATCCGCGGCCACGCGATTGCGACCTCCGGCATGGGGAGTTCCGCGCCGGGCGCTTGTTCAGCGGTCTGCAGGGGCCACGGCTCACGAAGCTGTTGCACCACGAAGTCCTGAATCGCCGAGAGGACGCCATCGATCGCCCGCTCCACATGAATTTGTGGCGATCCGGGTTGCTGGACTATGTCCTTGAAATCCACGACGGTCTTGGATCCTTCGCTCTCGATCGACACTTCTCCGTCGACCGAACGAGTCTCAAATCCTGGGGGGAGCTTCGGCGCGATCCTGTGTACGAGGTCCGAGGCAAGTTGCAGAGTCTGCTTATCGCTCAGCATGCCGCTACCACGGCCAGTAAATGCATTTGACGGGGACGCTGTCGGTCTCGTGAAGAACTCGACCGTCAAACTTCTCGCCGTGAACGCGCAGCGAGAATACGGCTCCCGTGCGTAGTACGCGCTGAGGCCAGCTCGAATGTGGTGGGTATCCCTGCAGCCTACCGCCTATTTTGTCGTAACCGAGATAAGCGCTCCATGTGAATAGAGCACCGAAGTTCCACATTGGATTGAACATCGTCACGGAAAAGGAGAGACGATTCGTTTTCTTGTCTGTTTGGACGTGAATTACTCCAGCATTCCCGCGAAATGTTGCGGTCCTACACGAATTTAGAGGGCCAATGGGAAATTCAGACGCCTGCAACGCACGCAAGGCATCGCCCCCGCCTTTTGAACCGTTGCATCCACTAAGGTCGAGGGAGGCCCATGCCTGTGCGGCGTCGGTCGGCTGCAGTGTCTTCCCGCTTGGATCGATAAAGACCGTGGGCCTGTCTGCCACGTACGCGTAGGCTGACGTATATGGCTCCTTCTGGTCAGCGGATGCCGGGTCCGCCCGGAGGAACCGGGCGGTCAGCGAGTCGTATTGCCGTGCTCGTAGGTAATACAACCCCGTCGCGTCGGCGAGCTCGCTCGCGAACTTCATTACATTCGTCGGCGCGCTTGGATCATCCTGCGCTTCAGTCTGGGCTGCGCCGAAGGGCTCGTAAGCGTACGTCCATTCGGTCGTCCCAGTACTGGATGTCACATTCGCGACCGAGCCGAGCCTATCGTAGTGGTAGTAGTGCGCACTGCCGCCACTCGTCATCGATACGCGGATAGCGCGCCCGTACACGTAGCGGCGTATGGGGCTGCCGTCGCCATCTCGCTCGAGGGCGAGCTGCGACAGAGAGTCATTCACGTCCCAGAGAAAGTTCGTCTTCGCCGACGGCTGACTGCCGGTTGACGCCTGCAGCCGATTCCCCTCGCCGTCGTACGTATAGGTCGTCGTTGTCCCTCCGCTGCTGGTCGAGCTGAGGCGGTTGGCGAGGTCGTAGATAAAAGTGCGTGAGCCTGCGGCGGTCTCGTTACCGTTCTCGTCGTACGTGTAGCTCGTGGAGCTAGCCGCCGCCAATTCGTCCGCAGCGTTGTAGCTGTACGTCGTAGTCCCGCTCGGCCGCGCTTCCGTCAGGCGATTGCCGACCGCGTCGTACGTCCAGCGAATGAATGGGTCCGAACCGCCAGGACAGCTGACCTGGAAGCAAACTTCCGTCAGCCGATCGCGGATGTCGTATGCATACGTCGTCGTTCCGGGTGCGTTTCCGTCGCGTACGACCTGCGTTGGGTTGCCAACCGGATCGAGCGTGGAGCTGAAGTCAGCGAGGACTGAGGTTCCCTTGGCGCTCTTCACGCGCGTGAGGCGGCCAGCGCGGTCGTACGTCCGTTCCTCGACGTAGCCGTTCCCGCTCGGCAGCGTCGTCTGCGTCAGATGGGCAGCGGCGTCGTAGGCGTACGTCGTCGTCTGGCCACCGGTCACGACTGTCGCTAACCGCGAATCATCGTCGTACGCGTAGTCGACGACGGTCGAGTCCGGATACGTCCGCCGCGTGATATCGCCGACGAGGTCGTAGGCGTAGGCGAACGTGTCGGTTCCGCGTGTGACTTGCGTGAGGCGGTTGACACTGTCGTAGCTATAGGTTTGAGTGCCGGCGTCGGTCATCTGCGTGCGGTTTCCGACGGCGTCGTAGCTTTAGGTCACGTTCGGAGTCGCGTCTGAGTAGTCGATCCCGGTCAGGCGGCCGGCGTGGTCATAGCTGTAGGTGGTCGTTCCGTCGCCCGCCGTCGGGGTCGAGTTGCCGTTCGCGTCAGTGACCTGCGTGCGGTTGCCGGCGGCGTCGTAGCCGTACGTCCACTGCCGGTTGAGCGGCAGCGTCATCGTCGTCAGCCGGTTGGCCGCGTCGTAGGCGTACGTGGTCTGGTGCGTGTTGGGATCCGTGCGGCTTGTCAGGTTGCCGGCGGGGTCGTAGGCATACATCGTCGCCGCGCCCCCGGGAGCGGTCACCGTTGTGAGCAGGTTGCGGCCGTTGTAGGCGTAGCTCGTCGTGTGGTTGTTCGCATCCTTTGCCGTTAGCTTGTTGCCGACGGGGTCGTAGGTGTAGGTGGTCGTGTTGCCGAGCGGATCGGTCTCAGTCAGCAGACGACCGGCAGCGTCGTAGGTGAACGTCGTCGCGTAGTCGTCCGGGTTCGCGCCCGTGACGTTGCCCCGCGGCTCCACCTCCTTGATCGGGTTGCCGCTGACGTCGTAGCTGTAGGTGGTCTTGTTGCCGAGCGGCGTCGTCACGCTCGCAAGCCGGTTGTTCGCGTCGTAGGTGTAGGTCGTCGTCTTGTTGAGCGGGTTCCTCTCCGTGAGCTTGTTGCCGACGGCGTCGTAGGTGTAGGTGGTGACGCCGGTGTCCGGCGTCGTGATCGTCAGGACGCGGTTGGCGGCGTCGTAGGTGTAGCTCGTCGTCTTGTTGTTGGCGTCGGTGACGGAGGTCTGGTTGCCGGCGTTGTCGTAGGCGTAGGTGGTGACGTGCCCAAGCGGGGTCGTCTCGGTCAGCGTCCGGCCGACACCGTCGTAGGTGTACGTCCATTTGAACTGGTTCGGGTCGGCGCCCTGGACGTTGCCGCGCGGGTCGACGCGCGCGGTCATGCGTCCGGCGGCATCGTAGGTGTACGTCGTCTTGCTGCCGAGCGCGTCCGTCTCGGATTCGAGGTTGCCGTTCGCGTCGTAGGTGTAGGTGGTCGTGTTGTTGCGGCCGTCCTTGAAGCTCGTCACCTGCCCAGAGGCGTTGTAGGTGTAGGTGGCGACGGTGACGCCGTCCTGGACGACCGTGGTGTTGTTGCCGTTTCCGTCGTAGCCGTAGCTCGTCAACTTGCCGCGCGCGTCGGTGACGCTGGTGACGTTGTTCTGCGCGTCGTAGACGAGCGTCTTCAGCGGACTGCCCATCGAGGCGGGGCCGGTGGCGGTGAGCAGGTTGCCCTTCGTGTCGTAGGTCATCGAGGTCGTCTTCGCGTCCGGCCCGATCACGCTCGAGGTATTGAGGTCGGCGGTGGTGGCGAACTGCGTCTCCTTCGCCGTCGCGTCGATCTCCTTCTGCAGCACGTTGTTCGCGTAGACGTCCTTCCAGACGTTGGTGCGCGCATCCGTGATCGTCTGCGTCTGCGTGCTCGTGTCCCAGGCGAAGCTGGTCTTGTTGTTCAAGGCGTCGTACTGCTCGACGACGCGACCGTCCGAGCCGTAAACGTTGCGAAACGCGGTGTTGGAGAGCGGGTCGATCTCCTTCTCGAGGAAGCCGTACTGCTCGTAGGTGTAGGTCCACACCTTGCCCGCCGCGTCGGTGACCGAGGTGAGGCGGCCGCTCGTGTAGCCGTAGCTCACCGTCCGCGGGCCCGGCACCGAGACCTGGGTGAGCAGGCCGGAGCCGTCGTAGGAGAGCGTGACCTGGCGGTTGGCGGCGTCGGTGATCGTCGAGAGGCGGCCGCTGCCGTCGTAGGCGAAGCTGAGTCCCTTGTCGTTTCGGTCCTTGAGCGAGGTGAGCTTGCCGGCGGTGTCGAAGCGGTAGTGGAGCTGGTCGTAGGTGACGAGCTCGTACCCGCCCTGGATCGTCGTCAGGGTGGCGCGCCCGCCCGCGGCGGCGGTGAAGGAGCCGTCGGCGTTCTTCGCGAACTCGAGCTGCTGGCCGCTGCCGGCGCGGGCGGTCACGTCTCCCCCCGTCTTGAGCGTCAGGGAGGCGTTGTAGCTGTGCGTCCAACCCTGCCCGAGCGGACCGGAGAGCGCATCGATCGAGTTGTAGCTGCGCGTGAAGGCGAACGAGACGCCAGTCGCGGGCAAAGTGAGGTCGGTGACCTGGTGCGTGAAGCTGCCCGTTGCGGTGTTGATCGGCTCGGCCCGCACCCTTGTCGTGTTCACCGCGAACTCGCCGCGGCCGCCGTCGCCCCCGAGCGCTTGTCCGTCCGCCATCCCGGTGGCGCCGCGGAAGGGAAACATCTGAAACTCGTTCTTCTCGATCGCGATCTTGTCGTAGGCGCAGACCGTCGTCCCGACGCTGTACGAGCTGGCCGAGATCGGCCCGTCGGGCGGGTTTGTTTGCGAGGCGCTGTAGGCGACCTTGCCCGACGAGTTTTGGCCGGCGCCGAGGCACTCGCTCTTGTTCCAACGGAAGTCGACGCCCATGCCCCAGTAGTTGTTCTTCCACGCGGCCGTCCGCTTCGTGTTCAGGGTGTACAGCTGCTTGCCGAGGCTGTTGGAGACGGCGTTGTTGTAGATGTTGTTGCGCGTGCCGCGCGGCCAGCGGCTGACGTCGAGGCCCGCGTCGACGGTCAGCCGGACGCCGTCGCGGCCGTTGTCGCGCACCTCGCTGTCTGTGATCGAGGACTGCGAACCGCTGAAGGTCTGCGTGAGGTTGAACCAGAGCCCGTCCTCGGCGTTGTTGCGGATCGAGGAGTTGTCCTCGACCTTGACCCAGCCCGTGTTCACGGAGATGCCGTTGCCGTTACCGGAGAGCGTCGTCCGGCGTACGATCGCGCCGTTGGTCTCCTGCGTGCTGACGTAGATGCCGGAGCGCTGGTTGTTGTTGAAGGTCGAGTCTTCGACGGTAACGGTCGTGCCCGCGATCCCGACCCGGAGCGCGCCATAGCCAAAGTTGGCCGAGCCCCAGCCGCCGTAACGGACGTCCGCCCAGCGCAGCAGCGAGGCGCCATTGCCGGAGACGACATTGATGTTCGTCCACTGCCCGGGCTGACCAGTCGTCGCGTTGCCGTCGCCGTTCGTGTCGCCGCCGGCCGAGTCGTCCTGATAGGAGCTGAAAACGATGTGGTTTGAATTGGTGCCGACCGCCGACAGCGTCCCGTTCACCCGCAGCTCGCGCAGCGTGCCGTTGAACTTGACGATCACACCCGGCTCGATCGTCAGCGTCACCCCGGCCGCGACCGTCACGTTGCCGTCCAGCACATAGGGGCTGTTCGCGGCAGTCCAGGTCGTGTTCGAGGTGTACGTCGTTGTCGGGACGTGCGTCGCCGCATAGGCGGGGCCAGCGCTCGCGAGCAGCGACAGCACCATCGCAACGAGCACCAGACAGGTACCGACGGGTATACGGCGGCGCGCCGCGCTGCGAGACGTTGTCACCAGCGACACTCCTCTCCGCCGCAGGTGACGGGCCGCCCCGCCACGCCTCGGTTACGAATCGCGAGCGACCCTAATGCCCGCCTCGGACGTTGTCAAGAGGTCCCAAACGCATCGACTCGTGGACTCAAAGTGGCACACGTTGGGCAGAGCGTATGACAGATGAGCAACGACTGAGCCTCCCGCGCTGTCGCGATGATCGGTACCTGGTGAGCGCCGCCTCAGACGTTCGAGTCGAGCTCGGGGGAATTGGGCGGACTCGAACGTGCAAGAACTGTGCGTACCGTCGATGACCACCACCGGCGCCCGCCCTGCGAGGTTCGCACGCCGTCGGCGTCGAGCCCGCGCGCGATCTCGCCGAGGCTCTTCCCCTTCAGGTGCTCGTCGCGGATGCGCGCGACGACCTCGGGCGGAAGTGCTGCTTTGCGGCCCGGGCGCGCGGGCGGCAGCGCCTCTGCCTGCGCCTTCTGCCTCCGAGCCGCCACGAAACGCTCGAGCTCGTCGACGGGGATGAGGCGCGTGCCCCAGACCATCCGAAGCGTCTCGATGAAGGGGAGGACGCGCCGGTTGAAGGTCGAGGTGCTGATGCCGAGGGCTCCGGCCGCCTGCCGCCGGGTGTAGGCGAGCCGCTCCACCTGGGCCGCCCCGCGGACGACCACGCGTCCGTCGCCTGCGCCGCGCGCCGACGGCGCGTGGCGCTGCGCTTTCTCCCTTCGGCGCCGGTGCCGGCGGCGTGCCATGCGGACACCATACACCAACTATGACCCGTATTGGCATCTTGATGCATTTGTGTCTCGCCCGCTATCGAGGTGAGTAGTTGGTGTATGCGCTCGTGTCTCGAGACGGGCGACCGGTGCGGTCCTCAGCGCTCGATGGTGAGGCGGCGATGCGGGGCGCGTTGACGTTCGAGCTCCATCAGTCGGCGGAGTCGTAGGAGGCGTTCGGCGTCCAGCTTGCGGTCGCTGGCTTCGAGCATGCGGACGCAGTCGACAACCGAGGCGACGGCGGGCCGGGCGCCGCGGCCCAGGTTCTCGCGAAAGGAACGGACCCGAATGTCGTCGTAGCCGCGCGTCCCCCAGGGAGTCGGCACGATCCTCAGCTCGCCGGCGCGCGTACGCGCTTCGATCGGCTCCGACGAGGCCAGGCTTGCCGCGTCGATGGGCCTCCGATCCGGCGCTCTCGCGCCGAGCTCATCGAGCGCCTGCCCGAGGCGGCGCAGGTTCTCCTCGCGCAGCGAGGGGACGATGTCGAGGCCGTCGGTGGTCTCGGCGCTGCCGTGCACGACGCGCGCGAAGCCGCCGACAACGACATAGCTGACCCGCTCGCGATCGAGCGCCTCGAAGAGCGCGTACGGGTCGAACGCGGGTCGCCTGCTCATTCGCCCCCGCCGAGCCGCTCGAGCAGCGCCTGCACCCGCTGCTGCGGCGCCTGAGGCAGGCTCTCCCCCAGCTCCGAATCCAGCGCCGGCGTTTCTTCTTGCTCGGCGATCTCGATCCTGAGCGAGAAGCCGCAGGCCTCCACGACAGAGCGTAGGTTCTCGAAGCTCGGCTCCTGCCCTCCTGTCTCCCAGCGTGCGACCTGCGCGCGGTCCCGGCCGAGCCGCTCCGCCAACTCGGTTTGCGTCAGCCCGGCCTTCAGCCGCGCCTCCCGGATGATCTGTGCTCCGGTCACCGACCGACGGATTCTACCTGCGTGTTGACAGAGACGCGCGTGATTGATAGGTTACCCCTTCCAGTGGAAGGATCGCCGCAGCAGCTCTCGCTCTCGCTGTTCGAGCCCGAGCCGGGCGAAGGTCGGTGCCAGAGCCCCCGCCTCGAGGACCCTCGGCGCCGGCTGCGGCGCGGTGTCGTCTCTGGTCGCTCCGTGGCGCCGCCAGTCCAAGTCAACACAGACGACGAGCCGCGTGCCACGTCGCCGGCGTCCGCGCTGCTAACGACACGGGAGGCGGCGGACCTGCTTCACGTCCACCCGCGCACCGTCCAGCGCTTGGTCGAACGCGGCGAACTGGAGGTCGTCCACCTCGGCGCTGCCGTCCGCTTCGACCCGACCGACGTAGCCGATCTGACCTCTCGGCAGAAACAGCGCGCAGTCGCGAAGACGTCCTCGCACGTCGACGCCATTCGGCCGAGCCGCGCCGTCCGCGTCTCGTTCGCCGACCGGCTACGGTCGCAGCAGCATGAGCATCGAGCGGATCAGGCGTAGCGACAGCCGGACCGTCTACGTCGTTCGGTGGTACGAGAGCGGGCGCGGCAGCACGAAACGGAAGCGGACGTTCGACCGGCGGCGCGACGCCGAGCTGTTCGAGGCTTCGATCCGACGGGCGCGCCAGCTCGGCCAGCTCGCCTCGGAGGTGATCGGCTCGAACGCGACGCTCGAGGAGTTCCTCGTCGAGTGGTGGGACACCTACGCCGCCACTCATCTGCGCCCGAACACGCTCGCGACCTACACGACTCTGCTCGACAAGTGGATCGTTCCCTACCTCGGCCGCAAGCGTCTCCGCGAGATCACCCGCGAGACAATCGACAACTACTCCGCTCGCCTCCGCGTCGACGGCGCCGGCGCTCCGACGATCAACCGAGCGTTGGGAGTGCTGCAGGGCGTCTTCCACCGCGCGGTCGAGTGGCGACGGCTCGCGTGGAACCCGGTCGTCGGCGTGCGTCGTGTCGCACACAGTCGCGCCGAGACAATCGACGCCCGCACACCGGAGACGGTCGAGGCGATCCGCGCCCGGCTCGACCCACAGAACGCCGCGCTCGTCAGCGTGCTCGCCTACGAGGGTCTGCGGCCGGCAGAGGCCTATGCCCTCGTGTGGGGCGACGTGATCGACGAGCGCGGCCGCCCACGCCAGCGCCTGCGCGTCGAGCGCGCGATCTCCGGCGACGAGGTTTCGACGACGAAGTCGCAGCGCGGCCGCGAGCCAGATCTGTTCAAGCCGGTCGCACGCGAGCTCGTCGAGCTACACCTTGCCGGCGGTCGACCCGATCCCGGCACGCTCGTCTTCCCCGATAGCCAAGGCGGCCACCTACGCCGGCAGAACTGGCGCCGGCGTGTCTGGATCCCCGCGCTCGAGCGCGCCGGCGTGGCGTACTTCCGCAGCTACGACCTACGCCACACCTGCGCCACGCTGCTCCTCTACGAGGGGCGCACCATCAACGAGGTCGCTGAGCACCTCGGCCATACCGACCCTGGTTTCACCGCCCGCACATACGCACACGTCATGCGCGACGCCTCGCGCCGGCGGCGCATCACGATCAGTGAAGCGATCCGGACCGGACGTGCCGCCGCCAGTCGTAGACCCCTGGTAGACCCCTCCGGTGCCGAGGCGGCAATTCGCGCACGCCGCTCCGGAAAGAAATCCCTGCAAACCGGGAGAGCCGACGCCCGGACTCGAACCGGGGACCCCTTCATTACGAGTGAAGGAGCAGCGACGGCGCGGGTCCTCCTCTGCCGCACCCTGCCGCACCGTTGAGTGCGCCGCCTCGACCGCGAGCGACGGCGGCGAACATCGCAGGGCAACGTCGTGTGCGCGAGGTGTGCGCGTCGAAGTCTGATTCACGTCGGAGTCGGGCCTCGGAGTTTTGGGCCCATGGGAAAAGCGCGGTCTAGCGGCGCATGCCGTCACCGAGCAGCTTGGGCACGCCACCGACGGCGCTCTTGCGACCGGGGCTCTACGGCCACGGCTTGCCCGATGAGGTCGCCGGCGCCGGCCGGCGGCACCGGTGGAAGCAGCACCCCGGACCAGACGGCCCTGTTCGGTGCGTTCGAGGATGCGCAGGAGTGCGCGAGGGGCGGCGGCCGCATGCTATGGACGGGCTCGTGGTACACCTGCCGCGACTGCGGTAGCAACACTGCCTGTTTCGTAGCGTTACCGAAACAGAGCCTCGAGCTCGGCCTGCGGAACGAACCCGACGACCG
>WNFV01011900.1_pt1 | contig 14271 bp, 11 predicted proteins | sample 5400101 | NCBI WGS metagenome assembly WNFV01 (sample SAMN13153361, study PRJNA577476) | soil metagenome | isolation source: 115 cm soil or saprolite under grassland replicate 1 | place: USA:California | collected 2016-06-15 | reverse complement strand
CCAGCACTAACAGTTTTATAACAGTTACTTTTCCAACGCTTTCAAACAATCTTCAAGGCGCCCAATACACTCGCGCAACACTCGCCTTTGACAGCAACGGATCAACATCGATTCCGGTAGCAATCACCGCGCCCGACCCCAATCGTCTAGTGGCCGAGGTTACCGGTTTTGGCCCCCGCAATGCTAAAAAGCAATTGCGGATGTTGCTTAGCAGATTCGCTTTCGACATAACGACGCCAAGTGCCATTACGATTCGTAGCGCCGACGACAATGCTCAACTCATATTCAACGCCGGCAACAGCGCCAGATATATTTACGACGGAAATGACAATGCGGGCGGGGCGGATCTTTCGGCATTTGCCGTCACCGGAGCTGCTGATAAAACTTATCTTGATAGCCTCCTTCTTCCCGCTTCTCAAGTTTTTGGGAAACCCTCCGGTGTCCAGAAGGTAGCCATTTCTGATTTGCCTACCTGGTTACAAACCGCAAATGCAGCACGTGCCTTTGTCAATGACATGCGGGTCGCTGCCCAAAACGAGAATCGTTACTTTACCCCTTCGACACCACCCACCAGCTTCGGCACTTCATCAAATCCGGTCCTAACCTTCATTGACGGTGACACAGATCTACCTCTAGCGGGAGGCGCAGGTCTTTTGATTGTCACCGGTACGTTAACACTTAATGGATCCTCGGCTTACAGCGGTCTGATTCTCGTGCTCGGTGGCGGCAATCTGGTCCGGGACGGCGGTGGTAATGGCAATAGTTTTGGAGCAGCAATGGTCGCGCGTTTTGGAAACAGCGGAAATTTTCTTGCACCGATTTTTAATAGTAGCGGCAGTGGCACCTCAACGATTCAATATGATTCGGAATGGGTGCGCAAGGCACTTTCCTCAACCGGTCCGCGAGTGACGGCTGTTGGTGAATTCTGATCGCACTATCTGATTTGTTTGGAGAATCCACGTGACGCTGCGTAAGAAAATACTCGAAAAATTTGGCGGGCGAGAGTTGGACGATTCAGCCTTCCGTTCCCAAACCCATTACGAATTCGGCATGAAAATGTCAGGCAAGGGTCGCCATGATCAAGCACTGGCAGAATTCAATCAGTCGATAAAGCTCAACCCTCAATTCGCTGAGGCCTACGTTGGACTTGGTTCCGCATTTTCCAGTCTGGGCCGACTTAACGAAGCAATTGAAGCCTATTCAGAAGCCCTCAGACTTCGTCCTGATTACGTGGAAGCCTATAGCAATCTCGGTCTTGCTTATGATCGCTCGGGCAATTTCATTAAGGCGCTGGCGATGTACACAAAAGCTATTCGATATAAGCCGGGTGATGTCGACTTGCGCAGAAATCTTGGCTTGGCTTATTTCAACATCGGAAGTTATTCCCTGGCGATAAAGTCGTATCAGCACGCTATTGAACTCAACCCCGCTGATGGCCAGGCTCATTACTATTTAGGTCTTGTTCATCTTGATTTGGAAGATAAAGACTCAGCGATGGAAGAGCAAGAGAAACTAAAAGAACTCGGCCATGATGACCTTGCATCTCTATTACTTGATGACGTGCAGAGGCAGACGTGGAGAGTGGCGCCCGGCACTGAGCCGGCGACAAAGCCTCGCGCGGGCGATTAGCGCTGCAAAGCACGCGCGCATGAGTGAACCGTGAACTTCAATTCAATTAACTCAGACACAGATTTCATACAAATGAAAGCCTCATTCACACAAAGAGAAGCACGCATAGCGGCAGGTTTTTCTGTATTTGAATTGCTGATCGTGGTCGCGATGATTTCGGTGCTCACTGGTTTCGCGTTGATTCAAATCACGCGCGCTCGTCAGGTAATGACAAGGGCAAACGCTGCGCGCCAACTGTCGGCATTTTTGGAGAAAGCACGCGTCGACTCGGTACGTCGGCGTCCGACGACCAACGCCCAGATGGCACAAGTTTCCCTCCTTGATGCAACTTCCTATTCAGTAGGAATTGATTTGAATGGCGATGGAACGCTCGATGCACCTCAGGTAATCAGATTGCCGGCCGGCGCAAATCTCCAGTTTGACCTACCCTATCCCCGAACGATCTATTTCAATTGGCGTGGTTGGACAGTCGACGCAGCCGGCAACATCGCGAACCCTTCCTTCGTGAACATCTCTTCTCCGAACTATGGGTCCACCGGAATTGACTTAACTTCCGCTGGACAACCGACATTTGATGGCCCACCGCCGAGCTCCGCCGTCATAAATTCTGCCGCGCCGACGCCAAGTTTTCGAAACAATACTCAAGTTCCATGAATCAGACTCTTACTGCAAAAATTAACCGCGGCAGTGCCCTTAGCCCATCGAGTGGCGGGTGGATTCCGCCCACGGAAGAAAGAAGCTCCATCACTGAACAGTCGGGCTTCACACTGCTCGAGGCCGTTATTGCGCTGCTAATAATGCTAATCGTCGCCTTAGGTTCGGCGAGCTTGTTTTCCTTTTCAATTTATAACAACTCTGGCGGAACTGATCGCGCTACGAGTCTCGCAATCGCACAGCAAGCCCTGGAGCGCTTGCGTAGTGCACAGTTCAATTCAACTACTACCGATGCCGTTTTGAATGGCGGCACGACACCGCAGACCGGCATAGTGCGCGATGGCCGGCAGTTTACGCTAACTGTTGCCGTAGACGACAACCCTTCTACCCAGGCAATTGACGTCAATACGGCAACGAACCTTAAGGGTATTACGGTGACGGTAGTGCCGCAGAGTATTGGAAGGGGCTGGGCCTTCGGCGCTGGTGGAACAATCACCTTGATTACGCAGCGCTCCAGAAGTGATCGGTGAATCGAACTAAGGACTGAACCGTAGATGCTAAATAGACGAATACAGCTAAACGTACAGCCAGAAGCGGGATTTTCCATGCTCGAGTTGTTGATAGCGATGACTATCACGCTTGCAATGATGACAGCCGCCAGCACCCTGCTAGCTACTTCGTTACGCACGCGAACTCGGGAAAATCTGCGCTCTGATGCTTTGGCGTCAGCCCAGCGAGCACTAAATATCATGTCTCGTGAGATTGGAAACGCAGGATACGGACTAACCGATAATGGAATAGTTGTAGCCGATTCGACTACCGATTCGATTCGGATACGCGCCAATCTCAACAATGATGCAAGTTTGGCCCAAACCGATGAGGATGTTCGTTTCATCTTTCAATTGGCAAACAGGGCAATCGTTCGTTTCGACAATTTTGCCGCGACCAATGGAACCACCGTTCTGGCCAGCAACATCACCGGACTAACCTTGACCTATCTGAACACAGCCGGCGGGCCCGCCACCGCCGCTACTGCTGAGAGAATAAGAATTAACGTTAGCGTAAATCTGCCGGCCGGCCCCGAACAGCCCGCATCAGTTGTGGGACTAGAGTCCGATGTGGCCCTAAGAAACGCGCCCAACACTTTGCAGCAGTTTTAACAAGGGAATTATTGAGATGCTAACAATAGTTTCGCAGGACAACGGAAACGGTAGAGGAGAGCGCGGAGCGGCGCTCATCACCACGTTGCTGATATCGGCGCTTCTTTTAACAGCCGGAGGAATGTTGATTCTAACAACTTCCATGTCGGCAACTAACACTGTGGATGCAGCTGCTGAGATGCAGGCGTATTACGGCGCAGAAGCCGGGCTCCAGGCAACGTTGAATGTGATGCGTGGCAATGTCCTGCCTAATCCACTCTTTGTGGCCAATCCAGTGGGTGGCGTGGCTCCGGAAAACAGGATTGACTTTACTAAAGCTCTCAAGGCAGCCACGTCTAATCTTGCAGGAGATCCGACGACAGCTGGCTTCCCTGTACGGCTTTCACGCTGGCTTTCCTACAATTACCGGCCAACCGGATCGACATATGACAATCGCGTTGGCATAAGTCCCGGCTATAACCCGTTTAATGGAGTGGCCTACGATATCCAGTTGATCGATCCGGACGGAACGGACCTTCTAGTCGCTAAGCCTGTGCGAATGATTGTAAAGTCAACCGGATATGGACCACGCGGCGCAAGAAAAACGCTGTCAATGATGTTGCATGCCAATGGGCTGGATATCGAGGTGCCGGCCGCACTCGTTCTTCGTGGTCATGATGACGTGACCACGGACCTCACGATCGATTTGGGAAGCAGCGCGGCCAAAACCTATTCCGGCGCCGATAACGCTGGGCTGGTAACACCCGCAAAGCCGGCACTGGCAGTTTGTGGCCATGACGTCGATACAGTTCAGGCAGCTTACGCCGGCAAACCCGGTTCACTTTCTAATCCCAAACTTGAAGCGTTGGCTTTGCCAACCGATCCCCCGCCAAGTGGTATACAGACAGCTCCCACGCCATGGTTTCTTAAGACCGCTGACAATGCTCGCGCGTTTCTCGTTCAAGCTGAGACACTCGCAAATTCATGTTCTGCGCCCGGCTCTCCCTGTCCTAAGCGCGGCGTTGTCCTCAGTTCTCTGAGCGGCTATGCCGGAACGGCCGCGGCGCCGCAGTTTACAATTGTCAAAGGCGACTGCAATCTGGACGGCGGAGCAGGCCTTCTAATTGTAACCGGCACGCTTTACTTCAACGGTCCTGGGCCAAATTTCAATGGGATCATCCTGGTACTCGGTCAGGGCAGACTGCTGAAGCAAGGCGGCGGCAATCGTGACATATTAGGCTCCATAATGATTGCCCGCTTTGGTGCAACCGGAGGATTTTTGGCTCCAACATTCGACTATGGCGATGGCGCCGGAACTTCAAACCTACAGTACGACTCCAGAAATGTATCGGATGCCACTATTATGCCGGGAGCAATTGTATTGGGTATTGCTGAGAAAGCCCCTCTGTAATGAGCGGCTTAAGAGAACAAGCAAACAATTTACAGCGAACGCGAACTGACGACTGAGGTCGCACCAGCAAACGTTGAAACGGCGCGGATGGTTGATACCATTCGCGCCTTTTTTATTTGCCTTACCGCCGCCTATTTTCGGGCGCGGTTTGCATCGCGGCCGCAATGGCCTCGTGCGCCTACTCCCTTTTGCGCACTATCAAGCATACCTGTTGTACAATTCCTGTCGTTGCCGCAAGACCTTAGACCTACGACAATGCCGGACATCCTACTCGTTGAAGACAAAGACAGCTTACGCCGCGTTTTGCGTTTGACTCTGGAGAATGCAGGCTACACTGTCACCGAAGCTGCCGATGCGCGCGCCGCTTTGAATGAAATCGCCGGCGGTCCACACAAGTTAGTCCTCACCGACCTACGTATGCCAAATGGTTCCGGCCTCGATGTTTTACGTGCGGCGCGGGCTGCTGATGGAAATATTCCTGTCATTGTCATGACTGCCTTTGGGTCGATCGATGAAGCGGTGCAGGCAATGAAGGACGGCGCTCACGATTTTCTACAAAAGCCGGTCGACTCCAATCATCTCCTTCTAATCGTCGAGCGCACGCTCGCGCAAGAAAGATTACGAACTGAAAACATACTGCTGAAGGAAGAGTGGTCGCGGCGCTATGGGTTTCCGCGCATCATCGGAGAATCGGAAACAATCAAACGAGTTGTTGCCGAAACTCAGCGCGTGGCGCAAACGGAAGCCACTGTGTTGTTGCTTGGTGAGTCGGGTACCGGTAAAGAGCTTTTTGCGCGCGCGATCCATCATCTTTCGGGCCGCCGCGACAAGCCTTTCGTCGCCATTAACTGCGCTGCTATTCCGGAGACGCTCATTGAGAATGAATTGTTTGGCCACGAACGCGGCGCCTTTACCGGCGCGGGCGACCGACGCCTGGGAAAGTTTGAACTCGCCTCGAGTGGTACGGTCTTTCTCGACGAGATCGGCGAGCTGCCGCTCACCGTGCAGGGAAAGTTATTGCGCGTAATCGAGGAGAAGATAGTTGACCGCATTGGGGGGCGCGCGCCCGTACCGGTTGACGTTCGCGTTGTGGCCGCCACAAATCGGGACTTGAAAACAGCAGTAGAACGTGGAGAATTTCGACGCGATCTTTTTTTCCGTCTGGCGGTGTTTCCACTTGAGATTCCCCCGCTGCGCGAACGCGAAAGCGATATCGTTATGCTGGCGAAACACTTCGCCGCCGAGCTCGGTAAAGAATTACGCGGCCGCGAGGCTGAATTAAGTGATGAAGCTTTGGCCGCATTGCGTGCACACCGTTGGCCAGGCAATGTGCGTGAGCTGGAAAATGCGATCGAGCGCGCTTGCATTCTATCCGATACAATGATCCTCGAACCAAACGATCTGGGCTTGGCCACCACTACTCACAACAATGCCGAAGTGTTGAAGTTGTTTGACCTTACCGGCAGCCTTTCCGAAGCCGCCCAGCGCGCCTTGCGCCTCGTGGAGCGTCAGAAGATTCTGGAAACTCTCGCGGCAAACGACGGTAACAAGATGCAAACGGCAGAAGATCTCGGCGTCAGTTATAAAACCCTGCTCACGAAAATTAAGGACTACGATCTCTGATATAGATGAACGATCTTCCCAATGACGATCCTGCCGAAGATGGCCCTTCCAGCGACGAGCCTTTAACCAACGGGCTTCCCCACTACGAGTCTTTTCCATTTCCTGGACCGGAAATACACGCGGTTCCAGGCGAAGTTCATGATGAGGCGAGCATGATCGCCGGTGAAACAATGGACCAGGTGGGCGCGGTGGTAGGTGATTCTGCTGCGGCAACTCCACCAAAAACGGGCGAGGACACGGGGCGCTCTGCCTTTTTGGTGGGCGCCGGCATCTTGATAAGTCGGATTGTCGGCTTGGTCCGCCAAAGAGTTTTCGCTCACTACTTCGGTCTTTCCGCCGCCGGCGATGCGTTCAGCGCCGCGTTCCGTATTCCCAACTTCCTGCAGAACATTTTCGGTGAGGGCGCCCTGTCCGCATCGTTTATACCTGTCTACGCAAAGCTGCTGGCGCACGACGATGAAGAAGAAGCAGCCCACGTCGCTAACGCAGTACTGGGCATGCTTGCCTTAGTTACCTCTCTGATTGTAATTACCGGAGTTCTTGCTACACCCTACATCATTGATGCCATTGCCCCTGGCTTTCAGGGAGAAACGAGGGAGTTAACGATTCGTCTGGTTAGAATTCTCTTCCCAGGGGCAGGTCTGTTAGTGCTCTCGGCCTGGTGTTTGGGCGTACTCAATAGCCACCATCGTTTCTTCATCTCCTACACTGCACCGGTTGTTTGGAATGTCGCCATCATCGGAGCCCTGCTCATGTATGGCGGACGTGTCGACCAGTTTCCTTTGGCCGAATACGCCGCCTGGGGCTCGGTGCTGGGTAGTGCTCTGCAATTCGGTGTTCAGTTACCCACTGTATTGCGACTGGTGCGACGACTGCGACCGACTCTCGACATTGCGAGTGAGCATGTCAAGACTGTAATTCGAAACTTCTTTCCTGTTTTCATGAGCCGCGGCGTCGTACAGATTAGCGCTTTTGTCGATGCCATACTCGCGAGTTTTCTTCCCACCGGTTCAGTAAACGCGCTGATGTATGCCCAGAGTCTCTACACGCTTCCAGTCAGTTTATTCGGGATGTCAGTCTCAGCTGCAGAGCTTCCGGCAATGTCGCGCGCAATCGGCACGCCGGATGCGGTGGCCGAGGTATTACGATATCGACTAGACGAGGGTCTGCGCCGCATTGCCTTCTTTATCGTTCCGTCGTCAATGGCCTTCCTTGCTTTGGGTGATGTGATCGCCGCCGTTCTTTATCAGACCGGAAAGTTTACACACACGGACGCAAACTACGTTTGGGCGATCCTCGCAGGATCGACTATCGGGTTGCTGGCCTCTACCCTCGGCCGGCTTTATTCATCAACTTACTACGCGCTCCACGACACGCGTACCCCACTCACCTATGCAATCGTTCGCGTAACACTAACAACGGTGCTTGGCTACCTCTGCGCTCTACCGCTGCCGCGCTTACTGGGAATTGATCCGAAATGGGGAGTTGCCGGATTGACAGCCTCGGCGGGTATTGCTGGTTGGGTCGAGTTTTCGTTGCTACGACACACCTTGAATCGACGGATCGGTCGCACGGGATTATCGTTACCCTATGTCCTTAAGCTTTGGGCTTCCGCACTGATTGCTGCCTGCCTCGGGTGGACTTGCAAATCGTGGCTAAGCAGCCTGCATCCCATACCTTTAGCGGCTGTGGTATTGGGAAGCTATGGCATCATCTATTTCGCGGTGAGCTTCGCGCTAGGTGTACCGGAAGCCCGTGAGGTAATCGGCCGGGTCACGCGACCGTTCAAGCTTTAGAAATAGAACGGTGCCTTTCCATCTCTCGGGTCAGAACTTGAGTAGCCTCTTGGAAATCTCCTTCAATTGAATATTTTCAACAGGTGTTGGAAATCAAAGCGTGTTCTCGGCCGGGCGATAGGCGAAGCTTTACTCGGTTGCGGTGTTGCTTCAGAAAGAGATGAGCCGTTTTGACGGTCACAAATGAACAGTTGACCAGGAAAGCCAGGAGGATCGTTAATGAAACGCAGGCTACTCTTGAATTTTGCGGTAGTAGCCGCTGTGATGGCTTTAAGCGCGACAGCCCGAGCCGATACTTTCACTTTTACCGGGATAAACACCGGTGTAACCGGGACTGTGAACATTACACAGCTAAGCGACAACTTGCTTACAGTAACCCTCACCAATACCTCCACAGGCGCTGTGACGGGTAAGATAACCAGCATAGGCTTTAATCTCCCGGGCAGCGGAGGCGGTAGTTTCACGTTAGTGAGCGCCACAAATCCGAATTACAGGCTTGAAACTGGTGTAGGTGGTAGCGCAGGCGGCATTGCTACTACTTTTGAGCTCGCTCTACTCACAGGACCTAGCTTTGACGGTGCGGTAATCCCAATAGCGGTATTATCGAGGGCGCGAGTGCTACGTTCTCAATCTCCGGGGATTTCTCCGGCCTCAGTCAGCAATTGCTCGCGCAGGGAATATTCCTTCGCTTTCAGGATGTGAACGCAGGCGGTGGAAGCGATGTTGCGATCTGCGCCGGCTGCACTCCGACTCCTGAGGTTCCCGAACCGGCGAGCATGGTTTTACTGGGCACTGGTCTGGCAGGATTCGCGGGCGCAATCCGAAAACGCCGGAAAGCTGCTAACTCCCAATAACGAAAACCTTCTCGGGCTTTTTTCTCAAATATTTTTCGAAACTTTCTGGAGACTCCCATCGATTGATTCTTTACTTGGTTATCCTGGAAAAACGGACGGTTAGCGCAGCGGCAAAGGCGGGGGCGGCCTCGAGGCCGCTATTTTTGTTTTTCGCCCTTTATTATCCATTCTGGAACGTCTTTTTTGATGTTCCTAACCGCGCTTCTTCTCATGTTTAGGCATTGACCCCCTAACGTCCCGTCCTTATCATCCAAGCGTGCAGCCCGTTATTTCAGCCGAACAAATGCGTGAGATTGACCGCCTCACCACTCGCGATTATCAGACCTCCTCCCTTTTATTGATGCAAGCGGCAGCGGAAGCCTGTTTCAAGGCAATAGCCACGCATTTCACGGGCGATCTTGCGGGTAAGAAGGCGCAGATACTCTGCGGACCGGGAAACAACGGTGGCGATGGCGCTGCTCTCGCGCTGCAACTTTCTCGCGCTGGTATCCATGCTGACGTCGTTTTGTTTGGAATGGTATCAGATTCTAAAGGCGACGCACGCACTAATTTCGAAATCGTTCGCCGCCTGGCCAGTTTCGAAGCCTCCGGCGATCGCCCCTCGGCTTTGAGTTTTGTGGAGTGTGGCAGTCTCGCGGATTGGGAAAAACTGGCGCAGCCGCGCCGCACTTACGACGTTATTGTCGACGCGCTCTTCGGAACCGGCCTCAGCCGACCACTCGACGGAATTTTCCAACAGGTCGTGCAACATCTGAACATGACGCGACAAGCTCGCGAGAGATCATCTACTCGACGGCCATTGATTGTGTCTGTCGACCTGCCGTCAGGACTTAATGCCGATTTGGCGAAACCAATCGGAGAAGCGGTACAGGCCGACCTAACGGTTGCATTCACCGCTCCGAAGCCTGCCAATGTTTTGCCGCCGGCGTCACACCTGAACGGCAAGTTGATTATCACAAACATTGGCTCGCCGCCGGCACTAATCGATGCCATGAATTCGAAACTCTTCGTTTCCGAGGAGAACGATGCCCACCGGTGGCTCATCAGCACACGCTATACGCCACATTCGTTCAAGAATACACATGGACACGCGCTGGTTATTGCCGGGTCGCGCGGGTACACGGGCGCTGCAGTCCTTTGTGGCAACTCTGCAATGCGTTCGGGAACGGGTTTGGTAACCATAGCCACGCCCGTTTCTGCACAAGCCGCAGTTGCTGCGGTTGTGATGCCTGAAGTTATGACGACTGCGCTTGCCGAAACTGATCGCGGCGCTGTCAGCGATGAAGCTATCCAACACGTAATGCAGTTAACTTCAAAAGCTAATGTTATCGCCATTGGACCAGGGCTGTCGGCTGAGGACGTGCGTACCCGTCGTTTTGTTTTCTCAGTAGTGAAGGAACGCCAGACTCCAGTGGTGATCGATGCTGATGCCTTGAATTGCCTCGCGAATTATTCCTCCAGAGGCTGGCCTGCAGAATTGCAGGGATCAGATGCGGCGCCGCTGGTCCTGACGCCTCATCCCGGCGAGATGCTGCGATTGTTGGGCACTACTGACAAGGCGACGCTCGAGGATCGCGTTGCTGTGGCGCGAGACTTTGCAACCAAATACAAGTTGATCCTTGTCCTCAAAGGCGCGCGCTCGTTAGTCGCCGCGCCTGATGGACGTGTGTTCATCAATCCAACAGGAAATGCTGGACTCGGCACCGCTGGCGCGGGCGACACCTTGACCGGCATTATCGCGGGATTCATCGCGCAGGCGAGCGCGGCTTTGAAAGAAACAGCTGATGTGATTACGGCTACAATTGCAGCTCTTTATTTAAGCGGCCTGGCCGGTGATTTTGCCGCTAGGGATTTAGGTATGCGCACCATGGTCGCCTCCGATATTCGTGATCACCTCAGTGAGGCTATCCGCTACCTAGACACTAAAGGCGAAATACCATAATAGACACTTGAACCGAAATAATGACCACGACCGCGCAACAGCTATCGAACCGCGAATGGCAGACATATAACGCTGAAGAGACATTCAATCTCGGCAAGCAAATTGGCGCACAACTCAGCGGCGGCGAAATCCTTTTACTTCATGGCCCGCTCGGTGCCGGCAAGACCATTTTTGTAAAGGGAGTAGCGGCAGCTCTCGACATCGATCCCGAAGAAGTAACGAGTCCCTCGTTTACCCTCGTAAATCCTCATGAAGGGCGACTACCGCTTTTCCACATCGATCTTTATCGCCTGGATGAAGGGGCCACTGCTGTTGATCTGGAGGAACTGCTGACAGATGAGCGCGCGGTTGTAGCAATCGAATGGGCTGAACGCCTTGATCGCTATCCGCTGCCGACGAATGTTTGGCACATCAGGATTGCGGGCGACGGTGAGGCTACTCGTAGCATATCAATCTCCGGGTGAAGCTTCGCCTTCAACATTAATCCAAAAACTGCATTCGTCTTGACTGATCCTCTGCAAGGGAATATAACCAAATCACGACTGTCTCACGTTGTCGCACAGAACCACTTCGAGAAAGGGCACAATTGTCTACCTACGTTGAAACGACTGCTAGTCGGCCTGAAGAACAGAGGGCCGATTTGTTTTCACTCCAGTCACTTGTGAAAGCACTTGAATCACTCAGTAGTGCGCCCAGCCTCGATCAGATTTACAACTGGCTGGAAACGGCGGAGATCTGTGCGGAAGAATTGCAACCTTATCTTGGATTCAAAGAAGGCAACTACTGGCGACATCGCGTTTATCGAAACGAGTTTGCAGAAATCCTGGTGTTATGTTGGCGTCCCGGCCAACGAACGCCGATTCATGATCATAATGGTTCCCACGGCGGGGTGAAGGTTTACCGTGGTATGTTATGGGAAACAACCTTCATTTATGACGCAACGGCAGGTTTGGGATACAAAAGTGCGCGCGAGTACGCTGCGGGTGCCGTCACCGGTTCAGATGTTCCGGATATCCATCAGCTCGGTAACCCGGATGTCAGCGGGCAGGATCTAATCACCATTCACGTCTATGCCCCACCGCTTGGAGTGCTGCATACTTACAAACCCGGCAGCGCGAAAATAGATCTGTACACGCCGGACGATACCGACAGCTGATCCGGTTGTAGATAACCGTTACTCTCTAACAAATGTCTCCAAACTCAGATTCCGTCCATCAGTTGTGATGGTAATAGTTCCACTCTGTCCGGTCGTGAGCACTTGCGCGCCGCTGGTTTTCCATCTTTCCACTACCTCCTTACTGGGGTGCCCAAAGATTGAAGTTTGACCAACAGAAATTACCGCGAAGCGTGCCTTGACAGCCGCTACAAGCGGCGGAGTGGAAGACGTCTTGCTGCCGTGATGCGCAACCTTAATAACATCGGCGCGCAGATTATTGTGAGCCTCCAGCATTGCGCTCTCACCTGCCGTTTCAATATCCCCGGTGAGCAGCAACGCACGCTCACCTAGTTGCAAACGAAGCACAATCGAATCGTTGTTGCGAGAGCCGGCGTTTGGGCTTGCTGAAGGTAACGGCCATAACACGCTCGCCGTTACCTGTCCAAACTGCAGCACATCTCCAGCGCCAATGATTCGAAAAGGAATATTTTGTTTGGATAGACTCTTTGAAAACCTGGAGTATTCGGGATCATGGCCAGGGGTTCGCGCAACGAGCGCCGCCCGCACTGAGAAATTCCGCGCTACATCATTTAAGCCATCAATGTGATCGGCATCGGCATGCGTGGCCAAAATGTAGTCGATATGATCCAGGCCTTGCCACCAGAGATATTCTGAAACTACGGATTCACCAATGCTCCGCGTTTCGGGCTCGAACCTCTCTTCACCGCCATTTTCAATATCGCCAGAAGCATTGTCCTTCAGAAAAGGACCGGGTCGTCCGCCGCCATCAATAAGCAGCGTAGTATTATCGGGGAAAATTACCAGCGCCGAATCACCCTGGCCGACGTCGAGGAAATCTACGCGCAGTTTTCCTTGCGAGCTACCGGCGCTGAACGGATGAAAAACGATAATTGCTATCGCGGAGAGTTGTGCGATCATCGCAAGCCATACAATTCTCCGCGGGACGTGCTTAACCTTTGCGCTCCTTTGCGTCTCCTTCGCGTTCTTAGCGGTTTCGGCTGTCCCCTCTTTTTTTCCCAAACGCAAAGAGCGCAAAGACGACGCAATTAAACGCAAAGCAAGTGGCGCGCGCATATTCTTCGACGTTGGACGATGCAGAGGCCTCCAACGCGAAAGCGAAAACGCAAGCATTGCAAACGGCAAATAATACAGAACGTAAACCAACCAGGCCCAGCCGGTATATTCAGGTAAACGAATCGAAGCCACGCCTACTTCTGCAAAAGGGTCCACGCTGTGAACCATCACCCAATTCAAAGTATTGGCAAAGCTGATTAAAGGTGCAGCAACTGCCGCACTCACCTGGGCGACCAATAGCGCGACCGCAGCGATGATCGCGACGAGCGCCAGCATCAGACTGACTCCGATATTGAGGAGGAATGAAGCGAACGACAGTCGATGAAAATAAACTACCAGGAAAGGGAGCAATGCCATCTGCACGCAGACGGAAACCGTGATCGCCCCAAACGAATATCGCAGTAAACGCTGAAGATGCAGGCGCTCTAGAGTCCGGGCTAAAGGTACTTTGAAAAGTTTATAGTTATAGTTAGCTCGCTCGAGCTCACGTTGCGCTTGGCGCTCACTCCAGAACAGGCACTCGCTAACACTGCGCAGCCACGGCGCGCACGCCGGCGGGTATGGTGTGTCGCGCGTCGGCCTCCACGAACCAACCGCCGCCATCTTTTCGAGCACTGGCCAGGCGAATATCACGATGGCGAGCACCGAAACAAAAGTCAGTTGAAAGGACGGATCCAAAAGATCGCTCGGACGCCATCCCAGCAATGCGAGCGCGGTCGCTCCAAGCGCGTTGAGAGAAGAGGCGCGACGCGAAACCAGCGGTGCCAATAGAACGACCGTAAACATCATGGCAGCTCGCACCACTGACGACTCGGCTCCGACCGCAAGCGAGTAGGCCCATAACACCGTGACTGCCAAGACGAATTGCAAGCCAGTGTTTTTTGTAAATCGCCTCGCGATTAGGAAAACAAGACCACCGAGAAAAGTGATGTGCAAGCCACTTATTACGAGCACGTGGAAGGTTCCGGCTTC
>WNFV01006960.1_pt1 | contig 14272 bp, 14 predicted proteins | sample 5400101 | NCBI WGS metagenome assembly WNFV01 (sample SAMN13153361, study PRJNA577476) | soil metagenome | isolation source: 115 cm soil or saprolite under grassland replicate 1 | place: USA:California | collected 2016-06-15 | reverse complement strand
GGTACCGGACCAGCGTGGGCGCCAACGTGCCACGCGGCTACTCGATCTCCCGCGCCGACGTGGCCCACGCCATGCTCCAGATGCTCAACGACCCAGCCACATTCCGACAGGCAGTCGGGATCGCGTACTGACCTCCACGTGTCCGTCACCCACCTGGACTGCAGGCGACCTGCATCCACACCGCACTGTGAGCTGAGCTGACGGCGCCGTAGGATTGTTGCTGTTGGTTCTGGGCGAATGCGACGTGACATGGACGACCTTGCGGGGAGCACAGGAGGAGCGGTGGTGGCGGGCAGGGCGGATTTCACGGCCGAGGAGTGGGCGGACCTTGGTACCGCGCTGATCTCCGCCGCGGAGCTGGTGAGCTTCTGCGACGGCAGCAGGTCCGGCATGGCCAGGGAGATGTCGAAAGTCCGCAGGACTCTAAAACATGCCAGAAGCCGACATCCCAGCCAGCTTGTGCGCGAGCTCGCCGACGAGCCTGGCCGCAGCGTCATCGACGCGCACATGTCGCCAGGTGAGGCTGAAGAGCCGGTCATGCGGGCACTGCGGGCCGCCGTCGCCGTGCTGTCGGGCAAGGCTCCGGAGGAACTGGAGGCGTACCGACGCTTCGTGGTCCACCTCGGGGAGGTGGCCGCCGAAGCCACCAGGTCGGGCGGCGTGTTCGGTCTGGGAGGGCAGCGGATCAGCTACGCGGAGGAGTCGACGCTCGACAGGATCCGCCAGGCCGTCGGCGCGTCATAGCACAAAGGAAGCTTGCGGTGCTGGCTGCGGCCAGCGGTTTGCGCACGTTGCCACCTCCTGGGTCTGGTCGTCGGGTGCCTGGCGCGCCAGTGGGCGGGCAGGTCAGGGTGGCTGGCGGAGCATGCCCGACAGCAGGGCGAGCAGCGCCTGTTCGGCGTCGGCTCGTGCGGCCTTGGGGTCGGCGGCGTGGGTGATCAGCAGGGCCGCCTCGATCACGGCGCTGAGCACGAGCTGGGCGAGCACCGGTACCGGTGCTGGCACCAGCTGCCCGTCGTGTGCGGCCGCCTGGAGGTTGTGGGTGATCACGCCGAGCCCGTGGTGGGCCTGGATCTGGCGCCAGGTCTGCCAGCCCAGCACCGCGGGCGCGTCGGTGAGCGCGATCTGTGCCACCTCGGGTCGCTGGCAGACGTCCAGGTAGCGGCCCAGCCCGACGACCATGCCGGTGGGCCGGTCGGGGGCGGCGGCGATGGCCGCGGCGATCTCGGTGGTCACCTCGCCCTCCAGTTCCTCGAACACGGCGCGGAACAGCTCCTGCTTGCCGGCGAAGTGGTGATACAGCGCGCCGCGGGTGACACCGGCCGCGGTGACGATCTCGGCGGCGGGCACGTGCGCGTAGCCGCGCTCGGCGAACAACCGTCGGGCGGTGGCGACCAGCGCGGCTCGGGTGGTCCGTGAGCGGTCCTGCTGGCTACGCGGTGGCATGGGCACGCGCGAAGTCGACCACCAGCCGGGCGAGCAGGTCCGGCTGGTCTTCGGGGACGAAGGTGTAGGAGTCGGGGACGGTCACCACGGTCGCGTGTGGGAGCAGAGCGGCCAGCCGGCGGGCCAGCGCGAGCGGGAACAGGCGGTCCTCGGCTGCCCAGGCCAGCAGCACCGGCTTGGTGAACTGTGGCAGTGCCCGCCCGGCGGCAAGGGTGTGGCGGCGGTGCACGCCGCGGAGGAACCGGCGCAGGTCTCCTCGCACGGCTGGGTCGCGTCGGCTGGGCAGCAGGTAGGAGTCCACGATGTCGGGTGGGATGGGCCGCTTGGCGACCCAGCCGAAGGTGAACGGCAGCCGCTGCAGTGCCCGCACCCGCAGCAGCTGCGCCAGCGCCCACATCGACCCTGGGATGCGTGCCAGCTTGGGGAGCGGAGCGAAGACCGGTGGGAAGAACCGCTCCAGGCTGTCGGATGGGGTGAGCACCACGCGGCCGACCCGCTCGGGGTGCTGGGTCATGAGGAGCTGGGTGATGGCGCCGCCGGTGTCGTTGGCGACCAGGGTGACGTCGTCGAGGTCGAGCCGGTCGAGGAAGGCGGCGAGCAGGGCGGCGACGCCCGGCGGGCTGAGGTCGGCGTCTGGGACGGCCAGCTCGTGGGCGCCGAACGGCCAGTCCGGCGCGATGCAGCGGTAGCCGGCCGCGGCGACCGGTGGGATCACCTGGCGCCACAGGTCGGCGTTGACCAGCAGGCCGTGCACGAAGACCACTGGCGGGCCCTGGCCGTGCTGGTGGTAGCGGATGCGGCCCGCCGGAAGGTCGACCTTGTGGACGGTTCCGAGCGTTTGGCTGTGGGCCATTGGGCACCTCCTGGGTGATGCCCGGACATTTAACATACATGCAGTATGTATGTCAAGGAGGCAGAGCCGAGTCCGGCTGGGCTGGGGATCACCAGCGCGCACTATGCTCTCCCTATGGGAGGCATGGCTGACGTCGACCTGGTCCTGGTCGACCTGGACGGGACCCTGTATGTCGGCACCCGTCCGGTGCCCGGCGCGGTTGGCGCGGTGGCGCGGCTTCGCGATCGAGGGGTGACGGTCCGGTTCGTGACCAACACCGACTCCATCGCGCCCCAGACCCTGCTCGGCCGGCTCGCCGGCATGGGGATCCAGGCCCCCGCCGATGAGGTGCTCACTCCTGTGGTGCTCGCGGAGCGGCTCCTGGACGGGCTGGCGTCTCCGCGTCTGGTGGCGGTGGCCTCGCCAGGGATCCGCGAGCTGCTCGGCCGCTTCCTGGCCGCACGGGGCGAGCCCGCGAGCCACGTGCTGATCTGCGACCCCAGTTACGGCGCGGCCTACGACGACCTCGACGCCGCCTTTCATGCCGTGCGCGCCGGCGCCGAGCTGATCGCCACCCAGGTCGCGCGCATCGCCCGGCGCGACGACGGTGAACACCTCGATACCGGCGGGTTCGTGCGCCTGCTGGAGTACGCCACCGGTGCGCGAGCCCGAGTCCTCGGCAAGCCCTCGCCCGATTTCTTCCGCCTCGCTCTGGACACCGCCGGGACGATGCCGGAGCGTGCGATCATGGTCGGCGACGATCTGGCCGCGGACGTGGCCGGGGCGCAGGCGGTCGGCATGCGCGGGGTGCTGGTGCGCACCGGCAAGGGCTCTGAGCGTCACCCGGACAACGGCACGACCCAACCGGATGCCATCATCGACAGCTTGGCGGTGCTCCCTGACCTGCTCCTCCTGTAAGGCGAGGTCACTCGCCTGGCCCTCTACGCTGGCTCCAGCGGTCGACAGGACGCGCCCAGGAGAGCCGCGAGCCGCATGACCCACATCGAGATCGACGGAGTGCCGCCAGCCCCCGACCAGCTGTGGGCGGCGGTCTCGGCCTACGGCCACTTCACCGCGATGCAGGTCCGCAACGGCAAGACACGCGGCGTAGCTCTGCACATGCGGAGACTGGAGGCAGCCAATCGCGAGGCGCTCGGCGTCGGCCTCGACGGCGAACGCGTGCGAGCCCTGATCAGGCATGCGCTTGGTGAGACCAAGGACGCCTCGGTCCGCGTCTACGTCTTCGAAGCCCCCGGCGAACCGGCCATCATGGTCACCGTCAAGGCGCCGGCTGAGATGGCCACGCCGCAGCGCCTCCAGTCAGCGCACTACCAGCGACCGGACGCGCACATCAAGCACGTCACCACGGACCAGGGGCACTACCGGCGACACGCGCAACGCAACGGGTTCGATGACGCGATACTGGTGAGCCCCCCCGGCGTCGTGTCCGAGAGCACCCTCGCGAACATCGGTTTCTTCGATGGCTCAGCTGTGGTGTGGCCGGACGCGCCGATGCTGCATGGCATCACCATGCAGCTGCTGGAGGGCGAGCTCGCACGGCGCGGCCTGCCCTCACGGCGCTCGACCGTGCGCGTGCGGGACATCGCGTCGCTCGACGGAGCCTTTCTGTGCAGCGCCCGCGGCATCGCCGCCGTCACCACGGTCGACCACATGAGCCTGCCCGTCGAGTCCCAGGGCTTGAGCACCCTTGCCAAGGCTTACGCGTCAGTGACCTGGGACAGCATCTAGTTCGGATCTTCGGCAGATCCTTTTTGGGGAGGATCTCGAGCCGTACCGTCTACCTTGAGGCGCTGATAACGGGCTTGCGGGCCCGGCGTCGCGCGAGGATCCTGCTTGGAGGACTCGGAAGGGAGCCAGACGATGGGCATCGTGTCACCCGGGTTCAGGAGGAGGCGGGGACGTCCCAGCCCTGAGCTGCCTCCAGGCCAGTACCTGGTAGAGGACTTTCCCGTGCTGTCCGCGGGACCGACGCCGCGCGTCGACCTCGACGCCTGGGAGCTGACCATAACCACCGAGACAGGGGAGCGGCAGCGCTGGGACTGGGCCGCCTTCCGCGCCCTGCCCAGCGAGGAGGTCACGGCCGACATCCACTGCGTCACCAAGTGGTCGAAACTTGGCACCACCTGGGAGGGGGTGTCGCTGGACGCGCTGCTCGACGGGGTCGTGACCAGCGCCAGCTACGCGCTGGTGGAGTCCTATGGCGGCTACACCACCAACCTGCCTCTGGAGGACCTGCTCGACGGCAAGGCCTGGATCGCGTTCCGTTATGACGGTGAGGATCTGGAGCCCGAGCATGGCGGGCCCGCGCGGTTGCTGGTGCCGCACCTGTACCTGTGGAAGAGCGCAAAGTGGGTCCACGGGATCCGGCTGCTCGACAGCGACGAGCCAGGGTTCTGGGAGAGCCTCGGCTATCACAACTACGGTGACCCATGGCGCGAGCAGCGGTATTGGGGCGACTGACCTGGCGGGTCGGCGAGGTACGGGCGGTTCGGGACGAGTCGGCCACCGCTCGGACGCTTGTCCTGGAGGTGCCCGGCTGGCCTGGCCACCTGCCCGGCCAGCACGTCGACGTGCGCCTTACCGCCGCCGACGGGTATTCCACCCAGCGCAGCTACTCGATCGCTTCCGCCATGGACGGCAGCCGGCTGGAGCTGACCGTGCAGCGGTTGGACGACGGCGAGGTGTCGCCCTACCTGACCCAGGTGCTGCGTCCCGGCGATCCGCTGGAGCTGCGCGGCCCGGTCGGCGGCTGGTTCGTGTGGCGCCCCGAGGATGAGGACACCAGCCCGGTCCTGCTGGCGGCGGGTGGCAGCGGGGTGGTACCGCTGATGGCGATGGTCCGCACCCGCATCGCCCGGATGAGCCTGACGCCGATGCGGCTCATCTACTCGACGCGGGCACCCGATACGGTTCTGTATGGGGACGAGCTGCGCCGCCTCGCCGTGCGCGACCCACAGCTCGGCGTGGAGCTCGTCTACACGCGCCGCGCTCCGGCGGGGCGGAGCGGCCCGGTCGGGCGGCTCGACGCGGCCCAGCTCGCCACCCTGGCCTGGCCGCCCACCGCCGGGCCCGCCTGCTTCGTCTGCGGACCGACCGGCTTCGTCGAGGCGGTCGCCAACCTGCTCGTCGACCAGGGCCACGACTCACAACGGATCAGGACCGAACGGTTCGGACCCAGCGGAACTTGAGGGAGGCATGCCATGACCGGCTCCGACACCTGGACCGACGGCAACGCGCTCGCCGGCCCCCTGCAGGAGGTCTTCAGCGTCGACGTCACCGCCGCCGTGGGCCGCTGCAGCGGCTGCGGGCGCACCGGGCCCCTCGCCGAGTCGCGGGTCTTCGACCACGCCCCCGGGCTGGTCGCTCGCTGCCCCGGCTGCGGCCAGCCCGTCCTCCGCCTGGTGCGCGGCCCTGGCCGCGCCTGGCTGGACCTGCGCGGCCTGGCCTACCTGCAGCTCGCCGTGCCGGACGACGCCTGACCGCCATCCCCGTGGGGAACGAACCTGGGGTTCTCAGAAACCCTCTTCGGGGTCCAGACCGATGGGTCCCTCGGTGATCGCCCAGTTGATGAACTGCTCCGTACTCTCGCCGATCCGGCTGGTCACAAAGGCGTCAGCCAACTCGTCGATGCGCTCGTCACTGAAGCCCTCGCTGCCCAGCAGTGGGCGCGCCTCATCAGCAAGCGCACGGGTGCGCCCACCCCCCGTATCCCACCCCTGGCTGGCGATGTCATCCGGGTCCGAGTTCTCCATGGGCGACCCTCCCGTCGGGCACTCTCGTCCTTCGCCAGGTTGGTGAGATCACCTCACCGCATAGGGCGAACTGGACTGCCCTGGGTTTGATGGAGGCCTGAACGGTTGGGTTACGCGACCTCCTTGGACTGTTGGTGCCCACGGTAGTAGCGGGCTCCGTGTTCTGCAGGCGGGATGTGTCCGAGGTGACAGGGATGTCCTCGGCAAGGCCGGTAGGCCGGTGCCGGGCGTGGTCACCGGTGTGGTGGGCTATGGTGCACGCAAGCTGAACCAGCGGTGGAGGAGCGGCGGATGGCGGAGGCGAACCAGCTGCATCGGCAACACCCGGTCGAATACCCGCAGTCCACCCCGCCGATGAGCGACGAAGAGGCCAGAGCGCTCCATGCCGAGGTGGATCCGGCCTGGCAGCGAGACGGCACCCGCCGGCTTCGGCGAGAGTTCGCCTTCGGCAATTTCCGGGATGCCTTCGGATTCGCCACCAGGGTCGCGCTGCTCGCCGAGCGGGAGTTTCACCATCCCGAGCTGACCGTGACCTGGGGAAAGGTCATCGTCACGTCTTGGACGCACACCGTCGAGGGCTTGAGCCGCAACGACTTCATCATCGCCGCGAAGATCGACCGGCTCGCGTAGCTGGCGACCTGATCGCCCAGCCAGGTCCCTGGCTTCAATGCTGCGTACGGACCCACCCCGGCAGGGGGTGGATGGTGGCAAGCAACCAAGCACTGCCGGTGCTGCGCCGGGGCTCGACCGGCGACGCGGTCCGGGGTCTGCAGCGGGCCGCAGGATCTCGCCCACGACCGCCGCCAAGCCGGCGGCCTCAGATCGGCGCGGCGTGCGGGAGCGCACGCGACCGGAGCAGCGGCGCGAACGAGGCCTCATGATCATGCCCACATCCGCAGGCCTGCTCCGTCTGGCGGAGAAACCTCCGCGGTGTCACCCCGGTCAGCCGCACACACTCGCGGGTCAGATGCGACTGGTCGGCGTAGCCGGCCTCGGCGGCGAGCAGCGCCAGCCCGTCCCCGGCCGGCGATCGCCCCTGCGACAACGCCAACTGGACCAGCGCCAGGAACCCCTGGAACCGCAGCATCCGCTGGAGCGCCTTGGGCGCGACGCCGATCGCCGACTGGCAGCGGCGGCGGAACTGGCGCTCGGAGATACCCAGCGACGACCCAAGCGAGCCGACGTCGTCGGTCGGCCAACCTGACAGCCGCCGCACTGCCACCGCGACCAGCGGGTCGGGGCCAGCCGCATCGGCCAGGCGGCCGACGATGAGCTGGTGAAGGAGCACCAGCGCCTGCTCGGGCGACGCGGACTGGGCCACCCGCTCGCCGAGCGCGACCGCCGAGCGTCCCCACAGCTGGTCGGCGTCCAGCACGAGATCGACAAGCTCCGACGGGGGCACGCCCAGCACCGAAGCCGCGGCGCCGGGACGGAAACGCACGCCCACCACGGTGCTGCCAGGTGCCAGCAGCTCGACCATCGGGCGGGTCAGCGGCCCGACGATCTGCGGGACCACGCCGACCTGGCACCGGAACTCGACGCTTCCGTTGGGGAGGTTGCGGTGCGGGTAGGGGGTCGCACTGGGCGAGACCCGCTGAATCCACACCGAGGAGACGAGACCTGCGAGCGCTGGAGCGGGCCGCCGCTCGTGGTAGCTTTGTTCAGTCGGCGGCTGGTCGCCTACCCGCGCAGGGCGGACCATCATGCTCGCCCGGTACCCGCTCGGCCGCGCCCGAAACGACAGCCCCTCCTAGTTCACGACGCGGAACCGGAAGTGTGTCACGCCTGGATCGTCGATCACCTCGGTCGCCTCGAGCTCGATGGGATTGGGCCCCACGTCGTCGAAGAGTCGGGTGCCGTCCCCGACCAGCAGGGGAACGAGATGAAGCCGAATCTCGTCGAGCACTCGAGCCTTGAGGAACTGCTGAGCGATGTTCGCACCGCCCATGACCATGACGTCCTGGTCACCCGCCGCGCCCTTCGCCTGCTCGAGGGCACCCTCGATCCCGTCGGTAACGAAGCTGTACGTCGTTCCGCCTTCCTTGACGACGGGCTCACGAGCGTCGTGGGAGACGACGAAGCACGGCGCGTGGAAGGTGGAGTTGTCTCCCCAGGGCCCAACACCGACGTCGAACGTCCGTCTCCCCATCACGACCGCACCGATGTCGGCGAAGGTCTTCACCTCGAAGGCCTCGGCCTGCTGATCGGTCTTGCCGGCGAACATCCAGTCGTGGACCCGCGCACCTCCATGGTCGCCCATCGGCCGCTCCACGCCCACGTTGGGCCCGGCCACGAACCCGTCCAGCGACATCGACATCTCCAAGAAGACCGTTCCCTTCGCCATTCCCCGCTTCCTCTCGCCAGGTGACCGTCATTCGACTGATCCCGCAACGAACGAATCGTTGCACATCCCCGTGCCCTGCACGGCTGACCAGCTCTCTCAGGTCATCGCCGACCTCGCCGGGAGCCTGGAACCTTGAAGCGGCGGAAGTCGCCGCGGTTGGTGCGGGTGAGCCGACCGGCGGCCACCGGCGTCGTTGGGTGCTGACCGACGCCGGTGGCCGGGCGGGGTACACGACCCTACGCGAAAGCCGGGGGGGCGGAATCCGTCACGCATAGGTAGCGGACCCTCTCAGTGGTTGGCCGCCGAGCACAAGGGGCTGGTGGTGAGTCTGGGGTTGACCGACCACCCACCCCTGAACGGCCAACAGCCAGCATGGCATTAGGGTTGGCCGCCGCAGCCGCTGACTCGGCGGCGCGGCCCGCGTCACCCTCAAGCCGCCGCTTGATCGATCCTTGATGCGGCTCGGCAGACTTAGCGGTGAATGGACCCTGTACTCGTCGCCACGCATCCGGCCGGGGCAGATGTGACGCCATGCTCTTCGGCGGAGAGTTAGGTGGGAGCTCGCTATGTTGCGTGGGAGGGCGGCGGAGCAGGCTGTCGTGGATGGGCTGTTGGCGGGTGCGGGTGTGGGGCGCAGTGGGGTGCTGGTGGTGCGTGGCGATCCGGGGATCGGCAAGTCGGCCCTGCTGGACTACGCCGCGGCGGCTGCCGCGGGTGGTGGGGTGGGTGGGATGCGAGTGTTGCGCGGTGGGGGGGCAGCCGCCGAGGCGGAACTGTCATTTGCGGGGCTGCAGTTGCTGCTGAGGTCGGTGCTGGCCCGGCGGGTCGGGTTGCCCCCGCCGCAGCGCGACGCGTTGGACGCGGCGTTGGGACTGCGACGCGTCGGCTGCGGCGACCGCTTCCTGGTCGGCCTGGCGGTGCTGTCGCTGCTGGCCGAGCTCGCCGAGGAGCGGCCGCTGCTGTGCCTGGTCGACGACGCGCACTGGCTGGACCGGTCCTCGGCCCAGGCGCTGGTGTTTGCGGCCCGGCGGCTGTATGCCGAGCCGGTCGCGGTCATCTTCGCGGCCCGGGACCACCATCCGCCCTTCCTCACCCAGGGCCTGCCCGAGCTGCGGCTGGAAGGGCTGGACCCGGCCGCCGCGGCGGTGCTGCTTGGCGAGCACGGCGGTGCGGCGCTGGCGCCCCAGGTCCGCGCCCGGGTCCTGGCGGTGGCGCGGGGCAACCCGCTTGGCCTGATCGAGCTGGCGGCGGCCTGCCGCCACCACCCACCCGCCGCCGCGCCGGACGGGGCGTTGGCGTTGACCGACCGGCTCGGGGAGGCGTTCACGGGGCAGCTGCGCCGGCTGCCCACCCCGACCCAGACTCTACTGCTGGTCGCGGCCGCCGAGGGCAGCGGCGAGCTGGGCGTGGTGCTGGCCGCGGCCAGGATGCTGGGGGTGTCGGTCGCCGACCTGGGACCGGCGGAGCAGGCCGGGCTGGTCGGTGTTGTCGATGGCACGGTGCGGTTCCGTCATCCGCTGGTGCGTGCCGCGGTCTACCAGGCAGCGGTGCTGAGCCAGCGCCTGGCGGTCCACCGGGTGCTGGCGGAGGCGCTGGCCGACCGGCCCGATCCCGACCGGCGGGCGTGGCACCTCGCCGCCGCGGCGACCCGACCCGACGCGGAGGTGGCCGCCGAGCTGGAACGCACCGCCGCGGCGGCGACCGCCCGTGGCGGCTACGCGGCTGCGGCGGCGGCCTACCAGCGGTCGGTGCAGCTGACCGGCGACCCGGCAGCCCGGAGCCGGCGGCTGACCCTGGCCGCCGCGGCGGCGGTGGAGATCGGCGGGTTCGACTGGGCGCGTCGGCTGGCCGCGCTGGCGGCGGCCCAGACCACCGACCCGGCGGTCCAGGCCAGGCTGGCGGGCGTGCGGGCGCTGGCCGACTTCGCCCAGGGCCGGCTGGTCACCGCGCACCGGCTGCTGGTCGATGGGGCCGCCCAGCTGGGCGGCGCCGATCCGACCGCGGCGACCCGGATGCTGCTGTCGGCGGTCCATATCGCCTGGTTTCTGGGCGACCAGGCGGTGATGGCCGACACCGCCCAGCGGCTCCGGGCCGCCGCCGGGGCGGTCGCCCGGCCCCTGGCCGCGCTGGTCCAGCTGCTGCTGTGGCCGGCCGCGCAGGCGGCCGGGCGGCCCGACCCCACCCTGGCGCCGCTGGACGAGCTGGTCGCCCAGGCGCGGCGCCTGCGCGCGGGCGACCGCGACGACCTGGCGATGGTCGCCATGGCCTGCCTGGCGGCTGGCCGCAACGCCGACGCCGGCCAGCTGCTGGCCGAGCTGGTCGCCGACGCCCGCGCGCAGGGCAGGATCGGCTGGCTGCCGACGGTGCTGGCTGGCCTGGCCGAGGCGTTGGTGTTTGACGGCCGCCACCCTGACGCGTTGGCCAGCGCCACCGAAGCGTTACAGATCGCCACCGATACCGGCCAGGCGCAGTGGGTCGGTGAGCTCCACGCGATCCTGGCCTACCTGGCCGCCGTCGCCGGGGACCGCCACCGCTGCCAGGGGCTGGTGGACGCCGCGCTGGGCCAGCCCGCCAGCGGCCACGCCGCAGCGGCCACACCGTGGGCGCACTGGGCGTTGGGGCTGCTGGAGCTTGGCCGCGGCCGTCCCGACGCCGCGCTGGCCCAGCTGGAGACGGTCGCAGGGGGACCGGCCCACTACCACGCATCGGCCCTGCGTGCCATCCCCGACCTGGTCGAGGCCGCGGTCCGGCTCGGCCAGCCACAGCGCGCCGCCGAGCCGCTGGCCAGGTTCGCCGACTGGGCCCACCATGCCGACACCACAAGCACCGACGCGTTGCTGGAACGCTGCCACGCGCTGTTGGACACCGACCAGGACCCCGAGCGGCACTACCTCGCCGCGCTCAAACTCCACCACGACGGCTTCGAGCAGGCCCGCACCCAGCTGTTGTACGGCGCGTGGCTGCGCCGCTGCCGCCGCAAGGCCGACGCCCGTACCCAGTTGCACGCCGCCGCCGAGGCCCTGGACCGTATCGACGCCGCACCGTGGGCCACCCTCGCCCGCGCTGAGCTTGCCGCCACCGGCGCTGCCGTGCCACCGCCCGGCCCGGCCGGCCCGGCCCGGCTGACCCCCCAGGAGCTCCAGGTCGCCCGGCTCGCCGCCCAGGGCCACTCCAACCGCGACATCGCCGCGCAGCTGTTCTTGAGCCCCCGCACGGTGGGCTACCATTTGTACAAGATCTATCCCAAGCTCGGCGTCACCTCCCGCAGCCAACTCGACCCCAACACCCTCCAAACCTGACAATGCGGCGCACCACCGGCCCTCCACCCGGCGAGATCCCGGGCAACCTATGCGGCTACCTATGCGTGACGGATTCCGCCTCCCCGGCTTCCGCCGATGCTGGTTGTGGGCTGCACGGAGAGGGGCCTGGCGGGTCGGGGCGTTCTGGTGGTGGTCATGATGGGTAGGGGACGGGGCCGCGCACCGCGGGACCTGCATGCCGCGGCCCAGGGGGTGGCCGCCGCGGCGCTGCAGGCGGCCGTCGGGGAGCTTGTCGCCGCGTTGCTGCCGGGGGCGCGTTCGCCGCTTGGTGGGCTCGGTAAGGCCCTGATCGACCACACGCCCGGTCCACTGGTGGATGTCACGGTGGCGCTGGTGGAGGACAAGGACAAGCCGCTGCTGCGCGGTGGCCTGCTGGCGGGTTTGGGGGCTGCCGGTGTGGCCGCCGGGCTGGCCAGCCACGCTCGGGGCCGTGGCGGGCGGGCGGGCGGTGCTGGGGTGCTGCTGGGGGCTGGGGCGCTGGGTGCGCTTGCTGGGGCCAGCCGGCCGGCGGCCGCGGCGGCGCCGACGGTCATGGCCAACGCTGCCGGCGCCGCCGCTGGGGCCTTGGCGCTGCACCTGCAATCCCCGTCACTGCCCAGCGGTCCGCCTTGGCGGCCAGGGCGGACCATCCGGCAGGTGGCCGGGGTGCTGGCCCTGGCCGCTGCGGCCGAGCTGGCCGCCGCCGCGCTGCTCCAGCGCCGGCTCCGGCTGGGCGTGGCGCTGCCGGCCCCCAGCCGGCCGCTGCCGCCATCACCGCGCCCGCCACGGTTCGCGGTGGCTGGGCTGGGGCCGCTGTTCACCCCGGTGGCCGACTTCTACGTCACCGACACCGCCTTCCCCGCCCTGCAGGTGGATGCTCGCAGCTGGCGGTTGCGGGTGGGTGGGCTGGTCGAGCGGGAGGTCGAGCTGTCCTACCTGCAGCTGCTGGGAGTGGGGCTGGTGGAGCGGGACGTGACCCTGGTCTGTGTGCACAACCCGGTTGGCGGCCGGCGTATCGGCACCGCCCGCTGGTTGGGCGTCCCTGTCGCTGCCCTGCTGGCGCTGGCCGGCGTGCGGCCCGGCGCTGAGCGGCTGTTGGCACGCTCGGCCGACGGCTTCACCGCTAGTGTCCCGTTGGAGTTGGCGGTCGGGTCGGGATCGGGCGGCGGGCTGGTGGTGGTCGGCATGAACGGCGCGCCGCTCACCCCTGCCCATGGCTGGCCGGCTCGGCTGCTGGTGGCTGGGATCTACGGCTACAACGCCAACACCAAATGGCTCACCGAGCTGGAGTTGACCACCGCCGCCGCCGTGGGGGACTACTGGACCGTTCGTGGCTGGCCCAGTCGTCCGGCCAGGGTGTGGCCCGGGTCGCGGATTGACACCCCCACCGACCGCGCGTGCCTGCCGACGGTCGCCGGGGTTGCCTGGGCACCGCCGGGTGGGGTGTGTGGGGTGCGGGTCCAGGTCGACGGTGGCCGGTGGGTGGCTGCCGAGCTTGGTCCCGAGCTGGCGCCGACGGCGTGGCGGCAGTGGCGGCTGGACTGGCAGGCCAGCCCGGGTGCTCATTGGCTGCAGGTCCGCGCCGAGGGCCGTGAGGGGCTGCAGCCGACCGGTCAGGCGCCGCCGTATCCGGCCGGGGCGATGGGTCTGCACCGTGTCGGTGTCCGGGTGGTGCCGGCCACTGCTGCCACTGGTGGCCGTGTCCGCCCAGCCCCTGCCGTGGAGCGCGTGGTCGCCCGGGCGCGAGCCCGCACCAGGCTCGCCGCCCGCGGCCTGGCAGCCTGGCGGGCCGCATCGGCCAAGGGGGTGGAGGAGACGCGGTGAGCAGGCCAAGCCCACCCGCCGGCTCGTGCACGTTTGTCGGGGAGATCGCCATACTGACGACATGGTGATCCGCTTCTCCTCCCCGACGTTCGTCGGCCGTGCCGTTGCGCTCGGCCAGCTCGACACGGCTTGGGTGCGCGCGGCCGCCGGTCCCGCGGCGGTAGTGGTCGGGGGGGGAACCCGAACGCATGGGAAACGCCCCCACCTGCGGATACGCATGCCGCCCTGTGCCGTTGGGTGGTCATCGATGGCGGGTTCCGGGTCGACGGCGGCCGATTCCGGCAGCTTGAACAACGCGCGGAGCGGCTGGGGTTTGCCGACCTCGGTGCCTGCCTGCAAGCCCTCTCGGATGCGGGCTACAGCGTGCTGCGGCTGGCGGAGGAGCTGGGCACGACCCGGTGGCTGGTGTCGCAGGCGCTGGGCGAGTTGAGCGTGCGGCTCCAGGACCGGCGGGTGCGGCTGGCCCAGCAGCGACGCCGCGCAGCCGACGAGCGGGTCACAGGGCGCGTGGCCGAGCTTGGGTTCGCGGACGTGGAGGCCTACCTGATGGATCGGGTGGTCGAGCGGGGCTGGCTGCTGTCGGCGCTAGGGGGCGAGCTTGGCGCGGCGCCGGTGACGGTGCGGCGGTTGCTGGAACGGTATGGGGTGCGGCGGTCCCAGCGCACGACTGGGGAGCAGGCCGCGTCGGCACGCGGGCGCCGGGCGCAGGACGCTTGGTGGCAGGTGCGGCGGGCGGCGCGGATTGCGGAGCTGG
>WNFV01006171.1_pt1 | contig 14272 bp, 10 predicted proteins | sample 5400101 | NCBI WGS metagenome assembly WNFV01 (sample SAMN13153361, study PRJNA577476) | soil metagenome | isolation source: 115 cm soil or saprolite under grassland replicate 1 | place: USA:California | collected 2016-06-15 | reverse complement strand
TCCCGAACGCACAAGCATTTTTCGCAATTGCCCGTCGTAAAACGAGCGTTCGTCATAGCTCAACCACCAACGTCCCCGACGCAAGTCTTCGATCGTCCGTTCAATGAATGAAGAGAACTTCGCCTGCTCTTGCGCCGGCATTCGTTCGACGTAAGCACAAGCGATCAGCGCTACCGGCAAGCCAGCCGGAGTAATTGCCTCTGGTTTCCCCAATCTACCAGTGGCTAATTCATCCATCGCGCTGATATCGCTCGCGTCGTACTTGATAGAGGCGATGCTGAGTTCGGCCCAAGCGGTGAGCCTGGGCTCAACTTCAATTATTCGGCGATAAGAGGCCAAGGCCCCGGCACTGCGGCCCTGAGCTTTAGCTGCTTGCGCCTGCTCGATCAAATTTTCAACACTTGGCGGCCATGCAAGTGAAGATTGCTCGCCGAAATAGACCTGCTGCTTCGGAAACTTCAGTACGTTGTCTCGGTCAAGCGAGAAAACATAAGAACCGCTGAGGGCTTCGTTCGATGCATCGGTAGTTTGAGTTTGGCGTGTCAGTTCGACTTCGAGAGAGGCGACCTTGTTCGATATGGCAGCATCAATCAGGCGCACAACTTGTACCTGTTGCTCGCGCAATTGCTGCTCGCGTTCGATTCGCTCGGCACGAACTGCGCGCAATCCAAGTACGGCTAGTGCGAGAGCGGGCAGCGCAATGAACAGGCCAAAGCCCCACGACCAATTCCATCTTAATGAAAGGCTAAAACGCATGAATCCATTCGCGGCGAAAAAAGGGACGTGCGAACTAAGAGTCGACCTGTTGTTCGTTCCGTATTTTACGCCCGTCTCGTCGCCGCGCCATACAATTATCGGAGTTGTGGCGAGTTGTTAAGTGAGGGGATGGTCAAGAATCAGATAAGTTTTGGTTTCCATTGTGCTGTACGCGTAATTTGTGCAGCCATTCATGCGACTGTGCAAGCTCGAATAATGAACTCGACAGTTCGAGTGTTTCTTCGTATTCGTTCGTGTGATTTCGTGGATCGTATGGTTTGCTCTAACTCTTCAATGTTAAGTGAACTTTAGAAACAGCGCACTAGAGCCACGGCCATTTACTTCTTGTTGCTGATCATTGAATCAAAAAGTAAGTGCCTATGATTTCGACTGATCGATAAACCCATTGTGGTCTTTTCCTGATTTCCCCTATGATGTGTCGCCAGAGATTCGGGAGGGAATGATGAGCGATCGGAAATACAGCCAACGTGGTTACATGGAAAACAATCGCGAACGCGATGAAAAGCAGCAGCCGCAACAGAAGCCAAAGCCTCGCGAGCGTGAAGGACCGCGCTCACCCAAAATGATGGCGTATCGCGAGAACGTGCGATGCGCCGCGTGTGCCGCGACGCTTGAGTCGCGGATCACCGCCGACAGCCGATGTCCGAAGTGCGGCGCCGACCTGCACTCCTGCCGACAATGCAGGTTCTTCGATCCGGGCGCTCGCTTCGAGTGTAGACAACCGATTACCGCCCGCATCGCCAATAAGCAAGCCCGCAACACCTGCGAACTTTTCGAAGCGCGAACCATCGTCGAACGCGAGACGTCGTCATCCGGCCCAGTCGATGCCCGTCAGGCATTCGCAAACCTCTTCAAGAAGTAAGAAGGCCGAAGAGTTCTAGTTGTTCAAGTAGCGTGGGCTGACTACCTTGGCCGGAAATACCACGCCGCCGTTACGCAACAAAACCGGTTGCGCTAGAATACAAACTAGGCTATGTAAGGTGAGAACGTAGTTGTTGATTTTCAAATCCACATGCCTGAAAATACTCTCTACTTCGGCGACAACCTGAAAATCCTCCGCGATGACATTCGCGACGAGAGCGTCCGCCATTCATCTATTCGAACATCTGATGAACATGAATGTCTCTGAATTCGTTGCCAAGTGGCGCAAGGTAGAGTTAACAGAGCGCTCGGCGTCACAACAACATTTTCTCGACCTCTGCGGAGTTTTTGAGCACCCGACCCCAGCTGAAGCTGATCCTTCCGGCGAGTGGTTCACCTTCGAAAAGGGCGCGGCGAAGCATGGCGGTGGACAAGGTTGGGCCGATGTTTGGAAACGAGGCTTTTTCGGATGGGAATACAAAGGCAAGCACCGCGATCTTGATGCCGCTTACGATCAGCTTCTGCGGTATCGCGAAGCCTTAGAGAACCCTCCCCTGCTACTCGTCTGTGACATGGATCGATTTGTGATTCATACAAACTTCACCGCGACGGCCGCCAAGATTTATGAGATCACCCTCGACAATCTGAATACTCCGCGCAATATCGAGATTCTGCGCAACGTCTTCTATGAACCAGAGAAGCTACGTCCCGACAGAACGAGCGAAGCGATTACTAAGGAAGTCGCGAGACGCGTCGGCGAAGTAGCCCAGGGACTTAGAAAGCGTGGAGTCGAAGGCACCGATGTCGCGCGTTTTCTCGATCGCATTGTCTTCTGTCTGTTCGCCGAAGATGTTGGCCTGTTGCCTCAGAAACTTTTTAGTCGTTTGGTAGAGAAGTCGCGAGACCCGCAACATTTTACAAAACTCATCAGCCAACTGTTTGAAGCCATGGCGGAAGGCGGCGACTTCGGCATCGATACGATTCTTCACTTCAACGGCAACCTGTTTACCTCCAGTCCAGTATTGGAACTGACGGACTATGAGATCAGGAACATACAGGCAGCAGCGCGGCTGGATTGGAGCGCGGTTGACCCTTCGATTTTCGGAACCCTGTTCGAACGCGAACTCGATCCGGCCACCCGCGCGCAACTAGGCGCGCAATACACGAGCCGCGAAGATATTGAAACGTTAATCGAGCCGGTGGTGATGCAACCGCTTCGCCGCGAATGGGCAGAAAGCAAAGCGAAGATCGAAGCCTTGCTTGCCAGTGGAAGCACCAACCGAATCTTCCGCGCTGCGAGTGCGTTCATTAGAGATTTCGATCATCGACTGTCGGAAGTAAAGGTGCTCGATCCTGCGTGTGGGTCGGGAAATTTTCTGTACGTCACGCTGCAAAAGCTAAAGGATCTCGAAAAGGAAGTCCTGGTGTATGCCTCGGAAAATAGGCTCGGCGATTTTCTCGCGCTCGTTGAGCCGTCGCAATTCTACGGCATTGAAGTAAATCCCTACGCGTTCGATCTCGCACAGACGACGCTTTGGATAGGCTATCTACAGTGGATACGAGCGAATGGATTTGGCGTGCCCGCCGAACCAATCCTGCGGCGCATGGATAACTTCAAGCTGATGGACGCGATTCTGGACCTGAGCGATCCAGAGCATCCGCGCGAACCCGAATGGCCGAGCGTTGATTTCATTGTTGGGAATCCGCCGTTTTTGGGCGATAAAAAGATGCGCGCAGAACTTGGTGATGAATACGTTGAAACCTTACGCAAGTATTACCGAGGACGTTTGCCAGGTGGTGCTGACCTGGTTACCTATTGGTTTGAAAAGGCGCGCAAGCAGATCGAACAAGGAGCATGCAAGCGAGCAGGCCTACTAGCGACACAGAATATCCGCGGCGGTGCAAGCCGCCGTGTTCTGAACGAAATAAAGCGAACCAGCGACATCTTTTTTGCAATCAGTGACCGTGAATGGATTCTCGATGGCGCGATGGTGCACATTTCGATGGTCGGATTTGACGACGGCACAGAGCATGACAGATTTCTCGATGGTAAGAGAGTCGAGACGATTCATTCCAATCTTTCAGCGTCCGCGAACGTAACGACGGCTGAACGGCTGGCGGCGAACTCAGGTGTGGGGTTTATTGGGAGCTGCAAAGGCGGTCCCTTCGACATTAAGGAGAACGAAGCGATTTCGTTGCTGATGGCGGGCGGAAATCCTCACAACCGACCAAATAGCGATTTAGTTCGGCCAGTGATAAATAGTCAAGATCTCACGACACAACGCCAACAGCGATGGATAATCGATACGCGCGATCTGCCGCTTGAATTGGCGAGTCGCTATACTGGGCCGTTCTCTATTATCGTCGATCGGGTGAAGCCTCGCCGCTCGGGTAACCGTGATAAGTGGCTTCGCGATAATTGGTGGCGTCCCCAACGAATGCGGAAAGAAATGAGGTATGCGATTCAGTCGCTTTCCCATTTTATCGTGACGCCAACAACGTCGAAGCACCGCGTCTTCTCCTGGCTCTCGCATCCAGTTTTACCTGACCACAAACTTGTCGTGATTGCCCACGAGGATGATGAATTTTTCGGCATGCTACACTCGCGACTTCATGAAGTCTGGGCAAAGGCAATAGGCACGCAGTTGCGCGAGCGGGAAAGCGGACTTAATTACAATGTGGAGTCCTCATTCGAAACATTTCCATTCCCGCAACCAACTTCTGAACAGACGCAAGCGATCTCCGAAGCGGCGCGTTCTCTTGATGAATTGCGGCGGAACTGGCTGAACCCGCCGGAATGGACAGCGGAAAAGATTCTTGAGTTTCCCGGATCAATTGATGGGCCGTGGGCGCGCTATGTACACGACGCGAACGAGCACGGCGTTGGCACCGTTAAGTATCCGCGGAGTCTTCCCAAGGGTGACAAAGAAGCCGAGCAGCTTGCGAAGCGGACGCTGACGAATCTTTACAATGAGCATCCGACCTGGCTGGATCTCGCGCATCGCAGGCTTGATGAAGCAGTGTTTGCGGCGTATGGCTGGGAGACTACTCTATCCGACGAAGAAATTCTCGCGCGATTGCTCGAGCTCAATCATGATCGGGCGGGGGCAGCAACTGTGGTCCGGTAAATAGGACTTGAATGTTTTGGAGCGCCCGTGTATAAGCGTATGCATCATGGCGAGTGCTGAACGTACTCGTCAAAAAGCGCGCGGTGCTTGTGGGAGGGCACTTAGCGCGCCTCGCAATCCCCAAAAGATTGTGAGCCTGGGGCGGCGACGGGGTGAGGACGTTGCCGCCCTATTATTTTGTGCGCCGCACCGAGGATGCTCTTCGGGCACTAGTTCGACCGTGGAGCGCTCAAATTGAGCGCAAGCTCCGCTTACCACCTTCAAACAGACTGGAAGCCTTGAAGGGAAATCGCAAGGGGCAACATAGCATACGGATCAATGACCGATGGCGGATTTGTTTCCTATGGCGAAGCGGTCACGCCGAAGACGTGGAAATCGTCGATTATCATTGAGGAGGTTATATGGCTAGAACCCGCATAAAGCCGGTACATCCCGGGGCATATCTTAGAGAAGTCCTCGAAGATCTGGGGGTCTCGCAATATCGCGATGTGACTGAAGAGGCATTAGGGAAGCTGGTGGAACGCGAGGTACAACCTTTAAAGGCTGTCGCTTGAAGCCGTGCTCACAAATCACATCATGCTCACCGGATCGATCTCCAAAGTCACCGAGCGCAAGTCATTCCCGCTCTCTTCCATTGATTTCATCGCCGCATCAATGACGGCCCGCATTCGTTTGCGGCCGCGAGATTTCACCAGTAACTGCACTCGATATTCACCGCGCAGTCGCGCTAGCGGCGCGGGTGCTGGGCCGAGGATGCGACAAGAATGATCGCGATTGGCTTCGACCAGGGCGTATCGTAATTGCTGGGCAGTCGTTCGGGCGCGTGCGGAATCTTTGTGGCGAGAGAGTAGCAAGGTGAGGGCGACGAATGGCGGATAGCTGTGATTGCGTCGGTGGCGAATCTCTTCGTCGTAGAAGCCGCGATAGTCTTGGGCACACGCATGGCGCAGCGCGTAGTGGTGCGGATGATATGTTTGAATCAGAACTCGGCCCGGTAAATTGCCGCGTCCGGCGCGTCCGGCGACTTGAGTTATCAATTGGAAAGTTCGCTCGGCGGCACGGAAATCGGGAAGGGCCAATCCGGCATCAACGGAGACCACGCCAACCAGAGTCACGTTGTGAAAGTCGTGTCCTTTCGCCAGCATTTGCGTGCCGACCAGTAAATCAATTTCGCCTTTGCCGAAGTCAAGCAGGGTCTTTTCAAATTCGTGGCGGCGCGATTTCGTGTCGCGATCGATGCGGCCCAGGCGCAGCCTGGGAAAGCGTTTGCGCAGAAGGTCTTCGATCTGCTCCGTGCCTTCGCCGACGTAGTAGATGTACTTGCTGCCGCATACGGGACATTGCGAGGGCGCGCGTTGGTGATGATTGCAGTAGTGACAGACCAGAGTCTGGTCGCCACGATGATAAGTGAGCGTGACATCGCAGTTTGGGCACTCGATAGATTCGCCGCACGAGCGACAGAGAATGAAACTCGAATAGCCACGACGATTCAAAAGGATGATCGACTGCTCGCCCCGCAAATGCGTTTCTTCAATGGCGCCTAATAATTCCTCGGAAAAGATCGCCGGCTTCTTTCTGCACGCAAAGACCTGGCGCATGTCGATTATCTCGGCTTGAGCGAGCGGTCGATTCGCGACCCGTTCCGGTAGATGAAGGTAGCCGTACTTGCCGGTCTGCGAGTTGTGAAACGATTCCAATGAAGGTGTCGCGGAGCCAAGGATAACGATTGATCGTTCTTTCTGCGCGCGAACAATAGCCGTATCGCGAGCGTGATAGAAAGGTGATTCCTCTTGTCGATAAGAAGCGTCCTGTTCTTCATCGACGATGATTACGCCGAGCTCTTTCACCGGCGCGAAGACAGCGGAGCGGGTGCCCAAGACCACGCGAGCTTCGCTGCGACGCAAACGCGACCATTCGTCGAAACGTTCACCTTTAGAAAGCGACGAGTGAAAGATCGCAATTTGATCGCCGAAGTGAGAGCGCAAGCGCCGCGAGAGAATCGGAGTCAGCGCAATTTCCGGAACGAGCATCATCGCGCCACGACCCAGATCCAGCGTGGCGCGCATCGTTCGAATGTAAACTTCGGTTTTGCCGCTGCCGGTGATGCCATGCAATAGGATTGGTGCAAAGCGACGCTGATTCAGGGGAGTCTCGATCGCCGTTAGCGCCGCGAGTTGGGCGCTGGTTAACTTGAAATCTTCGGTGACCGGCAGTTCAGCTCGCGCCAGTGGGTCACGACGCATCTCCTCTTCAAATTCTTCGAGCACTCCCTTTTTCAGCAACGTGCGAACAACCGATTCACTGATATTTGCCGCCTTAATCAGATCGGTAATCGCCATCGCGCTTTGGTTGGCGCTCAAGGCTTCGATCGCGCGTTGCTGAGCCTGGGTACGCAGGCGTCCCGCCTGCTTCTTCGCCTGAGTTTCCGTCTCACGCCGCTGACCAAACCGTTCAGCAGAACGCGCGGCATCAGTAGGAAAAGAAGCAGGCGGGACGCCTGCGTACCGAGGCGATTTCACAAGCCGCACGGCTCTCCGCCGTTTTGCTCGGGTCGGAAGTGATCGGCCGCGATATCCGCGCTCAATCAAACCTTCCCGCTCCAGTTCCCGTAGCCATTTCGGAACGTTCGCCGAACCCATGCGTAAGCAGAGCGCTTTCAATTCAAACTCACCGTCGTCGTTGAGCAAGCGCAGCGCGCGAGCCTTGCCGGCCGCACCCGCAGACACAGGTGGTGATGACATGAGGCCAACGGCTGAAGCAGGTGGTAACAAGCTTAATTCTCCACGGCCCCGCGGAGTTATTGAAATGGTTTGCTCGACCGTGGTGTTCATTCCTGCGGGCAGGGCTGCCCGCATCACCTCACCCCAGGGCGCTGCATAATAATCTGCGACCCAGCGTGTCAATTCCAGAACTTCGGGAGTGAGCGGCGCCTCGAGGTCGAGAAGTTCCTGCACGTCTTTGATTTCAGATTCAATCAGGCTGGTACCGGATCTTAATTGAGGAAGCAGAGCAACGATGTACCCAGTTGTAGGCTTCGTACCAAGCTGGACCATGACCCGCGCGCCGACGCGTGCCGCCTGTTGCATCGAGGAGGGAAGGCGATAAGTTAGAACTTTCTTGAGATGGACCGGAACTGCAACCTGTGCGTATTGCGGATTGGATTCGTTCGAAACTTGGGCCGTTGAGGTCATAGAGAAAGCATGTTCGAGTTCGTGCCAAGAGGTTAGCGCGAACTCAGTTGTGATTAAAGGCGTGGATTATGCAGTTGGGTCTTTCCGAGGAAGAGAATCAAGGTAATCTCGAACTTTTTTCAGGTCTTCCCAGGTTTCGCGTTTCTTTGAAGGATCACGCAGCAAATAAGCAGGGTGAAACGTCGGCATCACTTTAATGCCGCGAAAGTCCTGAAATTTTCCGCGCACACGCGTGATTCCCTCGCGCGTCTCGAGAAGATTCCGCAGCGCCGTGTTTCCCAATACGACGATTACTTCCGGTTTGACTGCGGCGATTTCGCGAAACAGAAACGGACGGCAGATTGCGGCTTCTTCCAGGGTCGGTTGCCGATTGCCGGGTGGCCGGCAGCGATTGACGTTTCCGATCAGGACGTCCTCTCGCTTCAAGCCGATAGCTTCGATGATTTTGGTTAACAACTGACCAGCTCGACCAACGAATGGCTTGCCCTGAGCGTCTTCATCAGCGCCCGGCGCCTCACCAACAAACATGAGCCGTGCTTTCGAATTACCATGAGTGTTAACGACCTGAGTGCGGCCCTCGCACAAACCGCACCGCGTGCATTCGCCGATGTCGCGCCAGACGTCTTCGAGTGTTTCGGTTGATTGTTGCAAAGACGGTTCCCGAGGCGCTAAGTCACCGAAGAGTGTATCCTGCGGTGCTGATTTGAGTGGGGCCGTTGTGCTCTTTGTTGTTGGGATTTGATGCTCTCGTGACATAGGTTTCGGGGCCGGAGCGGTTGTATAGCTCTGCAAACCGGAAATCGTAGACACAGAAGAGGACGCAACGTGAACTTCTTCTATTCGATCTTGAGCAACTTCGATCGTCTCTGCGCCCAGTTCACCCAGATATGTCGCGTGTGCTCGCAGCGAATCCAACAACTCTAAAATTTCGTTGGCAGTTGAATCAGAACTCATACTTTGCCTTCCACGGCTTTCGATCTCGCCGGCTTCGCCGTCATGTTCGCTCGGCGTATCTTTACGACTTCGTCAAGGATATGGTGAGCCGTTTCCAACTTTGACATCAACGGCAATTCGATTGGATTAGGATTGTCGCGAACCAGAATGACGACCTGGTTAGTCTCGGATTCAAAGGTCGAGGCCGGCAGCGAAACGTCGTTCGCAACGACGGCATCGAGGTTCTTGCTGTTGAGCTTCCCCCGTGCGTGTCTCAATAAATCGTTGGTCTCTGCTGCGAAGCCGATAATAATTTGACCATCGCGTCGCGACTGGGCCACTTCGCCAAGAATATCTGTCGTGCGTTCGAGTGACAGATTGAGTTTCATTTCTGACTTCTTAATCTTTGTTCGTGATTTCTGCTGGACGCGATAGTCCGACACGGCTGCGGCGCCAATGAACACGGTTGCATCATTGACGCGATGTGCGACGGCGGACCGCATTTCGTCGGCAGACTCAACCTTGATAACGTCCACGCCCGGCGGGGAATTGACGCTCACGATTCCCGCGACAACCGTCACTTCTGCGCCGCGAGCCAGAGCCGCCTCTGCCAATGCGAATCCCATTCGTCCCGAAGAGCGATTCGAGATGAAACGAACCGGATCTATAGCCTCGCGGGTTGCGCCCGTCGTGATTAATATCCGTTCATCGATTAGATCCTGTTCGATGTGTTCGTTGATCTCCGTCGAAGAAGTTGCGTGGCCTCGGTTGGCCAATGCTTGCGACTCTGGGACGCCGAGAATTTTGAGCGCGACATCTACAATCCGATCGGGTTCAGTAAGTCTACCGGGTCCAATCGTTTTGCAAGCCATTTCGCCTTCATCGGGTTCGATGATGAGTACGCCGTCTGCTCGTAACGTTTGCAGGTTTCGTTGGGTCGCCGCATGCTTCCACATAACCGTGTTCATCGCGGGTGCGATCAGCACTGGAGCGGTGCATGCCACGTACGTCGAGGTTATAAAATCATCGGCTATGCCGTTGGCCATCTTAGCGATCACGTTGGCGGTGGCGGGAGCTATCAGGAATAAATCGATGCTTTGAGAAAATGTGATATGAGCGATTGGATCCGGATTATCAGGAGAATAATCATCGACAACAACGTAAGAGCCTGAAAGTGCGCGAAACGTCAACGGGCTCACGAATTCACAAGCGTGCCTTGTCATGGCGACACGTACTTCACATCCCGATCGCTGCAAACCGCGCAACACTTCGATAGCTTTGTACGCGGCAATTCCCCCAGTTACGCCGAGGCCGATGCGTCGTCCCGAAGGCTTAGGTTCATCATGCATCGTGAAATTGAAATGTAACATTGCTGAATTCCCCGTGCAATACAGAGTGGTTGCAGCAGGAGTACAATCCCGAACCACCAGCTCGAAAGAACTGGCTTGTAAATGCTTTCGTAGGCTAAAGTAAATCCAATTTGTTTAGCTGGTGATGAACGACTATCAATCTCGAGGGTGGATCACATGTTTAGCTTCAGAAGTTGTGCACGGCTCCTCGCGGTGCTCGCAATCGCGCTTAATTTAAGTGTCATTTGCCTGGCCCAACGGTCGCTTAGGAATACGTCACCGGACGCGAACTCGAACTACGGGCCGGTCATGCTGGCTTATCTTGGCTATCTTGCCAATGAACAAGAGGTCGTTGACGATCGAATCAGCCGGAAAGAGATCACCGCGGCGTACTATCATCGGAACTCAAGTCGGATTCGGGCACTGAGGACCATGGCGATCAGATTGGTGCGTGAAAGTGGAAACGACTATGTGCCTGAACTCGAAGCAGTGGCTCCGGATGAACTACGTACGCTCTTTGAAAATCCGCCAAAGCCCGCGGCGCTTCATCCGAACGGCATCCTGGCAAACAAATTCAGGTTTCTGACCACTGTCCATTCTGGAGAACTCTTTTATCTGTTCGCTCGGCTTGATCCCTATGAACAGGCTGAAATGATGAAACGAGAAGGAAAATTCTCGACCGCGAAATCAGAAGAGCCGTCCAGGGGAAGTGCCGAGGGCCAGCGTGTTGGCCAAACTACGGTGCGGCCCAGGCGGGTCGTTCCTCGATAGAGAGCGAGCCAGTCACCCGTTACTAATCTCGATTGATCCCAGATCCATTCTATTCGGCCACCGTGGTCAAATGCTCGAAGAACACAGAATTTTGACAGCCAAATGGGAAAAAAGCTCTTTACAGGGCCTCAGGGCCGTGGTATCTTGCCCGACAGCTAGTTCAGCCATAGCTTGGGATCAAGGGTAATTATTGACATAAGGGGCGGTATTCGTGTAAAAAGGGCTAGGCTTAGAGGGCTCTTGATCGCCCCGGGCACGCTTTATTGTTATTTTGCATCTCGCGCGCGCGAGGTGATTGAGTGGAGACGGGTTAGTGGTTTCCGTCTACTGCGGTCATAGGTGATCGTGGCACGCTTCCACAAAACTTGTTCACTTGTACGGGAGGAAATGATGATTAGTAGAACTTGGAGCCGTAAGTCCATTGCGTTTTCTGTCGCGGTTGCGGTCTTAAGCGTTTACTCGATGATAGCGCTGGCAGCGCCAGGGCAGAAGGCATCGGGCGAGCTTTCGGTTTCCGGTCAAGTCACCGTTAACGGCCAGGCTGCCATCTCAGGTGCCACGGTCTTTTCTGATAGCGTAATCGCAACAGCGGCGAACAGCAGTGCGACCATTAGTCTTGGCAAACTTGGTCGCGTTGAGTTGTTACCAAACTCAAGCGCAAAACTCAGCTTTAGTGAGGGAAATGTTTCTGCATCTCTTGACGCAGGGCGAATTCAGGTTTCCACACTGTCTGGCGTTTCCGCAATCGTGACCACTAAAGATGGTAATGCAGTTGCGGATGCTCGCCAGGCCGCGACGTTTATGGTAGATGTCGAATGCGGTAACACGATCGTTGCGTCTCAGGGTGGCGCGGTTGAATTGCGCGCCGGCGGAAGCGCGAAAGCGGTCGCAGCCGGAACGTCGGAATCGGCGGGCACTCCGCAGCCAGGAACTCGATGCACAAGACTGACCAAGCCTGACACGTTCGGGCACCTTAGCGGTGGTGCGCTTGCCGCTCTGCTGCTCGCCGCTGGTGGGGCTGTTGCGGCAGCTATTATTGCGGTGACGCACAACAACAATCTGAACTTCGGTGGCTCGGTTACTGTAGTAAGTCCGACCAGATAATCCTTCTGCCCAATCCGATTGGTAACGCGCTGCACGCGCGCTATTATGAGTGGATCTTTACGGGTCACGCGCCAATGGCGCGCGTGACCCGTAATTTTGTGAAGGGCATTGATCGTGACTTAGGACAATAGGGAATGCACATCGCTGTAATTGGCTCGGGTTACGTTGGCCTTGTTACCGGGACATGTTTTGCGGAGTTCGGGGACGACGTTACCTGCGTAGATGTCGACGCCGATAAGATCGCTCGGCTCTCGCGTGGCGAGACTACGATCTACGAGCCGGGACTCGATCAATTAGTCAAGAAGAATCTACAAGCGGGCCGGCTTCGCTTCACTAGCGACATAGGGGCGGCCACCGAGCGCTCTCTAGTCATCTTTCTGGCGGTGGGCACGCCGCCAAAGGCAGACGGATCTGCTGATCTAACTTATATTGAGGGCGCTGCCCGACAGATCGCCGAACATCTGGATAGTTATAAAGTAATAGCGACCAAATCTACTGTTCCGGTCGGCACGGGGAGACGGTTGATATCGCTCGTTCGCGAGCACCTGTCAAGACCGCGTGAATTCAGCGTCGTCTCGAACCCAGAATTCCTGCGAGAAGGCGCGGCGATTAGCGACTTCATGCGACCGGATCGCGTAGTTATTGGCGGCGATGATGAGCAGGCCATTGCCATAATGCGTGACCTTTATCGACCTCTTTATTTGATTGAAACTCCATTCGTGATCACGTCGCTTGAGGGCGCCGAGTTGATCAAGTACGCGGCTAACGCCTTCCTGGCCACGAAAATTTCCTTTGTTAACGAAATTGCTAATCTTTGCGAGAAGGTTGGCTGCGACGTGCATGAGGTGGCCAGAGCTATAGGCATGGATCGACGAATTGGATCCAAATTCCTGCACCCTGGGCCCGGATTTGGCGGCTCCTGTTTTCCAAAAGATACGCGAGCACTGGCTGCGATTGGGCGTGAATTCTCCAGTCCGATGCGAATCGTAGATGCGGTTATCGAAGTAAATGAGCAACAGCGTCTTTCCATGGTGCCAAAGATTGAAAGTCTCGCAGATGGTCTGCAAGGGAAACGGATCGCGGTCTTGGGATTAGCTTTCAAACCCGAAACCGATGATATGCGTGATGCGCCTTCGGTCGAAATCATTCGCGGCGTGATGCAACGAGGAGCCACCGTCAGTGCTTATGATCCGGTCGCCAATAAAGAGGCACAAAAGATTCTCCCCGAGATCGAATTCGCCGAGGACGAATATGCGGCGGCTGCGGGCGCCGATGTTCTTGTATTTATGACTGAATGGAATCAGTTTCGGGCGCTGGATATGGTCCGCATCCGCAGCTTGATGAAAGTACCCAGGATCGCGGATCTGCGCAACATCTATGAACCGGCCGACTTGCGCGAGATGGGATTCCAGTACGTCGGAGTCGGACGCTAAACGTTCTATGGCGCTTTCAGGTATAGCTCTGGTTACTGGTGGGGCGGGTTTCATCGGGTCTCACATCGCAAGCGCTCTCGTTTCACAAGGCGCGCGAGTCCGCGTGATTGATGATCTCTCAACGGGGCATCTCGAGAATATCGCGGAGATTGCCGGTGAGATTGATTTTGTTCGCGCAAGCCTAGCTGATGACCAAGCGGTTGCTCGAGTACTGGAAGATGTTGAACTAGTCTTTCATGAGGCCGCTATTCCTTCGGTGCCGCGCTCAGTTGAGAAGCCCACGGAAACACACCAGGCCAGCGTCAATGCTACTTTCTCGCTGCTATTAGCGGCTCGCGATCATGGTGTTCGTCGACTGGTTTATGCCGCCTCCAGTTCTGCCTATGGCGACCAGGCGGAGTCGCCAAAGCATGAACAGATGAGGCCGGATCCTTTATCGCCTTACGCGGTAGCGAAATTGGTGGGCGAATATTATTGTCAGGTCTTCACTCGTGTTTACGGACTGGAGACGGTATCGCTGCGTTATTTCAATGTATTTGGGCCGCGACAGGATCCTAGCTCACAATACTCCGGCGTCGTCTCCAGATTTATTAGCGCCCTGCTTAACGGTGAACAGCCGATTATATACGGCGATGGCGAACAGTCGCGCGACTTCACCTACGTCTCAAATGTGATCGATGCCAATCTGCTCGCTGCCGAATCCGTCGGGGCGGTTGGTCGCGTTA
>WNFV01006606.1_pt1 | contig 14275 bp, 18 predicted proteins | sample 5400101 | NCBI WGS metagenome assembly WNFV01 (sample SAMN13153361, study PRJNA577476) | soil metagenome | isolation source: 115 cm soil or saprolite under grassland replicate 1 | place: USA:California | collected 2016-06-15 | reverse complement strand
CGCTTCCCGAAGCAGGAGACGACCCTGCTGATGATTCGAGCGCCGCGGACGCCGCACTACTGGCGCGCAACGGTGCTCGACCGCTTCAACGGGACCCGCTGGAGCGAACACGTCTGGACCGAGACTCCGCTCGAGAACCATGAGCTCACACCTCCAGGTGCCGAGGAACCCACGCAGTGGGTGGAGCAGGAAGTCACCGTCCGCGCGCTCGACGACGACCACCTGATCGGCGCCAGCATCCCCGTCGCACATAACGTCAGCGAACCGGTGCTGTACGACGGGCAGGGGGTCGCGCGCGTGCTCGACGGCCTGCGCCGCGACCAGCGCTACGCGATCTGGAGCTACGCGCCGCGGCCGACTCCGGAGGAGCTCGTCCGCGTGCCGCCGACGTATCCGCGTGCATTGACGCGACCGGGACGCGAACTCGATCTCGCGCCCGGGTCAACGGCGCCACCCTTCGGCGCCCCTGGCCGCGATCGACGGCTCTTCCAGCTCCTGACGGGGCGCCTTCAGCCGTACGCCGAGATCTACGAGCGCGCCCGCCTGGTGGCCGGGCAGACGAACTCGCCCTACGCGGCGGCTGTCGCGCTCGAGCGCTGGTTCCGGTTCGTCGCCGAGACGAAGACCGGCTACTGCCAGCACTTCGCCGGCGCGATGGCGCTGATGTTGCGCCTCCTCGGCGTCCCGGCGCGGGTAGCGGCCGGTTTCGTACCTGGCCATTACCGTGACGGCGTCTGGCGCGTCACCGACCGCGACGCCCACACCTGGGTCGAGGTCTGGTTCCGCGGCTACGGCTGGCTGCCGTTCGACCCGACGCCGGGTCGCGGCCGGCTGAGCGGCACCTACAGCTCCACCTCGCTCGGCTTCGACGCTGCGGCTGCGGCTCGGCTGCTCGCCGGCGTGGTCAAGGGCGGCGAAGTGTTCGGGGAGGGGACCTCCGTGATCGGTCACGACGACGAACGACGTACGCCTCGCTCGGCGGCCGACGTCCCTGTCCGCGGCCTCAATCCTCCACCACCGGTCGAGCGGCACGCGCCCAGCCTGCTGCTCTTCCTCCTCCTGCTGGCGGGAGGCCTCGCAGCCGTCATCGTCGTGCTGAAGCACGGGCGCCGCAGGCTGCGCTACATGACGAACGATCCCAGGCGGGTCGCGTCCGCGTGCGCACGCGAGCTCTCGGAGTTCTTGCAGGACCAGCGTGTGCCTGCCGCCCGCGCGGCGACCTTCCACGAGCTCGGAGGAACCATCTCCGAGCGGCTGAGCGTCGACGCGAGCGACTTCGCGCAGGCCGCCACCGCCGCGCGCTACGGGCCGCTCGAGGAAGCCGGTGAAGCCGCCCGGACAGCCCGGCGGGAGCTTCGCGAGCTCAAGCGGAGGCTTCGCCGCAGCCTGTTCGTGCTCGATCGCGCCCGTGGGCTTGTCTCCCTGCGCTCGCTGGGACTCGGGTAGCTCGTGGACGCCGTCGTGATGGCGGCGGGCGAGGGAAGACGCCTCCGTCCGCTGTCCGAGCGCTGGGCGAAGCCGGTGCTGCCGATCGACGGACGGCCGGTGCTCGCTCTGCTCCTGCGCGAGCTCGCCGCCGCAGACTTCGAGCGTGTGTGGCTCGTGACTGGGCACCTCGCCGAGCAGGTCGAGAAGCTTGCCGGCGACGGGTCCGCTTTCGGTCTCGAGGTCCGTTTCGTCCGCCAGCCGCGAGTGCTGGGCTCGGCTGACGCGGTGCGCCGAGCAGTCGACGCCGAAGCGACGCTGCCGCTGCTCGTGTCCGCGGCCGACACGGTCTTCTTTCCCGGCGACATCGAGCGCTTCGCGAAGGAATTCACCAACGGGGACACCGCCGGCGCAGTTGCGGTTCGCCTCTCTCCAGCACCTGGCCCGGGCCGCAACGCGGTTCGCAGCAGCGACGGCCGCGTCGAGCGCATGCGCGACGACGACCCGGCGAATCCCTGGTCGGGGGCACCTCTCTGGGCGCTCGGTCAGGCGGTGGCGGACCGACTCTGCCTCGACCGGCCTCCGTACGAGCTCGAGAACGCCTTCCAGTCCGCGATCGACGCCGGCGAGACGGTTATGGCGATCGAGATCGGGAAGACCCGCGATTTGACGGATCCGCTTGACTTGGTAGAGGAGAACTTTCCCTACTTGAGATCGACATGAGCGAGACCTACGACCTCTTCCAGCAAGGACGCGCCCACCTCCGCAAGGGACGGGCGGCGCAGGCCACGGTCGCGCTCGAGAAGGCGAAGCGGCGGGAGCCGCACAAGGCGTCCATCCGCGAGGCGCTCGGGATCGCATACCTCCGGATCCAGCGCTACGAGGAGGCGGAGCAGGAGTTTCGCGCGATGCTCGAGCTCTCTCCCGCGGATCACTATGCGCACTACGGGTTGGGCCGCGCGCTGGAGAAGCAGGGCAAGGAAGCGGAGGCGAACGGCCACTACAAGCTCGCGAGCTCGCTGCGACCGCAGAACGAGCACTACGCGTCGCGCATCCTCGACCTGGATCGAACCGTAGGCGACAAGCCCGCATCGGACGAGCCGGAGTAGCTAGCAAGTCGGCGCTCCCGCGTTCACCTTGCATACGCCCCTCGCCGGTAGCATCGATCGCAGAGGGAGGTGGGAGACAACCCCCACCCGGGTGGGGTTGCGCGCGCGTGTACCTCGCAAAGGTCGGCAAGTCGGGGCTGAGATGATGCCGCGGACATGCGTGCCGTCTGCCAGCGTGTCTCCGAGGCTCGGGTCACGGTCGACGGCACGGTGCATGGGCGCATCGACGCCGGGCTCGTCGTGTTGCTCGGAGTCCAGCGCGGGGACGATCATGCCGAGGCGAAGCGGCTCGCAGGGAAAATCGCCCGTCTCCGGATCTTCGAGGACGAGCACGGCAAGTTCGACCGGAGCGTCGTCCAAGTAGGCGGGTCCGCGCTTGTCGTCAGCCAGTTCACGCTGATCGCTGACACCCGCAAGGGCAACCGACCGAGCTTTACGGATGCCGCCCCGCCCCAGGAAGCAGAGCAGCGCTACTCCGAATTTTGCGAGGCGCTAGGAGCGGAAGGCGTCCCGGTCGAACGAGGCGTCTTCGGCGCGCGCATGTCGGTCGAGCTCGTCAATGACGGGCCCGTGACGATCGTGCTCGACTGAGCTACATCCGGCGGGCAGCCGGCTTCCGGCGCCTGCTTGCTACACTTCTGCGACCACATTTCGAGCGGTTTCCGAAATGGGCCTGCGGGCCCATTTTTTGTGACAGGAGCACCATGGCAGGGACACACGACAAGGAGAGGCAGCTGACGCGGGAGATCGCCCCGAAGGTCGAGGGCGCGCTTCCGGGTACCGAGGTGCTGGCCGTCGAGCTGACGAGCCCCGAGCGCTTCACCGTCTTCGTGGATCACGCCCAGGGCGTCGATCACGCTCTCTGTGAGCGGGTCACGAACGTCCTGCGGGACTACCTCCGCGAGTACTCGGTCGACGTGTCCTCACCGGGGGTCGAGCGGCCGCTCCGCAACCAGGCGCACTTTCGCAGCGTCGTCGGGCGCCGCGTCGCCCTTCGCACCCGGGAGCGCAACCGCGTGCGCGGAGAGGTCGTCTCCGCGGGCGAGCGCAGTGTCACCGTCAAGACCGAGGCAGAGTCCGTGGACATACCCTACGAGTCCATCGTTCGGGGCAATCTGATCGAGGAAGTGGTGAGGAGATGACCCAGGAGATCATCGAGGCAGTCCGAGACATCGAGCGCGAGAAGGGAATCGAGAGTGGAACGTTGGTCTCCGCCCTCGAGGATGCCCTCCTCGCCGCCTACAAGAAGACCCCGGGCGCCTCGCGCCACGCCACCGTCGAGATCGACGACCAGGGCGACTTTCGCGTCTTCTCGATCGAGCTTCCGCCGGATATCGAGGAACGACTGCTCGACGAGGCGCGCGAGCGTGCGCTCGAGGAGCTGGAGCGCATCGAGGCCGAGAACGGCGAGCGCTCGCACACATTGCTTTCCGACGACGACCTCGACATCGACTGGTCGGACATCCCCGAGCACCAGATCAAGCGCGAGGACGTCACGCCCGAGAACTTCGGACGCATCGCCGCGCAGACGGCGAAGCAGGTGATCCTGCAGCGCATCCGCGAGGCCGAACGGGCGATGATGTACGACGAGTACGTCGATCGCGTCAGCGAAGTCGTGACGGGCATCGTCCAGCAGGCCGGCGACCGCAACAATGTCCTCGTCGACCTGGGCAAGGTCGAGGCGCTCTTGCCGCGCTCCGAGCAGGTCGACGGCGAGCGCTACGAGCAGGGCTCGCGCATCAAGGCGGTGATCACCGAGGTGCGCTCCGGGACGAAGGGCCCGCAGGTCATCCTCTCCCGGCGCGATCCCGAGCTGATCAAGACGCTCTTCGAGCTGGAAGTGCCGGAGATCGCGGACGGTCTGGTCGAGATTCGCGGCGTCGCCCGGGAGCCGGGCTATCGCTCGAAGATCGCAGTCGAGTCCCATGCGCAGGGCGTCGATCCGGTCGGTGCCTGCGTTGGTCCTCGCGGTTCGCGCGTCCGCATGGTCGTGTCGGAGCTTCGCGGCGAGAAGATCGACATCATCCCGTGGAACCCGGAGCCGGCGCGCTTCGTTGCCAAAGCGCTTTCACCCGCGCGTGTGCGCGAGGTTTTCGTCGACGACGAGACCAAAGAGGCGACGGTCATCGTGCCCGACGACCAGCTCGCACTCGCGATTGGGAAGGAAGGTCTCAACGCGCGCCTGGCAGCTCGCCTGACCGGCTGGAAGGTCGACATCCAGTCCGACACCGAGTTCGCACAGGCCGAGGCCGCAGCCGCGTACGGCGGCGGCGAAGGCGAGGAGTTCACGGGCCGCTGCTCGGCCGTCCTCTCCAACGGCAAGCGGTGCCCAAACGAGGCGCTGCCCGGTTCACGCTACTGCGGACTGCCCGCACATCAGGAGCTCGCTCTCCGCGACACGGAGGACACCGAGCCCATCGAGGCGGAGGACGAGCCGGCGCTCGAGATTCGCTCCGACCTGGCGGAGCCGGAAGCGGAGAGCATCGGACCGGAGAGCCTGCCCGACGTTCCGGGCGAAGAGGCGCTCGAGTCGGAGGCTGCTGCAGACGTCGCCGCGACCCACGGGCCCGACGCGACTGCAATCGCCGAGGCGGAAGGCGAGGTCGACCTCGACGTCGCGCCCCCACAGGTCGCCGAGCCCCACGAGGTGCCGGCCGGGATCCCGGTCGAGCAGACGCCCGGGGACGACGGCTCCGAGGAGCACACCCCGGCTGCGTGACCGAGCCGATCAGGAGCTGTGTCGGCTGCGGGCGGAAGGCTCCCCAAAGCCAACTCCTGCGGTTCGTGGCAAAGGAAGGCCGACTCGTTCCGGGTGCAGACGAGCCCGGACGCGGCGCTTACACCTGCCGGCGCCTCTCGTGCTTCGAGCGCGCGGCCTCGCGCCGCGCCTTCAACCGCACGCTCAGGCAGAACGTCCGCGTCGAACCCGCGCTGGCATCCCTCTACACTTGACCTCGTAATGGCGAACGAATCCGGCCCAAACAGACCCAACCGGCCCATGCGGCCCCGTCAGGGCGGTCCCGGCCAGCGACGGAAGCGGCGCGTCGTCATCGACAACGCCGCCGCTCGTCCCCGCGACGTGCGCCAGCAGCAGCGGGATCGCGAGGCCGCGCGGCCGAAGACTCCGCGCGAGGTCGCTCCGGTCACCGGGCCCGTCGTCGTCCAGTCTGGCGTTACCGTCCGCGACCTCTCGCAGGCGCTCGGCGTACCTGCCCCCAAGATCATCATGTTCATGATGGGCCTGGGGAAGGCCGTGACGATCACGCAGTCCCTGGCCGATGACGAGGTGGAGCTGATCGCCGCCGAGCTGGCGCCGGAGCGCGAGCTGACGATCAGGCACGCTGCCGACGACGAGGAAGAGCCGGAGGTCTTCGAGGACAGCGAGGCCGATCTCGCCCCGCGGCCGCCGGTCGTAACGATCATGGGCCACGTCGACCACGGGAAGACGACCCTGCTCGATGCGATCAGGAAGACGTCCGTCGTCGAGACGGAAGCGGGGGGAATCACCCAGCACATCGGCGCCTACCAGGTCGAGCACGACGGCAGGAAGATCACCTTCCTCGACACTCCTGGGCACGAGGCGTTCACGGCCATGCGCGCGCGAGGGGCGAAGGTGACCGACATCGCCGTGCTCGTCGTCGCGGCAGACGACGGCGTGATGCCGCAGACGAAGGAATCGATCTCCCATGCGCGCGCGGCGGAGGTGCCGATCGTGGTCGCGGTCAACAAGATCGACGTCCCCGACGCCGACCTGAACCGCGTCCGGAGCGAGCTTGCCGCCGAAGGCCTCCAGCCGGAGGAGTGGGGCGGCACGACCCAGTTCTCCGACGTCTCTGCGAAGCAGGCCCAGAACCTCGACGACCTGCTCGAGCGAGTCTTGCTCGTTGCCGACGCGGAGCTCGTGTTGACGGCGAATCCCAAAGCGGAAGCCTCGGGACCGATCATCGAATCCCGCCTCGACGTCGGTCGCGGACCGGTCGCAACGATGCTCGTCCACCGCGGAACATTGCGCGTCGGCGATGCGGTCGTTGCCGGAGACGCATGGGGAAAGGTGCGCGCGCTCTACAACTTCCGTGGCGACAAGGTCAAGGACGCGCGCCCCGGCGACCCCGTCGAGATTCTCGGTTTCAACAAGCCGCCGCCTGCGGGAGAACTGTGTCGCGTCGTCGAGAAAGAGAGCCGGGCCCGCGAGCTCGCAAATGCGCGCGGTGAACGACTCCGCCGCGAGCAGCTTGCCCAGGCGTCGAAGGGCGTCTCGATCGAGAGCCTCTTCGAGCAGATGCAGGAGGGCGCCGTCCAGGACCTGAACCTCGTCCTCAAGGGCGACGTGGTGGGCTCCGTCGAGGCGGCCGTCTCCGAGCTCGGCAAGATCCAGCACCCCGAGGTGCGCGTCAACGTGATCCACCAGGGAGTCGGCGGGATCACGGAGGGAGACATCATGCTCGCCTCGGCGTCGAGCGCGACCGTCGTCGGCTTCAACGTCCGGCCAAATGCGGAGGCACGCGCGCTCGCCGAGCGCGAAGGCGTCGAGATCCGAACGTATCGCGTGATCTATCAGCTCACGGAGGACATCGAGCAGGCGCTGGTCGGCATGCTCAAGCCGGTCGAGAGAGAAGAGACGCTCGGCGAGGCCGAGGTGCGCGCCCTGTTCAAGGTCTCACGGCTCGGAACGATCGCCGGCTGCATGGTCACCACCGGTCTCATCCGGCGTGGAGCACAGGTGCGCGTCGTCCGCGACGGGACGGTCGTCCACGAGACCACGATCGCGCAGCTGAAGCGGTTCAAGGACGACGCCCGCGAGGTCACCGAAGGCTTCGAGTGCGGCATCCTCCTCGACGGCTTCAACGACGTCAAGGAAGGCGACGTGCTCGAGGCCTACGAGACCCGGGCGGTTGAGCGGACGACGCTCGACGAGCCCGCACCGGCGGCCACGACCTAACGCTGGGTCAGTCTTCGCGGCAGGGCCGGCAGACGCCTTCGCTCAGCCCGAAGAGATCGTTCCGTTCGATCGGCTCGCTGCAGGAGCGGCACCAGCGCCCGACGGGCAGTCCGGTCAGGAGTGTCTTCAGGAAGCTGGACATGGTGTCCTTCCGTAGTGACGGTCAGCGGTCACTTCGAACGTAGCGAGAGCGCCGCACGCGGCACAAGGGCTTTCACCAACCTCTTACAAAGACGGTTCAATACCCAGCGTGGGAGCGGGCTACGTGGGCATCCTCAGCGTCGAGCTGCACTTCCCCGAGGCGGGCTCGCTCAAGGGCAAGCGGAAGTACGTCAAGTCTGCGAAGGCACAGCTTCAGAATCGCTTCGGTGCCTCGGTCGCCGAGGTCGATCACCACGACCTCTGGCAGCGGACGCGGCTGACGATGTCGTGCGTCGCGCGCGAGTACCGAGAGGCGGAGCAGCTGCTCGACGAGGCCGAGCGCTATCTCGCCGGCCAGGAGTTCGAGCTCGTCCGCTCCGAACGCGACGTCGTCACGATGGACTAGACGACTAGACGAGACCCTGGACGATCATCGCCGCACCGGCAACGAGCAGGATGAGCCCGACTGCCTTCAGCAGTTGCCGCTCGTCCAGCCGACCGGTGAGACGCGCGCCCAGGAACGATCCAGGCACAGAGGTCGCGGCGCCGACGCCGAGCAGCGTCCAGTCGACGCCGCCGGCGAGGTGGCCGAACACTCCGGCGACGCCGAGACAGAACCCCACCGCCACGTTCGTCCCGACCGCGCGAAAGGTGTCGGCTCCGACCAGGCGGATCAGGGCGCCGATTCGAAGCGCTCCGAGGATCAAGCCGACGAAGCCTCCGAGCAACCCGATCGCGGCACCCGACAGCACAGCGGCGCTCCGGCTGACGCGCTCCTCTCGGCGCGGCGGCTCGGGCCTCCTCGGCCGCAGGAGATCGACGCCGAAGACGAGCAGCGTCGCACCGATCGCGATGAGCAGCGTGTCTCCCGGGACAGCGCTTGAGAGGAGAGCGCCGGAGACGGCGCCGACGACGGACGGCGGCACCATCCAGCGGAACACGTGCCAGTCGATCCGCCCTGCACGAACGTGGGTGACCGCCGCCGCAAGGGCGGCGAGGGCCGAGACGCCGATGTTCGCGCCGGCACCGGCGGCCGGGCTCGACGCGGCGAGAACCAGCACGGGAAGGCGGATGTTGCCCAGGACGAGGCCGACGAGTCCGCCCGCGAGTGCCGTAACGAAGCACCACAGGCCGACGGCGACGAGGAGGAGAGTGTGCAAGCGCTTGAATATCCCGTATGGCCGATCGCATGCGTCGCGTGAACGAGTCCGTCCGACAAGTCCTCTCCGAGGCGGTCGGGCAGCTGAAGGACCCGCGGATCGGATTTGTCACGGTGACGGGCGTGGAAACGTCTCCCGATCTTCGCCACGCGCGCGTCTTCGTGTCCGTGCTTGGCGCGGAGCGGAAACGCAGGGAGACGATGGCGGGCCTCCAGGCGGCGCATTCGGTGCTGCAGACCCGCCTTGCACGCGAGCTCCGAATGAAACGGACCCCGCAACTGGCGTTCGAGTACGATCCGTCGGTCGAGCGTGGGGTCCGCATGACCAAGCTGATCGATGAGCTCGCCCCAGACGACAGCGAGTGAACTGGCGGCGGTCGCGGACGCGATTCGCGAACACGACCGCTTCGTCGTCACGACCCACGAGAATCCCGACGGCGACGCACTGGGCTCTCTCCTCGCCGCGAAGCTCGCGCTCGATCAGCTCGGAAAGGACACGGTCATGGCGCTGTGCGGAGAAGCGCCTCTTCCGAGGGAATACGCGTTCATGCCGCTCGCGGAGCTCGCGCGACGGTGGCCGGACGACGTCTCCGAGCGCGTCCTCCTCGCGCTCGACTGCGCCAACGAGAGCCGGATCGCCGACCCCGAGGTGCTTGGGCGCGTCCCCCTTGCAATCGACGTCGACCACCACCACGACAACACCCGTTTCGGCCAGATCAACCTGATCGTCCCGGACGCCTCGTCGACCGGCGAAGTGCTTCGCGACCTCTTTCGCGAGCTCGACGTGGAGCTGACGCCGGAGATCGCCGAAGCGCTTTACATCGCGCTCGTCACCGACACCGGCCGCTTTCAGTACGCGAACACGACCCCAAAGGCACTTCGGCTCGCCGCGGAGCTTGTCGAGGCCGGTGCCGACGTCCATCGCATCTTTCAGGGCGTCTACGAGTCGGTGCAGTTCGCCAAGCTCAAGCTGCTCGCCCGCGCACTCGAGCGTGCGCACGTGTACGAAGGCGGGCGAATCGTGGTGTCGTTCCTGGTGCGGACCGACTTCGCCGAAGTCGGTGCAGCCGAGCCGTACTCCGAAGGCATCATCGACTTCCTGCGCGCCGTCGAAGGCGCGGACATGGCCGTCCTGATTCGCGAGCCGCCCCGACAGGACGGACCGACAAGGCGGGTGAGCCTGCGGGCGAGCATCGACGAGCTGGACGTCTCCGCGATCGCGCGCAAGTCCGGCGGCGGGGGCCATCGCCAGGCGGCCGGATTCTCGAGCGAGGCGTCGATCGAGGAGATCACCGACTTCGTACGCCGGGAATTCCTTGCCTCCGCGCGGGCTTGATCCCTCGGGGATCGTGCTCCTCGACAAGCCTGCGGGTCCGTCCTCCTTTGCGATCGTCGCCGAGCTTCGCCGACGGACCGGCGCGCGTACGGGCCATGCCGGAACGCTCGACCCATTCGCGACGGGCTTGTTGCTCTTGTTGTCCGGGGCGGCAACTAAGCTCGCTTCGTGTTTCGTCGGGTTGGACAAGCGCTACGTCACCGACATCGACCTGACCGCCCGGACGTCGACAGGAGATCCGGAAGGGACGATCGTCCAGCGTCTCGACCCGCCCTCGCAGGAGGAGCTGGAAGATCGGCTCGCGCTCCTCCGGGGTGAGGTGGAGCTGCCGATCCCGGCCGCCTCGGCGGTGAAGATCGGCGGGGAGCGCGCGTACAAGCTTGCCCGCCGCGGCGTCGCGGTCGAGATGCCGATGCGGCGCTCGCGTGTCGACACGCTCGACGTCATCGCGTATACGGGAGAGGAAGTCCGACTCGACCTCCGGGTCAGCTCGGGGACGTACGTACGTGCGATCGCCGACGCCCTCGGCGGACACTGCCGGACTCTCCGTCGCACCGAGGTCGGCCCTTTCTCCGTCGACGAGGCCGATCCAGAGCGGTTCATCCCGCCCGACGAAGCGCTCGCCCGGCTGTGAACGTCGCCCGCGCTCCGGAGGAGCTCGTCGCCGGCGAGCGGGCTGTCACAATCGGGAGCTTCGACGGCGTGCATCTCGGTCACCGTCGCGTGCTCGACGCGGTGCGGTCCGCGGGCCTCCCTGCGACGGTCGTGACCTTCTGGCCTCACCCGCGGCTCGTGCTCGGAAACCAGGTCGAGTTGCTGACGACGCTCGAACGGCGCCTCGAGCTGCTCGCGGAGGCAGGTGTGGACGAGACGCTCGTGGTCGATTTCACCCCCGAGCTCGCAGAGCGGGCACCCGCCGACTTTGCGGATTCCCTCCTGCGGCAGATCGGCACGCGTCTGATCGTGATCGGTGAGAACTTCCGCTTCGGGCGGGGTGCGGCCGGCGATCCCGCGCTGCTCGAGCGGCTCGGCTTCGAGGTGCAGACACTGCCGCTGGCGGCCGGCGTCTCGTCCACACAGATCCGGACGCTGCTGCGCGAGGGTGAGGTCGTGTCGGCAGCGGGACTGCTCGGCCGTCCACCGGAGGTCGAGGGCACGGTGGTGCTCGGATATCAGCGCGGCGGAACGCTCGGGTTCCCGACGGCCAATCTGGCAATTCCGCCGGACCTGCTGGTGCCGGCGTACGGGATCTACGCGGGTTACGCGCTCGGCCATCGAGCGGCGATCTCCATCGGTGTCAACCCGCACTACGGAGGAAACGAGCGTCGCGTCGAGCCGCACCTGCTCGACTTCGAGGGCGACCTCTATGGGCGGCGACTGGTCGTCCAGCTCTGGCGCCGCCTGCGAGACGAGCGCGCCTTCACGAGCGAGGAGGAGCTCATCGACCAGATCGCGCAGGACGTGGAAGAGACGCGAACGGCCGAGCCGCCCGTCTGAGCAGAGCACAAGTTTCAACCGGTGCCAGGATCCTCTTAACATGGTGTCCCAGCTGGATCGGCCCGAGCTCGTGCGGTGCGTAACGTGCCATGCGGTCTACGAACAGACGATTGCGTCCGCTCAGTCAGAGGACGAAGGCGCCTGCCCGCGCTGCGGAGAGGTTGCCTGGCTCGCCTGCTGGATCCCCGTCGAGGAAACCGCGGCGCCACTTCCCGCGTAGTTTTCCTGCGACGAGCGGCTCGCAAGTTTCCGCAAAGAGCGGAGTCTTCTAGCACGTGGACGCCGAATCGGGAGACGAGGCCCCCAGCCTGACCGTGCTCGAGAGCGTGCGGTGTTTGGAATGCGGGGCCGTGTACGCAAAGCCCTCCGGCGGTGGGACGGTTCGTGCCAATCCTGGGTGTCCGGAGTGCGGGTACGTCGGCTGGGCGGCAACGACGAAGAGACCGTTCAGCGGATCGTGGCTGCCGCGCCATCTCGGCGTGGATCGCCTGCCGCACCCCTCCGGCTGACGACGCTCACACCGCCGAAGTAGTGATGCCGTGCGGGCCAGCGTCGCACAGTCCGGCCGCGTTGCTCGAGCAGCTTGAGCGCAGCTTCGTCGACACCCGGCTCGGCGTTGACGATCTCCGGCGCGGGATGGAACCTCGGACGAGCGACGGCGGCCTCCGGGGTCAGGCCCTCGTCCAGAATCCCGGCGAGGACACCGAGCAACGCAGTCCTGAGCCGCGTTCCGCCCGCCGCGCCTGCGGCGAGGCCCAGACCGTCCACGTCGCTCCAAAGCGTGGGAGCCATCATGCTCTGCATCCGGCGACCCGGTTCGAGACGGCCCCTGAGCAGATCGGCCTCGCCCAGCATGCTGTTCAGATGGAGATCGAGGCCGGGGAGGAAGTCTCCGGAGCCCAGGCCGAGGCTGGAGGTCAGGGCACACGCACTGCCCTCGCGGTCGACGACGCTGACGTTCGTCGTATCCCCGCCACCCGCGCTCGGGGCCTCGAGCACGTCCACGAGCGCGAGCACCCTCTTGGTCTCGTCGAGCCCACGTAGCCGGGGCAGGCGTGGCACGGTCTCCGGCATTCCCGAGAGACCGGCGCGCGTGAGCAGGCGCCCGCCCAGGTACTGGACGTCCACCGGGTCGCTCCACCGCGCTTCGTACGTCTCCAGGTCCGCGCGAGTCAGGATCCCGCCGCGCTCGGCACAGAGCTCGAGCAACGCCTCGGCGATCGAGCCGCGGTACGCGGCCGACGGCTCCTCGGCGAGCGCTTCAAGTGCGGGGACGAGGCCGGGCTGCTCGAGCCGTTCCCCTGTCTGCAAAAGGCGTCCGCCCGGGGCGTAGATGCCCGCGCCTTCGTTCATCGTCATCACGGGCGCGAGCATCGCCAGGCACGCGGCATGTGCCTCGGGGAAGTCCACGCCGTCCCGCGCGAGGCGGATCGCGGGCTCGGCGAGCCGCTGCCACGGCAGCCGCCCGTACTCGCTCCAAAGAGCGTGAAGCCCCGCCGGCAAGCCCGGCACGGCGCAGGACGCCGGCCCGACCGCGTAATGGAGGAGCTCGGCGCCGAACGGGACGTCCAGGTGGATGAGCTCGGGCTCGCGCAGCTCTGCCCCCAAGCCCGGCACCGCCACGAAACAGTCGAGATTGCGAGCGCGGCCGCTCGCGGCGTCGAAGTAGATCCCGTGCCCGCCGCCGAGGAGCCCCGTCATGACGGTCTCGGAGACACACGAGGCGAGGCAGGCCGCGACGGCAGCGTCCGCCGCGGTCCCGCCTTCATCGAGGATCTCGACACCCGCCGCCGTCGTCGCCGGGTGTCCGCCTGCCACAGCCGCCTGCATGGACGAGACGCTAACGCCCTTTTTGGCGCTTGGAATCGCCGAATCGCTGCTACCCTGTCCCGCGACCGCAGCCGCGGCTTTGCGCCTGCTTCCGGCGCCTTGCTGGGACTGACGACAACACGGAGGTGAGATTGACCCTCACGAAGGAAGCCAAGCTGGACATCGTCCGCAAGCACGGGGCGAGCAAGACCGATACCGGCTCGACCAAGGTGCAGGTAGCGCTCCTGACGCAGCGCATCAACGACCTCACCGAGCACCTGCGAACGCACCCGAAGGATCACTATTCGCGCAGGGGGCTGCTCAAGCTCGTCGGTCGCCGCCGCCGCTTCCTGACGTATCTCCAGAAGCACGACCTCGAGGGCTATCGCGCCCTCATCAAGGAGCTAGGGCTGAGGCGTTAGCTCAACCCCGAGAGTGGAGATTCGAGCGAGCGCCGTTTGCGACGCTGACTCGAGTCCCCACTCTCACAAGCAGAGTGGAGGAAGAGACATATGGCAGTTGCCACTGAGCGCCAAGCGGACGTCAGCGTGACGATCGGCGGGCGCGAGATGACGTTCGAGACCGGAAAGCTCGCGAAGCAGGCCGACGGCGCCGTCGTCGTCCGCTCAGGCGAGACGATGGTGCTGGCGACGGCGCAGGGCCGGATGGAGCCGCGCGAGGGCGCGGACTTCTTCCCGCTCACCGTCGACGTCGAGGAGCGCATGTACGCCGCGGGGAAGATCCCCGGCGGCTTCTTCAAGCGCGAGGGCCGGCCGACGGAGCGCGCGATCCTGACGGCGCGCATGATCGACCGGCCGATCAGGCCGCTTTGGCCGAAGGGCTACAAGAACGAGACGCAG
>WNFV01006169.1_pt1 | contig 14277 bp, 9 predicted proteins | sample 5400101 | NCBI WGS metagenome assembly WNFV01 (sample SAMN13153361, study PRJNA577476) | soil metagenome | isolation source: 115 cm soil or saprolite under grassland replicate 1 | place: USA:California | collected 2016-06-15 | reverse complement strand
CGACGTCGAGATCGTGGACTACCACTAGGAGGAGATGATGGCCAAGCGTCTTCCACCGGTCCATCCAGGCGAGGTACTGGCCGAGGAGTTCCTCGAGCCCATGGGGATCAGTCAGTACCGGCTCGCCAAGGACATCGCTGTTCCTCCTCGTCGAATCAACGAGATCGTCCACGGCACGCGGGCGGTTTCTGCGGACACCGCGCTTCGGTTGGCCAGGTACTTCGGGACCTCTGAGCGGTTCTGGCTGAACCTTCAGGCCCAGTACGACCTGGACGTGGAACACGATCGTGCCGGGGATCGCATCGAGCGGGAGGTCGCACCCCGCGCCGTCTGATGCTCAGGTGGCGGACAGGCCTCGACACCAACCAAATCACCAACGAAATGGAGTCGTCTCCAGCGACCGGTGCGACGCATGAGACAAGTGCGGACATAAACGCGCAGCTCAGGGACATGGGTGAGACTGGCGGAGACCCATGAGACAAGCGCCATGAAATTGCCAAGGTGGGGGTCGCGAATCCCGTAGTCCGCTCCAGAAAGAGGCCCGCTAACCAGCGAGAACACGCAGGTCGTTTACGCCTGTCACCCATCGGTCAGGCCTTCACTCCCACGAAGTTCCAACGAAACTGGAGCCCACGTATGAGTCTGATGCGGGCTCCCCGCCCGAGCGCCGGGAACAACCTTCCGTAGGAACAGGGGATCCCCTCCCGTACGGACGTGCAGAGGACCCCATCGGCAAGAGCTGATCGGCCGAGGTGTTGGAGGGCACCGACGGATGGTGCCGGACGGCACCTTGTCCGGGCCTCGGTGAGGCCCGATACTGGCCCGAACGGACCCACCACGGGGGGGCTGTATTGGCGCGGGAAGCGGCGGATTCCGCTCAGTCGAGGATGCTTCGGACGTTCTTGATCGCCGACGTCCGCGGGTACACGCGGTTCACACGGGAACGCGGGGACGCTGCGGCGGCCATCCTGGCCAAGAAGTTCGCCGACCTGGCCAGGGACGCGGTGGAGGCCCGGAGCGGTCGGGTCATCGAGCTGCGGGGCGACGAGGCGCTCGCCGTGTTCGACTCGCCGGCACAGGTCGTCCGGGCCGCGGTGGAGTTCCAGGCCACGTGCGTCGAGGAGAGCGAGGCCGATCCGGCCTTCCCGCTCCCGGTCGGCATCGGCATCGACTCCGGCGAGGCCGTGCCGGTGGAGGACGGCTACCGCGGCGTGGCGCTGAACATGGCGGCCCGGCTGTGCTCCAACGCCGGTGCCGGCCGGGTCCTCGTGACGCGAACCATCGTGGGCGCCAGCGCGGCGATGGACGGGGAGGTCCGCTTCGTCGAACTCGGCCCCGCGTCGTTCAAGGGCTTCGAGCAACAGGTGGACGTGATCGAAGCCGTCGCGGGAGGGGAGCGCCGGCCGGAGATCGCGCCCTCGGGGGAGGAGGACCGGAGCGTTCCGCCGGAGCTCGATCCACTCACGCCGCTCGTCGACCGGGAGCACGAGATGCGGTGGCTCCGCGGGACGTGGCGCCAGGTCCGCCGGGGCCACGGGCGGGTGCTGTTCATGTCCGGCCCGGCGCAGATCGGCAAGACTCGCCTGGCCGGAGAGATAGCCGGCCAGGTGCAGCGCGACGGCGGGCTGATCCGGTACGCGGGTCCGGGCGGCGCGGCGACGGCGATGGCGCTGTCCGCCATCCGGGAGGCCGTCCCGACGACGGCACCCACGCTCCTCGTGCTCGACGACGTCGACGTCTCCGGCCCTGCGGTGGCGGAGGCGCTCTCGTCGTCGTTCGACGAGCTCACAGCGAGGCCGGTGCTGGTACTGGCGCTGCTGCGGGACCCGGCCGCGGCGGCGGACCTCTCCGCCGTCATCGCCCGGGCCGACGAACGGGGCGATGGCCATCGCGTCCTGGCGCCCTTGGATCTGGACGGAGTCCGGGGGATCGTCCGCCTGTACGTCGGGGCCGACGAGGCCGAGGTCCCGGTGGAGTCGATGGCTCGCGCGTCGCAGGGCGTGCCCGGGCGCGTGCACGAGGTCGTGAGCGACTGGGCCCGCTCCGAGGCGAGCAGGCGCCTGGCCGCGGCGGCGGAGTTCCTCGCGACCGGCCGCGAGCGGCACGCATCCGACCTCGAGTTCGCCAACAACGTGATCGGCCTGAAGCTCGGCCGCCTCTACAGCGTGGAGGGCCGCGACGTCCTCGCAGTGGAGACGTGTCCGTACAAGGGGCTGGCCGCCTTCGAGGAGGACGACTCGGCGTACTTCTTCGGCCGGGAGCGGCTCGTGGGCGAGCTGGCCGCGCGGACGGTGCAGGTCGGCCTCCTCGGCGTGGTCGGCGCCTCCGGCAGCGGGAAATCCTCGGTGATCGCGGCCGGGCTGCTTCCGTCCCTCCGGGCCGGACTGCTGCCGGGGAGCGAGAGCTGGACGCAGGCCTCGATGCGGCCGGGCGAGCACCCCGTGCAGGCACTCCATGCCGCGCTCGGTTCCGAAGGCGGCCTCGAGACGACGGTCGCGATGGTGCCGCCCGAGGGTCGGCTCGTCCTCGTCATCGACCAGTTCGAGGAGACCTTCACCACGTGCGCGACCGAGGAGGAGCGCGCGGAGTTCATCGACGAGCTGACCGGCGCCGCCACGCGGTGGCCGGAGAGGGTTGCCGTGATCCTCGCCGTCCGGGGCGACTACTACGCGCACTGCGCTCCGTTCCCCGAGCTGGCCGAGGCGCTCGCCGCCAACAACGTGCTCCTGGGGCCGCTCACCCGCGAGGAGCTCCGGCGGGCGATCGAGCTCCCTGCCCGGAGGGCCGGGCTGCGCGCTGAATCCGCGCTGGTCGACGCGCTGGTGGAGGAGGTGGCAGACGAGCCCGGCGGCCTGCCGCTGCTTTCGACCGCCCTGGTCGAGCTGTGGCAGGCCCGAGACGGCGGATGGATGCGGATGGAGGCCCACGAGCGCACCGGCGGGGTCAGGGGGGCGGTGGCGCGGCTCGCCGAGTCCTCCTACGAACAGCTCTCGGATGCCGAACGGGAGTCGGCCCGGCGGGTGTTCCTGCGACTCGTGGCCACCGGCGAGGGCGAGGCCGTGACCCGGCGGAGGGTCTCGCTCGAGGAATTCGACCTCGATCGCGACGAGGCGGCGGCCGGGGTGATCGCCCGGCTGACCCAGGACCGCTTGCTCACGATGGGCGATGGCACGGTCGAGGTGGCGCACGAGGCGCTGCTTCGCGAGTGGCCCCGGCTGCAGGGCTGGCTCCACGACGACGCGCAGGGCCGCCTACTTCGCCAGCACCTCACGCAGGCTTCCCGGCAATGGCACGACCGGTCGAGAGCCGTCCGAGCTGTACCGCGGAGCGAGGCTCTCTGCCACGCTCGACTGGTGGGCAGGACATTCCGCCGAGCTGAACGAGCTCGAGCGCGAGTTCCTCCACGCTAGCCGGGAGGCCAGCGAGCTCGAAGCGCAGCGGCAACGCCGAACCAACCGCAGGCTCCGAGGGCTGCTGGCCGGCGTCGCCGTGTTCCTGGTCGTGGCGCTCGTGGCGGGCGCCCTCGCGCTCGTCCAACGCGGCAAGGCCAGGCGATCCGCTGCCGAGGCAAGGCACAGCGCCACCGTGGCACTTGCCAAGAGCCTCGGAGCGCAGGCCGTCGTCGAGCCCCGGTTGGACACCGCCATGCTGCTGGCCCGCGAATCCGTGGAGCTCGCCGTGAACCAGCAAACCCGCAGCACCTTCCTGTCGACGCTGCTGCGGGGCCCTGCGGCGATCGGAGCGCTGTACGGCGACGGCAACCGCCCGCTCTTCATCTCGCTCAGTCCCGACCAGCGCGTGCTCGCCATCGCCGAGAACACCGAGACCATCCTCTTTCGCGACACCCGGACCGGGAGATACGCCTACCAGCCGATCAAGCGATTCAACGTTCCTGGCATCCTGTATGCCCCGGATGGCACGCTGGTCGTGCCCCGGGTCGATCACCGGTTCGTGGTGACCAGCATCGATGTGATGGACCCATCCTCGGGCCAGGTCGTGAGAACCCTTGACGTCCCGGACCCCCCCTCCGCGGATTCCTCGCTCACGCCATTCAAGACGATGCAGTTCTCCCCGGACGGCCGGATGCTCGCGATCGGCTTCTCGAATCCGGACGATCCCGCGGCCACGAGCTACGTCGTGCAGTGGGACTTCGAGAGCGGCAGACTGGTCGGACCGGTGATCTCTCTCCCGCGCGCCACGCTCACGGCGCTGGGCTACGGAGCCGACGGTGGACGGATCGTCGCCATCGGGGCGAAGGTGTGGATCCTCGACGCCGGTTCCGGCCGCTCCCTCGAGACCTACGAGATCAGCCCGGCGCATTCCGCCGCGGTGGGCCCGGACGGCCGGACCGTGGTCCTCGGGCACGGGGACGGGTCGGTCACCTTCCTCGACCTGACGACCGGCCGGCAGGCCCGAGGCATCGGCGGTCACTCGGCCAGTGTGCAGTCGGCTGGCTTCACGCCTGATGGCAAGACCGCCATCACCTCGGGTGACGACCGAACGGTCCTTCTGTGGGGTGTCGCCACGCACTCGGTCAAGGAGACCTTCACCGGGCACGGGGGACGCGTGCTCGATCAAGCCGTGAGCCGCGACGGCAGAACGCTCTACACCTCCAGTCTGGACGGCACCGTTCTGGTGTGGGACCTCTCGGGCGACCGCCGGTTCGGCCGCAGCTTCCAGGCAAGCGCAGGTGACGAGGGAGATTTCGGTCCGGCCCCACACGTCGCGGTCAGTCCGGACGCACGGATGCTGGCCGCCGGTGACGCGAACGGCAACGTGAACCTGTGGGATCTCGAATCGGTCCGAAAGATCGACAGCTGGCAGGCAATCCCGGGACAGGTCGGGAACCTCGAGTTCAGCCCCGATGGCGATTCCATCCTCGTGTCCGGTGTCGCCCCCGGCCCGAACTTCTCGATCCGCGGCTTCCTGCGGATCGAGAGCCTGAGCGGCTCGCATGACACCGTTCTCGATTTCCACCCTTCGTTCGCGGTCTCATGGTCGACGTTCGGACCGGGCGGCAAGACCGTGGCTTCAAGTGTCACCGTCCACAATCCCGACGGGTCGAGCACCGGGGGCTGGGCTGTATGGGATGTCTCCACTGGGAAGCTCCTGCTGAAGCGGACGAACTACCCGACGACCATGAATCAAGTGGCGTACAGCCCCGACGGTTCCAGGCTAGGGGTCGTGGGCGACGACCGGCGGACCCTGAGACCTAAGGCGATGGCCGTCATCGTCGACGTCCCGAGCGGCCGGATCGAGCGGCAGTTCGAGGTCGGGACGCTCCCACCGGTCCTCTCGGTCGACTTCTCCCCCGACGACACGATGATCGCCACGGGGCCGTGGGACGGGCATGTACAGCTCTGGGACGTCGCCACCGGTCACCAGGTCGGCAAGTCCTTCAAGGCTTCCGACGGCGCCGTGGTGAGCGTCCAGTTCAGCCCGGACGGGCGACAGATCGTCACGGGCGGTTCGGATGGAACCACCCGGCTCTTCGACGTCTCGACGCAGCAGCAGATCGGTTCCGCGTTCCCCGGACAGGACAACGTCTGGGAGTTCGCCGACTTCACACCCGGCGGTTCGAGCATCGTCGTGAACTTCTCGTCCGGTCGGACCTATGTCTGGCCGGCCACGCTCGAAAGATGGGGACAGCACGCCTGCGCGGTGGGTCGGCGGAACTTCACGCGAGCAGAGTGGGATCAGTTCTTGCCCGGCCACCCGTATGAGAAGGTCTGCCCTGACGTGTCTTCCTCGTAGCGGCACCTCCAGCCCCGTGGGCCGCGACCGCCAGCCAGGGCCTCTGACGTGCGGCTTGCATCAGCGTTGCAAGCGAGACCGACACAACCCAACACAGAAAACGGGCTCTTCTGCTGTTTCCGGGGGTCGAATGACACGCCTGTAACTTGAACGGCCGTTCCCGCCTACGCTTTGGGCGGTGAGTCCATTCGTAGAACCGAACGGCCTTGCTCAGGATATGGCGGATGCTGCTGGGACCGTGTGCGACCGCACCGTGCTGGAATCGGTGGAGATCGACGAGGAGGCCGAGGCGGTGATCGCGCATGTCCGATCGAAGAGGCCCCAGAAGCGCCGCTGCGGGGTCTGCGGGCGGCCGGCCCCACGCGAGGACGAGGGGGAAGGCCGGCGGCGCTGGCGCGGTCTCGACCTCGGGACCGTGAAGGTGTGGCTGGAGGCCGACGCGCCGGGGGTGCGCTGTGAGGCCCACGGCAGGGTGGTCGCCCAGGTGCCGTGGGCGCGCCACGGAGCACGGCCACAAGGCGTTCGAGGACACCGTGGCGTGGCTCGTCACGCGCTGCTCCAAGACCGCGGTGGGCGAGCTGATGCGGGTCGTCTAGATCTTCGCGACCATGTTCGCCTTCCGCCAACGAACCTGCGGGCGCTGCTGGCGCGGTACTCGAGCGGATGAAGGGAATCGGTCGTACGGCCGACACCACCGACCCGATCGCGACCTCGCAGCTGGGCTCGAAGAGGCCGAGCTTGCTTGACGAGTGTTAACGCGTCGCGTTATTATGCGGCGTGATCAAGAGCTTCCGCGACCGGGACGCGCAGCCGCTGTTCGATCGGCGGCCGACAAGGCGATTCCGTCCGGAGGTGGAGAAAGTGGCCCTGCGAAAGCTCCGATGTCGCCGGGCCTTCCTTCGATGCCACGTCCCGGGGATGCTGGGGCTGGCCGTGGACGGTCGGGGAACCGTGTACGCGGCGCTGGGGTCCTTCGACGCGGCCACCCACGGGGTGTGGAAGGTGAGTCCGGACGGAACGGCGAAGCGGCTCGCTGCACTCGACCCGAGCGGGCTCCCGAACGCCCTGGCCTTCGACGACCGGGGGAACCTGTTCGTGTCGGATTCCTTCCTCGGGGCCATCTGGCGGGTCCCCCGCGGCTCGGATCAGGCGGCGCTGTGGGCCCAAGACCCCCTCCTGGCGGGCGACCCGGTGAACGGCATCGGGTTCGGGGCCAACGGCGTTGCCTTCCGGGAGGGCGCCCTGTACGTGGGCAACACCAACGAGGGCACCGTCGTTCGTATCCCCGTCCGCTCCGACGGCTCCGCCGGGACCCCGGCGGTATGGGTCCGGGATCCCCAACTCCACGGCGCCGACGGGCTGCAGTTCGACACGCAGGGCGACCTGTACGTCACCACGGACGGGTTGGGGAACTCCCTTGCCCGCGTGGATCCGCGCCGGTCCGTGACGACGCTCGCCGGGGCGGACGACGGCCTGGACTATCCCGCGAGCATCGCCTTCGGGCAGGGTCCGCTCGACCACTCCGAGCTGTTCATCGCCGATCTCGGGCAGAACTTCGGACGGCCCGCCGTCATGGGAGCCGAGGTCGGGGTGACGGGGGTCCCGCTTCCCTAGTTGACCCGGGCCGGCCTGTCGGCATTCACCGGTCGACGCATCGTCGTCTTGAGAGCCGGTTCGACTGGCTCTCGCGGGGCGTCCAAGTCAGGCCAGTCCAAGGATCGTCGACGGCCACGTCGGATCCCACTTGCGGTCCAGGTACAGACCGACGTCTGGGAGCGGATCGGGAGCCGGGTCGGCGTGCCCACGAGCCGAGACAGTCGATCACGATGTGGACGATCCGGGCCTTCCTGATCCGCCGGTAGTCGCCCGGACGGATTGACTGAACCAACCGGTCGGTTCTAGGCTGACCTGGTGAGCGCGCAGCGCCGGAGGGCGGGTCCCAGCGAACGCGCCGACGAGACGCGCCGGCGGATCCTGGCCGGGGCCTCCGAGCTGTTCGCGGAGCGGGGCTACGCGGCCACATCGCTGAGCGATCTTCTGAAGGCAACCGGGGTGACAAAGGGTGGCTTCTACTTTCACTTCCCCTCGAAGGCCAGGCTGGCCCTGGCCGTTCTCGAGTACAAGCGGGAGCAGTGGGCCGGTCGCGTGCTGACCGCCGCCATGGACAAGGGGGAGGCGCTCGAGCAGCTGCGGGCATTGGCCACGGCGTTCTGCGAGCTCTACCAGTCGGATTCGAGCTATCGAGTCCTGGGGCGCCTGTACTTCGAGCTGGCCGCCGAACAGCCAGATCTCGTGCCACAGCTTCGGCCACACTTCACCCAGTGGTCCAACCTGGTCGCCTCGCTGGTCCGCTCCGCGCAGGCCCAGGGCGACGTGCGTGCCAACGTGGACGCGGACGCCGTGGCCGAGATCGCAGTCGCTTCGTTCCTCGGGATGACCGAGTTGTCCTTCTTCTCCTCAGATGGTGCCGACCTGAACGCCCGCATGAGCCATTTCATCGAATTCTTCGAAGCGGGCCTTCGCCCTCCGTCCCGGTCGCCCAGCTGAGTCAGCGGCGGGCAGGTGACACATACCGACCGGTCGGTCTATAGTGATAGGTGTGATGACAGCGAAACGGAATGGAGGCGGTTGAGATGGCCCCGCACTTGAACGTGATTCCGCCGCTTCTGTGGACGATCGTCGCCGCAGTCGTGGCGGGTCTTGCTCTCGGACTCGTGGAGCGGTGGCTCACGCTGCACCCCGTTCGACGGGGGAGGGCTGAGCCGCAGGGCGAAGCCGATACAGCCCCCCCGTTCCCTCAGGCGGCCTAGCGCAGAGCTCCACGATTCGACACGACAGCTCGGGCCGAGACATCGAGCCTCGGCCTCCCGGGCCTGTTTCCTCGCTGGCGCAGGTCTGGGGTTGGCGCCCGTGCAGGTCTCTGGCGCCGGCGCTGCTCGACGTGACGAACGTCCGGTGGACTCGCCGGGACGTCGGGGGGAACGCCGGTGACGGCCAGGCGGACGACGTGATCGTGGAGGGAACGGCCGGAGATGACACCATCACCGTCGCCAACAACGCGAACGTGAACGTCACGGGACTCGTCCCAGCGGTGAAGATCCTCCACCCGGAGTTCGGCAACGATTGCCTCGACATCAACACGGTGGCCGGGACCGACACCGTGGACCACAGCGGCCTCGCGCCGGGGGTGATCCAGCTCATCGTGGACGGCGTGCCCCAGTAGGCCGGTCCCGCCGACGCCGTAGGCTACCGGTACCTTCGGAAGGGGAAGGGCCGGGGGACGGGCGCGGCCTGCGGGGGGGGCGTCGGTCCCGAGAAGGGGTTGCCGGGGTGGACGCGGGATTCGTCCTTGCGATCGGGATGGCGCTCGCATTCGCGTTCACCAACGGGTTCCACGACGCCGCGAACGCCATCGCCACGCTGGTGGCGACCCGGGTGGCGCGGCCGGGCCAGGCCGTCGTCCTCGCGGCGTTCTTCAACATGCTGGGGCCGCTGCTGCTCGGCGCGGCGGTGGCCGGCACGATCGCAGGCATCGTGCACGTCCAGGGGCAGCGGCACACGATCGCGGTGATCGGCGCCGCGGTCACGGCCGCCGCTGTCTGGAACCTCTTCACGTGGTGGCGAGGGCTTCCCTCGAGCTCGGGCCACGCGCTCATCGGAGGGTTGGTGGGAGCGGCGATCCTCGAGGCCGGCGGCCACGCCGTGAACTGGGGGAGGATGTCGGGCCTGAAGCCGGAGGGCGTGATCGGCGCGCTGGTCGCGCTGGCCGCCTCGCCACTGCTCGGCCTCGGGACCGGGTTCGTGCTCGAACGCTCCGCCCGGCGCGGGCTCCGTCGCGCCACCACCAGGGTGGCGGCGCCGATCCGGGGCGGGCAGTGGGTGACGTCATCGTGGCTCGCGTTCAGCCACGGAGCGAACGACGCGCAGAAGTCCGTGGGTGTCGTGTTCGCGATCCTGGTGGCCAGGAACCCGTCGACGTCCTCGGCGCCGCTGTGGGTCAAGGCCGCGTGTGCGGCCACGCTCACCCTCGGCACCGCGCTCGGTGGGTGGCGGATCGTGCGAACGATCGGCCGGCGGATCTTCCGGGTCCGGCCCCTGGACGGCCTGGTCGTCCAGGCCAGCTCCGCCTCGGTGATCCTCGCCGCGTCGTTTCTGGGCGCCCCGGTCAGCACGACGCACGTGGTGGCATCGAGCGTGGTGGGCGCGGGGGTTGGCCGGCGCCGGCGCCGGCACGTGGGCTGGCCGGTGCTGGCGGAGATCCTCATCGCGTGGCTCACCACACTTCCCGCGGCGGCGCTGCTGGCCGCCTCGTTCCTTCCGCTGTGGAGGTGGTTGACGTGAAACGGAGATGGTTCCTTCCGGAGACGCCGGACGTCGTCGGCATGCTCTGTCTGCAGGCGACCGCCACGAGCCAGGGGATGGAGGCCCTGGCCGCATGGGCGCGGGGGGATCCGGCGGCGGCGCAGATCGTCCCGGACTGCGAGCATCTCGCCGACGACCACAAGTGGGCGTTGCGCAAGGCACTCACGGTCGCGTTCACGACGCCGATCGACGCGGAGGACCTGTACGTCATGTCCGAGCGACTGGACGCCGTGATGAACGGGGCCAAGGACGCCGTGCGGGAGTCGGAGGTCATGGCGCTACCGCCCGATGCGGTGATGGCGGAGATGGCCGAGTTCCTCGCCGAGGGGGTTCGGCGCCTGGCTGAGGCGTTCCGGCTCCTCGCCACGAAGGAGCGTCGGCGCGACGAGGAGGCCGTCACCGTCGCGGCCACGGCGGCGGTCAGGAGCCAGCGAGGGGTCGAACGAGCATACCGCAAGGGCATGTCCGCCCTGCTCGGCGTCCAGGACGTTCGGGAGATCACGGGCAAGCGCGAGCTGTACCGGCGGTTCTCCAGAATGAGCGAGGACCTGACCGAGGCCGCCGACCGTGTCTGGTACGCCACCCTCAAGGAGGGCTAGGACCCGCGCTGGCGGCTTCGCGGGCGGCGGTACACTGAACCATCGCCGGGCCGCAGGTCCGGCCCCGGGCGGGGTGGCCGAGTGGTTAGGCACAGGTCTGCAAAACCTGCTACACCGGTTCAATTCCGGTCCCCGCCTCCAACGGCCCGCCGCCCTCCAGGCCCGGGCCGGTAGACTCACTCCAACGGGCGGTTAGCTCAGGGGGAGAGCGCTTCCCTGACACGGAAGAGGTCGGAGGTTCAAATCCTCCACCGCCCACCGGTCCGGAACTGTCGGAGTTCCGCCCACCAGCGAGGCACGGGGCAGCGGCTCCGTCGCCACAGCATCTGCGTCCGCCGGCTCACGTCCTCCCGGATGACGGCCGTTCGGATGATGTCGCCGCTGGGATTTCGGTTGTCTGCCCGCCGCTGCTCGCGGACACTACGCGCATGCCTCGCGGAGCGCCTGGCAAGAAGCGGCTCCTGACGACCGTACTGTTCACGGACATCGTCGGCTCGACGCAGCGGACCCAGGAGCTCGGCGACCGGCGGTGGCGGCAGCTCCTGACCACCCATCACGGAATCGTCCGCCGGGCACTGAAGCGGCACGGCGGGAGGGAGATCGATACGGCGGGCGACGGCTTCTTCGCCACGTTCGACCAGCCAGCCGACGCCATCGAATGCGCCACCGACCTGATCGACCGCCTCCGGGAGGCCGGCATCGACATCCGGGCCGGGGTCCACATGGGCGAGGTCGAGGTCATGGGCTCCAAGGTCGGGGGCATTGCGGTCCACATCGGCGCGCGCATCATGTCCAAGGCCGACGCGGGGCACGTCATGGTCTCCGGGACCGTCCGCGACCTGATGGCCGGCTCGGAGTTCGCCTTTGACGACGCCGGATTCCACGAGCTCAAGGGGGTCGCGGCACAGGTGCACCTGTATGCCGTACGGCACCCACCCACCGAGAGAGAGCCCGAGGTCGCGCCCCAGGTGCCACCCGACGGAGCGGAGCGGCGGCGGCGGAATGGCCGGCTGTTGGCCGCGGCGATCGTCGCTGTAACAGCCGCTGTCACCGTCTTCGTGTTGACCAGGAGCCATCCTGCCCCGGAAGCGTTCGCGCCGGCGCCGAACACCGTCGTCGAGCTCGACCCCTCGACCGGGGAGGTGACGGGGGGCGTCCATGTGGGGACGACGCCAACCGCGCTCGCAGCAGGGAAGACCGAACTGTGGGTCGCGAACTTCGACGACAAGACGATCCAGAGGATCGACGTCTCGTCACTCGCCGTCTCGCCGGCCAGGGGTGGCCTGCTGTCCAACCCGACCGGGATCGCCGTGGGCGGGGGCTTCGTCTGGGTGACCAACGGATTCTCCGGCCAGGTCGTCAAGGTCGATCCACGGCAGGCGAACGTGACCGAATCCGTGCCCGTGGGGTCGGGCGTCCAGGGCATCGCGTACGGCCTCGACCGCGTGTGGATCGCCCAGTCGAACGAGGGCGTGTTGCTCCGCCTCGATCCCGTCGACGGCTCGGTGGACAGGTTGCCACTGCCGGAAGGGTCGCAGCCCGTCGACGTGGCGGTCGGCGGCGATTCGGTCTGGGTGGCCGACGGTCAGGGCGGCAGGGTGATCGAGGTCGATCCCGAAGCCATGAAGGTCCGTCAGTCCATCCCACTCCTGGGCGGACAGCCCACCCATGTCGCGTTCGGCGACGGATTCGTGTGGGTCACCAGCTACGACTCGGACTCCCTGACCCGGATCGAGCCCGCCTCCGGAGGGACCACCACGGTCCCCGACGTTGGGAACGGCCCCCTGGGCGTCGCGGCCGGCCCGGGAGGCGTCTGGGTCGCCAACGGCCTGGATGGCACAGTGGCGCGGGTCGACCCGACGAAGGCCAAGGTGGTGGGGCGCACCCCACTCGGGTTCAGCCCCGACGCCGTCGCGGTGACCCCCGAGGGCGTGTGGGTGAGCCTCCACTCGTTGTGATCGGCGCTACTCCAGTCGCTCCCACGGGTGAGCGGCGAAGAGCGCCTTCTGGAAACCGCAGAAGAATCGGTCATGGGCCGCCTTGCCGGTGCAGCGGGACAGTTGGAAGGCCAGGGATGCCCCGTCGACTCGCCACGCGAGCGAGGACAGGTCGGCTGCGTTGTAGTACGGCTGGTCGACGTGGAAGCGGACCCTCTCACCCTCCCCCTCGTATCGACCGACGGCGATCGGGTCGAAGATGGCGTTGGTCCCTCGCTGGTGCCACATGAATCGACCATCGCGGAGCTCGATGGTGAAGGTCCCCGTGTCCTCCACGTCGTCCTTCGCCCCGCCGGCCTCGACGATGTCCGACAGGGACACGGTGACGCGGTAGATCCCCTCTGGGATCGAGGGCACCGGCGAGGGAGCGGGTGGGGTCGGGGCGGGCGACGGAGATTCCCCGTGAACGAGGATGTGATCCAGCGCGGGCAGGGGAACGAAGATCGAGGCGTCGATGTTGAACTGCTGGACCCGCGAGGAGTGCAGCCATCCCTGGGTCAGTTGTGTGAGCGGGACCCACGGAACCAGCTGCTCGGACAGGTACTGGTCGAGCTGGGCCCAGCAGCGGAGCTGCGCGTCGAAGACGCTGTCCTGGCACGCCGCGAGCCGCCCGTCGACATCGGGGACCGAGCGGACCGAATAGCCGTACCGCTCCAGCTGGTCCGGCGTGGCCCCCACCATGGCGATGCTCGCCTCCCCGACGGCCCCGCTGCCCAACAGGACGGGGATGAACGAGGTGGCGCTCGGGTAGTCCTTGCCCCAATTGTCCAGTCGCAGCGCCACGTGGAGAGAGGGGTGATGGTACGAGGCATTGAACGCGTCGTGGCCGACGTCGTGCGCGTGCACGTCGAGGCCGATGGCCCGGAGCCGTGACGTGATCTCCTCGGCCGCGATCACATCCGCCGGATAGCTTCGATCCACAAGCAGCTGGAGCCCGGAACACTCCGGTGCATCACACCGGCCGTCGTGATCGGCGTCGTATCCGGACAACTTCATCTCGTCCTGTGCGGCCTCGACCTCAGAGGTGGGACCCACCTGCGGCGGGGCATAGGACAGCAGCAGGTTGTCCTCGTAGGCGTCGAGGGCCAGGTGGGTGAAGATCTGCTGCGTCATTCCCCGTCCTCGGTCCTCCAGGGCCGACGCGACCGCCCGGCGATCGACGACCAGGTTCACGGCCCGCCGGACGTGGAGGTCGTCGAACGGGGGCACCGCGAGGTTCAGGCCGAGAAAGCGCTCGAAGTCGGCCGGAGCCACGGTGATCCGGTGCCGGAGATCCGGCTCGTCCAGCCATCGTCCCGTCGTCCCGGCATCGGCGGCCCAGTTGAGCACGAGGTCGATGGCCCCCGAGCGGACGAGCCTTTCCGCCTGCCCCGCGGAATCGACGGGGTAGAACTCGATGCGATCCGACCATGCGGCCCGGATCGGATCCGACGCAGGCGACCAGGACGGGTTCCGAACGAGCGTGGCCTTCGTCCACCCGTTGCCGGAGGGCGGACGGACGTCCTCCGGCGGACCGTCGAACGAGATCTCATCGCTGCCCTCGAACATGTACGGCCCGCTCGACA
>WNFV01009874.1_pt1 | contig 14288 bp, 14 predicted proteins | sample 5400101 | NCBI WGS metagenome assembly WNFV01 (sample SAMN13153361, study PRJNA577476) | soil metagenome | isolation source: 115 cm soil or saprolite under grassland replicate 1 | place: USA:California | collected 2016-06-15 | reverse complement strand
GCGTGATCGCTCAATCGCTCGGGATCGCGCTCGCCCGTCTTCGCGACCTCGATGATCCGCCGCGCGATGACCTCCTTGACGATATCGGGCTGCCCGACGTCGCGCAGCGATCGACACGCGCGCTCGAACGCCTCGCCCATCGCATGGGTCAGGTCGGGATCGAATGCGACATCCTGGAAAAAAGGCAGGACGGTAGCCATAGCGGCGCTCCCTTGATCCCGGACGGGAGCACGACAGCTCTCGGTCACCCGTGCCTGATCAGAGCTGCTGCCCCCGGAATCGAGGGCATTCCACCACAGCCGCGGCTGAACGCGCCGAAAATGTTGGTACGAAATCGTACTGATGTGGATGAGGACGGTGTTTGGAAGGGGGGCGTGGGCGTTCCTAGTCGACCAACTCCAGCTCTTCCAGCCACTGCAAGAACAGGTGCGCTGCAGCATGCGCCTCCTCCTGGTTCTGGGCGCGCTCGAGCGCGTGCAGAACCTCGTCCCGGCGGTCGACGCCGGGCCGCGGCTCATGCTCGCGCGCGAACAGCGCCGCGTCCTCCAGGTTGCGGATGATGCGTCCGTCGGTGAGCCGCAACTCGGGTGTAAAATAGAACTCGACTGCCATGCACGGAGCAACGGCGGCTGCGACCGAAAGTTCCGGAGAGGAGGATGCAGGCTTTGCCGTGGCAACGGAGCCCGCCGATCAAGCCGCGACATTTGCGTGCCAGACGCGACGCCGCCTGCGGAACCTGTTATTTGTCCGGTAGAAGGCATACTTCCTTGGAATTGGAGCTTATAGTCACTTGATACTTTATCCCCGGGTCTCCGCAGCAGGCGCTATTCGGCGCGTCCCATGTCCATGCCGCGGTCTCTGCCCCGCCGAAGGGGCGACGGAGGCGAGCATGTGCAAACTCAACACATCGTAAAAAACCGCATCCTGCGGCAGCTGCCGGCGCAGGAGCTCGAGACGCTGCAACCGCGGCTCACGCCGGTCGAGTTGAAGCACAGCGCCATCCTGCACCAGCCCGGCGCGGCCGTTGAGCATGTCTATTTTCCGCTCGCCGGAATGGTCTCGCTGCTTGCGGTCATGCGGACCGGCGAAGCCATCGAGACCGGCATCATCGGCACCGACGGCGTGGTCGGAGGGGCCGTCGCTATTGATGGTGCGCAGTCGTTCGGACAAGCCACCGTTCAAATCGCCGGCTCCGCTCTCAGAATGAATCGAAGCCACTTCGTCGCTGCCTATGACGGCAACGAAAATTTGCGTCGGCTGGTGAACCGCTATCAGACGATTCTGTTGTCGCAAGCCCAGCAGAACGCCGCCTGCCACGCGCTCCACAGCGTCAACGGCCGCCTCTGCCGATGGCTGCTGCAGGCGCGCGACACGCTCGGCACCGACCGGATCGATCTCACGCAGGAATTCTTGTCGCACATGCTCGGCGTGCGACGAAACACCGTGTCCCTGGAAGCCCATACCCTGCAAACGGCCGGACTGATCCGCTATTCGCGCGGCCGGATCGCCATCCTCGATCGCTCCGGACTCGAAGCCTGCGCCTGCGAGTGTTATTCGGCGATCCGCGAAGCCACCGAGAAGGCGATGGGGACCGGGTCGAAGCCTAGGTGAGAGAGCTCCTGAGCGAGCCTAGCTCCTGGCCACCCGCCGTCGGCTCAGGCGAAGGCGGTGCGGCCATTGAATGCGTGTGCCCGTCGCTGGTCCGGCGCTCGTCCATCGCTTCGATCAGCTCGTAGCGATTGGCCGTGCTGATCCACGAATCCCGCAATCTGGTAAAAAACTCTCGCAAATCCGGGTCGCCCGATTCCTCGGCGCGGGCGCCGAGCTCCGCCGCTCTTTTCCAGGCGTAATCGATTTTCCAGCGCACGGATCGCCTCCTTGGTCCGACGGTGTCGCAGGAAAGCCAAATATTCAAAGCCGTGATCTATTCGTCTTCCCGGTAGCCGACATATGTGAAGTTTTTCGACTCATGGCGCGCTTCGCGACGGGCATTTGACGTCGCCGACAGAGAGGATAGTTCCTCGATAATACAGTAAAGATGTATTGACCCTATATTCCTAATCCCGTAATCTGATTGGTGGCGGCGGAGGCGGATCGCCTTCCGGCCCGCGCTGATCGCGGAACAACGAGCGCGCTCGCATTCCTACGGCGGCCGCAGAGGTCTTCGGCGCGGCCGCCGGCCCCGCCGGCCCCGCCAGCCGCGCCCCCGTCTTGGGTAGCTCCGCGATCCATACAGCAAAAATGTGTTCACTACAGTAAAAATGTATTGACCCCATATTCCCAATCCGGTAATCTGATTCGCATCCCGGCTCATCGAGGGGCGCCTTCCGGAGGCAAACCTGAGGCGGAGCCGGGAGTGGCGTCCCGCGGCTGCGGCTTGCACCCGCAGGCTCGGGAGGCTCGGGACCCCGCCCGCCAGGCACTATCGACCTGGCTGCGAGGAGCTCGCTGGACGCACTCTCCGGAGGAAATGCCGGAGACGGAAGCGCGGCCCCCGGCCAAAAATCGCCACGGTGGAGCGCCGAGAGGCGTGCGCGTCTCGCTCGCGCGAAAGCGCAAGACGCGCGCCACGCCTCGCAAGCGTGGTGGTCGCGCCTCGCAAGCGCGACAAGTTGGCGCCTTCTCGGCGCTCCGCTCCCCCTCGATTCGAGGTCGGAGCGAAAATGGGAACGACCCGGACGCATAACGCGTCGCGGGAACGAAAGGTGCTGTGCGGATGGTGGAGAGAGCAGAGACGCGAGCGACCGGCCTACTGAACGATCCGCTTGCGCGGCGCCTCGCTATGCTCGCGCGCGCTGTCGGCCTGCAGCAGCGCGCGCGCGTCGTCGGCGCTCATCGGCTCGCCGAAGTGATAGCCCTGCGCGTATTCGCAGCCGAGCTGGTAGAGCTCGACCGCATCCGAGTCGGTCTCGGCGCCTTCCGCCACCACCTCCATGCCGAGATCGTGGGCGAGCGAGACGATCGAGCGCAGGATCACCGGGCGGGCGCCCTTGCCGTTGGTGCGCACGAACGACTGGTCGATCTTAATGGTGTCGAACGGGAACCGCTGCAGGTAAGCGAGCGAGGAGTGGCCGGTGCCGAAATCGTCGAGCGCCAGGCCGGCGCCGAGCTCGCGGATGCGGGTGAGCATCTGCGCCGCGTGCTCGGGATTCTCCATCACCAGCGATTCGGTGAGCTCGAGCTTGAGCGTGCCGCGGGCAAGCCCCGAGCGCGCGATCACCGTGCGCAGGTCGTGGATCAGGTCCTGCCGCAGCAATTGCCGCGACGAGATGTTGACGCTGGCGAACACCGGATCGCGCTGGCGCACGGTGCGCTGCCAGCTTGCGAGCTGACGGGCGGTGCGCTCCAGCACGAACATACCGAGATCGACGATCAGGCCGATTTCCTCGGCGATGGCGATGAATTCCGACGGCGAGGTGCGGCCCATCTTGGGATGGTCCCAGCGCGCCAGCGCCTCGAAGCCGGCCACCGAACGGTCCTCCAGCCGCACGATCGGCTGATAGAGGATGGTGATCTCATCGCGCTCGAGCGCGCGGCGCAGCTCCGATTCGAGCGTCAGGCGGTCGGTCTTGCGCGCCCGCATCGACGGCTTGAACACCTCGATGCGGTCGCCGCCGATGCGCTTGGCGTGGTACATCGCGAGCTCGGCGTCCTTGAGCACCTCCTCGGTGCGGTGCGGCTGGCCGTCGCTGAGCGCGAGCCCGATCGAGGCGGTCAGGAAGATCTCGCGGTCGTTGAACGTGATCGGCGCGCGCAGCCCTTTGCGCAGCGTCTCGGCGAACGCGATGATGCGTTCCGACTCCTTCTCGGACAGCAGGATCAGCGCGAACTGGTCGCCGGAGAGCCGCGCCAGCGTGTCCTGCGGCTTGAGCAGCCGGCCGAGCCGCCGCGCCAGCGTGAGCAGGATCGAATCGCCGACCGCGATGCCGACCGAATCGTTGACCTGCTTGAACCGGTCGAGATCGATCACGAGCACGGTCGGCTTGATCGCCGGGTCGGCCTTGGCGAAGTTGAGCACGGCTTCGAGCCGGTCGAGGAACAGCTCGCGGTTGGGCAGGCCGGTCAGGTTGTCGTGGACCGCGTCGTGGAGCAGGCGCTCCTCGGCGTTCTTGAACTCGGTGACGTCGGTGAGCGTGCCGACCAGGCGCACCACCTCGCCGTCCGATCCGACCACCGGCCGCGCCTTGAGCGCGAGCCAGAGGTAATGGCCGTCCGGCGTGCGCAGCCGGAAGTCCTGGGTCAGGCGCCCGCGCCGTTGCTCGAGCACGCTGTCGAGCGCGGCCCGGAAGCGGTCGCGGTCGAGCGGGTGCAGCACGTCGAGCCAGCGCGCGGCGGGGCCTTCGAGCGTGCCGCGCTTGAGGCCGAGCAGCGACTCGGTCTCGGGGCTGGTATAGACCCGGTCGGCGGAGACGTCCCAGTCCCAGATCATGTCGCCGGCGCCGGTCAGCGCCAGCGCGCGGCGCTCGACGTCGGAGACGATGCCGGTGGTCACGCCGCCCGCGAAGGCGTGCTGCATCACCGTGAAGCCGATCAGCATCACGATCAGCACCAGGCCGCCGAGCAGCGCCGGGCCGACGATGTCGTTGGTCACCGCTCCCATGACGGCGAGCGCGGCGGCGTTCACCCAAACCACGAGCAGGAGCCAGGTCGGGATCAGCAGGACGGCGCGGTCGAAGCCGTGGAACGAAAGATAGATCACCACGCCGAAGCCGAGCACCGCGACGAGCAGGAGCGAGACGCGCGCGATGCCGGAGGCGACCGCGGGGTCGAACAGCGCGAGCGCGACCAGCATGGCGAGAAAGGCGAGCCAGCCGATCGTGATATGGGCGTAGCGCACGTGCCAGCGGCTGAGATTGAGGTAGGCGAACAGAAACACGATCAGCGTGGCCGCGAGAATCGCCTCGCCGGACGCGCGCCATACCCGTTCGGCGCCGGCCGACATGTCGAACACCTTGCCCCAGAAGCCGAAGTCGATGCCGATATAGACCAGCACCGCCCAGCCGAGCGCGGCGGCGGCCGGGAACATGACGCTGCCCTTGACCACGAACAGGATGGTCAGGAACAGCGCCAGCAAGCCGGCAATGCCGATGACGATGCCATGGTAGAGCGTGATGCTGTTGATCTTGTCCTTGTAGGCTTCCGGCTGCCAGAGATAGAGCTGATTGAGCTTGTCGGAGCGCAGCTCGAGCACGTAGGTCATGACGCTGCCGGGATCGAGCGTGACCCGGAAAATGTCGGCGGTCGCGTTGTCCTGACGCTCGGGGCGATCGCCGCTCGAGGTGATGTTGGCGACGCGCGAGAGTCCGAGGTCGGGCCACAGCACGCCCGAGCCGACCATGCGGTAGTGCGGCACCACGATCAGGCGTTCGATCTGCTCGTCGCCCGAATTGGCGAGCGCGAACACTGCCCAGCTGGTGTTGCCTTCGCGGGCGCGCACGTCCATGCGGCGGATGATGCCGTCGGGGCCGGGCGCGGCCGACACCAGGATGCGACCGTCCTCGCTGCGATGCCGTTCGGCGGCGTCGGTGAGATCGATTGCGGCCGCGTCGACGCGCACGTTGACCGCCTCGACCGCGAAGGCGGGCGCGATGCCGACCAGGACAAAGGCCAGCATCGCCATCCGGCAGATGGCGCGGACGACACTCAACCGACGACCTCCCGGCCCCACCCCTGTCAACCCCCCGCGCTGAGCTTCGCCGAGCGGCGCAGTTCTGCGAGCCGGACCAAGCTAGCCAACTTTACGCCCATTTCGCGGCTTGCGCGACCGAACCAAGGCCCTCGACCGAGCCCGCCACGAGTAGCCGATCAAATGAGAAAGCGCAAGAAATTCAAATGGTTAACGCCAAAGCGCCGCGCCCGCCAGCCGCCGCGCACTGGAATCGAGAGCAGCCGCGCGCAGGTTGCCGTCGCGCTCGGCGGCGAGAACCGCGTCCATCATGGTGAAATATTGGCTCGGGTCATAGGCGATCAGGATCAACTAGACCACCAGCACGATCTTGCCGATATGCGCGCTCGCTTCCATGCGGGCGTGGGCGGCGGCGGCCTGCGCCAGCGGGAAGGTGCTGTCGATCAGGGGTTTCACCTTGCCGGCGGCGATCAGCGGCAGGACGTTCTGCTCGACCGCGCGCGCGATCGCGGCTTTGTCGGCGAGCGCGCGGGCGCGCAGCGTGGAACCGGTGTGAGTGAGGCGCTTGAGCATGATGCGGCGGAAATCGACCGTCGCCTTCGGGTCGCCCTGAAAGGCGATCTGCACCACGCGTCCCTCGACGGCGGCGGCCTCGTAGTTGCGCTCGATATAGTCGCCGCCGACCATGTCGAGGATGACGTCGGCACCCTTGCCGTCGGTCGCGGCCTTGGTGGCGGCGACGAAATCTTCGGTCTTGTAGTTAACGGCGACGGCGGCGCCGAGCCGGCGGCAGGCCTTGAGCTTCTCGGCCGAGCCGGCGGTGGTGATCACGCGCGCGCCGAGCTCGCGGGCGAGCTGGATGGCGGCGGTTCCGATCCCCGAGGAGCCGCCGTGCACCAGCAAGGTCTCGCCGCGCTTGAGGCCGCCGCGCTCGAAGGCGTTGTGCCAGACGGTGAAGAAGGTCTCAGGGATTGCGGCGGCTTCGATCAGAGTGAGCCCGGCCGGCACCGGCAGGCAGTGGCTCTCGTGCGCCGGGCAATATTCCGCGTAACCGCCGCCAACCACGAGCGCCATGACCTGGTCGCCGAGCTTCCATCGCGTGACGCCGGGGCCGAGCGCGACCACCTTGCCGGCGATCTCGAGGCCGGGGATGTCGGTCGCACCCGGGGGCGGCGGATAAAGGCCCTGGCGCTGCATCACGTCCGGCCGGTTGACGCCGGCGACGGCGACCTTGACCAGGACCTCGCCGTCGGCCGATTGCGGCAGCGGACGCTGCTCCGGAACCAGCATCTCGGGCCCGCCGGGCGCGCGAATCGCGATCACGGTCATCTGGGCGGGCAGTGCGGGCATCGGAACCGATCCTCGTGGCTGGGAAGGCGCTGTTTAGTGGGCGCCTGCGCGTGTGACAACCGCAGCCGAGGCCGCTATTTTCAGGCACTTCCGACGGAGGCCCGCGATGCCCGCAATCGAGGATGACGATCGGCCGAAGAAGAAGATCACGCACGAGATCGGGCAGGATCTGGCGCTGCTTTCGGTCAAGGAGCTCGACGAGCGCGTGGCGCTGCTCAAGGAGGAAATCGGCCGCCTCGAAGCGGCGATCACCGGCAAGCAGGCCTCGCGCAACGTCGCCGACACCTTTTTCAAGAAATGAAGGAAATCGAGCACGGACAAGGGCTTACGGCGGCGCTGCGACGGTAAATCCGGCCCTAACGGGCGGCCGGCAAAATTCTTAAAGTTCTTAACGTGTTGTTAAGCTTTCTCGATCATTACTGTGCGCGTCCATCTTCTGGACATTGAGTGGCTCCTGTCCACTCTGTTTGACGCCTCCCTGTTTAACCTTAGAGCCGCCGGCAACGGCGGCTCCTTTTTTTCATCTGTCCCATTACCGGACGACCGACGACGGATGACAGCGGCCGGAAAGGGCTTTTGGCCTCGATTATCCGTCCTCCGATACCGTGTCCGCGCGGCAACTATGTCCGAAGCTTTACGCCGCGGGCGCTGGACAGGGGGGCGCGGCCGGGCGATGCTGAGAACCCCTCGCCAGGGCTGGGGCAAGATTAATAAACAGTTGTGTAGGCGTGAGGCGTAAGCGATGTCCGAGAAGTCGCTCAACGAGGCCGTGTCGTTCGGGGAACGGCTCGCGAGTTCACAAGCCTTCACCGACCTGTTCCGCGACGGCATGGCGCTGGTCGAGGAGACGGCGGCTTATCTCGACGGTCCCGGCCGCAAGGAATCGAAGAAGCTCGAGCGCTCCGCCGCGCTCGCCTACGCCACCGAAAGCATGCGGCTGACCACGCGGCTGATGCAGCTCGCGTCCTGGCTTTTGCTCCATCGCGCGGTCAAGGAGGGCGAGATGTCGCTCGCCCAGGCCAACAAGGAAAAGGCCAAGGTCAAGCTATCGGCCGGCGAGCATGGCGATGAGCAGAACATCAAGTTGTTGCCGGAGAGCCTGCGGGTGCTGATCCAGCGCTCGAAGGAGCTGCAAAGCGCGGTGCGCCGGCTCGATGCGACGATCCACGCCACGTCCGACCGCGCGCGCAGCCATGTCGGCAATCCGGTCGAGCGGCAGCTGGGCCTGCTCAAGGCCGCCTTCGAGCAGGACGAGGTGTGATCCTTGCCTCGCTCGAGCAGCGCAGCCGCGAGACGATGAAACAAAAACCCCCGCGTGAGCGGGGGTTTTTGTCGCACCAAAGCGGGTGCAAGCGCTATTTCTTGAGGCCGAGACCCGCGAACTTCTTCTGGAAGCGCGAGAGCCGGCCGCCGCGGTCGAGCAGTTGCTGCTGACCGCCGGTCCAGGCCGGGTGCGATTTGGGGTCGATGTCGAGCCGCATCGTGTCGCCCGGCTTGCCCCAGGTGGTGCGGGTGGTGAATTCGGTGCCGTCGGTCATCACGATCTTGACGGTGTGGTAGTCCGGATGGGTGTCGGGCTTCATGGCGGTTGGTCCTGCGCGGGCGCCAAGCGCGCGCGTTTCTCGGCAAAAAGTCGCGGCTCTATAGCGTAGCCGTCGGGTCGAAACAAGGCGTACCGGCCAGATTGCCACCTGGGCGCGGCCGGGGCATTGTCGCGCCGGCTTTGGCCCGGTTTTGGCCGCAGCCGCAAGGGCCGGGATCGATGAACGTCGTCGAGCGAGGAGCCGTCCGGCCGCAGGCCGCGGCCGAAAACGCGGAAGCTTCGGCCGCTGCGGCTGCCGCGGCGCCGGCCGGGCGCGCGGCCAAGCTGCGGCCGCTGCTCTCCCTTCTGCCCTATATCGCGCGCTATCGCTGGCAGGCGATGGCCGCGCTGGGCGCGCTCCTGGTCGCCGCTATCACGACGTTGGTGGTGCCGATCGCAGTTCGGCGCATGATCGATTTCGGCTTCTCGCAAGAGAGCGCGAGCCTGATCGACAGCTATTTCACCGTCATGATCGCGGTGGTGGCGGTGCTCGCGCTGTCGAGCGCGGTCCGATACTACCTCGTCACCACGCTGGGCGAACGCATCGTCGCCGATCTGCGCAGCGATGTGTTCAGTCATATCTGTTCGCTGTCCGCCGCCTATTTCGATGAGGCCAAGACCGGCGAGTTGATCTCGCGGCTCACCGCCGACACCACCCAGATCAAGGCCGCGGTCGGCGCCTCGGTGTCGATCGCGTTGCGCAACCTCGTGCTGTTCGTCGGCGCCACCGCCATGATGGTGGTGACGAGCCCGCGTCTTTCGTTCTTCGTGCTCGCCGCCATCCCGCTGATCGTGCTGCCGCTCTACGGCTTCGGCCGCGCGGTGCGCCGGCGCTCGCGCGCGGCGCAGGACACGCTCGCCGACGCCTCCGCCTATGCCTCCGAGCTGATCGGCGCGGTGAGGGTGCTGCAGGCCTTCACCAACGAGAGGCTCGCGAGCAGCCGCTTCGGCGCGGCGGTCGAACGCGCTTTCGTTGCGGCGCGCGATTCGATCAGGGTGCGCGCGATCCTGACCGCCATCGCCATCTTTCTGGTGTTCGCGAGCGTGGTCGTGGTGCTGTGGGTGGGCGCCCAGGATGTGCTCGCCGGGCGGATGACGGCGGGCCGGCTCTCGCAATTCGTGCTCTACGCCGTGTTCGCGGCCGCCGGTCTCGGCCAGCTGTCGGAGGTGTGGGGCGAAATCTCGCAGGCGGCCGGAGCGGCGGAGCGGCTGTTCGAGATTCTCAACGTGCCGCCGGTGATCGTGCGGCCGGCGCGCCCGGCGGCGCTGCCGCAGCCGCCGCGCGGCGAGGTCGCCTTCGCGGATGTGCGCTTCACCTATCCGACGCGTCCGGGCATCTTCGTGCTCGACGGCGTGTCGTTTCGCGTCCGGCGCGGCGAGAAGGTCGCGATCGTCGGCCCTTCGGGCGCCGGCAAGAGCACGATCTTCCACCTCCTCCTGCGGTTCTACGATCCCACATCGGGCGTGGTGACGTTCGACGGCACGCCGCTCACCGAGGTCGACCCGCTCGCCCTGCGCCAACGCATCGCGCTGGTGCCGCAGGATGCCGTCATCTTCGCGGCATCGGTCGCCGACAACATCCGTTTCGGCCGGCCGGACGCGAGCGACGCCGAGGTCGAGCGCGCGGCCGCGCTCGCGCACGCCCTCGAGTTCATCGGTCGTTTGCCGCAAGGTCTCGACACGCCGGTCGGCGAGCGCGGGGTGACGCTGTCGGGCGGCCAGCGCCAGCGCATCGCCATTGCGCGCGCGATCCTGCGCAACGCGCCGCTCCTGCTGCTCGACGAGGCGACTTCCTCGCTCGACGCCGAGAGCGAGACGCTGGTGCAGGCCGCGCTCGAGCGCCTGATGCAGGATCGCACCACGCTGGTGATCGCCCATCGGCTGGCGACCGTGCTCTCCTGCGACCGCATCCTGGTGATCGAGGCCGGCCGCATCGTCGAGGAAGGCACGCACGAGAAACTCGCCGCCGCCGGCGGCCTCTACGCGCGTCTCGCCAAGCTGCAATTCCAGAACTGCTGACGCTGGCGAATTTTGCGTCGTTTTGGCAGGCTGGCCGCTCGATATCGGCTCGAGATCAACGGAGCGTTCATGCGCGCGCTGCTGGGCCTCGCTCTCGTGGTTTGCGCCAGCAACGCGTGGGCGCAATCGCTGCAGCTGAAGCCTTCGCTGCAGGAGATCAACGCGCTGTTCGCAGGAGATCAACGCGCTGTTCGCTCGCGCCATTGCGAAGATCGACCTGACCGACTTCGGCGATCCCGGGAAGGATGAGGCGTCGTACCTCTCGTTGCTTCCGGTCGCGCAATTCGAGGACAAGCCCAATAGCGGGCGCAGCGAGACACAAATCGTCGAAGATCTGCTCGAACGGAGCCGGCAGGAGTGCAAGTCCTTCCGCTCGAATGACGGACAGAGAGAGGTGGTGAAGGGTATCGTCTTCCGCCGGATGACGACCGACTGCCTCACGGATAGCGGCAGCGTCCAATACGAAGTCATCGTCGCCGTCGACGCCGCGCGCAATCAGCTTTTCCGGCTGGGCGGCGACGAATTCGATCGCGATGAGCGGGGCCGGCAGATCGTGATCGTCTACGACGCGCTGCTGGCGAGCTATCGGTAACGACTGCCGCGCCGCCGCTGCACATCACCGTCGCGCAAATTGTGGCTTGTCGGCAGCCGCGCCGCAGTTGCCATTGCGGCGTCGAAATTCGGTCATCGCCATCGAAATTCGGTCACTGCCATCAAAATTCGGTCACCGCCGCTCCCAACGCCAGCCATCGACGCATGGAACTTGTCGCGCCACCTCATCCATGATTCCAGGGAGGAATACATGCGCTGGTCCTTGCTTGCGGCTGTCTCGGTCTCGCCTTTGGTGATGTTCTCCTTCGCCGGCCTCGGCGGCGCGCAAACACCCGAGGGAATTCGTATTTCCGGTCCGCTCGTGCACGAAAATCTCGCGGTCTATTTCATTCACGGCAAGTCAGCGCCCGGCAAGGCGCCGCTGACGCTCGAAGAGGCGATGGCCAAGGGCGTCGTGAAGGTGCGCGAGACCGGCAACGTCAACCAGCTCGAGATCGAAAACATCGGCAAAGAAGAGGTCTTCGTCCAGTCGGGCGACATCGTGAAGGGCGGTCAGCAGGATCGCACGCTGATGGTCAGCCTGGTGCTGCCGCCCCAGTCCGGAAGCATCCCGATCGCGTCGTTCTGCGTCGAGGAAGGGCGCTGGTCGGCGCGCGGCCGCGAGGACGTCAAGAACTTCTCGACCGCCGCCGCCGCGGTACCCTCGCGCGAGCTGAAGCTCGCCATGAAGGCGCCGTTGCCGGCGGCGCCGGCCGACGAGCCGTCTTTGCGTGCCGATCCTTCGCGCCACCCGGCGCGTGTCACCGGAGCCCAATCGGCGGCGTCCGAAACCGGCGCGCGCCAGCAGCAGGTGTGGGAGGGGGTGCGCAACACGCAGGCCAAGCTCGCCGACCGGGTCGGCGCCCAGGTCAAGTCGGCGCAGTCCGCGTCGAGCCTGCAGCTTGCGCTCGAGAACGAGAAGCTCATCGACGCGCAGAAAGGCTACATCGCGGCGCTCAAAGCCGCAGGCGAGAGCGGCGACGACATCATCGGCTATGTCTTTGCCATCAACGGCGAACTCAACAGCGCCGACGTCTATACGTCGAATGGTCTGTTCCGAAAGATGTGGGCCAAGCTCTTGAACGCGAGCGCGATCGAGGCGATCGGACATCGCAACGAGCCTGCCGTTGCGCCGCCGGCGACCGAGGCGGTGACCGCTTTCCTGGCGGCCGCCGAAGCCGGCAAGTCGAGCGAGAAGCCGCTCAACGCCGGGGTACGCCTCGAAACCCGCGAGGCGGAGAAGGCCTATTTCTTCGAGACCGCGCGGGCGCCTTCGCCCGGCGCCTCGGCGACCTGGGTGCACCGGAACTATCTGGCGAAGTGAGACGACGGACGACAGAGGACGGACGACGGATGATCTGTCCTCCGTCGTCTGTCCTCCGTCCTGTGGACTTACGGTCGCCAGCTCATCTTGTGGACCGGGGCGCCCGAACGCCAGTTGATCGCCTCGCCGGAGATCGTAAAGCCATGCTTCTCGTAGAAGCGGATGGCGCGCGCATTGTCCTTGTTGACGTGCAGGTCGAGCCCGCGGGGCGATAGCCGTTTCGCCTCGGCGATGAGCGCCGAGGCGATGCCGGTGCCCCAGGCTTCGGGCGCCACCACGATCTGATCGAGATCGAAGCTGCGCGGATCGACGGTGACGAAGCCGGTGAGCTTGCCCTCGATCTCGGCCACCGTGATGGTGGCGATCGAGACCAGCTCGCTGCGCCAGCGTTCGCGCCACCAATCGAGCCGGGCGGTGAAATCGATCTGCGGATAGGCGAGCTGCCAGGTCCGGCGCCACAATTCGATCGCCACGTCCTCGTCGGCGGGCGCGTAGGGACGCAATGTGAAAGACGGGCTCGGCATCGTGTCCCGGGCGAAAGCACGAAGTCGGCGATAGCCGTTATCGCTCCGTCAGCTTCAGCTCGATGCGGCGGTTGCGGCTGTACGCCTCGTCGGTCCGCTCGGTGTCGATCGGCTGGAATTCGCCGAAGCCGGCGGCGACGAGCCGCTGCGGCGACACGCCTCGGCCGACGAGATATTGCACCACCGAGATCGCGCGCGCGGCCGAGAGCTCCCAGTTGTTCTTGAACTGCGGGCTGTTGATCGCGCGCACGTCGGTATGGCCGTCGACGCGCAGCACCCAGGCGATCTCGCCCGGAATCCTCCGCTCCAGCTCGAGCAATGCGGCCGCGAGCTTGTCGAGCTCGGCGCGGCCCTCCGGCCTGCTCAGCGTCGCCTGGCCGGTGTCGAAGAACACCTCCGACTGGAATACGAAACGGTCGCCGACGATGCGGATATCGGGCCGGTTGCCGAGGATGGCGCGCAGGCGGCCGAAAAAGTCGGAGCGATAACGCGAGAGCTCCTGCACCCGCTGGGCGAGCGCCACGTTGAGCCGCTGGCCGAGGTCGGCGATGCGCGCCTGCGAGTCCTGATCCTTCTTGGAGGAGGCGTCCAGCGCCTCTTCGAGCGCCGAGAGTTGGCGGCGCAGCGCCGCGATCTGCTGGTTGAGCACTTCGACTTGCGCCAGCGTGCGGGCGGTGAGCCGCCGCTCGGCGTCGAGCTGGGTGTTGAGCTCGGTGACCTTGCCCTGCGCATCGGCGGCCCCGCTGCCGACGCCCTCGTAAAGCCCGCGGTAGCGGTCGCGCTCGCCTTCCGCACTCGCCAGATTGGCGCGCATCTGCGCGATCTGCTCCTCCAGGCTCAACTTGCCGGTCTTTTCCATCGACAGGAGTTCGGTCAGCTGGGCAATCTGCGCGTTGAGCCGGGTGAGCGCGGTGTCCTTTCCGCTCACCTCCTGGGTCAGATAGAACTGCACGAGCACGAACACCGAGAGCAGGAAGATGATGCCGAGGATCAGCGTCGACAACGCGTCGACGAAGCCCGGCCAGTAGTTCAAGCCGGGGTCGCGGCGGGCGCGTGCGATGGCCATGGGGGCACCTACTTGTTGACGTTCTCGCGCACGAGGATCTCGAGCAGGCGGCGGATCTCGCGATGTTGCTCGGCCTGGGAATCGACCCAGTCGCGGATCATCTGCTGCTCGGTGCGCATGTGGTGGACCAGCCCCTGAATTGCTTCGGCCAGATTGGCCATGGCGGTGGTGGCGCCGCGGCTCGATCCGCCTTCGGTGATCGCCTC
>WNFV01008559.1_pt1 | contig 14293 bp, 17 predicted proteins | sample 5400101 | NCBI WGS metagenome assembly WNFV01 (sample SAMN13153361, study PRJNA577476) | soil metagenome | isolation source: 115 cm soil or saprolite under grassland replicate 1 | place: USA:California | collected 2016-06-15 | reverse complement strand
GACGTCGGCCGTCTCGAGCCCCCAGATGCTCGAGGCGTCTCTGATCTCGACCTGGTCGTCCTTGATCAAAAGATAGACAGGCGTATCGGCGCGACCATGGAAGACGATGGCGTCCCAGCCGGCGTGGCGCAGCTCGGCGCCCCAGAACCCGCCGGCTTCGGACTCCCCAAATAGACCGGTCATCGGCGACTTGGCACCGACCGAGTGGCGCCCTGCGCCAGGGAACGGCGTGCCAGTCAGCACGCCAGCCGCGAACACCAGGACGTTCTCGGGACCGAGCGGGTCAGCACCGAGCGGCACCTCACTCAGCAGGTAATGCGCGATGATGGCGCGGCCGCCAAGATGGCGTCGCCAGAATGCTTCGCCCAACGATTCGATGCGCGTCGTGCGAGCACTCAGATCGACGTGGAGAATGCGGTCCCAGTAGCCGTTCGGCATTGCTTTACTCGTCCCTTCGACTCGCTCCCGCGGAGAAGACCTTCAGTGTAGGTGCGTTCGCCTCGGTGGCGCGATGGGCGCGATCTAGCCGCCTGCGATGGGTGGCACCAGATCGATGCGCGCGCCGTGTGGGATGGGATCGTCCGCATGTGCTTGCTGGCCATTCACGCCGACGATCACCCGCCGATCGGGCGGTAAGCCAAAGCTAGCCAGCACGTCGGACACCCGTGCGCCGTCGGGAAACTCGCGGTCGTACTGCCCGCGACCTGCGTCGGGCGCAAAGCGCTGCAGCCCCGCGTGCAGGTGCACGTCAACGTGGATCGTCATCGTGTGGCTCAGGGTATGTCCGCCACGGCCAGTTGGCGGAGGCGCAGCTCCAAGTCGCGCTGGATGACTCGGCCGCCGAGCAGGCCGACCAGCGTGACGATGGCGCGGCCGCGCAGGCCCTTGCCGAGGCGATGCACGGTGCACGTGATCTCACTGCCGCCGTTGCGGCTCGGGCGGAGCTCGTACTTCCAGTAGCTGCCTGGCGCCACCGTGTTCGAGTCAATCAACGTTGACGTGATGACGTTGGGCTGCGACCAGTCGTACCTGGAACGCTCCCACACTCCACCGGCCAGGCTGGCGCCTTCGGTGACCTCGGCCCACGTTTCGCCCAGGGCGTGGACGCGATAGGTGGTCGGGTCCAGGTTGCGCCAGCGCGTGGGCCGGTCAGGGGAGAAGTCCGTCAGCGCGACCGCCACCGCCTGAGGCGCGATCGGGACCGCGATCGTGAAGCGGATGGTCGGCATGCGCAGGGTTGTAGGTCAGTCAGGGCCTGGTGGCTCTAACGAACGCGCTGACGAAGCGGCCGCCAGTTGACTCTAGCGTTTCGAAGGCCGTCGGCTCAGGGGTGCAGCTGTCGTCGCAGCAGCCTTGCTCGGCGTTGTAGACCCGGGTGACCTCGACGTCGATGTCGGCAAACCCCGCGGCTGACAGGAACGAGCGGTACTCGCGTTCTTCCAAGGCGCCGGCGAGACAGCCAGCCCAGGCTTCCATGCTGGTGCGGATGGTCTCGGGCATGCTGCCCTGGACCACAATGTCCGAGACAGCAAAGCGTCCGCCAGGCTTGAGGACGCGGAATGCTTCGCGCAGCACCAGGGGCTTGTCGGCGCTCAGGTTGATGACGCAGTTCGAAATCACGACGTCGACGCTGGCGGCCGGTAGCGGGATGCGCTCGATCTCGCCCTTGAGGAACTTGACGTTCTCGACTTTGCGCTCGGCTGCGTTCCGCTGAGCAAGCGCCAGCATCTCGTCGGTCATGTCGAGGCCGTAGGCGAAGCCGGTCGGGCCGACGCGGCGCGCCGAGAGCAGCACGTCGATGCCGCCGCCGGAACCGAGGTCCAGGACGGTTTCGCCTGGTCTCAGTTCGGCCAGCGCGGTGGGATTGCCGCAGCCCAGCGAGGCCAGGACGGCCGCCGTAGGCAGTTCGCCAATCTCGTCGACGGTATAGAGCTCGCTGGAGATGACGCTCGCGTCATTCGCGCTGGTGCCACAACACGAGGTGGCGGAGGTGGCGGCGGCGGCGTAGCGGGTGCGGACGGCTTCGCGAATGGCGTCTGGCGACGTGGTCATGGCAGCTCCTCGATTCAGCAGCAGGTGAGCGAGTCGAGCAGGCCCTGCAGGGTGCCGACAATGCGCTCCTTGTTGAGCCGGTAGTACATCTCGCGGCCTTGCTTGCGGACACGCACCAGGCCGGCCCGGCGCAAGATGTTCAGGTGGTGCGAGACGGTCGGCCGACTGAGCGTCACGCGGTCGGCGATGTCGCCGACGTTGAGCTCCGCCCGGGCGAGGATCTGAACGAGGTCCTGGCGCATCGGATCGGCCAACGCCAGCAGCAGGTCGCGACTGAGCGCGAGGTGGTCGCCGAGCGTGCGCACCTCGGGATCCAGGGCGGCCGGATCGACCAGGCAGCACACGTCCTCATCGCCCAGCAGGGCAATACGTTCAAGCACGTCGACATATTGTCAGACTGGGCGCGGATCTGTCAACATAGCCCATCGTGACCACGCTCGAGACCGAGCTGCGCGAGCATCTCGTCGCGCTGATGCCGCTCGAGCACGCGCCGGCGCACCTCAGGCTTGCGTTTCACGACGCCGGGACATTCGATGCGCGCACGCGCACGGGCGGGGCGCACGGCCGTTCACCGCAGATCCGTGGCGATTCTCAAACGCGTACTTCGTCCAACTCGTGGCGCAAGGCGGCAGTGCCGTGCTAGGCACGTATACCGCCCCCTGCTCAACGATCCCGAGCTACGGCCCTACGTCGAGGTATACGCCCACGATGAGGGGCGTTTTCTCACCGCGGCGTTCAGGGTTGACAGCAGCTTGGTCCGCACGAGCTCGGCGACTGAGACGGACCCGCGCACATCGCCAATTGCATCCTTCACATCGCCGGGCGGTTCCTTGCGGTTGTAGACCTGCTCACCATTCAGGTAGATCTCCAACCGTCCCTGCCCGACGGGCGTCAGAGTGACGCCGACTTCTCGGTTACGTCCGGCGCAGATTTGAGCTGCCAAACTGGCAGCTTGCCAGAAGTAGCCTCAAGAAACGCAGTACTGGATCTCCAGCTGAGCCTTGGCTTCGGCCATGCGCTCGACCTCCGTGGTTCATGGTTTGGAAGTGAACCCGGGGGATTGTAGGAGGCGCGTGCGCACTGCGAGCCGAATGAAGCGGGTCGACGTCGTCAGCCGACCTGGACCAGGTTCACGCGCCGACCACGTAGCGGTGCCCATCCGCGGTCTCATGCACGTGGACCCTGGTCGAATAGAGCTCGTACGGACATGATCTAATTGCGCCTGATGAGTCGGGCGGTCGAAGAGTGCAACCGACGCATGCTGCGGGCGCGCGATGCGATGGACCGCACCTATTCGCAACCGCTCGACATTCCGTACCTGGCCAGCATCGCCATCGTCTCCGAGGCGCACTTCATCCGCACCTTCAAAGAGACATTCGGCGAGACGCCGCACCGCTATCTGCAGCGGCGGCGCGTCGAACGTTCGATGTTCCTGCTGCGTGAGACCGAGCGCAGTGTGACCGACATTTGCCTGGACGTCGGCTTCGGCAGCCTGGGAACGTTCAGTCGCACGTTTCGCGAGATCGTCGGCATCTCGCCCACGGAGTATCGCCAGCGGCGCGAGTTCAAGGCGGTGCCGACGTGCTTCATGATGGGCTGGACCAGACCCAGCAGTTTCGGAGAAGCCCTCGCGAAAAACGGCCACTAGAGTTGGCGGTATGTTGAATTCCATCGTTCTGTCGCAGATCTACGTCCTGGACCAGCAGGAAGCGCTCGACTTCTATGTCGGCAAGCTTGGCCTCGAAGTCAAGAACGACATCGACATGGGTTTCATGCGCTGGCTGACGGTCGGCCTGCCGGGTGAGGCCAATCGCGAGGTGCTGCTCGAGGTGCCCGGTCCGCCCGCGATGAACGAAGCCACCGCCGAGCAGGTGCGCGAGATGATCACCAAAGGCGCGACGGGCGGCTGGCTCGGCTTCACCACCGACGACTGTCAGAAGACCTTCGAGCAACTGAAGGCCAAAGGCGTCGAGTTCACCCAGGAGCCCGTAGAGCGCTTCTACGGCATCGACTGCGGCCTGCGCGATCCGTTCGGCAATGCGATCCGCATCACCCAGTTCACGGCGTCGTGGCAGCCGGCGCAGCCCAAGCCGCGATGAAGTTCCACGGCGCGAGCGCCGCCGGCCGTAGTGGCCGGGCCTCAGCGGTTTCTGGCCAGGTAGGCAACGGCTCCGCGGTACTTGCGCCATAGCTGCCAGGCCCGCCAGCCAGCCCATACGGCCAGACCAGTGACGACGACAAACACGAACAGGAATGTCGTCGCCTCGAAGTCGAGGTTGTCCCAGTAACCCGGTTGTCGCCCGGTCAGGATCGTCTTGACGACGGGTAAGAAGATCAGGGCCGCGCCACCGGCGACCACGAGTACCGGTCCGACGTGGAAGATGCACCTCGTGGACCAGTCCATCCAGTGGCTTGTCGATCACGCGCGTCGATCGACCCCGTGTCCACGTAGGATAGCCAGGCGTGCTGAATTACCCGCTGACGCTGTCCTTCAAAATCATCGCCATCGCGCCGCAGATCAAAGTCACCGATGCGACGGGTCAGACGGTGCTGTACGTGCGACAGAAGGCGCTCGCGCTGCGTGAAGACGTGCGCGTTTTCGCCGACGAACAACAGCAGCAACAGCTGTTTCAACTGAACGCCGACCGCATCCTGGATTGGTCGGCGAATTATGGCGTCCGCACCGCTGAAGGTCTGACACTGGGCAACATTCGGCGGCGGGGCATGCGCTCACTGTGGAAGGCAACCTACGAGGTGACCGATCCCGACGGCCGGGAAATCGCGCACATCCACGAAGAGAACCCGTGGATCAAGGTGCTCGATGGCCTCGTCGGCGAAGTGCCCATCGCGGGCATGATCCTGACGATGTTCATCAATCCAGCGTATCTAGTTGAGCGCGATGGGCAGACGCTGCTGCGGATGAAGAAAGAGCCCGCCTTCCTGGAAGGGCGCTTCACAATCGAAAAGCATGGTGAGTTCGCCGAGCGCGAGGAGTCGCTGCTGCTCCCGAGCATGTTGATGATGCTGTTGCTGGAGCGCTCGCGCGGATAAGCTGCGAGTGCGATGCACACCGACACCGTCGCGGCTTCTGATGTCGAGCAGTTGAACGCGCTGAACCAGGACTACATCGACGCGGTCCAGCACGGCGACGTTGCCCGTTTCGAGCAAATCCTGGCCGACGATTTCCTGGCGTCGAACCCCGACGGGTCATTGGTCGACAAGCAGCAGTTCCTGGTGCAGACGGCGCGACCGGTCACCATACGAGGTCTGGCGGCGCACGACGTGCGCGTGCGCGTTCTGGGTGAGGTGGCGATCATCCATGCGCGGACGAGCTATGCCACCGAGTCCGGCGAGCAGCGCAGCGGCCGCTATACCGACATCTGGGCGCATCGCAACGGGCAGTGGCTCGCGGTCGCGGCGCACGTCACCCGATGAGGTTGCATGCTTCGCTGGCTGGCTTCGGCGGCGCTGGTGGTCTCCTCGGGCTGTACGGCCGCGCCGGCCGGCCTGTCGCCCGAGCTGACCGTTCAGCGCTGGACGCAGGCGCTCGCCGCGCAAGACGGCAACGCCGTGGCCAGGCTGACCTGCCGCGCCAGCCAGGCGGACAATCAAACCCAGCGTCTGCTGGCGATGGCGCTCGGCACTCCGGTGCCGCCATTTGGCGGTGGCGCGGGTGCATTCGGCGGCGGCGGAGCTGGTAACGCCGCGTACGACGTAACCGATCTGGCATTCGAGACGACGTTTGCCGACGAGCGGTCGGCCCAGGTGCGGATCACGGGCTTCCTGAAAATGGTCAGCGGACTCACCTCGCAGGTGCTGCGCATGAACAGCGTGGTCGGGCTGACGCGGGAGGACGCAACCTGGCGGGTGTGCGAGCTGCTGTAGCCGTCCTCAGGTGAGGTGTACGAACTGCGCGTGCGACGGTACGCCCGCCGAATTGAGCACGAACAGCATGTAATGCCCGGGCGGCGCCACGTTCGCGTTGGGCGGGCCGACCAGCGTGAGCTGGGCGCCTGACTGCCCGATCAGCGTCAGTCCGACGAGGCGCTGCTCCATGTTGAACGAGTGGGTCACCGAGCCCGGCCGCATCAGCACCGCCGAGGCCACGCTCGCCGCCTGGTTTGAGGTGACGACGAATGTGTCGCCGTAGCCCACCACCTCCGGCACGTCGCTCAGACTGGGGCGTGGGCCGTGGAACAAGTAGGGTGGGCTGAAGAGCTCCAGGCGATGCTCGGGATAGTCGTACGGCGGCAGGTTGAACAGGAAGTCTTTGCCGCCAATCAACACCTGTGCGCTGGGCAGCAAGATCGCCATCGAGTGGTACGACCGCGGCGTGTGCATTGGCGCCAGCTGCAGCCACGATTCACTCGACGGATCGAACAATTCGACGGGCAGAACCGGATCGATGCCCATGTCGGATCGTCCGGTTGCGCTGCCGCCGGTGACCAGGACGGTCCCATCCGGCAGCAGCGTGGCGTCGGGCATGACCCGCGGCATGCCCATCGGCGCGCTGAACCGCCACGCTGGATCGGGCTCGCCTAAATCGAGGAGCTCGACGGTCGCGGTTGCAGGTGTCGATACGTCGAGGTCCTGTGATTCAGCCCCTCCACCGCCGGCGATCAGGACCCGCACCCGATACGGTGGGTCGTCGCCTGGCAGGAGTGGCAGTAGGACCGAGCTGGCCTGGCCAGGGTACGTGCGGGAGTACGGCCAAGCCCCGACGAGCTCGACCGGCGACCACGTGTTGCTGGTCCAGTCATACAAGCGTGTGACGTTGCGCGAGTGCACGAGCAGCTCACCCGAGGGCAGGACATAGACGAACGGGTACAGGTCGATCGTTGGAAAATCGGACGGGAAGTGTGCCGAGAATGGCGATGGCAAGGCGACAGTCGGCTGCAGGCCCGTATCGGGATCGAATACCTGGAGCGTGTTGTTGACCGGCGCCGTCGGTGAAACAGGCCCACCACTGCCCATCGTCCCCGACATCGTCAGTACCTGACCGTTGGGCAGCGCGGTACAGGTTGGATACCAGCGGCCGGCGTCCATGTCGGTCACGTGCGCGAAGAAGTCGTCGAGCGGGTAGAAAACGTGCACGCCCGTGACGCCTTCCATATGCCCGCCCACGATCAGGACGCGCCCGTCAGGCAGCATCGCGTGGCCACTACAGAACAGGTGGTGGTGCTCGGCCGGGAAATGGCTGGCACCCGTCTCCAGGTTGACCACGGCCTCCGCCCCGGCGCCGGCGTCGAAATCCGTATTGCCCCACACGGGGAGCTTGCCCGTGTGCGCGAGGGCGCCGTGAATCGCCACGATCGGCGGGCTATAGGCGACGCTGCTCGAGCCAGCCACCGCCGGATCGGGCGGCGCGGCATCGACGATGATCGTCGGACCGTTCCACGCGCCGGACTCGGTATCGCGCCAGTAGTGATGCACCTGCGCGCCGACACGCGCGACGAGCTCCAGGTTGCCGCCGCCGAAGGTGCTCTGGATCAGTGCGACGGCGTCGACGGCGCCCACCCCGAAGAGCGTCGGACCGTGCCAGCTGAGCAGCGGATCGTCATTGTCGCGCCACCAATGGCCGAGCCCGCCACTTGCGAGCGGAGCAACGAGCTCGAAATTGCCGTGCTCGCCGAATGAGCTCTGCAGCATGGCGTGCTGGCCGACGACACCGCCGGTGTCGGGGATTGTTGTCGGCCCGCTCCACGCCCATGAGGCATCGTCATCGCGCCAATAGTGCTGCAGCTCGCCCGCAGCGCACACGACGAGCTCGAGGTTGCCTTTGGGATCCGAGTTCTGCAGAAGCGCCACTGCATCGGCCGCGCCAGCACCGAAAAACGTGGGCGCGCTCCACGGCAGGCCCGGCGCGTCGTTGTCGCGTGACCAGTGCGCCAGACCGCCCCCGCCCGCCGCGGCGAGCGGTGCGACGACCTCGTAGTTGCCCGTTGCGCCATGGGTGCTCTGGATGAGCGCAACGCTGTGCACCACCGCGACGCCGCCCGGCAGCAGCGTGCGTGCCTGCCAGCGCCAGCTGCCGCCATCGTCGCGCCAGTGGTGAACAAGCTGGCTGCCCTCGAGCGCGACGACCTCGAGGTTGCCGGCGGGACCGAGATTGCCTTGCAGCAGCGATACGCCGTAGATGTCGTCCGGGCTGCCAAAGGCCAGTCCGGTGGCGATCCAGGGCAGAATCGGACTGTCGTTGTCGCGCCAATAGTGCGCCGCGCCACCGCCGGCCAGGCGCGGCACGACCATCTCGAAGTTGCCCATGGCGCCATGGGTGCTCTGTACCAGAAAGGTGCTGTGCCGAGTGGGCATGGGACTGCCGCCGTCTAAGCAGGATAGCCGGCACTCAGAGTATGGGCTTGACCACCATCAGGAAGACGATGACGATCACGTCGATGGCCAGCAGGATGCCGACGAGCGTGCCGCGCGCGGCCAGGCGCGTGTACTCGGGTGAGGTGGGACCGCCCGACTCGAAGGCGGCGATCTGGCGCTTGAGTGTTGGCGAGTAGACCGCCAGGCCACCGACGACGAGCAGCACGTAGAGCACCAGGGCGGCGGCAATCCAGAACGTGGACAGGGGTATCCCGGCGATGAAGGTCATAGCCAGGCCGAGCACGAGCAGCAGGGCGTAGCACGGATTGGCGAAGCGATCGTCGAGCGTTTTGATGCCGCGCAGCACGTGCAGCGCGTGCTCGGGCTCGCGTCGGGCGCGAGCGAGCCAGATCGGGTAGGAGGCGTTGAAGCCGATGGCGATAATGGCCAGCAGCACGTGCAGGAACTTGAGGATGACGTACAGGGTGATCACAGCGCGGTGTTCTCCCGCAACACGAATCTTGACCGTGTCAACATATCGGTGGAATCGCTAGAGAGGTAACCGGCCCATGCCGATCTCAGGTGAGGCGTACAAGCAGCTTGGCCGCTCGGCGGCTGGGCCGGTCTCGGTTGTCGCGGCCTTCGACCGCACCAGCGACACCATTGTCGGCCTGACCGTGTCGTCGTTCGTCACGCTCTCGTTCGACCCACCACTGGTGATGTTCGCGATCCAGCACAGCGCCGACAGCTACAGCTCGATGGTGTCCAGTCACGCGTTCGGCGTGAGCCTGCTGCAGATTGGCCAGGACGAGATCGCTACCCTCTTTGCGACCAAGGGCGCGGACAAGACCGGCAAGACGAGCTTCGAACAGGGCGCGTCGCTGCACGTGCCGCTCATCCCGGGCGCGCTTGCGCACATCGAATGCCTGACCAACCAGATCTTCATCAGCGGCGATCACGCGATCGTGGTCGGCCTGGTCGAGGCCGTCCGCACCACCGAGGGCCAGCCGCTGCTGTACTACTCGCGCCAGTACGGCACATTCACGCCATCGCCGTTCCCCGATATCCCGATGTCTAGACCCCGGCAGGGGTGAGCAGGCCCAGCTGGACGTCGATGTCGCGCTGGTACAGGTCGACCTCGCCCGAGACCATTTCGTCGTAGCTGACCGCCCGCCCGAGGCGGCCCGATTCGAAGGCGGCGTACGTGAGCGCCACGTCGGCCAGGCCTTCGCGCCCGGTGACCTCGGGCGATGTCCCAGTGCGGATGCACGTGCCGAGCTCGTGGTACTCGAGTGCGATCAAGCGCGCATCGGTCTCGTTGAACGAGAAGCCATAGCGCCAGATGCGCTCGCCGCCGAACAGCTCTTCCGCGAGGGGACTCAAGCGATAGCTCGGCGCGAAGTCGAGAATGCGCTCGTCCTGGATGACGGTGCCGTCGTCCAGGTGCAGTTTCACGGGCCGCCCGTTGCGGTTGCCGTCGACCTCGAGCGTACCTTTGGAGCCGTAGACGAGCCGCTCGTTCTTGTGCATGCCATGGCCGGCGTGATCGTCGATCCAGTGCGCGACCGCGTCGCTGGCGAAGGTGATGTGGGCGTAGATGGCGTCATCGCCGGTCGCCTCGATGGTGTCTGGCATCGTTGCCAGGTAGCCGCCGTAGAAGCCGCCTGGGCCGGCCGAAGTGCCTTTGTGTCTGATCCTCTCGTGCAGCCGGGATTCGCCGAAGACGCGCTCGAACTCGCCGAGATAGAAGCGCATCAGGTCGGCCTCGTGGACGCCCGCGTCGACCGGCATCGACGCGGTCTCTTTCATGTGTCGCCACGGTGTCATCGAGATGCGATCGCCGCCGCCGATCGAGGTCTGCAGCATGAGTCGCGGCGTGCCGATCGCACCATCCTGTAGGAGCGCGCGCGCCAGGCGGTGCATCGGGTCGCGTCTGAAGTTCTCGGCAACTGACAGGACCCGGCTGTTCTGGTTAGCGAGGATGATGAGCCGCTGGCAGCCGCGGACGGTGACGGCGAGCGGCTTTTCGCACAGCACGTGCAGGCCGGCGCTCAGACAGCGTGCGGCAACGGCATAGTGGGCGCCGCTGTCGACGGTGACGTCGGCGGCCTCGAGGTCCGGCAGCGCGCGCATCATCTCGTCGAAATCGGTGAAGATGGGTGGGCGAATGCCGAGCAACTCATGGGCTTCGTCGGCCAGCAGCTCGGCTTGCTCGCGTTTGAGATCGCACACGGCGGCGAGCTCGAGGTTCTGCTGGGCCGAGCTGGCGAGCGCGGCCATCCCGCGCAAGTGGCGGCGACCCATGCCGCCACAGCCGACGGCCGCATACCTGACGCTTGCTACCATGGCCACCCTCCTATTCTTGGATTTGGGATCCGAGTGTATTCCGCGCGCTCACGCGTGCGTGTCCACAAACCCTGGCCAGCTGGCCGTGGCGGGCGTGCGGCTGACGGCGCGGTATGAGCGGTGGGCGTTTGAAGCTGGGGCTGGTGATTACCGAGTTTCGGGCCGCGCCTGGTGGCGGGAATGCTTGGGACGGGCTGCTGGCGCCGGCGATCGCCCGCCGACCTTCGCCGGCCTGATCGGCACGCCCGAGCAGATCGCCGAGCGGCTCCATGCATATAAAACGGTGGGGGTCCAGGAGGTGCACGTGACGATGCGTGACGCCTTCGAGCTCGACTCGATCGAACTGCTCGCGACGTGCTTGTCATCCTGAGCGCAGCGAAGGATCAGCGTCTCGTGACCGCCTGGAGATGCGGATCCTTCGGCTCGTTCCTCGCCTCAGGATGACAGTGCACGCTTAGAACATTGAGCTAGAGAACCCCCCGTCAACAGGCAGGGCGGTGCCCGTCACGAAGTTGCTCGCCGGCGAGCAGAAGAAGATGGCCGCGCCGGCCAGGTCCTCGGGATCGCCCCAGCGCTGGCTGGGCGTGCGGTTGACTACGCGCTCGTTCAGCTCTGGCAGATTGCGTCGCGCATTGTGCGTCAGGTCGGTATTGATCCAACCGGGCAGGATGCTGTTGACCTGGATGTTGTCTTTGGCCCAGGCCGATGCGAGGCTGCGCGTGAGCTGGACGACACCGCCCTTGGTCGCGGCGTAGATCGCGGCGACATTGAAGCCGAAGATGCTGGCCATCGAGCCGATCGTCACGATCTTGCCGCCGCCGCGCTGGACCAGGTGCGGGTAGACCGCCTGGCAGCAGTCGAAAACGCTGGTCAGGTTCAAGTTGACGATGAAATGCCACTCCTCCAGCGAATAGCTCTCGGGCGTTTTGCGGATATTGCTGCCGGCATTGGCGATCAGGATGTCCAGCCCGCCGAAGCGCTCCACCGTCTGCGCCACCATGCGCTGGACCTGACTCGGCTCGGTGACGTCGACTTGCAGGCCAAGCGTGCCGTTCCCGCACCGGCTGAGATCGGCTAAGGCGGAATCGAGCTTGTCCTGGTTGCGGCCAGCGATGGCCACGTCGGCGCCGGCCTGCGCCAGTCCGCGGGCAATGCCCAATCCAATGCCGCCGTTGCCGCCGGTGACAATGGCAACCTTGCTGTGCAGATCGAACGGGTCCATGACACCTCCCGCGCGAGTGTGCCATCCTGGGACCCGCGTGCGCATCGGCTTCAACACCTGGAGTATCGCGACGGTGCCCTATCAGGCGTTTATCCCTGGCCTGGCTGACATTGGCTACATGGCGATCGCCATCAGCGTCGTACCCGGTTACACCATCGGCGGCACGTATGTGCCCAACGCCGCGAGCCTGGACGCGCTGTCGGCCGACGATCGCCGGCGCATCCGCGAAGAACTGTCAGCACGCGACCTGGCGCTGCCGTCGCTGATCGGTAATCAGTCGCTGGTGCACGACGACGCCGAGCGCAACGCTGCCGCGCTGGCCCGTTTGCGCGCGTCCATCGATCTGTGTGTCGAATTGACGCTCGAGGACCAGCCCGTGCCGACCCTGAACACCGGCATCGCCGGACATTCGGGCGAGCTGGAGGCCAAGCGTGACCTGGTTCTGGATCGACTGGGCGAGCTGACGCGCTATGCCGCTGAGCGGGGTGTGGTGATCTGCATCGAGCCGCACGTGGGCGGCGCCGTCGACACGCTGGAGCGCGCTGAGTGGTTGATCCAGGCGGTCGATAGTCCGCACTGCCGGCTCGACTTTGACGTCAGCCATTTCGAAGTCCAGGGCGTGCCGTTCACGGAAAGCGTTCCCCGCATGGCGCCATTGGCAGCCGCCGCGGAGATCAAGGATCAGTTGGCCCGTTCGCCACGTGCGGCCGCTGCGTGGGTGGACGGCAACGGCTCGGGCGAGTCCGTGGACCCCGCGGGTCAGCCACTGAAGTTTCAGTTCCTGCTCGGCGGCGAAGGCGACTTCGACCTGCCCGGCTACCTGAAGCTGATGCGCGCCCACGGCTTCGATCAGCCCATCTCGTTCGAGGCGAGCGTGCAGTGCCAGGCGCGGCCCGGCTACGACGGGTTGGCGGAAGCGAAACGGACATATCGCTGGATGGCCGACGGCTGGCGCGCAGCCGGCCTGGGCGAGTGAAGCGCAGCACTGACCGCATCCTGACGACCCACGTCGGCAGCCTGCCCGTGCCGCCGGACCTGACCGAGGACACATTGCGCGACGCGGTCGCCGACGTCGTACGCAAGTAAGCCGATATCGGTATCGACGTCGTCAACGACGGTGAGTTGGGCAAGGGCAATTGGCTCGCCTACGCCGCGTCTCGGTTGAGCGGCTTCGAGGCGCAGCGCGTCCCGGCCACTGAGGCGGTGATTGCTCGAGGCCAGGACCGGGAGCAGTTCAGCGAGTTCTACGAGGAGGCGACCCGGGCGGGTACGTTGTTCCACTCGTCGTGGAACCAGGTCAACGTCAGTAACTGGTCGACGCACTGGGTGGCCAAAGAGCCGATCAGTTATATCGGCCAGGCCCAGACACAGCGCGACGTTGACAATCTTCTGGCTGCTCTGGGCTCGGTAGCCGTCGCCGAAGCGTTCTTGCCCGTGACGGCACCGGCTAGCCTCGAGGCGTATCGGTCGAACGAGTACTACGGCAATGAGGCCGACTTCCTGTACGCGCTCGCAGATGCGATGAAGCAGGAGTACGAGATCATCGCGCGCTCGGGGCTGTTGGTCCAGGTCGACGATGCGTGGACGGTCGCGATGTGGGACCGCATTGGTGTGGCAATGGGTCGGGAGGCGTTCCTCGCGCGGTGTCGGCAGCGCGCGGAGTTGCTGAACCACGCCTTGTCGGGCATTCCTGAAGAGCAGATTCGGTACCACATCTGCTGGGGCTCGTGGCACGGGCCGCACGCGTACGACTTGCCGCTGGCCGACTTCGTCGACGTGCTGTTGTCCGTTCGGGCTGGCGCCTACCTCGTCGAAGCCGCGAACGTGCGGCATGAGCACGAGTACCACCTGTGGGAACGCGTGCGCCTTCCACCTGGCCGCGTGTTGATCCCTGGCGTGGTTTCGCACTCCACCAACCTGATTGAGCATCCCGAGCTTGTTTCGGAGCGGATTCAGCGCTATGTGCGCTTACTGGGCAAGGAAAACGTGATAGCAGGCACAGATTGCGGCATGGGCGGCCGCATTCATCCTCAACTTGCCTGGGCCAAACTCAAGGCGCTCGTTGACGGCGCGGCGCTCGCAAGCTCCAGGCTCTAGTCTTTTGAAAATTTCTCCGCTGCATGACCGCCTCGTAACGAGTTCCTTTTTTGGAAGATTGCTCCGCTGCGTGACCGCCTCGTAACGAGTTTCTTTTTGGAAATTTCTCCGCTTTTTGAAAATTTCTCCGCTGCGTGACCGCCGCGCGCTTTTCGCTCAACCGCGTCCCTCGTGGCGCTACGCGCCGTCGGTCCGCTGCTCGCCCGCGCGCGGCTCGGCAAACCACAGGGGCAAGCACGTGTGTGAGGTGTGGCGGGTACCGAG
>WNFV01006157.1_pt1 | contig 14293 bp, 10 predicted proteins | sample 5400101 | NCBI WGS metagenome assembly WNFV01 (sample SAMN13153361, study PRJNA577476) | soil metagenome | isolation source: 115 cm soil or saprolite under grassland replicate 1 | place: USA:California | collected 2016-06-15 | reverse complement strand
TTGATGGTCACGTTATCGTACTTCGGATCGCTCTTATGCCAGGCGTCGATCACCTTATTGAAGGCAATCGTATCGTCCTGGACACAACACATCACAAAGTTGATTGTGACAGCCTCGCCACTAGCGGCGGGTGCGGCAGTCGGCGCGGCGGCCGGCGCCTCGGTCGGCGCGGGTGCGGCGGTCGCCTCAGGGGCGGCGGTCGCCGCAGCAGCGGCGGGTGCGGCAGTCGGCGCGGCGGCCGGCGCCTCGGTCGGCGCGGGTGCGGCGGTTGGTGCGGCGGCGGGGGTAGCGCCGCCACAGGCCGTCAGAATGAGCGCTGCGATCAGTACCACAAACGATGTGGATCGCTTCTTCATGGAGACCTCCTTAATCGATCTGGTCCGCTTCGGCATGGGACCTCCCTAGAGGACTCGAGACATCTGTGCGCGTCAAACATGGCACCAAACTATGGGTGATATTTCGTCGTACTTGGCAGGCAACTCCTTTCCTTAGTATGTCAGGGCGCGATTGCAACCGCCGGTTTGTCGCAGGCCCAAAGGTACGGGTATTCACTCGCCACCCTCGCATATGTTCGCCCGATTGGCTGACATACGCGAATACCGAGCGATCAGGAAAGCGCTAAGCTGCCGAAACTCCGCGCCCGGATAAGGGCACGCTATCGCGGCTTGAGCGAAAGTCCTAAAAGAGAATGCAGCATGCGGCTAACCGGCGATAATTTTGATCATCACCTGTCGATTACGCGGGCCATCGAATTCAAAGAACAGCAACCCCTGGGAGTGGCCCAATACGAGGTCGTTGTTCTCGATCAGCACCGTCTCACTATTGCCGATCAGGCTAGCCTTGATATGCGCGGATGCGTCGGAAGGAGTATCGAAGATATGGTGGAAATCGGTACGTGTTGGCACAAGCCGCCGTACATCGTCGACAAGATCCTGCGCAGTGGCTGGATCCATATGGCTGTTGATCGTCACTGCCGCAGTAGTATGCCCAACGACAATATGGCATACCCCGCTCGGCACTTGGCTGGCCTTGACGATCGCACGTACCTGCTCGGTGATATCGACCAGCGAGTCACCTAGTTCGGTCGTGAGCGCTATCGTTTTATACAAGCGACGCCTCCGTGGAACTATTCAATCACCCAGCTTGATCGCCGGCGTTGCTTCCAAGCGTGGAGGCGCGGCAGATCAGTCGCGGCTCGACAACCGCCGTCCGAACATCCATTGGCGCTCGATCGTTGATCCGATCCAGCAACATACTAATCGCCAACCTGCTCATTTCAGGGATCGGCTGCTCGACCGTCGAGAGCGGCGGACAGGTATGTTCGGTCAGTGCAATGCCATCAAAGCCAATGATTGCGATATCGTCCGGCACTCGTAATCCGCGTTCGTTGATCGCCTGCATTGCGCCCAGCGCCATCATATCATTGTAGGCGAAGATTGCCGAAGGTGGCTCGCGTAATGCAAGTAACCGATGTGCCGCCACCAGCCCCGTCGGGGGCATGTAGTCTCCAGAGCAAAGTAGCGCGTCGTCGAACGACAAACCGTTATCTTTAAGCGCTCGCTGGTAGCCCGCCAGTCGTTCGACCGTCAACTGCGAGTTCGCGATCCCCAGAATGCAGCCGATCCGACGGTGCCCCTGCGCGATCAGGTGCGCGGTTGCCTCGTATGCGCCTTTAAAGTTGTTGATGATCACTGCGTCGAATTGGCTGCCGGAGCGCGTCTGCTCGAACCAAACCACCGGCGTATGTTGTTTGAGCAACGGCGCGATATGCTCGCTGGTCATCGACAGGCTAATGCAGATCAGCCCATCGACCCGGCGCGCCAGCAGATTATCCAGGTACAACAGTTCCCGGTTGAGCGACCATCCCGAGTTACAGAGTATAACGTTATACCCGACATCGTTAGCCGCCGCTTCGATACAACGGGCAACCCGGGCAAAGAAGGGTATCTCGACGTCCGGTACGATCAGGCCAATCGTAAGTGTTTCGCTCATCCGCAGGCTGCGCGCCACTGCATTGGGCTGGTAGTTCAGCTGCTCTATTGCTGCGATCACGCGATCCTTCGCCTGATCACTCACGGCACGCGTATTGTTGAGCACATGACTGACAGTAGCGGTCGAGACATTAGCAAGTTGCGCAACGTCTCGAATGGTCGCCACAGTACGCTCCATGTATCGGTGTAACGAAGATACTGAGCCAAAAGTAAACGATTACGTCTGTGGAAACGTACTATACTTCATCGATATAGTAAGTCGTAATCGATTGCGCGTTTAGGGAGTACTCTATTCTAGCAAGCCCTGGGTATTCTGTCAAGGAGCTCCCTGCGATCGCGCATGGCGTGATTGGACTTGGTGCTATAATGCGTCCATCCCGACCAGCAACAGCTTGTACGCCCTGTGGTAGAGAAGTCTGCCACAGATAAGGATTATAGCTATGACTCGTATGCTGCGCATTCTGATCGCCGGTGAATCCTGGGAAACGTTGAGCTTCCATCAGAAGGGCTTCGACGTCTTCACAACGACCTTTTACTACGAAGGAGTCGGGCCGCTCCGCGCGGCGCTTGAAGGTGCCGGGTACACCGTCGACTATATGCCCGGCCACATCGCGGCTACTAAGTTCCCGATCGATCTTGCCGATCTGCGAGCGTTCGACGTGGTGATCTTGAGCGATATTGGAACCAACACCTTGCTGCTGCACCCGGATACCTTCGAGCGATCCCGCCGAATGCCAAATCGGCTGGCGCTGCTGCGCGAATATGTTGCGGCGGGCGGCGGCCTGATCATGGTCGGCGGCTACATGACCTTCCAGGGCATCGACGCCAAGGCGCGCTACGCCGGCACGCCGGTCGAGGCGGCGCTGCCGGTCACGCTGCTGCCACATGACGACCGGGTCGAGGTGCCCGAGGGCGCTACGCCGCGCGTACAGGCCGAGCAGCACCCGATCGTGGCCGGGCTCAGCGGCGAGTGGCCGCAGCTGCTTGGCTACAACCGCCTGATCGCCCGCCCGGAGGCCACCACCGTGGCACTGGTGGCCAACGACCCGCTGCTGGTCGCCTGGGAATTTGGCAGCGGCCGCTCGATCGCCTTCGCGTCGGACTGTGGCCCCCACTGGGCGCCGCCCGAGTTTCTGGCCTGGAACGGCTACGCGCGGCTCTGGGCTCAGATGGCAGCCTGGGCAGGGGGCGCGCAATGAAGCTGAATACGCGCACCTGGGGCGACCCCGCCGCCACTCGCAGCGCCGTGCTCCTCCACGGCGTCACGTCGAACGCCGCTAGTTGGGTGCGCGTCGGCCCCGAACTGGCGGCCTGGGGCTTCTACATCGTCGCGCCCGAGCTGCGCGGCCATGGCGATAGCCCCAAGGCCGACGGGCAGTACGCGCTCGACCTGATGGCCGCCGACCTGGCCGACAGCGTGCCGGCGGCGCCGACGTTGCTGGTCGGCCATTCGTTCGGCGGGGTCATGGCGATCCTGGCCACGCTGCGTGGCATTCTGAAGCCAAGCTATATCGTGCTCGAAGATCCGGTGCTCCGTTTTGCCGACCAGCAGACCCCGGCCGGCCTGCTCAAAAACGACGAGGCCAACCTCCCGCGCGATGTCGCGGGGACACTGCGCGCGAACCCCAAGTGGCTGCCGATCGACGCCGAGGGCAAGGTCGCGTCGCTGCGCGCGATCGACTGGGGCCATATGCGCCAGGTGTTCGCCGACAACGCGCCCTGGGATCTACGCGCGGATCTGCGCGCGGTGGCGCGGGCCGTGCCGACGCGGCTCATCCTGCCCGAGTCGAGCTTCTACGTCCCGCCGGCCGACGCGGCGGCGATCGAGGCCGACCTGGGGCCTGGCACTGTCCTGCGCGTGCATGGTGCTGGGCATAGCATCCACCGCGATGAGCTCGACGCGTTCCTGGGCGCCATCCGGCAGCTGATCCACTAACCCGATCCGGAAATTGCTGATCATTCCAATAGGTCGGACGCAAACCATGGATTTTGAATCCTTTGTAGGTTCTTTTTTCGCCCTGCAGGGCGAAAAAAGAACCTACAAAAGAAGAAAAGAACCGTTGATCATGGCTGGTAGGTCTGCAGGCGGCGGCCGTGCTGGCGCTCCTGCAGGCGCGCGACGCGGGCGTTGACCTCGCGCACGATCGTGGCTTTGTCGAGTGTCAGCAGGCGCCGGCCGCGCATCAGTACCCGGCCGTCGACGATCGTCGTGTCGATATCGCTGGCGCGTGTGGCGTAGACCAGCGCGGCGGCAAGATTATGCACCGGCTGGACATGCGCACCGTCGATTCGCACCAGGATGATATCGGCGAGCGCCCCCGGCGTGAGCACGCCGAGCGCATCGCTCTGCCCAAGCGCGCGCGCGCCCGCGCTGGTTGCCAGCGCCAGCGCAGCGCCGGTGGGTAGCACCCGCGCGTCGCCCAGCTCGTGCTTCTGCAGCATGGCTGCGAGCCGTAGCTGTTCGAGCATGTCGAGCGTGTTATTGCTAGCCGCACCGTCGCTGCCCACCCCGATCGCTACACCCCGCGCCCGCATGGCCACCACCGGCGCGATCCCGGCTGCCAGCTTGAGGAAGGTCTTCGGGCAATGCGCGACGCCGGCGCGATGCTCGGCCAGCAGCTCGATCTCCTCGGGCGTAGCATGGGCGGCGTGCGCGCACAGTAGCGGGGTTCCCAGCATGCCGAGCTGCTCCAGCAGACGGATGGGCGTAACGCCGTGTCGCTCGACGCTTGCCTGCACCTGCTGCGCGGTCTCTGACACATGGATGTGGCACCCCAGCCCGAGCGTCTGCGCCTCGACCGCGACCGCGCGCAAAAATTCGGGCGGGCACAAATATGGTGAGTGTGGGCCAAGCCAGGCCTGAATCCGCCCGTGCGCCGCGCCATGCCAGCGCGCCGCGAACGTCGCGGCCATGTCGAGCTCGGCGCGCGAGTCGCCCTGGCCGAACATGGTCGGCGCGAGGTGGCCGCGCATGCCGCTCTGGGCGATTGCCTGGGCGACCGAGTCCATGGCGAAGTAGTGGTCGGCGACAGTCGTAACGCCGCTTTCGATCATCTCGACTGCGGCTAGCATGGCGCCCCAGTAGACATCCTCGGGTGTCAGGTTGGTCTCCATCGGCCAGATGAAATCGTTGAACCAGGATTCGACCGGCACATCCTCGGCCGCGCCACGAAATAAGACCATCGCGGAGTGCGCATGCGCGTTGATCAGGCCAGGCAGCGCCACCATCTCAGCGCCGTCGATCACCTCGGTCGCCTGATCTGCGCTGATCTGCCCCGCCGGCTGCACTACAGCGATGCGCTGGCCCTGGACGGCAATATCGTGGTCGGACAAGATGCGCGGTATATCGCCATCTGGGCTGACGATGGTGCAACGCTGTATCAAGAGGTCATACATCTTTTTGCTCCGTAGCCCTCCCACACTCTTCTATAGCGCAAGCCCCACTAATGAACGAGCGGCAGCCGTGGTGTCACGTCGGTATTGATTGTCGCCGCGCGGTCGATTTGACCAGGCTCAGCGCTGTTTCGCCGATCAAGCGGTACGTTTCTTCTTTATGGTGTTCCGTTTTTCGCGCTCTGTGCGAAAAACGGAACACCAAGACTAAGTACCTTGCGGCCGCAGGCTAAACCAGCCGTTGCCGCGCGGCAGCGCAGCTTACGCGGCGGGCGGTGCCGCACGAACGATCAGAGCATCCACGACCTTTACGCCCTGACCGCGCGGCAGCACGACCAGCGGATTGATGTCGATCGCCGCGATTGTGTCGCGCAGCTGCCACCCTAGCCGCGCCAACTGCACCAGTGCCTGCGCCAACGCCGCAACATCAAGCGGCGGGCCGCCGCGCCAGCCATCCAGAATGCGCGCCGCGCGCGTCTCCGCGATCATTGCGAACGCCTCCGCCTCGCCGATCGGCGCCAAGCGCATGGCCCAGTCGCCCAGCAGCTCGACCAAGACCCCGCCCAGCCCGAACACGATCACCGGGCCGAGACCGGGGTAGTTGGTGACACCTGCCAGCGTCTCGATCCCGTCGCGCACCATCTCCTGAATCAGCACGCCGTCGATGCGCGCCGCAGGTCGGTACTGGCGGGCGCGATCGCCAATCGCCTGAAACGCCTCGGTGACCGCCTGAGAACTGTCCAGATTCAATATGACGCAGCCGGCCTCAGTCTTATGCGGGATATCTGGCGAGTTGATCTTCAGCGCCACCGGGTAGCCAATCTGCTCGGCCGCTTGCACGGCGGCGGCGAGGGTCGCAGCCGCAATCTCCCGACAGATCGGCATCCCCGCTGCGGCGAGTACGGCTTTCGCGGCATGCTCGCTCAGCGCAACGTCCGCCGATCGCCGCACCAGTTCGGTCGTCAGCGTCAAAGCCGGGCCAGTCAGCACCGCCGGGTCACGCATCTCCGCAATGGCCGGGCCGCGCTGCCAGTGGGCCAGCGCGGCGAGCGACTCGCGCATCCCCATGAGCAGCGGCACACTAGCCGCGCGCATGATCCTTACGATCTCCGGATCGTACTGCCCCGACGACATCGAGAACACGACATGCAGTGTGTCGCTCGCGACGGCGCTCGCGGCCACCGCGCGGCACATCGCCTGGTACAGTGCCTGCGCCGGTTCATCGCCGCCGAAAGGCGTGTTTAGCGCCAGCGCCACCACGTTGATCTGCGGTTCTGCGGCCAATGCGGCCAGCGCGCCCGGCAAAAGTGCTGGATCTTCGCCGATCGCGCCGGTCAGATCCAGCGGATTGTACGCGGTGGCGAACGGCGGCAGGATCGCGCGCAGGCGGTCGGCGGTCGGCTCCCCGATCGGCGCGAGCGCCAGCCCGAGGCTCTGCGCGAGATCGGCGGCGATGCCGCAGCTCCCGCCGGAGATCGAGAGAATCGCTGTGGCGCCGGCCGTCGCGGGGGTGGCCAGGCTCAGCAGCTCGGCCGTTTCGATCAGCTCGTCGAGGTCGGCGACGCGCGCGATGCCCAACTGGCGGAACAGCGCGTCGTAGACGTCGTCCGGCCCGGTGATCGAGCCGGTGTGTGCCAGCGCCGCCCGCTGCGCCAGCTCGGAGCGGCCGGTCTTGAGGATGACCAGCCGTTTACCCTGGCCGATCGCCTGCCGCGCGGCCGCGAAGAAGCGCTCGGGCGACTGGAACCCCTCGACGAAGCAGGCAATCACGCGGGTGTGCGGATCATCAGCGATCGCCGCGACATAGTCGGCGAGTTCGACCACCGCCTCATTGCCAGTAGTGATGATATAACTGTAGCCGCTTGTGCGGGCCGCCACCGGATCCATCACGGCGTGCGTCAGCGCGCCGCTCTGAAAGAGCAGCGCGATCGGGCCAGGCCGCAGCGGCTGCGTCAGCGAGCCGCCATAGGCAGCGAAGCGCCCGTGAATGTTAGCGATGCCATAGCAGTTCGGGCCGCAGACGGCGATGCCATGATCCACGGCTAGCCGCCGTAGTTCATTCTGGATCGTCTGGCCGGCCAGGCCGATCTCGGCGAAACCGCTCGCGACGAACAGAGCGGCCCGGGCCTGTTTCTGGACGCACTCCTCCATCACACGGATGGCCTGGCCAGCGCCGAGCGCGACAGCCACAAACTCTACCGGCGCGGGGATATCGAGCAGTGAAGAGTATGCTTTGGCGCCGCGGATCTCACTGTACTTGGGGTTGACCGGATAGATCGGGCCGGCATAGCCCAGGCGCAGCAGCTGTTCGTGAATCCAGCCGCCGCGGCCAGTGCCAGGCGTAGCGCCGACGATCGCGACCGACGCCGGCCGCAGCAGCGCGTGCATGGATGGCATCATAGCGGCACCCGCACTTCGTCTATCAGGATCTACATCCGCTTGAACGGGCCATCGCGGACTTCTAGGAAGGCCTTCATATCGCCCGACTCCATCAGGCCGAACAGTCGATCCTTCTCGGGGATGCCGACCGAGCCAAGCACGAGCGTGTCGTTGGCTTTGTGCAGGTACTGGGCGTTCATGAAACCCATGCTCTCATACGTCCGGCGCAGGCTGTCCTTAGTCATCCGCACGGCGTATGGCGGCACCATCGCGATCCGCCGCGCCATGCGCATAGCTTCGCCGAACAGCTGATCCTGCGGCACCACCCGCGCCACCATGCCTAGCCCGAGCGCCTCTTGCGCGCTGACGGTATCGCCCGAGTAGTACAGGTAGTGGATCATCTTGGGGTTGCCGTTGAACCACGGCAGCAGCAGCAGCGGCGACAGCGCGCCATGGCGGATCTCCGGCTCGCCGAAGCGGGCGTTTTCTGCCGCCAGTGTGATATCGCAGATCATCGCGAGGTTCGAGCCTGCCGCGACGGCGAAACCGTTCACCGCGGCGATCGCCGGGATGCGCAAGTTCCAGATCTTGAGGATGATCCGAAAGTTTGACTCAACCGCCATGGTCAGATCGGGCGTGGTCTCGGGCATCTGCAGCCCGTCTAGATCGAACCCGACCGAGAAGGCCCGGTCGCCAACACCGATGATCACCAGACAGCGCACCTCATCGTCGGTGTTGATCTGGTCGAGCAGCCGATCAAGCTCCTGCATCATAGCCGGCGTCAGTGCATTCAGCTTGTCGGGCCGGTTGAATCTGATAATTCCGACATGTTCATCTTGCTCGTAGATAAGCGGCGCAGAGCTCATCAGGTGCTCCTTCATTCCGGCGCTACCCAGCCTTCGCTTCCGCCAATGTGCCGGCCTTCTCGCTCTTCTGCCGCAGATGCTCGCCCGCCAGGATCGGCGGATACTTGGACGGGTTTGCGGCGCTGCTGCAGCCGTCCAGGCACTTGATTAGCGTATGCTCGTTCGGCGAGTGGAAAAATACGATCGACTGCCGGCGACTGCCCACGTTCTTATCGCGCGGCGGGTTGACCACGCGATGGATCGTCGAAATCCAGCGATCGTTGGTCCAATACTGCATCATATCGCCAATATTGATCACGAACGAGTCGGGCATAGTGACGACGTCGACCCACTCGCCGGCGCGGTCGCGCACCTGCAGGCCGCCGGCGATATTCTCGGAGCGCAGGATTGTCAGCGTGCCGTAATCGGAATGCGCGCCGGCGCGCAGCTGCCCAGGCAGCGGATCATCGGGCTGGTCGGGGTAGTTGATCACGCGCATAAACGCCTGCGGTGGCTCGATCTTGTCGTCGAAGAAGTGCTCGGGCAGCTCCAGGGCGACCGCAAAGATCTGCATAATTGTCGCGCCGAGCTGGTTGAGCGTACGAAAGTACTCGATCCACAATGGCTTCAGCTCGGGTGGATGCGCCGGCCAGCGGTCGTGATCGAAGTCACGCCCTATGTTGAGCGACTCCTTCAGGTCGCCGGGGGTCTTCTGCCCGAGGCTAGCGGCTAGGCTCTCGACCTGAAGCGGGACATAGCCGACGCCGGTCGAGTTCACCCGCACCTTGATCTTCTCTTCGAGCGGCAGATCGAAGAAGCGCCGGGAAACATCGTAGCTGCGTTGCACCAGATCAGCAGGCACTCCATGCCCCACGATCGTCAAAAAGCCGATCTCTTCGCATGCCCGGCCGACCTGCGCAGCAACCTTCCACTTGTCCGTAGCTGTCCCTTCAAGAAACGGCGCAATATCAATGATCGGGACAGACGTGATTGTCATGATTACCTCTCCATTGAGATATAGGACGTACGCAAGCGGGAGGTTTGGAGGGACGCAGTCCCTCCAGGAGTTATCTTTCTGGCGGTAGTGTGCGGCGAAGCCCCACACTACTGCCAGAAAAAGAGTATTTGTGGGCAAGGTTGCACCTTCCCCACGCCCCTTTGCGTACGTCCTAATACATTGACATGGACAAACAAAGTATCCACACTGCGGTGTCTACGAGTATCTACGAATTGCCACAGGATGTCAAGCGCATGGCCTCACGAAAAGAGCTTACTTGCGACAATTACAACTGTAAAACACATCAGGCCTGTCAGGAGCGAGTGTGCAATTTACATTATTGCGCGTAACAGCCCATCCGACCGAACCCTCGACTTCATAGTATCACTGGTGGTGCTTGTCAATTCAAGCTAGTAATGAGGCGGCTGCGGCCTGTTCCCGTATCAGAGCTTGAGCCTTGTTAACGAGCGAGAACGATTTAAGGATCATGGGGCGCGCAGCCGCGTCGGTAACCAGGTCAGGTGACGTGCCGGTGAACACCGCCAGTTGCTCGACGTTCAGCTGCGTCGCCCAAAACTGAACGGTGTCAGCGAAGGAACCAACCCGGAGCAGCTCTTCGCCGCTGCGTGGGGTGGCTGCTACCAAAGCGCCTTGCTGGCTGTCGCGCGAAAGTCTGGCGCCGATGTGTCAGCGTCGACGGTGAAAGTTGAGGTGGCGCAGGGGCGCGACTCCGATGGTGGGTTCGGTCTTGCTGCGCGGATCACGGTCGAGATCCCCGGCATGGAACACGAGCAGGCGCAGCAACTCGCCGCCGCGGCCCACGCCGTGTGTCCGTATTCTCGAGCGACACGCGGCAACATCGATGTCGAGGTGACCGTGGTCTAGAGCTGTCACCTAAATTTGGCCCCAATTGACGGCAATGCGCTGGGGTCGGCGGAGCTCATCCAAGCTCTGGGTGAGGCCCCGCACAAGCAGCGCCCGTTGGTTCAGGACGACTGCGACGATACACCCGCGTGCATTGCGCACCAGAAAGCCGCTGATAAAGAAGCCGCGCTGCCCCTTCAAACCGCCGCTGGTGACGATGTACTCGTCGGTGTCGCCGGGCAGCAGGCCGAGGTCGGCGGGCGGGAGATCCGGGGGCAGTTCGGTGTCTGTAGCCGCACGGAAAGGAATGGCCGAACTCTACCAGGCCCGCTTCGAGGGAGCGGAGCCGGACGTGAAGGCCAAAGACGGGGTAGTCACTATCCGCTATCCACGACGTCTGCTGGGTCTAGGTGGGCAGCAGCGCGCGGCGGAGGTCACGCTCAACGTCGCCATCCCGTGGCAGATTGTGATCCAAGGCGGAGCATCAGATGTCACCGCCGAACTGGGCGGTCTCGATCTCGCCTCCCTCGTGGTCAAGGGGGGACTCAGCTCAATCCGCCTGGAGCTACCCGTGCCCGCGGGCGTGGTTCCCATACGCATCAGTGGAGGAGCATCAGAGATCATCATTCGACGCCCTGGAGGCGTCGCCGCACGAGCGCATCTCAAGGGCTGGGTCTCCACATTCGTCTTCGATGATCAAACCTTCAGCAATATGGGCAACAACACGCGACTGCAAAGCTCTGGCTTTGATTCGACCGCCCCGTACTACGATATCGAAGTCGCCAGCTCCGCCAGCATGGTCACCATCACCTCCGGATGACGCGAGATGAACTGAAAAGAAGGATTCTGATGGCGCACGCTTGGCGATTCACAAGGTCAGTTCGTTTGTCGGTCTACGCCGTGGTCTCGACAGCGTTCTTGACTTGGGGTAACCGTTGATTGGCAGTAGCGCCCGAACCTGCGTATGATAGTGTTGAGAGGAGAGCTTATGGCAGAGCACAGGAGGTCAAGGAGCTTACATTTCCTGCATATGCGCAGGAGCACTGGGTCAGTTCGCAGGGATACGCGGAACGTCCCTGGTCGGAGCTGATCGATTTGTGGCGGCTGTACAACCGCCACTTGGCGCACGTCATCAGTCTGATACCTGGGGAACGGTTAGCAGCTATATGCGTGATCGGGATGAACGAGCCTGTCAGTTTGGGTTACCTGATTGAGGACTATTTGGTACACATGCGGCATCATCTCTATACCGCGATAATATGCAAGACGGCATCGTGAGTAAATGACTTCAGCACTATCGTAACATGGCCTCCGTTAATTATGTGCGACTCGTCGGTGTAGCTCCCGCTTGCTGGTGAATACATTCTGACATCGTAGCGACCTGCGGGAAGTGCAAACTCGATCGATCCGGTACAAGGCTCGCCCACACCACGTTCGTCCTTCTCCCGTTTGTCGGCGAGGTAAATAATGTATTCCTCGCCCGGACTTGCCAGGGTTGCCGCCAGAATCGCCTCCGGTAATATCGCGCAGAAGTCGCGCATCGGCGCCATCCGTACGAAGTCTATCGCGTGCATAAATGTCGAGAGATGTTTCAGCCAGGTTCTGATGTGGGCGCGCGCGGCCGGCGAGCCAGCCTCTTGCCCGCTGGACTGTATGGAAAAGTCGATCATGTTATAGTGCCCGCCGCTGAAGATGGTAGTCCACGCTCGCTTCCGGTGGATTGTCCACGCCTCCTCGTCCAAGCTGCTGGTCGCGGCATTATCTTCATCAAAGATGATCGGCTTGGACGCGATATGACAGATTGTCCACAGATAATTGATTCGCCACAATCGGAGGTCGCCCTGCATGAACCGTGCCAGGGGCGGCAAAACGTGCCCGCGATAGGAAAGCTGCTGATAATCGTGTATATTGATTGCATCGATCGTTGGTTCATCAACCAGCCGATCGAGCTCATTATCAACACGTGAACGCTCGACTGCGACCTGAAAAATCAGGTGACGCTTTGGCAGCTTGAACTCCGCTTCACGGATTGCTGAGCGGATAGCATCGTGCCATGCTTCGACCTCCGCAGCGCCGGCGTGGTCTGGGTAATCGCCGAAGGGCTCGTTGCAAACCTCGAAGTAGATATTGTCGTAGTGGTTGACCTCGCGGACGATTTTCTGGACATAAGCTAGCTGGCGCTCGAATAGGTCTTGATCGCGCATGGTGAGGTAATTCTGCCATGCTATCGCGCCGATCCCCTGGACGTTGTTCTTGCTGTTGAGCGGATTGAGTTTCCAAATGGCGTCGGCGTAGGTGTTGCTGAACAGCGTCAACTCGACGATGATGCGACGTTGCGACGCCGCGCCCAGGAAGCCGTGCAGCCGTGTGAAATATTCTTGGTTCCACTGGTCCAGGTCGAACTTTGGATACCCATCGGTGGCGTAGCCGGGTCCCGCACGCAGGTATGGAGCGACATATTCGCTCGGGACTGGCTTGCATGGCGAGTGTGGGTTCAGCAGATAGTGCTCCAGTTCCCGAAAGAGTAAAAAGCAGCGGCTGAGCGTGGCCCGCTTATCAGCCGCCTCGTCAAGGTAGGCCACATAATCGAAGTTGCGATTGATCACTGCGCCGTAGTGCTCGGTTGCCGTGATGAGCACAAGCGGCTGGCCCTCGTAGAGGAAGTAGCGCGGATTTTGGGGGTGCAGCTGGACCGGCGAACCGTTATGAGTCATGCGCAAGCTCCCGATCACTACTCGTTATTTCGGCTTACGTTGGACGCTCCCTGAAGATATCACGGATAGCCTCCAGGTAGCCAGTTCCGTGAATGATATCGGGCTCCAGGTAACTTCCCTCGGTCCACTCATTCCATGCGTTGATATTGAATATCTTAGGCTGGCCTTCTCGTGCATCAAGGAATGCTTTGACTCTGAGCAGCGCCGTTTTGAACGCCGCGACAGTATTGCCACCCAAGGTTGGCATAAACGGATACCCGACATCAAGGTAGCGATCGGATTGGACAGCCCGCGGGCTTGCATCCCAGCCCATCGTAACATTTGGAAAGTACGGCACGCTATACGCGCCGCTTGTCGCCTGCCAATAGGCGACCGATTGGTTAAGCACCCAGTTGTAATCTGTGACTGGGAAGTCTGGCAATCTGATATGATGAATCCAGACGTAGGAGGAGATGCTATTGAGTCCAAGGAGCGCCACTATGGCCGCTGGATTCGTGATCGCTCGTTCATCAGGCAAGATCTGGATGCCCCAGACAACCGCATTTAGGTGCACGTCGGGGAAGCCCGCGCGCCGTGTTCGCTCGCGAAAGCGCTGCAGAGCTTCGGCGGTCGCCTCAATCCCACCCAGACCCTGGATCAGGCGATAGAGTTCATAGATCGAGAAGTACGGGCAACCTTCGATCAGCCAGTAGGATGGGAGCTTGAAATAGCGCTCGATGACATAGTCTGTCACCTGATCGAATGTCGCGCGCGTGACGGCGCCGGGATATTGGAGCACGGGTGGAATATGCAGTTTGGCTGGGTGGATATTAACCCAATCATGGTTGGCCCACATCAGAGCAAACTTGAGACGACTATTGTTTGGGGCCTGCAGATAGCCCCTTTCCAGGCATCGCTCCAGAAAGGGGCCATCGTCATAGTAATACCAGTCGAAGATGAAATAGTCGATACCATGATCGGCCGCTGCGTCGATCATCCTGGCGAATACCGCCGGGTCGGATTCATCCTCGTAGCCCCAGAGCGGGACTTTCGGCTGTTGATGGCCGGGAAATCGCGGCTCGCACCGCTTAACAAGCTCCCATTCGGTCCAGCCCGCACCATGGGCTGCCT
>WNFV01006152.1_pt1 | contig 14300 bp, 16 predicted proteins | sample 5400101 | NCBI WGS metagenome assembly WNFV01 (sample SAMN13153361, study PRJNA577476) | soil metagenome | isolation source: 115 cm soil or saprolite under grassland replicate 1 | place: USA:California | collected 2016-06-15 | reverse complement strand
GCGCCCGCCCAGAGCGGGCGGGCGCCCTTGTCTCTAGTGCTTCTTGACGCGGAACGGGTTAGAGGTCGCCGCGGTCCCGCTCGGCGTCGTCACGCTGATCGGGCCCGTCGTCGCTCCCGCCGGGACCGTCGCGGTGATCTGGGTGTTCGAGTTGACCGCGTAAGACGCCGCTGACCCGTTGAACGTCACCGACGTCGCGCCCGTGAAGGCGCTTCCGGTGATGGTCACGACGGTTCCTACCGGACCCATCGCCGGCGAGAAGGACGAGATCGTCGGCGCGGGTTGCGTGACGGTAAAGCTCGAGGCGCTCGTCGCAGTGCCGCCGCCGGTGGTGACGTCTATGGGCCCGGTCGTCGCACCGGACGGAACGGTCGCCGTGATCTGCGTATCCGAGTTCACGGTGAAGGTCGCACCCGTGCCGTTGAAAGTAACGGAGCTCGCGCCTGTGAACGCGGTTCCGCTGATCACCACGGTCGTACCGACCGGTCCGCTCGTCGGCGTGAAGGACGAGATCGTCGGCGCACCCGGCGGTGTCACCTCGAAGGTCGTCGAGCTGGTCGCAGTGCCGCCCGCCGTCGTCACCGCGATCGGGCCCGTGGTTGCGCCGCTCGGAACTGTCGCCGTGATCTGGGCATCGGAGTTCACGACGTACGCCGCCGCGGTGCCGCCGAACGTCACGGAAGTCGCGCCGATGAACGCCGAGCCGTCGATCGACACCGAGGTCCCGACCGGACCGCTCGTCGGCGTGAAGGACGAGATCGTCGGCGCGGCCGGCGGCACGGTGCTGCAACCGGGCAGCTGGAAGGAGCCGATCCGCGTCTTCCAATTGTCCTGGGCAAGCGTCGTCGGCAGTGTGTCGTAGTACTCGCTCGTGTACCAGAACGTGCAGCCGTCGGGATCGATCGACATCGCGCTGTAGTCACCCCAGCGCGAGTTCGTGCTCCCGTCCGAGAACGTGCAGCACTGGAATCCGGTGCCCTCGATCAACGAGGTCTCACCCTGCCCGAGCGTGCTCGGAGGATCGCTCGCGAGCCGGCCCGCATAGCGGATCGACGGATACATCGTTCCGTCGGAGACGCTGTACCCGATCGCCATGTCGCCGTTCTTGTCGACGGCCAGGCTCGGCATGAAGCGGTTCTTCGAGTCCGGCGCCCACGTCGACTGCTGGGTCGGCGACCCGGGTATCGTGCCGCCCGTTACGCGCAGCTGATACCAGCGCGGCTGCGCGACGTTCGAACCGCCGCTGCCGACCGTGTGCGACAACCACAGCGACTCGGCGCCGTTCAGGTTCGTGTACTGGTTCTGCATCATCAGCCGGTAGGAGAGCGTGTCGAGGTTGTTGCCGTCCCTCTCCGGCACCGTCGACGGGCCGACGTTGAACGTCGCGATCGGGACGTTCGTCGGGCCGGTGAAGCTCGAGTTCGCCGTGTTCGCCCAATCGACGTGGAACTTCCAGACGCGGATGTCGTACGCGCCCCAGATCGACGCGAAGTAGTTCGGCGCGCCGCTCGGCGGGAGACCGGTGACGACGCGCGAGTTGCTGGGCAGGAGGCTGAACACCGTCACGCCGCCGACCGTCCGCGGCAGGCTCACGGTCAACCCGCCGGCCGTCGTGCCCGCCTCCATCGCGACCCGGTCGAACACCCAGACCTGCACGTTCTGGAAGGACCCCGACCCCGTCGTCGCAAAGTCGTTCGCCGACATGTAGATGCCGTCCGGCCAGACCCCGAGCTTCGGGTAGTCGGGAATGACGCCGCCGCTCTCCGTCTGGAAGGCGTAGAAGTACCAGCCGCCGGTCACGGGATCGGAGGTCTTCGAGACGGCCATGCACTGATACATGGCGCCGCTCGTGAAGTTCGACCAGGCGAAGTCGGTGACGATCCAGCGGTCGCCGATCGGGTCGTACAGCGCAATCGGGTCACCCTGGTTGTTGTTGTCGCACGGCGTTCCGGTCGGCGACTGACTGAAGAGGCTGTCGAACGTGAAGGCCGCGACGCGGTTACCCGTCGTCTTGTCGAAGATCCCGATGGACGTGTTCACGGTCTGGATGAAGTAGGTCGGACCGACGTCTCCGTTCGTGTCGGGCGGCCAACCGGCGCCCCAACCTGCGAAGTCGAGACCCGGGAAGTTGCTGGAGGGCGCAGGCGCAGGCGAATCGGGCGAGGCCGCTTGGAGTACCGGATCTGCGACCGCCGTCGCGGGCGGGCTCTCCTGCGGAGAACGCGGCGCGGGCCGTTCCTCGGCCGGCACGAGGTTCCCGCGGGGAATCCGCCGGACGTCGCCGCGGAACTGACTCGGCGTAACCGGATGGACCGGCTGTGGCTTCAACTCGAGACCGGCCGCCGAAGACTCACCGGCCCTCGCTCCCGCCGCCACCACGGCAGTGGCAAGGAACATCGCCGTAACGGCAGTCAGCGCGACCGCAAAGACCCTTCGCTGCACTTTGACCCCTCCTCTGTGGACCCGACCGACGAGGCGGCACCTGGCGCGCCTCGGGGGGAGGCTCTCAGAGTAGGCGGAATTTCCCGATTCGGCAACCTGCTGGTCTGCCTCCTCCTAGCGCAGGGAAGAGACCGCGGCCTTGATCCGCACGAGCACGTGCTCGTCGTGACCGCCGTAGCGCACGTCGAGGTTGCCGAAGCGCTCGTCGTACTCGCCGTCGAACCTCGGCCCCCAGCTCACCTGCGCCGTCCGGCCGGCGATCATCACCTGCAGGAACAGGAAGACACCTGCCGTCGCGGCCAGAGCGGCGAGCACGACGAGAATCGCGACGGGATGCGCGCCGGCGAACGCCATCGCCCGCTAGATCGACGCGGGAGCGGACGCGCGCGTCACCCGCACGGGTGATGCTCAGCGCACGAAGACGTACAGAACGAGCGTCGCGATCGCCACGACCAGGAGGGCGAACGCGAAGAAGCGCACCACACGCGGATCCTTCGGCGGCGGCAGGACGTGGACTCGGACGAGGAGGTCGCCGGGTACCGAGCCCGCACCGGCATCGTTCCCGTCCCCGCTCACCCGCAGCTGTGCGCCGTCCTCGACGCCCGGCGGGATGTGCAGGCGGATCCGACGTTGTGCCGGGACCGTCCCCGTTCCGTCACAGCGAGCGCAAGGCTCGCCCACACAGGCCGGGCAGGGTTCGATCTGGAAGATCTGGGCGACGTCGAGATGGGACACCGTCCGCTTCCGCCCGGTGCCGTCGCAGTATTCGCACTCGGGGTCCGGCAAGCCGACCGAGCCGCGACCCATGCAGGCGTTGCAGCGGACGACCGCCTCGAAGCTCACGATGCGCCGCGTCCCCTCCTCTGCCTCGAAGCGCCGCAGCTCGAGATCCGTGTGGACGTTCTCGCCCCGCGCCACCTGAGGCGGCCGCGCCTCCCAGAGCGCCTCGTCGAACCCCTGGTTCCCGCGGCCGCGGTAGCCGTAGCGGTCGTAGAGGAGCTTCGCCTCCCGCTTGGAGAGGACCGAGTACGCCTCGGCCAGCTCGCGGAACCGCTCTTCGGCGTCGGGAGCGTCGGCGACGTCCGGATGCCAGTCGCGGGCCAGCGCGTGGAAGGAACGCCTGATGGCGTCGGGGTCGGCGTCCCGGGAGACGCCCAGCACCTCGTAGTAGTCCCGCTTGATCGCCGACACTCGACCTCCATCTTGCACGACCGGCCAGCCCGCAACCAACTCGGGCCGTCGCGAGTTGTTGAAGTGTGAGAACTGTGGCCGCGGTGGTCGTCCTGGCCGGTGTGGGATTCCTGGCCGGGCACGCGCTTGCCGACCCTGTCCCCCTCCCCCCGATCACGACGCTCTCGGTCCCGGTTCCCTCCGTTCCTTCGAGCCCAGTCCCGCTGCCGACCATCCCCAAGCTGCCGCCGCCGGTGCTTCCGGCCGCTCCGGAGGTCACCTCGTCCACGTCCACCGCCGAGGCCGCGGTCTCGCCGTCCTCGATCTCGCCGTCCTCGATCCCCGGCTCGTCCACCGGAAGCACGTCTTCGCAGTCACAGCAGGGGAGCTCCTCCGGGTCTTCGGGTTCGCGCGCTTCCCAACCGCGCAGCTCCCGCGTGGAGCACTTCAATTCCTCGCGGCACTGGATCGCGACCAACGGGCCGAAGCGGCGGCGCACCACGGTCCTCACCTTCGTCCTGCCGCGGGCGGGGCGCGTCGTCTTCTTCGTCAACGAGCTCTCTCCCGTCTGTCGAGGCGTGGGACGTTTCACGATCGCCGGCCACGCGGGCCTGAACCGAGTTCGTTTCACGGGGCGAGTCCGAGGCCGGCAGCTCGGGCCCGGGACCTACAGGATCTCTGCCCGGACGGCGGCGGGCCGAGTCGTGCGACGCGTAACGCTCGTCGTCGTCGAGGCCGGCGCCCCAAGCCGTGCCGAGCTGATGGCGGCCCGCGCTTCGAATGTCTGCGCGGGCAGTCGTGGCACCGCCTTCGCCGCAGGATCTTCGACCGGGGCGCAGGCCATCGCCCAGGTTCGGCGGTCGTTCACGCCGCAGGAACATCCCTCGGCCGCCGGGGCGCCCACGGGGTCGAACTCGCATTCGGGCGCGGTTCTCGCCTCCAGCATCGAGAAGACGGCCCGCGCGATCCAGCCTTTCTTTGTCGCGCTCCTCGCCACCGCGATCGTGCTCCTGGGACTTGCGTCTCTGCCGAGAGCCGCAGTCCCCGACCCTCGCCTCAACGAGACGCTCGCCCGTCACCGCCTTGAGATCGCAGGCATCGGAGCCGTGGCGCTGGTCGGCGTCGCGGTGGCTTTCCTCTTGGGTTGAGTCGATCCACGGCTTCGGCAGTGCGTGCCGTGGGGCTTCGCCTCGCGGCACGCATCAGTTCGGCCTGATCCAATCCCGAGCTACGCGCCCCACCAGAAGCTGGCGGCGACGGCGACGTATAAGCCGATGAGGATCGCTCCCTCCTCCCAGGTGGTCTCCCCGTCGTAGATCACGAGCGCGGCGATCCCTGCGGACACGAGGAGTGAGATCGCGAGGAGCGTCGGGAAGACGAGCGTCAAGTTGGTCGCGAAGAAGAGGCTTGCGAAGACGAGCACGGGCGTGAGCAGCAGCGCTACCTGCGACGCGGAATTCATGATCACCGAGATCGCGAAGTCGGGCCGGTTTCGCATTGCGAGCTGCACCCCGACGACGTTCTCGACCGCGTTTCCGGCGATGGCGACCACGACGAGCCCGGCGAAAGCCTCACTCATCCCGAGCGTTTCCGTCGCGGGCCTGAGCGCCGTCACGAACCAATCGCTGACGAACGCCGCAGCGACGCCTGACGACCCGAGGATGACGATCGTCGCTCTAATGGTCCACCGCGCCGGCAAGGGCGCGGCCTCCTTTCCACCGGCGAGGAATCCGGGCAGGGTGAGGAAGAAGAGCGCCAGCAACACGCCGGCACAGATGAGGCTCAACGACCTCGAGTGCGCGGCAGCGGGTGCATGGAACGCATGCGCAAGTGTCGGCACCGCCAGGATTGCGGCGGCGACCGTCGTGAGCGTCGCGAACATGCGGGCCCGCGGCGAGTCGAATCTCTGCGTGCCGTTCCGCACACCTCCGGCGAGGAACGCGATCCCGAGCACCAGCACGCCGTTCGCGATCACAGAGCCGACGAGCGCGGACTGCACGACTCGCGTCAAGCCTTCGTGCAGGGCGAAGAGCGCGATGAAGAGCTCCGGCAGGTTGCCGAGCGCGGATTGGGTCACGCCCGCAATAGACGAGCCGAGCCGGGCGCCGAGCTGCTCGGTCGCACTGCCGACCAGACGGGCCAGAATCGCGATGGCGATCGCCGCGAGCACGAACGACAGCACGGGCTCGGCGCCGGCGAAGTGAGACGCCGCGGCCGCCGCCACCAGGACCGCCGCCGCGGCGAACTCGATGACGTCACGTCGATTCACGTCCATATCATCGAGCGAATGACCGGTGACGAGCTGAGAGAAGTGATGCGGCGCTTTCCAACCCCGGTCGCCGTCGTCACGACCGAGGTCGACGGCGAGCGCTTCGGCCTCACGGTCGGCTCGCTCGTCTCGCTCTCGCTCGAGCCCCAGCTCGTCGGGATCTCGATCGGAAGGGACTCGTCGTCGCACGAGCCGATTCGCCGCGCGGGCGGCTGGACGGCGAGCCTGCTCTCCGGCTCACAGGCGGGGATCGCCCAGCACTTCGCGCGGAGCGGAATTCCTCCGGTGGCCCTGTGGATCGGCGTGGACGTCCGGGAGGGTGTACGCGGCCCTCTCGTCGTGGGAGCGCTTGGCTGGCTCGAGTGCCGGACCGTGTCCGAGCACGAGGCCGGCGACCATACGATCTTCGTGGGCGAGGTGGAGTCGATCGAGCTAGGCGCCTCGGCGGACGGTCTGGTCTACCGCGGCGGCGGGTATCACCCTGCGTGATCGACGCCGTCGTCTTCGACCTCGACGGCGTGATCCTCGACACGGAGGAGCTCTGGGACGACGTACGCGAGGGGCTTGCCCGCGAGCGCGGCGGCCGCTGGAGCGAGCGCGCGCAGGCGGACATGATGGGCATGAGCTCGCCCGAGTGGGCGCGTTACATGCACGACGTCGTCGGTCTCGCCGAACCGCCGGAGGAGATCAACCGCGAGGTCGTGCACCGGATGCTCGACCGCTATGCAAAGAGGCTGCCTCTGATCGACGGCGCCGTCTCGGCAGTGAAGCGGATCGCCGAACGCTGGCCGCTCGGCCTCGCATCCTCGTCGAACCGCGAGCTCATCGACAAGGCTCTGGAGACGTCGGGGCTCGCGCCCTGCTTTCGCGCGACCGTCTCGTCGGAGGAAGTGCAGCGCGGAAAACCTGCGCCCGACGTCTACCTCGAGGCGGCGCGCCGGCTGGGCGTCGATCCGGCCAACTGCGCGGCGATCGAGGATTCGGCGAACGGGATCCGCTCGGCGCATGCAGCCGGGATGAGCGTGATCGCGATTCCCAATCCGGCCTTTCCGCCGCCCGAAGAAGCGCGTGCGCTCGCCGGCGTCGTCCTGGACTCGATCGCGGAGCTCGAGCCGAGCGTCGTTAAGGAGGGGGAGCGCCTTTCGACTGCCAGTAGCGATTGAGCGCGCCCTGCACCTTGACGAACCAGACGATGCTTCCGATCAGCGGGAGGAGGAACCAGAGACCCGTGATCCCGCGGACCGGACTCTTCTGCCCGTCGAGGTCCTCGTACATGTAGCGGGTCTCGGAGGCGACGACGAAGTACGTCACCGGCGAGATGAGGATGAAGATCACGAGTCCGATGACTCCGCCGACGCCGTTGCCCGAGTGGCGCTTGATCTCCTCGTGGGTCTTGTACGTCCAGATGAACGTGTAGATGCCGATCGTGAGCACCGCCCACAGGATCGACAGTCCCACCGACCGGGTGTTCCCGACCGGGCCTCGCTCCTGCTGGGCGGCCACCGGCGCGGCCATCTCGCTCATGTGCGGATCATGTCATGCCCGCCAGACGAGATTCATGCCGTCGCGGACCGTCAAGAGGACGTTCTCGACACGGGGATCGTCGCGAACGCGCTCGTTCAGGGCTCGGATCGCCCGCGTGTTCTGGTCGTCCTCGTCCGGATCGGCCACGCGCCCGGACCAGAGCGTGTTGTCCACGACCATCAGGCCCGACTCGGCCAGGAGCGGCAGCGTCGCCTCGTAGTAGTTGACGTAGTTCTCCTTGTCCGCGTCGATGAAGACAAGCTCGAACGGCCCGTCGAGGCCGGCGATCGTCTCCAGACCTGGTCCGAGGCGGAAGTCGATGCGGTCCGCGACGCCCGCCTCCTCTGCATACCGGCGTGCAATCGCGGTCGTCTCCTCGTCGACGTCGCACGTGATCACCCGCCCGCCGGGCGGCAGTGCGAGGGCCATCGAGATCGAGGAGTAGCCCGTGAACGTGCCGAGCTCGAGCACGCGTCGCGCCCGCAACGACCGAACGAGAACGCCGAGAAACCGACCCTCCAGCAGCCCGACCATCATCTGCGGCGCCGTCGTCTTCTCACGCGTCTCCGCCGCCAGCCGCTCGAACAGCTCTCCGTCGGGAGAGGAGTGAGCCTCGGCGTACTCCTCGACCGGCGGATCGACGATGAAGCTCACGGCGCCCTCCCGAACAGCACGCAGCCGTTGTGCCCGCCGAGGCCCATCGCGTTCGAGAGCGCGACGTCGACCTTCGCCTCGCGTGCCTCGTTCGGCACGTAGTCCAGGTCGCACTCGGGATCCGGTTGCCGGTAGTTGATCGTCGGCGGAAGCACGCCTTCGTGGAGCGCGAGCACGCACATCATCCCCTCGATCGCGCCGGCGGCCCCGAACGTGTGGCCCATCACGGACTTGGTCGACGAGACCGCGAGCTCGTACGCATGCGCGCCGAAGACCTCCTTGATCGCCTTCGTCTCGGCGAGATCGCCGAGCGGCGTGGAGGTGCCGTGGGCGTTGATGTAACCGACCCGATCGGACTCGACGTTCGCCCGGCGCAGCGCAGCGCGCATCATCTCCGCCACGCCCGTCGCCTCCGGCTCGGGCTGCGCCATGTGGTGCGCGTCATTCGAGCCGCCGTACCCGAGCACCTCGGCGTAGACGGTCGCCCCGCGCGCGCGCGCCGCCTCGAGCTCCTCGAGCACGAGCACGCACGCACCCTCGCCCATCACGAACCCGGCGCGCGTCGCGTCGAAAGGACGTGACGCGCGCGGCGGATGCTCGTCCTCGACGGCGAGCCCGCGCATCGCGGTGAAGCCCGCGAGGATCAGCGGGTGCATGCACGCCTCCGCGCCCCCCGCCAGGATCGCGTCCGCATCGCCACGCTTGATCACCTCCGCGCCCTCGCCGATCGCGTGTGAGCCGGTCGCGCATGCAGACACGATCGCGTAGTTCAGGCCTTTGATTCCGAGCGAGATCGCCAGCTGGCCGCTGGCGGAGTCGACGAGGACGTTGGGGAGGAAGTTCGGCGAGACGCGGTCCGGCCCGCGGTCGCGCCGAATCTCTTCCTGCTCGAGGATCCCGTTGACGCCGCCGATCGCCGTCCCGAACACGACTCCCACCCGCATCGGATCGAACCCGTTCAGGCCCGCGTCGGCCATCGCCTCGCGGGCCGCGCCCAGCGAGAGGAGGACGTTTCGCTCCAGCTTCCGCACCTCCTTCGGCGAGGCGACCTGGGCCGGATCGAAGTCCTTGACCTCTGCGGCCACCTTGACGGGAAGCTCGCTCGCATCGAACGACCGGATCCAGTCGATGCCGCTCTGTCCTGCGACGGCGGCCCGCCAGGTCGAGCGGGCGTCGTTCCCGATCGGCGTGACCGCGCCGAGGCCCGTGACGGCGACCCTCCTCATCGCGTGAGCTTAGACGCGGCGGATCGAGCCGAGGTTACGAGGTTACGAAAACGCAGATTTTGGAGAAGAACCCACCGGTTTCCTAGCAAAGGGCCAAGTCCTCGCCCTTCAGAAAGACGGAGGTGCGACATGGCAGTGGCCACTCCCGCGCTGGAGCAAGAACAACCGAGGCTGGTGTTCTTCCACTCGACCCTGTCCGGTCAATGCCGACGAGTGGAGGGCTTCCTGGCCCAGGTGTTGCAGAGGCGACGGAACCACGGGACGTTCCAGGTCGTCCGCGTGGCCGAGGAGGAGCGCCCGGATCTGCTGGAGCGCTTCAGGATCGGGACGGTGCCGACGCTCGTCGTCGTGGAGGGACGGGTGGTGGCCGCGCGGCTCGAACGCCCCCGCGGCTGCCGCGACATCGAGGGGTTCCTCGCTCCCTGGCTGAATTAGCCGATTGATAGGAGTCGGGGGAACCTCCCGGTTCCCCCGAACCCCCTCCACTGGTCCGCTTCGCGGACGGGCGCTACGCGCCGGGCCGTGGCCAGAGGTGACTAGACGGTAATGCCCTCCTCTTTCAGGGACAGGTCCGCGAACTTGTCCCAGTTGTCGGCGATCAGCCTGGCCATCACTTTCTCTTCCTCGATGATCTCCCGAGCCGCCTGGGCCGTCTCCTCGTCGCCCGCCTTCTCTGCGATCCGTCGCAGCAGCTCGTAGCTCGCGATCTCCAGGTGCTCCGTCGCGTAGCCGTCTCTGGCGTTTCGCCCCGCCTTCTCGCCGCGCACGAAATCGAGCGGCATCTTCGCGAGCGCGCCGAGCACGCCTCCGATCTGCTTCACGGCGGAGGGTGACCGGTCGTGCGCCTCGAGGCGCTGCGCCATGCGATCGGCGTGACCCTGGGTCTGCATCTTGTGATGCTCGAGAGCGTCGAGAATCTGCGGGTCGTCCGTGTCGGAAATCATCGAGTCGAGCATGCGCAGCACGTTCTGCTCCATCGCGTGCGCCTCGTCGATGTGTTTGATCAGCTGCTCCTTCAACTGGCCCATCGGATCCAACCTCCTCAACGTGAATTCACCGAATTCCCGGCCCAGCACGGTGGCTCGGCCGAGATAGCCGCCATTGCGCCGCTCGAGCCTGTCCACGAGCAGGGCGAACGGGCCGCGGTAGTGGAGCTCGAGCCCGCGCACCTCGAACGGCATCCCGGGGAACCGCGGAAACTCCGTCGTGCCCCGAGAGCCGTGGATGCGCTTGACGCATCCATGCAGGGGTGGCAGCGCGCCCGAGGCACGCTCGACCGCCCAGACCCCGTCGAGCTCTCCCACGAGATTAGGGTTCCACAGCGTGCCCGGGCCAAACGTTCCCTTCCCACCCATGGAGGCTCAGCTCGTCAAGGAGCTGCCTGACTCGAACGGCTGGCAGTTCGAGCCCAAATGGGACGGCTTCCGAGGCGTGCTGGAGAACGACGGCGGCGAGCTGGCGCTCTGGTCGCGCAACGGTCGGCCGCTGCTCCGATATTTCCCGGAGCTGCGTCCCCTGGGTAACCTGCTCCCGCCTCACTCCGCCCTCGACGGCGAGATCGTGATCGCCCGGGACGGCGTGCTCGACTTCGACTCGATGCAGATGCGGCTCCACCCGGCGGAGTCGCGCGTGCGCAAGCTGTCGGCCGAGATTCCCGCCGACTTCGTCGTCTTCGACCTGCTCCTGTGGAAAGGGAAGGCCGTACACAAGAAGCCGCTCGAGGAACGACGCGCCGAGTTGGAGCGTGTCGCGGAGGGATTCCGGCTGTCTCCGACGACGGCCGACACGGACGCCGCGCAGGAATGGCTGAACAGCTTCGAGGCCGCCGGCCTCGACGGCGTCATCGCCAAGCGGCTGGGCCTCCCCTACCTCCCGGGGTCGCGCGACGGCGTGCTGAAGGTCAAGCCGTACAAGACCGCGGACTGCGTCATCGTCGGCGTGCGCTGGAAGGAGAAGCCGACGCGGATCGCGACGCTGCTGCTCGGCCTCTACGGAAAGGGCGGCAAGATGGACTACGTCGGCTCGGCGGCCGTCGCCGCGAGCAAGCACAAGGAAATCTTCGAGCGCATCGCACCGCTGCTGAAGGACGCGCCGGACCGTGGCTTCTCCGAGCCGAACCGCTGGGGAACGGGCGAGCTCGCGGAGTCGGCGGTACGCCCCGAGCTGGTCGCGGAGGTGCGCTACGACAAGGTGCAGGGCAATCGCTTCCGCCACGGGTCGCGCTTCCTGCGCTTCCGCGACGATAAGGATCCGGAGCAGTGCACCTGGCGCGAGGTGCGGCCACCGCGACGCAAGGACGACCCGACCTTCGAGAGCCTGCTAGCCGGGCGCGTCTAGCCCGAGCTTCGCGAACAACGGGCCGAGAGCCCGTTTGCGTCGCCACATGCCGGCGGTGAGATCTCCGACCTCGGCGATGCGGTCGCGCATCGTCTGCACGGTGAAGCGGGCCGGATCGACGTCCGGCACCTCCTCCCACCCCAGCGGCGCAGAGACGCGCGCGTCACTCGTAGGACGTACGGAATACGCGCACGCGATCGTCTTGTCGCGCGAGTTCTGCCCGAAGTCGACGAAGACGCCGCGCCGCTCGGCGACGCGCCAGGTCGTCGTCGCGACCTCCTGGTCGCCGATGCGGCGCTCGACCTCCTCCGCCAAGGCCTTCGCGAAGCGGCGCACTTCCGGGAAGGCGAGCTCGGCCTTGATCGGCGCCACGACGTGCAGCCCGGTCGCGCCGGAGGTCTTCGGGTACGCCGACAGACCCAGCTCCTCCATCACCTCGCGCACGACGAGCGCGATCTCGCGGACGTACGGCCACTGCCCGTCCGTGGTGGGGTCGAGGTCGATCAGAAGGTAGTCGGGCTTCTCGATCTCCGGCACGCGCGAGTGCCAGGTGTGCAGCTCGATGCAGCCGAGGTTGATGACCCACGCGAGCGCGGCGGCGTTGTCGATCACCGCGAAGACCGTCGAGTGGCCACTCGGGAACTGGACGACCTGCTCGCCGACGTACTCAGGGTGTGCCGGGACGCGCTTCTGGTGGAAGAAGTCGCTGTCGACGCCGTTCGGGTAGCGCACCATGTGGAAGGGGCGCCGGCGGAGATGCAGAAGCGCGCAGTCGGCGACGTCGAGGTAGTAGCCGACCAGATCTCCCTTCGTCAAGCCGCGCTCCGGGAAGAAGACCTTTTCCGGATTCGAGACGCGAACCTCGTGCCGGCCGACGCGCATGGTGTCCAAGTATTCTGCGTGCCGGCACGGCTGTACCTTTAGTGCATGCAGGAGCCCGAGACACACGGGATCGACCTCTCGCTCGAGCCCCTCGACGACTACGTCGTCATCCAGCCCTCCGACGAGGAGTCGGAGACGAACCTCGGGCTGATCATTCCCGCCTCTGCCGAGACGGACTGCCGCACGGGCGTCGTCACCGCGGTCGGGAGCGAGGCAAGCGGTATCGAGCCCGGCGACAAGGTTCTGTTCCCGAGCGACGCCGGTCACGAGGTGCGTCTCGCCGGGACGGCGGTCAAGGTCATGCGGCGCGGCGACCTGATCGCCCGCGTGCACGACTGACCGTCAGGTCACGTGCGCACGCGTGACGTCGGCGGGCGACCCGCAGCCGAGCAGCGCGAGGCCGAGCTCGACCTCCTTTCGGAACATGCGGAGGACGTCGGCGACGCCCTCCTCGCCGGCGACGGCGAGGCCCCAGAGCATCGCGCGGCCGATCAGGACGGCGCGCGCGCCGAGCGCGAGCGCCTTCAACACGTCCGTGCCGCGCCGCACGCCTCCGTCCAGCAGCACCTCCGCGCGTCCGGCAACCGCGTCGGCGACCTCTTCGAGCGCGTCGAGAGCAGCCGGCACGCCGTCGAGCTGACGCCCGCCGTGGTTCGAGACCACGACGGCGGCAGCGCCGTGCTCGCACGCGAGCTCCGCATCCTCCGCCGTGAGAATCCCCTTCACCACGACCGGCAGCCCATAGCCGGCGAGCCATTCCAGGTCACGCCAGCTCACGGTCGGATCGAAACCCTCACCGAAGAGGTTGCCCTCGACGGTCAGGTGCTCGGGAACCCTGAAGTCGACTCGGACGTCGCGCTCTCGGCGTCCGATGTACGGAACGTCGACCGTCAGCACGAGTGCGGAGTAGCCGTGCTGCACTGCCTCCTCGATCGCCGCCTCGGTCTTGCTCCGAGGTCGCCAGACGTAGACCTGGAACCAACGAGCCCCGGGAGGCGCAGCGGCCGCCATCTCCGCCGGGGCGCACGTCGCGGCGGACGAGAGACACATCACCGTCCGAGCTGCGGCAGCGGCCCTCGCGGTCGCGAGCTCACCGTCCGGATGCGCCATGCGCTGCATCGCGAGCGGCGCGATCAGAACCGGAAGCGCGACCTCCGTCCCGAGGACGGTCGTCGCGGTAGACACCTTGCCGACGTCCACGAGCACGCGCGGACGGAGCTTGCGCTGCTCGAAGGCGCGAAGGTTCTCCCGCAGCGTGATCTCGTCCCCCGCTCCGCCGGCGAAGTACGCGTGCGCGTTGGCGTCGAGCTTGTCCTCCGCGAGCCGCTCGTAATCCCAGACGTTGATCGGCCGAGCCGACATGCGCGCGAGCCTAACTTCTGTGAAACAAACGTCACGCTTTCGTTCCGACCAGGGTCAGACCCTGCCGTTCGGGCCACGGCTCCGAGGGCGGGCCAACGTTGGGGACGAAAAGTCACGCTCTCCCAACATCCAGGGTCAGACCCTGATCGTTCGGACCTGGCCGGCAAGGCCCAGAAAGGCGAAACCCGCCTCGGGTAGCCGCAGACGGGTTTCAGATGCCGGGGGGTATGAGGGGGGAGCCGGCAAGCTCATTTTCGGCACCCCTGGCCCGCTTTCCTCCCCCTGATGGGGTAATTGAAGAAGAACGAGCGGAGAGGGCGGGATTTGAACCCGCGACGCACCTTTCAGCACGTACGCGATTTCCAGTCGCGCTCCTTAGGCCACTCGGACACCTCTCCGTGCCTAGAAGCGGAGAAGGAGGGATTCGAACCCTC
>WNFV01008176.1_pt1 | contig 14302 bp, 16 predicted proteins | sample 5400101 | NCBI WGS metagenome assembly WNFV01 (sample SAMN13153361, study PRJNA577476) | soil metagenome | isolation source: 115 cm soil or saprolite under grassland replicate 1 | place: USA:California | collected 2016-06-15 | reverse complement strand
GTTGGCGCCGCGTGAGGATACAAGGCGAGGGCCGTTCCTGCATCTGTGTTATTCCATTTTTGCCTCAAAGATCGCTTTCAGCCGCGACTGGCGCGGCTGCCGGGGATTTTCAACATCAGACCCCGTCACTTTTAAGTAAGTAGCGAGCTGACCCACGGAGAGGCTGTTTTTCCAGCGGCGTCAGCCAACCACTTGCTGCCTGTAAATTGATCACGGCTGCCTTCGGGCAACGCCAGGAAAACAATCACAGACAGGGCCAGCGTCATAATCGACGCGATCACCGCGTCGGTTATTCGAGGCGCCTCCTCAACTCGGCCGATTACGAATCCGCCGAGAAAGAACGCCCCTAAAGTCAGCCCCAAGATCACAAAGACCCAGTACGGCTCCAATACGAATTTCGGGTTAGTCTTGAGCATCTGGGCCAGCCCGATGAGCAACAACGAGGCCAAGACCTGAATCCCGACCATAAAGCCAAATCCGATGGCGATCCATTTAATCCGCTCTTTCATAATCAAGCCTCCTTTTCAAAGGATTTGCTCCCGATAACACTCGACGTGCTCGCACTGGCAATCGCCTGTCTCCGGGTCGTTCTCCATTCGCGCACATCGCTCGTCGCAGAACTGATTTCCCGCAGAAACCAGGCAATGGCAGGCGGGATTTGCGCATTTGTCCGTTTGTTCGATCAGGTCAGCCATATCTCGCCTCTCCAGGCGCCGCTTTCGACTTCACAGAATGTCCTTCTTACCTTTGTCAATGCTCATCCTCTCTAGCGCGGTAGCCTGCCGGATGGTGTAGGTGCAACTCGTAATCGGTCGTAACCTCGATGCGGCGGAAGCCGGAGCCGGTATTACCGCTCCGATAAGTGATCAGCCATTGCCGGTCGAGCAGTTCATTCAACTCTTTGAAGTACGGATCGAAAGTCACGAAGTCCGAACCGGAGAAGAAGGCTTCGCCCCCTGTCTCATCAGCCAGGCGATTGAGCGCGCCTTGCCCGTAATTGACGGCCAGCCGGTTCCAGCGAGTCCACCCGGCTGACGGCGCGAAGAAGGGAAAGATCGCAACCCCGCGCCGCTGCGCCTCGCTGATCGCTTGATCGAGGTAGAGCGAGAAGAGCGGGCTCGCGTTACGGAATCCTTGCGACAGATCGAGTCCGTCCGAAACGAGCAGCATCAATCGCCTTCCTGCCGGTTGCGCGTCGAAGCGGCGCAACGCTTCCGAGACTTGGATGTAAGGGCTGTAAGTCGAGGCCGAACGGCTGCCGGCGATGATGCGCAACGATTCGGCTGCGCGAGCGCGGTCCGTGGTGAAATCCTGGGCGACTCGCAGGCTGCCTGTGGAGATGTAAGCCGTCATCACCCGCGAACCTTCAGGCGCCTCGCGGATGAAGTCCTTGACGCATTGAATCTCGTTGTTGACGTGCGAGACCAGATCATCCTGGATCAACACGGCGATGATCGTCGGCGCTTCGCTCGCGCGTTTGACGGAAAGGATGCGCTGCTTCTTTTTCTCTTCCGTGACCACGAAATCCTCGGGCTGCAATTTCGCGGCGAGCGCGCGGGCGCGGTCGTTCTGCGGCATCGCGGTGACGAGAATCGTGACGTCGCGGCCTGAGACCTGGGCCGCGCCGGTTTGGCTTTGTGAGACGCCGCCGCTCGCGAGCAAGGCGCCGATGAAAGCGGCGGTGATGATGACTGACAGGAAAATCCTGCGCTGATTGAATAATGTGTTATGCATTTTGCCCCCCTCTTCGGTTTCGTATGGGTTCGTATGGAACAATGTTGACTACAGCCGCTGTAGAAGGGAGTCCGGCGCGTTTTTGTAAACCGCCGGACTCCCCACGTTGTCGTTGCAACGTTTGGAAGCAGCGCGCACGGGCTACGAGTGGAAGCGCAACGACACACTCCGCTCGTGATCACGAAGAAGCTTTCAGTTCAGTCAGAGCCTCGAATTGCAGAACGGTTTTCGCCACGCCTGCGTCCTCGAATTCAATCGCCTCGTCGCGGCCATCGGCGCCGAGCTTCCGCATCACACGATTGACCCGCGTGATGGTATGAGTCAGATGGCGCGGGTCATCGCCGCCGCCGCCGAGCATGATCTCGATGCGGGGAGCGTCTTTGCCCGAATCTTCGACGCTCACGCCGGAGAGCGGCAGATACCGCTCTCCGCGCTGCGCGCCGATTTCGCCGAAGACATCCAACTTGGTCGAACGCGCCTGATTGCGCTTGCTGAACCCCTTGAAATACTCCGTCCAGTTTTCCCTTTTGATCTCGTCTTGCATGTTTCCTCCGTTAGTGGATTGCGTTTGATCAACCTGGCGTTCTTCGTGTCGGTCTCCTTGTAACCGAGAGTGTAGAGAGGGAAGACTGCAATCATTGTGCCGCGTTCCCTAGCCCTTTCCTGCGTCAACTGCCAAAGCATTTTTCGAGATAGGATCAGGCAAGGCCCCCAACAGTATGGGGAATATCGCGCACTCCCGAACGCAAATTTCCGCTATCGCGCCTGCTGTATGCCCTATACGGGCTCTTGCGCGTTGGAATGGGTTTTGCTCTTCGCTGAACCCGGCGGTTATCTGATCACGCAAGGATGAAGTGAATTTGGATCGAAAGAGGAATAACGATGGTGAAAAGGTCTCTGACAACAAAACGGCAGTTCGCGCCGCCCCTTCTGCTGCAGGCGGTTGCGATCATCTTTTGCGTCGCGGGCGTGAATGCCGCTGGCCAGGCAACCTCTTCTAAACTGGGAATTATATTGGCATTTGCTTTGTTCATGGTTGATATGAATGGCAAGAACATCAGCTCAATGCGCACTGATGGCAATTGGGGAGGGCAGTCATGAAATGGAAGGCGATTGATCGCCCATACGTTTTACCTGGCATTGTCGGTCTGATCGTTATTAGCTTGATCGCCGTAATCGATTTTGTCCGGGCGGGGAATTACGTGTTTTCTGGCGGCGGGGTTGCCGATTGGCCGGCCTATGGCGGAGATCACGGAGGCGCGCGTTATTCTCCGCTCAATCAGATCAATCGTGAGAATGTCTCTTTGTTGGAGGCCGCCTGGGAATACCACACCGGCGATTTTTCTGATGGCTCCGGTGGCAGACCGAAGACATCTTTCCAGACCACACCGATTCTGGTTGATGATCTCCTTTACCTTAGCACAGCTTACAATCGGGTGATTGCGCTCAACCCCGAGAACGGGGCTCAGCTCTGGGCCTATGATCCTGGGATCGATAAAAACATCCGCCGGAGTGAGAGCGCTTCGCGCGGTGTCACGGCCTGGTTGGACGAGAAGCGCGAGATCGGTCAACCTTGCCGCCGCAGGATATTCATTGCCACTCTCGATGCTCGATTGATTGCGCTCGATGGTTTAACCGGAAAGCCGTGCCAGGATTTCGGTGAGAGGGGAGGGGTCGATCTCTCCCAAGGAGTCAACCTGGATGCCTATAAGGTAGACAGAAAAGAGTACGGCGTGACATCTCCTCCTGCGGTGATTGGCGACTTTGTGGTAGTTGGTTCCGCCATCGGCGATAACCGCGCCGTGACGGTGGAGCGGGGCCTTGTACGCGCGTTTGACGCTCGCACAGGCGTGTTGCGCTGGTTCTTCGATCCGATCCCGCGCGATCCGAAGGATCCAGCCCGAAAAACCTGGGAAGGGGACAGCGCGGAGCGAACCGGCGCCGCCAATGTTTGGGCGCCGATCTCAGCGGACCTAGGACGCGATCTGGTTTTCGTACCCACCAGCAGCCCCAGCCCGGACTATTACGGAGGAGAGAGGCGGGGTAGTAACCTCTACGCCGATTCAGTCGTTGCCTTGCGCGGCTCGACCGGAGAGTTGGTGTGGAGCTATCAGATCGTGCATCACAACCTCTGGGATTATGACCTGCCCGCCCAGCCTACGCTGGTCACAATAAGAAAAGACGGACGAGAGATTCCTGCTGTTGCACAAGCCACTAAAATGGGGTTTCTCTTCCTGCTCAACAGAGAAACGGGAGAACCAATTTTCCCGGTCGAGGAACGGCCCGTCCCACAAACGGACGTGCCGGGAGAGCAAACCTGGCCCACGCAACCTTTCCCTACGGCGCCACGACCACTCGCGCGAATGACCATCTCGCCGGATGACGCCTGGGGCATTACTCCCTGGGATCGCGCCAAATGTCGCGACCTCATCAATCAACACCGTAATGACGGCATCTTCACGCCGCCGAGTTTAAAGGGATCGCTCCTGTTGCCTGGGGCCGTCGGTGGCTCCAATTGGGGCAGCGTCGCCTTCGAGCCCAGACGAGGATGGATAGTGCTGAATATGAGTCACCTCCCCTTCATCATCAAACTCATTCCGCGCCAGGATCTGGCGGCAGCGCAGGCCATGCGGTCGAGTCACACCGAAATTGGCCCACAATCTGGCACACCATTCGGAATGAGCCGAGCCCCGCTTCTTTCGCCCCTAGAACTGCCCTGCTATAAACCGCCTTGGGGAACACTTGCCGCTGTTGAATTGGCCACAGGTCAGGTGAAATGGCAGGTACCCCTCGGAACAGTCCGTGACTTCGCCCCGATACCTCTCCCTTTATCATGGGGAGTCCCGAACCATGCGGGCGGGCCGATCGTGACTGCCGGAGGGGTGATCTTCATTGGCGCCGCGATGGACAATTACTTGCGAGCTTTCGATGTGGAGACCGGAGCAGAGTTATGGAAAGGCCGTTTACCGGCTGGAGGGCAGGCCACTCCCATGACATATCGCCTGCGCCGGAACGGCCGTCAATTTGTAGTGATTGCCGCCGGTGGTCATGCCCGACTGGGTACCGCCATTGGAGATTCTGTGATGGCATACGCTCTCCCAGAGGCCAGAACCAAGGTCTTGGTTCGGTCCGTAAGGGAGACTTTTCCTTACATTGGCTCTGTAGTAGTCGTCGCCATTTTGCTGATAGCCTTCCGCAATGTCCTCCTCAATAAATGGCTTTGGTTCGGCGCGGTGGCGATACTTGTTCTCATGGCTACGGAAACCATCTGGTTGATGACCCAATCTACCCCGGCCATGACCATTTCCTTTAGCCTGGCATTGGTCATTGCCTTCCTGCTTATGCGCTTTCGCAGACACCTAATGGGCAAGTGGACGTGAGTTTTGCATTGAGCGTCAAAAAGCTGAGTGATCGGTGACTGGGTCAAATTCCACACCTACAGGGGAATATTTCTCGGCCCGGTCTCGGCTCGATCTGCGGCCAATCCCGCCAACTTTGCTATAACATCTATCGCACACCTGTTTGAATCAACCTGATTCCCAAGACCATAACTATCTCCTTTCTTCTCAGATTTTTCGTCAGCAGTGAACTTTCAAGACCAAAAATTCTGATTAATTCCGATTTGCGCATAGCAATTGCTAGGTAAACAGACGAGGAGACGTGGTGGGCAATGAATCCTCGTGATCGCAGTTGAAACTCGATGTGACAGACCCGTCCTCAGAACGTTCTGTCGGCGCCAGAGACAAGGCGCTGATCAATCATCGAGGGCGGAAAGCAGTTAGCGTGGAGAAAGGAGAAGTTATGCGAACACTCAAACTCACGCTCGTGGCCGCGTTTTGCTTCGGCATAATTCTAATTTCAGGTGGCTTTAAGTCTATAACCGCAGTTTTGGCTGATGACCAGTCAAAGCAGGACAAGACCGCTGATAGCCACACGAATCCAACCCAACCAGTTAAAACAAACAACAACAGCGTGAAGACCCGCGGTAGCCCAGATGATTACGTAGGCAGTGAATCCTGCGGGCAATGCCACGCCGATCAGATGGCGTTCTATTCGGCCAGTGCGCACCGCAAGACGATGGGCAAGGATTTCACCTTCGATCGGCGCGGATGCGAGGCCTGTCACGGCGGCGCGCGCAAGCACACGGAGCTTCATCTGGCCGTGGCAAAACTCTATCAGGAAGGGAAGAGCGACGAGGCCCAGGCGCTCTACGCCGACCAAGGGAAGATGGCTGCAGCCCGTTTGCGCAAATTCACTACGATTTCAGCCGCCGAGGTGACTGCGACCTGTCTCGGCTGTCACGAAGGCACGCAGGGCAAGAGCGAAGAGCGGTTTAATTTCCGCCGCAGCGAGCACGCGCGGCACGGGCTTTCGTGCATTGATTGCCACTCGTCGCACTCGCCCAAACGCACGGAGTTCCTGCTGAAAGAGACGCAGCCGGGCATCTGCTACACCTGCCACGCGGACCAGAAAGCCAGCTTCGCTAAGATGTTTCATCACAAAGTTCCCGAAGGCGGAATGAAGTGCACCGATTGCCACAACCAGCACGGCGGCTTCCAATCGAAGCAACTACGCTCTTGGGTGGGTGACGACGTGACCTGTTTGAAATGCCACGCCGACAAGGCCGGGCCGTTTGTTTACGAGCATGCGCCGGTGAAGACCGAAGGGTGCCAGGCGTGCCACACGCCGCACGGATCGAACAACCCGCGTTTGTTGACACGCAGCGAGGTCAGGTTCCTCTGCCTCGAATGCCACTCGAACACGCCGGGCATCCCGGCTGAAGGCACAGGCATAGGGCCGCCGACTCCATCCTTCCACAACGTGGCGACAACGCGATTCCAGAATTGCACGGTCTGCCACTCGATGATCCACGGCTCCAACACGAGTCGAACCTATTTCCGCTAAAGAGAGGGGGAGCTATGCGAGTCAACACTCAAAACATCAAGTCGTGGCTTAGGTTGATCTTCACGGGAGCGGCGACAATAGCGTTCGTCTTCATCAATTCATCGCTCGCTTTCGCGCAGAGCGTCGAGAAGACCGAGACCAGTCAGCAGGCGAAACAGCCTGAAAACGCGCTCGAGCTGGCGCGCGCGGCAGTGGCCAAACCCGGAGAGAAACCGAAAGCGCCGGAAACCGGAAAAATCCTCGGAGACTATTCCGTCACTTCATCAATGGAAGTGGGCTATCGTTTCGAGAATACGCGCGGCAACCGCGAGAAGTATCTGTCGGATGTCAACGTGCGCGACGGTTTGCGCGTGTTCGATTACTCGCTCGATATGCGTTCCATTTCTGGCCAGAGCCTGCTTTTCGATGCGCTGCGTGCGGACGTTGCGAACGCAGGCGGTGATCAAAGCCAATACTTTTCGCTGCGCGCCGACAAGACGCGTGTCTATAAATTCGACGGCACGGTGCGGCAATTCAATTTCTTCCGCGTGCTACCGACCTTCGCTCTCAATGAACATAACTTCGACCTGCGTCAGCAGGTGTCAGATTTCAATCTCAAGCTCTTTCCTCAACGTCCCGTGCGCATCAATCTGGCTTATGGGCGCAGTATGGCGAAAGGGCCGTTCTCAACAACTTACGATATAGAGCGTGATGAATTTCCGATCACCGGCACGATGCGCTGGGAGGCGAATGATTACCGGCTAGGGGCCGACGTCACTTACCACCGCTGGGATTTCTTCGTCGAACAGATGTACCGGAACTTCCGCAACGACACGGAATATTCGCAGCCGCCGGGCACAAACATCGGCAATCAGACGACGAACTTTACCACGCTCACCTTCTTCGATCGTGACAGCCCTGCACGCTCAAGGGCGCTCGTGACGCGCGGGAGCTTGCGCGGCAATCTGACATCTCGCGTCCACCTGGCTCTGCGCGCCTTGCACGGCGACGAGAAACTCGATGTTACGCAGTTCGAGACGCCGCTGGGAATCGACTTCAACAACCGCAATGTTCTCTCGCGCAGCATCGTGGCGACGGGGCGGGCCAAACGGCCGAGCAACACGGTTGACGCAGTGCTCACTTACGACATCGCCGAACACGTGTCGGTCAGTGAGAGCTTCCGTTACACGGCTTACCGGGTTGGGGGCGATGTGACTTCTCTCGACCAGAGTGTGCGCCGACCTGCGACCGGGCCGCCGCAAACGCTCTCGACGAGCGCGTTCGATGACCATCAGATCGATCTCGCTTCGATCTGGAACACCGTGCAGATTCAATTCTCGCTCGGGCCGAAGTTTTCGGCGAACGCGGGCTGGCGCGCGACGCATCGCGACGTGACGCTGCGCGAGTTCGGAAGCGAAGACGAAACCGAGACGCAGAACACCAACACCTTCATCTCCGGGTTGCGCTTCCGCCCGACGAAGCGCGCCAACTTCTTCTTTGACGTCGAGAGCGGATCGAGCGACAACGCCTTCGTGCGGATCAACCCGCTCGACTTCCGCCGCTTCCGCGTGCGGACGAACGTTCAAGCGACTGACAAGCTCTCGTTCAACGCGACATTCGTTGCGACCGACCGCGCCAATCCGACTCGGTTTGTCGAGAACGATTCCGATCTAAGGTCGGTGTCGCTCGCGGCTTTCTGGCAGCCGAACGCGCGACTCTGGCTGACTGGCGGTTACGAATACGAACATCTGTTCTCGACCGCCGACATCGCGTTCTTCATCAGCAACGTGCTGAACCAGGGGCGCTCGCGTTACTACGCCCGATTGAATTTCGTATTCACCGATGTGCGGCTCGCGCTGACTAAAAGGCTGGACATGCTGCTGGTGTACCGCTACGTTCAGGATCGCGGCGCGCCGAGCCAACTGTCAGGCGCGACGGGGCCGAACGATTTCATCACCACGTATCCGCTCAAGCGCCATAACCCTGAAGTTCGGCTGGCCTATCGTTTCAGCAATCACTTCACCGGCAATTTGAGCTACCGCCACTACAGCTACAACGAGCGCGATCGGGCGATCGAGGATTACCGCTCAAACATCCTCACGACCAGTGTGCGATGGACTTTCTGACCGAATTCGAGAAAAAGGAAAGGTAGAGCATGAAATTCAGATCCGTCAAAGTGAAAAGAGCAACAATGATTGTGTTCGCGGTGGTGGCATTGGCCGTCGCGAGAACCTCTCCGAGTCCGCGGGTGAGCGGAGCGGCGGCGGAAGACGGCAAATCGCTTTTTGAGGCAAACTGCGCCATCTGCCATAGCGTTGACGGCAGCGGGACAGAGACCGGAAAGAAGCTGAACGCATCCGACCTGCGCTCGCCCGAAGTGCAAAAAGAGACGGACGCGCAACTGACTGAGGTCGTCGTGAAGGGCAAAAACAAGATGCCCGGTTACGAAGGCAAGCTGTCGAACGCGCAGATCAAGAAACTTGTCGCCCACATCCGCTCACTAGCGAAGAAAGGTTGATTCCCTGGGAGTGCTGGCGCGCCCCAGCCGATGCAGTGTCGAAATCCACGCCGGCTTCGATGGGATCGCCTTCTTTGGACTTTGCACCTCCGGCATAGAAGCCTTCCTGGGTGTAGAGAGTGGTCTGCAACCGGTCAAGCGCTCGATCTAGGCGGAAAGCGGGACGAAGCAATTGAGCAGTATCGCCAGGTACTCGCCCGCCCAAGCATCTACGATTCCCGTGAGCAAGCCTCGCGCGGCCTCAAAAAGCCGTTCAGGGAAAGATGAGGTTGAAGTGGCTATTTAGTCCTGTTTGTTCTGCTCTCCCGCCGGGCTTTTGCGCTTGATGAGTCGAGCAGTCTTGCCGGCAGCGCCCTCTTTCACCGTCGGAGGTTGCGCTGCTTTTACTTTGGGCTTACGTGGCGTAGTTGATTTAGTTGACTTCCGCGATTTCGCCCGCTTCGCCGCAGGCGGCTTTGCCTGCGATTTTGTGGCCTTCCCAGCGCGAGACAAAAGTTTCTTGTCACCAGGCTCAGCCGGCGCCTTACCGCTCTTCTGATCACCGGCCGTTGACGGGGTATCCGCTGGTAAGACACGCGCGGCAGACGATTCAGCGACGAATTGCGGCTCCTCCTTGATCAACGCCTCGAGAATCTCGTTTTCGGCTTGAACCCAATCCTCAATCTCATGACCAGGCTCGGCGCCGCGGCGTTGATATATATAATATGCGCGCAGCGAGATGGCCGCGCGCGCTTCATCATCACTGAGCAGTCGTTCGCGAAGTCGCTCTTGTCTTTCACTTCTCATAATTCTTTCCCCCCTGATTACACCTTACCAGATCATGTTGACTCTTGTCGCTTCAAGCCAGCCCCTGAGTACGCAGCCGCAGTGCGAACTCACGCTGGTCTAACACTACCGCTCCAAAACCGACCAACAACACGAGCAACTGGACGAGCCAGCCGATCCACGGCAGTGACACACAGATAGCAACGGCGACCGCCCCTACAGCCATTCGCAGGTATGGCGTTGACTGTGGACGTCTCAATCGGTCGAGTAACCAACCGCCAACCAGATACGCCACAAAAACTCCGGACAGCAGCAGCGCCACCACGTAAAGGGCGAGCAGGATCAACGCCAGCGGAATGCCGACCACTGTAACCAGCAACAACGCCACGGCCAGCGGCCCGAGCAGCAAGCACGCCAGCCCCGTGAGGATGGATGACCACGGCTTCCCGGTGATCATCGCGCTAACGCGATTCGCCCACGACGGCGCCACCGCTATGGCCACGAACCCTACGATCAGCATCGCCAGACTCATCCATACCCAACGCCATAACCATGCCCAAAAACCCGCTCTCTCCCATTCCCGTTTGTGGTACTCGACGCGGCCCAGCACTTGCGCCTGCGGCGAGATTTCCGGTTCCTTAGGCCCGTAAACCACCAGGTCGCCGCGAACCACCGCGCCGGGAAGCAATTTCAAACTCTCGACGCGCGCGTCCACCGATCCGCCTATCTCCGAGGCGATCTGCGCGTCCCGCGCCGCGAGTTTCAGGTTTCGCTCGACGCGTCCTTGCACCGAAACAGCGCCGCCGGCAATCTTGGCGTTATGCTTCACCACGGCGCCGGGCAGCAGTTTCACGTCTCTGCCCGCCACCATCGCGTTGTCGGCTATGGGAGCGTTGATATTGACATTCGCGCCCGCCGCCCAGAGATCATTTCCCACCGGCCCATTGACATTGATTCTGGCGCCCGCGACCATAACGTATCCGGCGACGGGGCCCGCGATGGTTACATCAGAACCGGCGGCTGTGACGTCTCCCTTGACTTCCGCCTGCACTTGCAGATTCCGGCCCGCGATCAACAAGTCGTCTTCCGAAACCTGATTAACGACGACATTGTCGCCGGCGACCTGCCCAGCAGCGCGTGAAAGCCCGTAGCCCGCGCTCAGGCCGGCCAATGCCATGATCAAGATTCCCAATTGTATTTTCAGTATTTTCATCGCTTCCTCCTCCTTATTAGCGGTAAGAGAGCAACCGCCGTGCCGGAAGCGAAATATCCGTGTTTTTCCCCTTCGCCACGAAACTTTCCCCGATGCGTTGAGCATAAAGCCGCAATTGTTCGTCCCCTAGACACATTTCGCTTGTGGCATATGTGATGCGTAAAGAAATCGATTCAAACGCAGAAAAGATCGAGCAAGGCGAGTATCGGCGCAGCGATCACGTATGCGGTTTTGAAGAAATGAAAAGTCAGAATAAGTTATGAATAACGGAACCACCAATATGAAACTATTCCTACGCTGGATCTGTACTTCCATTGCCATCTTTATCGCCGTGAAGCTGCTGCCGGGCATTCGATTCGAGGGGCCCTGGTGGCAGCTTGGGATCGTGGCGTTGATCTTCGGCTTACTCAATGCTCTGGCGCCACCGATCCTGATGTTTGGCGCCTGCCCGCTGATCCTGCTGACGCTGGGGTTGTTCATTCTGGTCATCAATGCCGCGATGCTCGGACTGACAGCCGCAACGGCAAAAACCTTCGGCATCAATTTCCAGGTCAGCGGGTTCTGGTCGGCGTTGTTGGGCGCGATCGTGATCACCATTGTTAGCGCCGCGCTACCTGACATAGGATCAGAGCGTTCGACCTCACATGCCAAATCACGAAGAAATTCCAACCACCGACACCGCGCAGATCGAGCAGCTCATCGAGCGACTCAAACAAGGCAAGCTCCAGCAGCAGGATGCGCAGTTGATTGAGACGCTCTTAAATTTCGTCCTTAAAATCACCTCTCTTCTCAAGCGGAAGCAGACAACGATTAAAGGGTTGAAACAGATCTTTTTCGGCTCAGGCCTTCGGTCCGGGAGCGAAAACAAATCCGACCATCAGGCTCAGAGGCAGCTGCACAATCAGACGCAAATTCCGCCAATGAATTCATCGCTGGAGACGGCCTGGAGTTCGATCTCCGAAGGCGGGGCGGCCTCCGGGGCGAAATCGGAAAGCAAGCGCCCAGGACACGGGCGAATCCCCGCCGCTGACTACACGGGAGCGAAAATTGTCAGGATCGATCATCATCATCTCAAGTCAGGTGATCCTTGCCCCGATCCGGCGTGTCTTGGCCGCCTTCACGCTTTGAGCGAGCCAAATATCAAGCTCTATTTGACGGGGCGCCCCTGCGTGGAGGCGACAAAGTATGAACGATCAGTGCTGCGCTGTAGTGGCTGTGATCAACGGATCAGCGCCGCGCTGCCCGTTGGCGTCGCTGAAGATCGGAAGTTCGATCCGACCGCCGATGTGACAATCGCCCTGTTGAAGTATGGCGCCGGGATGCCGTTTTACCGGCAGGCGAGATTGCAAGAGGCTTGCGGCGTACCCTTGCCAGAATCGGTGCAGTTCGAGCGTTGTGAAGAGGTCGCCAAGGCGGCCTTGCCCGTCTATATCCATCTACGGAAGTTGGCGGCGGATGGGAAGCTGTTTCAGATCGATGATACGGGAGTGAAGATTCTTTCGTGCCTTGAGGAAAACAAGGATCGGAAAGAAACCGAACGTCAGGGGACGCACACGAGCGGGATAGTGGTCAGGGATCAGGAAGGACGCCGGATTGCGCTTTACCGAAGCGGCCGTCAGCACGCGGGCGAGAACCTGGATGATTTGTTGAAGAATCGAAATCCGGCATTGGGGGCGCCGATGAAAATGTCGGACGCGGCGGCGCTCAACGGAAAGAAGAAAAGCCCGACTGTGGATCTCAATTGTCTGGCGCACGGTCGAGGGAAGTTCAAGGAGATCGAGGAGAACTTCCCGCTGGAATGCCTGAGGGTGAAGGACGCAATCAGGAAAGTCTACGAAAACGATGCGCGGACAGCGGGAATGAGTGATCAGGAAAGACTCGAATATCATCAAGCCAAAAGCGGGCCTGTGATGGAAGCCTTGCGTGATTGGATCGAGGAGCAGTTCAAAGAGAAGAATGTCGAACCCAACAGCGGGCTTGGGAAGGCATATCAATACCTGCGAAACCATTGGCCGAAATTGACCGGGTTTTTATCCGTGCCCGGCGCGCCGCTGGACAACAACGAAGTGGAAAGAGCATTGAAGAGGTTCGTTTTATTTCGCAAGAATTCGCTCTTTTACAAAACCGAGCACGGCGCCGAGATCGGCTCGATTCTGATGAGCCTGATCGAAAGTTGCCGCCTGAACAAAGGCAATGTCTTTGAATATCTATTGGCGCTCCTTCGCGACAAAGCCGAGGCCCGGCGCAATCCCGAACACTACCTGCCGTGGAATTATCAGGGAGCCGCGGCGCGAGCGGCTTGAGTGAAAGTGGCGGAATCTATTTTCCGCCAGGCTTCGTCAAAACCAGCATTCTCGGGCAATCCGTTATACAGCAAGACCTGGAGTTGTTGCGCTTCCAGCGGATGTAGAGCTGAGTTGGCCTCTGAAGAGCGAGGCCACCACCTGAGTCTCCCCCGCGAGAAACGACGCAAACAAAGCCAGTAGCCACTGCCATCATACGTAAGAAGTTTGAGAGCCGTGCCGGAGCGATTTCTGAAAACGAAGACGGCTCCGGACATCGGCTCCTGAGCGAGTTGGTATTTACATAAGGCGGCGAGTGAATCGATGCCTTTTCTAAAGTCCACGGGTTCGCAAGCCAGTAGAATCCTGAGTTGAGGAACGAGTTGAATCATAGCCGGATCAGGAGCGTAAAAAGTCAGCGCAGAGTGTGGAAATCGAGGACTCCTCGAGGCTGGGCAGAAAGATGATGAGTCGAGAGCCATCAACGCGTTCGATCACCAGACGAGAGCCGGCCGTCCGCGCAGTGGGCGCCGGCGGCGCGGCCTTTGGTTCCGCGGCTGAGATGGGCAGCTCGAAAAAAGCGGCCGGCGGTTGTTTCCGCGCGCGAGAACGCGCCGCAGTGGCAGCCGATCTCGTCTGGCGGCTTTTGTCGGGAGATTTCAGCCGGCCAGGTTGGAGTTTCAAGACACGGCGAATGAGAGAATGTGGATAGCGGCTGCACAATTCCAGGACAGCTCGGCGGAGTTCGACAGGAATCGGTTGACGCAGGTATTTACGTTTTTTGCGCCATGCATCCAATCGGATTTTAAGCTTAAGCAGATCGGACGGAATTTGATCGGTCATAATATCTCCTCCAGAAATAATGAATAATTCGCTCCGGAGGATAAACGGAGGAGAGCAATCCGT